>Ga0315289_10000161_pt1 | contig 106676 bp, 90 predicted proteins | sample YL17G11_40_MG_FD_203452 | JGI IMG/M metagenome (GOLD analysis project Ga0315289, IMG submission 203452) | Sediment microbial communities from Yellowstone Lake, YNP, Wyoming, USA - YL17G11_40 | ecosystem: Environmental > Aquatic > Freshwater > Lake > Sediment | place: USA: Wyoming | collected... | reverse complement strand
CCCCAGGGGGGCCGTGCGGCTCTGGAGACTGCCCATGCCTCACGGTAAGAAATCAAATGTCTCGACGAAGACACCTCCGGTAAGATCCACAAATGGCTTGACACGACCTTCGCAGATCGAGCCATCTGGGCGACCCTCGTTCTCGGGCCGTGCCGAGCTGCTGCGATGGCAACCGCCAGCCCTCCCACGCCCCCGCCCACTACGACGACGGCGGCTCTGGCGAGGACAACCGCGTTCCTTGCCAGCCGGCGAATTCGGTTGCGCGCCACGCCTTTTCTCCTCTGCAGCATGGGGCATCTATCGTCCGCTCGACGAGCCGGCCGCCCCTGCGGGCACCTATTTGCCAATGCCCGCCTGCTTTCTGACGCCGTCGTAGTTCAGCCCGCGGAGGTAGCCGCCCATCCGGCCCCGCCAGACCGAGTGAAATCCGAACCCCCCTTCAAGCATCTCCTTTATGGCGTCCTCCACATTCCAGCCCTGAACGGCCACTCGGTACGCCGCGCATATCTCGCCCGTCCTGTCCGACCCGTGCTGGCAGTGGACAAAGACAGGCGTCTTGGTCGGATCGGTGACCACCTTGAGGAACTGGACGAGGTCCTCCTGCTCCGGGTGCCAGGCGTGCATCGGGATGCTGACGTACTCCAGCCCGATGTTGTCCATCTCGTCCATGTCGGAGTGGTCGGAGCGGAGGTTCACGACTGTCTTGATCCCCAACTTCTTCAGCTCGCGGAATCCCTCAGCGGTCGGCTGCGCGCCGCGGTAGAGGCCGTCCGAAACCTTATGGAGGTTCGGCAGGCCGGGGAACTGGATCGGCACAGCCCAGTTGGCGGGCCGCGTCGTCGTCGCTTGCTGCTCCTGCGCGGCTCCGGGCGCCGTGCTCTGACAGCAGGCTGCCAGGAGGAAAGCGACCACAGCCCCCAGGGCGATCACGGTGCACGCCGGCACTAAGAGAACCTTCACCCAGTCGGAAGGCTTCCTCACTTCGACCCTCCTTTGGGGCTGCCTCTACCCTCGAGCCACAATTGCCTTTCTACAGGCTCTAACGGAATGACCGCAGAGCATGCGGAGGCGCGTCCGGTCACGCCTGCCCGCCGTCCGTGTAGCGGGGCGGACGCGACGCAGAGAGAACATAGAACCTGGTTTGTTCTGGCGCTGTTGTCTCAGCCTTTCTCAGCGGCCTCTGCGTGCTCCGCGGTGCACTTTGCTAGCCGTTGTAAGCAAGGCCAAGGTGCTCGATCACGCCGGCGCAAGCGGCCTCACTCCTGCCAGCGGTCGTAGCAGACGACCTCCTCGAAGGCCCTGCGCGGCTTGGCGCCAGGCCAACTCTTCGCATAGCCGAGGGGAAGGAGCCCGATCACCTCCACGGTGCCGGGAATGCCCAGGATATCCCTGACCTTCTGCTGGTCAAATGCGCCGATCCAGCAGGTGCCAAGCTCCAGCTCGCGCGCTGCAAGGGTCATGTGGTCCATTGCGATCGCCACGTCTATCAAGTGGCTTGGGTGCCCGCAGGACATGACGTGAGCATGCTCGACCGCACAGGCTGCGATGACGACGGGCGCTTCGCCGACGAAGCCCTGCCCCCGCGCCGCCTCCGCCAGCTTCTTGCGCAAGCCCTTGTCGCGCACGGCAACGAACTTCCACTCCTGCCGGTTGCTCGCGGACGGGGCAAGGCGCCCCGCTTCGAGCACCTGCGTCAGCTTCCCCTCTTCCACCTGCCGATCCTGATAAGACCTGATGCTCCGCCGCGCCTTGATCGTCTCGAAAGCGTCCATGTCGTCCTCCTCGATCCGAAAGCGGAAAAGCTCACCGCACGTGCATCGGCGATTGTAGTGAGCCTGCCCAGCCTGGTCAAGGCGCACACCTTCCGGCAGCTCGCCTCGGGATGCTGCGTTGAAGCCGTTCCGCCCCGCACTATAATGGACGTTTGACGGAAGCAAAGGAACTCTTGCATGCTCCGCTACGCGGTACCGGTCTTCGCGGCGATGGCGCTCGGCTTCTCCTTGCTTGCACCGGCGCAGACAACTGAGGCGCCGGCCGTCCGGTGCCTCGGCGTGGGGGAGGGCGCCGAAAGCGGCCGGCTGGCCTCGCTCCAGGACGACAAAGTGACCCTCGTGCGCGACGGGACGGAGGCGTCCTTCCCCTTGGCCGCCTTTCGCGAGATCGTCTTCCCCCAGGAGCAGCCGGCCCTTAGGGCCTCCATCCCCCCTCCCTTCACGGTGTGGGCGGACAAGGGCAACGTGTTCATGGCACGACAGATAAAGGGAGCATCGAAGCCGGAGGCAGTGGACATCGCCGGCTACGGATGGCAAGGGGCGGACGTGCCTCTCGGGTCCATACGCGCACTGGCCTCCCGCGACGTGATAAGCGGAGGAGGGCCAAGCCGGAAGGAGTTCGAGCAGGTCCGCGAGACCCCGCCCCAGAGTTCGGACCGCGTGGCGGCGGCGGCAAAGGAAGGCGAGCGCGTCATTACGTGCATCGTGGAAAGCGCGTCGGAGGCCGGCCTGAATGTGGTCGTCGGCACAGTCCGAAGCACGATCCCCTGGGGCGAGGTCCGCTGGGCGGTGCTGTCGCCGGGCGCGCGCCCACGCGAGAGAATCGCCGGCCACCTGGTGGAACTCGCCGACGGAACCCGCTTCCGCGTGCAGTCATTGGAGGTGCGCGGCGGCGCGCTCGGCGGGCGGGACGGGCAGGCGCGCTTCTCCGTCAGTCCCCCTCTGGCCGAACGGCTGGCCAGGATGCGCATCTACTCTGACGCCTACCGCTACCTGAGCGACCTTGAGCCGGAGAAGGTCAGTCTCCAGCCTTTCCTCGATGTCGTCTGGCCGCCGCGCTTCGACCGCGCGCTCGACGGCGGGCCGCTCGCCCTGGCGGGGAAGGCATACGGAAAGGGCATCGCGATGGACGCTCGCACCGAGATGACGTTTGGGCTCAACCGCGCTTATTCCTACTTCCACGCCATGGTTGGACTGGACGATGGGGCCGGAGCCGCCGGTACCACCGACGCCACCGGCCGCCTTGGACGGGTCGTCTTCAGGGTTCTTGGGGACGGGCGGGTGCTCTTCGAGAGCGGGGCGCTGCGCAGCGGCGGCGCTCCCCAGGCCGTAGCGTTGGACATCCGCGACGTGGACAAGCTAACGCTTGTGGCCGACTTCGGCAGCCGTGTCTCGGCCGCGGGAAACTTCGCGGACTGGGCGGACGCAAGAGTCGTGAAGTAGCCCCGAGCGGGGACTGCGGCCGCGCCCCGATGCGTGCCACGAGGGGCTCTTGGAACCCGGTTGTCGCGTTGACAGGACAGCGTACGTGTGTTATAAGTTAGCGGTTGCGGAGAGTTAGGCTAACCGACCAAACGGCCCTGCCTTTCCTCACAGACACCTTCCCGATTGAAGCTCCCGAGGAACGGCTCTATTTCGGACGCGGGGGGGTGCGAGTTGCCTGCGCCTGGGGTTGGGGCGGCGCGTCAAAGCGCCATGGCCCCAGTTCGGCGGGCGGGGTAGAGAGCGCCGGGCAAGGCGGCCGTCAATGGCGCGGTACTCGTTCATGAGTGAGCAACTGCTATGGAACTGGTGCAAATTGAGGCTCGGGCGCGCGAGACGCGCGGCAGCCGCGAATGCCGCCGCCTGCGCAAGCTGGGCCTGGTGCCGGCAATTCTGTACGGCCGCAAACAGGACAACGTCCTCCTGAGCGTCAGCCGCAGAGACGTGGAGAAGCTCCTTGCAAGCCGTGCGTTCATCGTTCAAGTGAACTGGGACGGTCGGCAGGAGGCCGCGCAAGTCAAGGAGATCCAGTTCGATGCGCTCGGCGACCTCATCGAGCACATAGACTTCGCGCGCATCTCGCTGACGGAAACCATCGCCGTCCGCGTGCGCATAGAGCCCCACGGGGAGCCGGTCGGCGTGGCGGAAGGCGGCATATTGGCGGTGCGGGAGCATGAGCTGGAGGTGGCGTGCCTGCCTACGGCCATTCCTGAGAAGCTCAGGGTCGAAGTCTCCAACCTGGCGATAGGCGACACGCTAAGGGTCCGGGACATTGAGTTCCCGGAGGGGGTCACGCCGACGGCGGACCCCGAAATGGCGGTCGTGGCGGTGGTTGCGCCCACCGAGTTGCCGGCCGAAGAGGTCATCGGGTTGCCTGAGGAAGCGCAGGCCGAGCCGGAAGTCATCGGGCGGAAGCCTGCTGAAGAGGAAGCTGAAGCCGAAGGCGAGGAGTCGAAATAGCCGGGCAATCCGGTCTGCCCCGCCGCAGGCAGGGCCGACGGGAGGAAACGGTGAAGATCATTACCGGATTGGGCAACCCGGGGCGCAGGTATGCCGAGACGCGCCACAATGCGGGCTGGATGGCCGTGAACAAGCTGGCCTCGCGCTGTGGGGCGTGCGAGGAAGAGCTTCGATGCGGAGGGCTCCTTGCTCGCTGCGGGGAGCTGTGGCTCTTTAAGCCGCTCAGCTTCATGAACCTCTGCGGGGCGTCCGTTGGGTGCATCGTGCGGGAAGCCGGCGTGGAGCTTCAGGAGACTTTGGTCCTGGTGGATGACTTGGATTTGCCGCTCGGCCGCATCCGGCTGCGTCCCGGCGGGTCGAGCGGCGGACACAACGGCTTGACGTCCCTCATCGAGGCTCTCGGGACCGAGGAGTTCCCGCGGCTCAGAATGGGCATCGGCCCGTGCCCGCCCGAGATGGACGGGCGGGAGTTCGTGTTGAGCCCCTTCGCGCCGGACGAGTGCCCGGCAGTGGAAGCCATGATACACGAGGCGGTCGAGGCCGCGTTGTGCTGGGCGAAAGAAAGCATCGAAGCGGCCATGACGCGGTTCAATCGAAAGGACGCGACCAATCGGGCGGACACCAAGGAACCGCCGCCGGCAGGCCCTGTTTCCATATAGACGGCTTTGACTACGCGCCGTTGTGGGACGTTAACGGAGGAATCATCTTGGCAGCCAACCTTTACGAAGCCATGTTCGTGGTAGATGCCGCCAAGGGCGGCTCGGAATTCCCCAAGATCATCCGCCACATCGCTGATTTGCTGACCCGCCAAGGGGCGGCCATCGAACGGATGGAGAGGTGGGACGAACGTAAGCTGTCCTACCCCATAGGACAGGCGAAGAGGGGAATCTACATCCTCGTCTACTTCCGTGCAGACGGCGGGGCGATCAGCCAACTCCGCGCGAACGTCGGCCTCTCCGAGGAACTGCTGCGCCTGCTGGTACTGCGTGTCGAGAAGCAGAGCCCTGTCCGGGGCCAACTCTTCACGCCCCAGGGCGAAGTGCTGCCTCAGCCTGCGCCGGCAGCGGTAGCCGCGCCCGAAGCAAAGGAAGCTGTGGCGGAGACCGCACCCCCGGCCGCTCCGCCGCAGGAGGCCGAGGTCGAGCCCGGCCAATAGGCGCAAGAACGGAGCCGAAAAGGCCTTAGGAGGGGAAGGAGGGCGCCATGGCGAGCCTCAACAAAGTCTTCCTGATGGGCAACTTGACCCGCGACCCCGAACTCCGCTACACTCCCAGCGGCACGCCGGTCTGCGAGTTCGGGTTGGCCGTCAACAGGACCTACAAGACCGGCGCGGGCGAGCAGCGAGACGAGACCTGCTTTGTTGACGTGACGATGTGGGGATCGCGCGGCGTTGCCATCAGCGAGTACCTGACCAAGGGTCAGCCCATCTTCATCGAGGGACGACTCAGGTACGATAGCTGGGAAAGCGCCGAAGGACGCCGCAGCAGGCTGACCGTCGTGGCCGAGAACTTCCAGTTCATCGGCGCCCGTGGCGCGACTGACACGGCGGGACGCGGCGCGTCCGACACGGCGGGACGCGGCGCGTCCGATGCAGCAGGAGGCGGTGCACCTGAGCCCACGGCGCGCGGCGGTTCGCCAAAGCGAGCTCAGGGGCGTCCGCAGGGGAAACCTCAGCCCAAGGCGCCTGCACCCGAGGAAGCGGCCGACGAAGGCGTAGACGTCTCGGATGACGAGATTCCCTTCTAAAGGCCCGAGGTTCACAAGGCAAAAGTCAGACAGAAAGCCAGGGAAGCAGCGGATATGCAAGTATTGCTCCGCAAGGACGTCGAGAAGCTTGGCCATCTGGGCGATGTCGTGGAGGTGGCCGACGGTTACGCTCGCAACTACCTGCTCCCCCAACAGATAGCGGTGCCGGTGACGCCGCAGAACCTGCGCGCGGTGGAAGCCGCCCGCCAGGCGCGGCGCCTGCGCTCCGAGGAAGAGCTGGCGCGCGTCGGCCGCCAGGCGGAGATGCTTGAGGGCTTTCTCTGTTACATAACGGCGCGCGCCACGGATAAGGGGCACCTGTTCGGCTCGGTCGGGCAGCAGCAGGTGGCCGACCAGTTGGTCCAGAACGGCTTCGAAGGGGTCCGGGCCAGCAACGTCAGCCTGGAGCGGCCAATTGATCAGGTCGGCGACTACCAGGTGGAGATCATGCTCCACCCGGAGGTGCGCGCGCGGATCCTTGTGCGGGTCGCTGCCGAAGAAGAGGAAGAGGAAGAATGAGCGCGCCAGGGCTCTGACGCGAGCAGGTGCGCCCGCTTTGGGCGCGACACGCCCGCCCCCGGCGTGAGCTACGGGAGTCCCCGGTCAGGTCTTTCGTCCAAGGCGACACGAAGCCAGCCGATGCCTGAGATGTCCGACTCCAGCGGTGCGCCACGCAGCCCGCCCCACGACCTGCAAGCTGAGATGGGTGTGCTCGGCTCGATGCTGCTCTCCCAGGACGCGGTCCACCTGGCCCGCGAACGCCTTGCCGAATCGAGCTTTTACAAGCTCGCCCATCAGGACGTCTTCAACGCCATCGTGCAGCTTTCGGACGCCCACAATGCGGTGGACATAATACTCCTCCGAGATCAGTTAGCTAAGCAAGACAAGCTGGAGAAGGCTGGAGGCCAGGCGTACTTGCTTGAGCTGATGGAGGCGGTTCCCACCAGCGCAAACGCCGAATATTACATCGAGATCGTGCGGCAGCATGCCTTGCGCCGACACTTGATTGACACGGCCGCCATTATACAGAGGGAAGCCTACCAAGACTCTGCGGACGTCGACTACCTGTTGGATCAGGCAGAGTCCTTCATCTTAGCTGTGCGCCACGCGAAGGACGTTGGCCAACTGCGCGACCTGAACGACATTCTCCAAAGCGTCATGGCACGCATTGAGCAACTTCATCAGCACCCGGGCCAATACACGGGGGTGGCCAGCGGGTACTACGACCTGGACAACATGACCAGCGGCTTCCAGCCGGGGGACTTCATCGTGGTAGCCGCGCGGCCGAGCATGGGGAAGACGAGTCTTGCGCTGAACATCCTCTACAACGTCTGCATGGTCAACCACCGCCCCGCTGCTTTCTACACGCTCGAAATGTCGGCTGAACAGATTGTCACCAACTTCCTTTGCATCCACACAAGAATCAGCACTCATGCCTTTCGCCGGGGGACGCTTAAGGACCCTGACTGGGATGTCCTTGACGCCTCCATTGGTGACTTGGTTGGTGTGCCGTTGTTTGTAGACGATAGCGCGACTCTCCGTATACTGGACTTGCGGGCCCGTGCGCGGCGTCTTCAGCACCGGCATGCGATCGAGCTTGTGGTCGTTGACTACCTGCAACTAATGTCTGCGAACAGGGCTCATGACAACCGGGCCACCGAGGTGGCGGAGATCAGCCAGGGCCTCAAAGCGCTTGCGCGCGAGCTTAAGGTCCCCGTAATCGCCGTGGCCCAGCTCAGCCGCCGCGTGGAGCAGGAAGATAGGCGGCCCCGTCTGAGCGACCTGCGCGAAAGCGGCGCCATCGAACAGGACGCCGATGTAGTGCTGCTGCTCCACAGGCAACTTCTGCCGCGGGAGCAGGCGGCCGCCGAAGAGGAAGAGCGACAGGTTTGGGTCGGGCAAGAGCAAACTTCGTGGGAGCAGGCCAAGGAGCTTTACAGCAATGAAGCTGAGGTGATCGTCGCCAAGCAGCGGAACGGCCCCACCGGCGTTTTACGGTTGGTGTTTCAGAAGCACTGCCTCCGGTTCGAGTCGCGTGCCACCGGCATCACGACTACAGCCGGCCGCACGACTACAACTACTGACTGGTGATCCAGCGGAAGATGCGACCCACACGGCCAACGGCCGCACGTCGGACCTTGGCATGGGCGGCTTGCTGCCTGCTGGGCGCCTGCCTTTGCGCGTCACCGCTGATGGCTCAAGCCCCGCGCCCGCGCATCGCAAAGATCACCGTCCAAGGCACCCATTTCGTCTCGTCGCAGCAGGTGCTGGAAGGGCTCCGGGTTAAGGAAGGCCAGCCGTGGGACAGCGCGAGATTCGAGGCGGCCGTCAAAGAGTGGAATAGCGCCGAGCTTTACGGCATTATCTCCTATCGCATCGAGCCGGCGCCCGAAGGCGCGGTCGAACTCATCCTCACGCTCGCCGAGCGGGTGCAGGTCACCGGCGTTTCCTTCGAGGGCAACCAGCGCATCTCCTCCCGCAGGCTGGAAGAGAGGATCGGCATAAGCGCCGGAGCCAAGGTAAGCGAGGCAGACGTGACCAATGCCGAGCGCCAGATCGTCGCCGCGTACCATGCCGCCGGCTATCCCTCGGCCCAGGCAAAGGGGGGAATTGTCACGCGGGCGCCCGGCGAACGGCAGCTCGTCTTCCACGTCCAGGAGGGCCCAGAGGCGTGGGTGGAGTCAATTGAGTTCGAGGGCAACCAGGGCGTGCTGAGCAAGGACCTCCGGCGCGTGATGGAAAGCTCGACACGGGGCTGGATCTCGTGGATCTGGCCCGGCTGGTTCAACGAGGAGACTTTCCACGAAGACATAGGCAGAGTGGAGAGGGCATACCGGGACCGCGGCTACCTGGACGCCAAAGTGACCGGCCAACCCGTCTTCAGCGAAGACATGACCCGCGTGAGGCTGCGGGTAGTCGTCCAGGAGGGAGCACTGTACCGCGTCAAAGAGGTGCAGTTTGAGGGGAACACGATCTTCCGCGATTCCGAGTTGCTGGAGGCCACGCGCATTGTCGTGGGCGGTCCCTACCGGCCCGACGACCTGGTGGCTGCCGCAACCGCCATCTCCGCGCTTTACGCCGACCAGGGCTACTGGGACGTCACGGTTCCGAAGGGCAACCTGCGCATAGAGGAGGTGATCCCCGCCCAGGGAACGGAAGTCACGCTTAAGTTCCACATCGCCGAAGGGGAACCGGTCTTCGTCGGGCGCGTTGAAATCAGGGGGTTGAGCAAGACCAAGGAGGACGTGGTGCGCCGCGATCTGACCTTCTATCCCGGCCAGATAGCCGCGGCGTCGAAGTTCAGAGAGAGCGAGCAGGTGCTGGCCAACACGGGATACTTTGTGGCCGAGCCGCCTAAGAAGCCCGTCCAGATTGAGCTGGCGCCGGGAGAGGGCCCGCTCCGCGACGCGATAGTGCGCGTGGAGGAAGGCCCGACGGGCCGGTTCTTAGTGAGCGCCGGCGTCGGGAGCGACTCGGGGCTGTTGGGCGGCATCACGGTAGAGGAGGCCAACTTCGACATCTCGCACTGGCCTTCCAGTTGGAACGACATCTGGGAAGGCAACGCCCTCCGCGGCGCGGGCCAGCGCATGTCCATCGTGCTGCAGGCCGGCACGAAGAGGTCGTTCTACGCCATTTCGTGGGAGAATCCATCTGTAGACAACTCGGACTACGGCGTGGGCACGATGCTGTACTCCCGCGGCACGGTGCGCAGCGAGTTCACCGAGACCCGCACGGGGGCGAACGTCACCTTGACGCAGCACCTGTGGAAGTTCGTCCGCCGCTATGCAACCGTGGGCTATGAGTTCATCACCGTGGAGGATATTCCAGAAGACTCGCCCGACGTGCTGAAGGACGCCAAGGGAACGCATTCGAAGCCATATCTGCGCGTCGGGGCTGCCGTGGACAGGCGCGACAGCCGCTTCATGCCTACGGATGGATACCAGGCAGGCGTTGAGGCTGAGTTGTCCGCCGGCGACGCGCACGCCGTCAAGGTGACGGCGCAAGGCGAGAAATACTGGACGATCAGCCAGGAGCGCGGGCTCCACAAGCAGGTCCTTGGTGTTCGCGGAAGGATCGGCCTGGCGCAGTCTTACGGCGGCGATCTGCCCGTCTACGAGCGCTTCTACGCAGGAGGCTTCAGCAGCCTGAGGGGCTTCGCATTTGAAGGCGTCTCGCCCGCCGAGAACGGCAAGCTCGTCGGCGGCGATTCCCTGCTCACAGGCTCGGTCGAATACAGCTTGCCCATAACCGAAGACGACCGGCTGCAGCTCGTCACCTTCTGTGACGCTGGCTACGTGGGCAAACGGGTGGCCGACATAGTAAGCGGTTGGAGCGAACCGCGCGCTTCCCTCGGGGTCGGCATACGGTGGCAGCCGCCGTTCCTGGGACCCGCGACAATCGAAATTGACCTTGCCGCCCCCATCCTCAAGCAGTCCCAAGACAAGACCCAGATCATCAGCTTCTCCCTGGGAGCCGAACAGCGGTTCTGACCGTTGTGAACGGGCCCGGGTTCGTTTAGATTAGTAGCTCCCTCGGCCACCGGCAGAAACGGAGGATATATGCTTAAGTCAGCCCGCGGCAGCATGGCGGCGCTATGCACCCGCTCCCTGCTCGTCGCCGCCCTTATCGTTGCGCTTGCGCGCCCTCTGTGTGGCGGGGCGGCCTCGAGGGCGGCCCAGGAGAATGCGCCGCCGCCCCAGAAGACGCTCGTGGCCGTCGTGGACATGGGGCGCGTCCTGGCAGGCTGCAAGGAATGGCAGGATGCCGTCGCAGAGCGCGCTCGCATGCTCGACACCGCCCGGCGGACGCTCGACAAGTTAGCGCGCAAGGGCCAGGTGCTGCGCAATGAGTACGAGAACCTGCCACCCGGCACCGAAGAGCGCCGCAAGAAGGCCGAAGAGCTTGAGGCCGCGCTCCAAGAGTACCAGCAGACGCGGCAGCAGTTGGATGAGGAGGCGGCGCGGCAGCACGAAGGCTCCGTGCGCAACCTGTTCGCCAAGCTGAGCGGCGTCGTGGCCGAATATGCGAAGGAACATGGCATCAGCGTTGTCCTGAAGAAGCAGGATTTCGACTTGAGCGCTCCGCAAAGCGTTGAGCAGAGCCTCCAGATCGCCACGACGGAAGTGCTGTATGCTGATCCTGCGCTGGACATCAGCGCAGCCGTCATAGAGAGGCTGAACGCCGGGTACAAGGGCCCGATCGAGGTGAAGTAAGGTGCCGCGCCCGCAAAGGACAATCAGTCGGGCCGCCGTGCTGGCCGGCCCGGCCCTCTTCTCCGGGCGGCCGGTGAAGGCGCGCCTCGTGCCGGCAGAGACCTCGACGGGTTTCCTGTTCGTCCGCACGGACCTGCCTGACAAGCCCGTCCTGCCCGCCACCACGGCTGCCGTCGGGGACGGCTTCCGATGCACCTCCCTGAACTGGAACAACGTAGAGGTCAGGGCCATCGAGCACATCCTGAGCGCGTGCACGGGCCTCCAGGTGGACAACCTCATCATCGAAGTAGACGGCGATGAGATGCCGGCCCTTGGCGGCTGCACCTTGGAGTACGCCGCAGCTCTGAAGGAGGCCGGCATCGTGGAGCAGAAAGCCGAACGGCCTCTCCTGAAGCTCGATCAGCCCGTCACGGTCTGGCAGGACGGCGCCGCCATTGTGGCGATGCCGAACGAGGAAGGGCTGACCGTCAGCTACGTGCTGGACCTCGACGGCGGCTATCGGACAACCGCAGCGTTCACGATCACCGTAAACGCCGAGAGCTTCATGGAAGAACTGGCCCCTGCCCGGACGTTCGGCCTGGAGGAAGACTACGAGGAGTTCAGGAGGCTCTCCCTGGGCGGCGGGGTGAGTGACGACAACGCCCTCGTGCTGTGCAAGGACGGCACGGTGAGGAAGCCACTCAGCGGGGCACCGGCGGTCCTGCGCTTTCCGGACGAGCCCGCGCGCCACAAAGTGGTAGACTTCCTGGGCGACCTTGCGCTGGCCAACACGGACCTGGAGGCGAAGGTCGTCGCAGTCAAGAGCGGGCACAGGCTCAACGCCGCCTTTGCCGCCCGCCTGCGCCGCCTCATAGAGAAAGAGGCCGAGCCGGAACATTACGTGGATGTGCGGGAGATACAGCGCGTCCTTCCCCACCGCTACCCGTTCCTGATGGTGGACCGCATCCTGAGGATCGAGGGCGAGAACAGGATAGTGGGCCTGAAGAACGTTTCGGCCAACGAGCCTTACTTCCAGGGACACTTCCCCGACTATCCCATCATGCCGGGCGTTCTGCAGCTCGAGGCGCTGGCGCAGACGGCGGGCGTGCTCCTGCTGCGCAAACTGGAACACACGGGGAAGGTGGCCCTCCTTGTCGGCATGGATGGCGTGAAACTGCGCCAGGCCGTGAAGCCGGGAGACCAGCTTATCCTCGAGGCCGAGACGCTGCGTCTGCGCTCGCGCATGGCCGTGGTCAAAGCCAGGGGCACAGTCAACGGGGAGACCACCTGCGAAGCGGAGATGACCTTTATGCTCGCGGACGCAGACGCAATCTGAGTGACAGCTTGTGAGGCTTTAAGAGACTCCGGACACCTATGAAGATACACCCCTCGGCACACGTGGACAGCGCTGCCAAGATCGGCGACAACGTCGAGATCGGCCCCAACGTCTATGTCGGCCCCAACGTCGTCATCGGAGATGACTGCGTGGTCGGGCATGGCTGCCACATCGAGGGGCACACGACCCTCGGCACCAACAACATGCTGTCCGCCTACGTCGTGCTGGGCACGGCCCCGCAGGATCTCAAGTACCATGGCGAGAAGACGGAACTCGTCATCGGCAACGACAACGTGTTCCGCGAGTTCGTCACCGTCAACACCGGCACTGTGACAGGCCCCGGCGTCACCCGGATCGGCAGCCGCAACTACCTCATGACCTGCAGCCACGTCGGCCACGACTGCGAGCTGGAGGACGACATCATCCTGGTGAACGGCGTCCTTCTGGGCGGCCACTGCCGCATCGAGACAGGTGCCAAGCTGATGGGCGGCGCCGCCGTCAACCCCTTCGTCACCGTCGGCAGGATGGCCTACGTGGGCGGGCTGACGCGCGTCATTCAAGACGTCCCGCCGTTCATGATCATCGAGGGCAACCCCTCACGGGTCAGGGGGGTCAATGAGATCGGGTTAGAACGGGCGGGCTACGACCGGAAGGTCATCGAGGAACTCATCCGGGCTTATAAGGCCATCTACAGGACCCGCGAGCTGAACAGGGTGCCCATATACGACATGATTGAGAACAACGGCGACAGCCCGGAGGCGGTGTACCTGGTGGAGTTCCTCCGCCGCTCGCTGAAGGGCATACACGGCCGCTACCGGCAGAGCCTGAGGAAAGGCTAAGCGCTGAGCCCCGGCTCGTCTCTGGCGGACCCGAGGGCGGCGCGCGGAATCATCCGGCCTGGGAGCCATGCCCGTTCCCGAGATCCCTCGTTCGCCGTACGGCGAACTCGGGATGACATCGGCCGTCACCCGGCTAGCCGCCGCAGAACACAATGGCTTCGTCTAAAGGGCCATTAGGCCGTTTGACTTAGCTTGACAGCGAAAAGGATATGAGCCCGCAACGGTCGCAGAAAGGGCTGCAGCGGATAGCCGTCATCGGCCTGGGCCGGTTCGGCTTCGGCCTGGCTGTGCGCCTTGCCGAGCTCGGCGCCAACGTGCTGGCCATTGACCTCAACACGGACGTCGTGGAGCAGGTTGACCCGCGCGTCTCGCGCGCCATCGCCGTGGATGCCACCAACGAGTTCGCCCTGCGGAAGCTCGGGGCGGACGCCATGGACCTGGTCATCGTCTGCATCGGCAGGAACATCGAGGCGAGCCTGTTGGTAACGGCAGTGCTGCAGCGGCTGGCGGTCAAGGAGATATGGGTGCGCGCCATAGATCAGAACCAGGCGCAGATACTGGAAGCCATGGGCGTGCGTCGCATCATCAGCCTCGAAAGGGAGATGGCCCGCCAGGTGGCGCAGGAGATCATCATGCCCAGCACGCAGGTGCTGGCGTCCATCACCGTAGACCATTCGCTGGCTGAGCTGAAGGCCAAGCCCGAGTTCATCGGCAAGACCCTTGCGGAGCTTGACTTCCGAAACCGCTACGGTCTGAACATTGTCGCCATCAAGTCCCGCGAAGTGACCACCGGCCCGGAGGGCCCGAGGGTCGAGGCGCGGGTCAACGACCTGCCGCGCGCCGCTGATATCATCGAAGAAGGCGACGTCCTGGTGGTCATCGGCCCGGACGACAAGATCGCCGAACTCCAGACCGGCTACTGAGCCCCCCACCTTCCGCACGGCGCTCCGCGCCAGCCGCGCCCCCCATTTCCCGCCGCGGAAGGCGTCCATCGCTGGCCGCAAGCCACAGGAATCACAGCGCAGTGCCGGACTTGATGCGGTTACATTCCGCGCACAGTATCTGAACGTTGTACCAACTGGTGGAGCCGCCTTTCGAATATGGAAGGATGTGATCGAACTCGATCCGTACCTCTTGGTTCAGCTTGTGCCTTCTGGTTTTGCCCGCGACCCCCGGACACCACCGGCCTTCGTTGTTGAAGCTCGTCAAGACTGCCTGCCGGACGTCCCCGGGGACACTCCTTGGGTGGATGGCCTCCTTGGCCATTATGGGCTCCCTCGGGGGCTTCATGTTGTCTTTGATATAGCGCTCCAACCACGTCATCTCGGGCCCACCGATACCCCAGACGCCGTAGGCGTACGGCACTTTCCTCCGGTCTTTAAACAGCCGCCCGCGACTGGCGACTTCTTCGACGGCGTCGGACAGTTCATTCTTCTTGAAGACATGAAAGAGGAGGTGTTTCTGAGTCGGCTTGATGAAGCACTTGGAAGCTCCATTGTGGTAGAGCCAAAGACCGTCCCTCAGCGAGAAACTCACTGTCAAGGAAGGATTCGAGTCCTGCAGATCCTGCAACTCCATGAGGAAGGCCAGCACCCGTTTCACGAACCGAAGTTGATCCTGTCCGCCCAGGCCCCTTGCCGGGACCGTTCGGCTCACAAACTCCGCCATTCCGTACATGATGCCATGCTTGGCCATTGGCTCCTCCCTCTCCTCTCGCAGACCCGTCGGGGCTACCGTTACTTTGCACATGTCCGTCGGCGGACGCAGAGCTGCCCTTCCGGGACAATAAGCCACGCCCGGCGCTCGCCGCAGAGAGCGTCCGCCAAGCACTCCGCCACCTGCCAAACCGTGTCTGCGGCCCGGCCCCGTAGCTTGAGCCTCTGCGCGCAGACGCGCCACAATCCTTTCGACGGACACCCGAAGACTACCCTTTGGCGCCCCGAGGAGTCCAAGCGGCGAAACCGACTCCCGGGGCCTTACAGGGTCCGGGCCGTGCCAGGGCCACGTGGTCTCCTGTTACGGGGCCTGCTCCAGAGCCATGCTGAAGTTCTACTGCTTAAGTCTGCAGTTGATGACTTCGATAACTTTTACCGCTTCATCGCTCAAGACCCCACGCATTATCCCAACTATGGTGACTGTCTGGCCCTTGGTGAGGCGGAGGACATCGTCTTTCCTATCTTCCGAGAACAAGCATACGAAAGAGAATTCAGAAGGACCAGTATCAAGTGTCACAATATACGTCTTGGGTAGCACTGCGCCGAGCATGCTATTTGTCAACTCGGGCAGAGTTTCAGCCGCTATGACCTGCTCGTCAGTCGCGCCTATAGCACCATACAGCATAAGTCTCTCCTCTTGAGTCAGTTTCTTCTCATCTATGGTGCTGACGCTCCCAGCAACCTCGACTACAGCATTCTTGTAGCGCTGCTCAGCCCGGAATCTATTGCCCTCAAATTCTGCGCAGAATTTGTCGACCGTGGTCGACACCATTGGGTGAGCAGTGGCTTGTTCCTCGGCACGTCTTCGTGCAATGGCTTGCTGCTCTGCATCAGCGCGCGCTTTGGCTTGTTCTTCGGCGGCATTACTATCCTGTCCGACGGCCGCAGCCGCATGTCGAGCCGTATGGCCGGCAAGCTGGACGGCTCTCAGCGCTTGGGCCTTGGAGGACCACTTCGCCGCTTCGGAGGCATCCTGTGGGACACCTTCCCCGTGTTCGTAACACACCGATAGGTTGTGCATTGCACCTGGCAGGCCTTTCTCAGCTGCCATCCTGAAAAGCTTCGCTGCCTTCGTATAATCCTGCGGGACGCCTCTTCCGTAGTAGTAGCACAATCCCAACTCGGCTACGGCGATCGCCTGACCTCTTATAGCGGCTTCGTTCTTCGCTGCTTCTACCTGTTGATCAGGACTTAGAAGAGGAAGTTGTCTAAGAGCGTTACCCTCCGGACTGTCTCCTTCGAGAATGCCAACCTTGCCCGGGCCGAAGACGTTATCTAGACCCTTCAGCAAGCTCCAGCAGTCGTACCAGCCGGCGCTCAAGGACGCCTCCCTGAAGCAGCTTGCCGCTTGAGCCTGTTCTTGTACACCCCCACCAGCGCTCTTGTGGCAGAGGCCCGCCCAGAGCTGGTTCCATGGGTCCACGGATCCGGACGGGTCCTTATCTGGTGCCTTCTGAAACCACTTGAGTGCCTCGGCCTTATCCTGTGGGACGCCCAGCCCATAATAGTAGCAGATCCCGAGACAAGCGCTTACCCAAGGGTCTTGGTCCGAGGTCTCGGCTGCCTTCCTGAACCATCGGACTGCTTGCTCATAGTTCTGGGGAACGCCAATACCGGAGAAGTAATGGAGGCCTAAGAAGAAGTAGCACGCGTTGCGGTTCCGTTCGGGAAAGTCTGCCGTCACGTCTTGTTTCGCAGACTCCTGATAACATTGTGCGGCCAGTCCTTGATCTGCCGGGACCACGATACCGAAGTCATAAGCTGTTCCGAGAATGTACAATCCGGCTGCGGACAACTGTGCAGCGTTCTGCACTAACCCAGCGACTACCTGCTTGACGTCAACCCCCGCAGTACGACCGAAAAAGTCAGTTTGAACTTTTTCACCGCTCGCAAGACCGAGTTGCTGCCACATACCTTTTGAAACTACAAGCATTGCGCCCCAGGTGACCTTCTCTGTATCGACACGGAGCTCAGCGGATCCCGAATCACTTTCTAGTTGGTTCTGCGTTGCGACCAACGGCGTGGGGGACGATGGGACACCGGACTTCTCTTCTTTCTGTGCGTTCACCTCAGTGCCCTTGGCGTTGAGTATCTCGGCTACCTCATCGCGGCCTTGGGTAGTCACTATTTCTAGGAGCTGTGCGGCTGCGGCGTCCGCGGCGGCAGTTCGCGCGCGTTCCTGCTCCTTGATTGCTTTCTTCTCCGCAGCATCCTGTGCGTCGAGCCGCCTTGCTAAAATCACTCCGGGACTGGGGTGCCTTTCGTCGTAGTCAGTATATGCCTTCGCCGTCGCCTCCCCCAGTATTTCGGCAATTTCGGGGTGGCCCGCCCGAATAGCCGCCTGGTAAGACGTCTCATTGTCCGTGATTAAGTCAGCACCCTTGGCGATAAGCAACTCGACCATTTCTTTATTGCCCGTGGCCGCAGCCACCTGTATCGCCGTCCAGCCGTCTTTCGTTTTCGCGTTTATGTCGGCCCCTTGGGCCAGTAACTGTTCGACCTTAGCCTTGTCACCTGCCCTAACGGCGGCGAAGAGCGCAGGCTCGTCAGCCCTAACCACGTGCGCCGTGTCTGTCGGTCGCCCTCTCTTGGTGCCGGCTTTAGCAGGATGCACGCCGCGAGTAGGGGCGGTGTGGAATCCGCGGAGGAAGTCACTCCGGCAGCCTTGGAGTCCAATCAAAGAAAACGCGACCACCAAGCTACCAAGCACCACTCTTGCGGACCATTCGGCTCTCATCTCAGCTTGCTCCTCGCATGGGTCATCCTTCCAAGCGTTCACGGGCGTCTGCATACCCGTTCAACAGCCGGCAACTGGCAGCTGCCCCGTCAGACTGCCGGACTACCTCGCCGAGTGTATCAAGACCCGCCACCCCAGTCAAAGCAGCGGGCAAGCTGGGTGGCGAGGTCACCAAGCCGCTAAGTCGAAGGTCCGCCGAATCCGTCCGGATGGGTGCGGTGCCAGTCCCACGCCGTCTTCACGATCTGCTCGATCGAGGCGAAGCGCGGCTTCCATCCAAGCTCCCCGGCAATCTTCTCGGGCGAGCCCACCAGGGCCGGCGCGTCGCCAGGTCGCCGCGGCCGCTCAACTACCTTGAAGCTGCGCCCCGTGACCTTCTCGACGACCTCGATCACTTCCCTCACCGAGTGCCCTTGCCCTGTGCTCAGGTTGTAGACCGTGACCTGGCGCTGGTCGAGGGCTTCCATGGCCATGATGTGGGCGGATGCGAGGTCCAGCACGTGGACGTAATCCCGTATGCAGGTGCCGTCGGGCGTAGGATAGTCCGTGCCGAAGATGGCGATGCTGTCCCGCTTGCCGAGGGCCGCGTGGATGACGAGCGGGATGAGGTGCGTCTCGGGCTTGTGGTCTTCGCCGATGCTGCCGTCGGGAGCTGCGCCGGCCGCGTTGAAGTAGCGCAGCGAGGCGTATTTCAACCCGTAGGCGGCGGCGTAGTCGGCCAGGATGCCTTCGACCATCAGCTTCGTTCGGCCGTACGGGCTGATGGCCTTGACGGGGCAGTCTTCGCGGATGGGCATCTCGGCAGGCGGGTCGTAGACAGTGCAGGAACTGGAGAAGACGAAGCGCCCCACCCCGTGGCGCCGGATCGCCTGCAACAATTTCAATGTGTTGGCAACGTTGTTGAAGTAGTACTTCTCAGGCTCAGCGACTGACTCGCCCACGTAGGCGCTGGCCGCAAAGTGCATCACAGCTTCCGCGGCGCTTTCTTCGAGCGCCGCCGAAACCTGATTTTCATCGTTCAGGTCAGCGCGGATCAGGCGGCTCTCGCCCACGGCTCGCGCATGGCCCTCCGAGAGATTGTCGAGCACGACGACCTCGTGCCCGCTGCGTCGTAACGCCATCACCGCGTGGCTTCCCACGTAGCCCGCCCCGCCCGTAACCAGCACCCTCATCGTTTCTCTCCTGCTCGTGCTCTTGCTCGCAGCGCTTCCGTTTCAGCGCACCATAGAGCGGTAAACTCGCAAGTAGCTCTCAGCCATCGAGTCCTGCGAAAAGCGCGCGGCGGCTTCGCGTTGTCGGGCGATGCGCAGCGGCGGCTGAGGCACGCCGCACAGCTCGCGCATGGCCCTGTAGAGCCCGTCCACGTCGTCCGGCTCCACCCAGCGCACCAGGTCTCCGCCGACCTCAGGCATCCCGCCCACCCGCGAGGCGATGCACGGCAACCCAGCGGCCATCGCCTCGAGCAGCGCGATGCCGAAGGCTTCCCAGCGCGACGGCAGGACGAACACGTTGACGCCGGCCAGAAACGCCGGCACGTTGTGCACAAAGCCTGCGAACTGCAACCTGCCCGACAGCCCTTCAGCGCGCATCAACTGTTCGAGCGCAGGCCGTGCAGGACCAGCGCCGCCGATGGTCAGACGGACGTGGCGGTCCTCCCGGGCGAGCCGGCCGAAGGCGCGGATCAGGACGTCGAAGCCCTTCTCCGGCACGAGCCGCCCCAGGGCGCCGAAGGCGGGGCCGGCCTGAGGCTCGACGGCCAGATAAGGCGCAAGCTCGATGCCGTTGTGGATCACCTCTTCCCATGGCGCCGTCCCTGCGCGCGAGTGCTGAAAGCTGCGCACGGCCTCTGAAGCGAAGGCGTGGCACCGGGCGAGTCGCGAAAAAAGCCGGTAGAAAGCCGTGCGGTGCGGCAGCCGCCGACGGTCAACCGAGTGGTGCGTCCAGACCAAGGGGCACCTCATTCCAAGAAGCCTCAGAAGCGCCCCTGCCGCATGGCCGTGGAAAAGATGGCAGTGCAGCACGTCCGGCCTCCAGTCGCGTACGAAACTTCGGAGGCGCGACAGGCGCCAAAGCGCGTGTTTCCGTTCGAGCCCGACCGAGCAGACTTCAAAGCCCTCCTCCTCAAGGATGACTCGCGTCCTGGCGGGGGACTCGCCGCCCTCGAACAGGCCCGCCACGGCGCATTCGACACCTCGGCGGCGGAGGCAGCGCACCAAGTTCACGACGACGCGCTCGGTCCCCCCAAACCGCAGGTCCGTGGTTAGCTGCATCACGCGCATCGGCTGCCTCCGGTCTCGGTCCCGAGGCGCTCGCGAACCTCTTCGAGCCTCTCGATCAGGCGCTCGAAATGCCGCCGCTGGCCGAACTGGGAAGTGTCCGGCCCGGCCTGCAGATGGCTCAGTTTCTGGTCCACGATGCGGTGCAACGCTTCCTCAGCTTGGCCAGCCGTCTGCACGATGAATGCGCCGGTGAACCGCATGAGCAGCCTGCCCGCCTCCGACTCTGGTCTCACGAAGGCCAGGACCGGCCGGTTGACGCCGATATAGTCGTAGACCTTCACCGGAAGCGAAATGTCGGAGATTGCGTTGAGCGCCAGGCAATGCGCTGAGGCCAGCAGCCGAAGGCCCTCGACGTAGGGCTGCATGCCAAGCTGGCGGAAACTGCCGGACAGGCCCTCCCGCCGGAAAGCATCGGCCAGGGCCGGCTCCGGGTCGCCGAGATGAATCACCTCCACGCTGTGCCGGGCGTGGAACGCGCCCACAGCCCGGGCCAGTGCGCGTGCATCCTCGACGCCGTAAGCGGCGAACTTCCCGAAAATGGCGACGCGGAAGGCCTCGCCCGTCCCTCTGGGCGCCGCCGCCACGTCCTTCAGCATTTCGTCATCGAAGCCCCAGGGAATGGTCATGAAGTCCTCGGGCGGCTTAGAGCTATAGCGCTGCCTGTAAAGCGCCGTCTGCGACTCTGTGGTGTGTATCACGAGCGCGGCGCGCGCGACGGCCCGGGCCTCGGCCGCGCCGTCCAGAAACTGCCGCAGGCCGGAGCGCTGGCCCATCCTGTAAGTGACGCCGCGCATGCAAAAGACGTCGCCGAACTCCAGCACATATGGAATGCCCCACCGCGAATGAAAGCGTCTGGCGAGCAGAAAGTACCAGAAGGGAACGCCAAGGAAGTACATGAAGTCGGGGCGCGCTTCGCTCTGCAGCGCCCGCTCAATCGCTCTCTGGTAAGCCATCACCAACGGTAACTTCTCCGCGTGGCGGCCCGGCCAGCCCGCCCTCTCTAAGAATCGATATAGGCGCGAGTGGGGGACTTCGAAGACCCTCAACTCGTCGCGGACGCACGGCCCGGCCATGACTGCCTTGCCGTAGAACTCGGGCGCCGCCGTCACCACGGCCGGGGGAGCGCCGCGCTCAGCCAGAAACCTGCAGAGCCTCTCCGGGCGCCGCCCGCTGGTGCCCGTGGACGGCGGAAAGTCATGGCTGACTATGAGTAGTCTCGGGGCGCTCATCCGCAGCCACCTTCAGGCCGGCCAAGGCCGGGGAGTTCGCGCAGCGCTTCTCTCACTGCTCTGAGCGCCGCGTCAACACAAAAGAACCGTACGCAAACACAGAGTAAAGATGCGGGAGAATACAATCGAGCACGTAAGTGCGCCAGTAAGGATAGCGACGCCGGCTGCGGAACGGGCAAGCCGCCGCTCGCAGCACTGCCAAGGCGAAGTGGCCGGCCATGCACGCGATGGCGTGAAGCCGGGGATACCGCCACGTGCTGAACGCCGCCGCATCATAGATCGCGCCCGCTTGTCTTCCCTGAATCCAGCAGCGCCGAAGCTGCCAGCCGAGCGTCAGCTTCTCGGGCCGGACGAGGTGGTGCACGACTACGTCAGGGGAGTATATGATCCTGGCGCCGGGGCTCGTGCGCCGGAGCCGGCACTGCAATTCGGTCTCTTCGCCGTAACCCAGAGCATTGCCTTTCATCCCGAGGTCCGTTCGGAAGCCCCCCAGCCGCTCTAAGGTACTCCTCTTCACGACAATGCTCTCACCCCGGATGTGCTCATCCCTGCGCAGCTCCCGCATCCGGTCGCCAAGCGACCATGCCTGCGACTCCGACGGGAACCAGGCCGGCCTGCCGGCGGGAAAGAAGGGAATGACAGGACCTCCGAGCACATCGGGGCCCTCCTTGTCAATGGCTGCAAGGACACCCTCCACCCAGTCAGGCCGCGCCGTGGCGTCGTCGTCCAAGTAGGCCACATAGGCCCCGCGCGCCTCGACATAGCCCGTGTTGCGCGCGTAACTGAGGCCCGTCCGGCCTTCGCGCACATACGTCAGGTTCAGAACCTTACGGAATCGGTCGGCAACCTCGGCCGTGCCGCCGGTTGAACCGTTGTCCACCACGAGAACCTCGAAGCTGCCCGCGGCCGCCATCTGGTCTGCAAGGCTCTGCAGCGCCGCCTCAAGGAGCTCCGCGCGGTTCAGCGTGCAGATGACCACCGAGAGGACTGGCTCTGCATGAGGCGCCGTTCCTTGCTGCTGCCCTTTATCTGCTTTCATGGCGGGGCGCCCTTTGACCTTCCCCTCCAGCGGGCGGAGAATCCGCGCCGGAGCACGGCCGCCTCCTGGCGCACTTTCTGCCATGCGTGCGAAAGGATCGTGCGCGGTCCTTCCTGGATGCATTTCGTCAAGCCCACCCGAATCAGGCGCAGCCCTCTGTAGTTCTGGAGCAGCCAGGTGTCCGTCAAGAACTTGTCCGTCGCCGCCTCCGCCTTGATGTGCGCCTTGAGGATTTCGGCCGGATGCGCCCTCACCAGCTCGGGATGCGCCGCGGCCATCTTCTGGAGGAGGTGATACTGCTCGATCCACTTCTGCGGCCTCGTCCGCTCTTCGAGGCGCTTGTCGCAGAAGACGTGAATCTCGGGCAACACTTCGCCGGCAAGGCCGCGTTCGGCCATGGACCAGCCGAGTTCCCAGTCCTCGTACGCGAAAAGGCCGTCCATGTAACGCACGCCATACTGCCTCAGCGCCTCGGCGCGCATCACGGCATTCCCGAGACCGGTGCGGTCCTCCAGCGTCACAAGGACCGGGTCCAGCCCGTAAGGGGTCTCGACGCCGACGAGATGGTCAGTTTCGTCGGCCCGAATCCCGCTGAAGCACGAAACGAACGCCGCCTCGGGATTCCGCTTCAGTGCGGCAACGGCGCTTTCGATGTAGCGTTCGGAAATGGTGCGCCCTGCCTTCAGACAGCAGATGAAATCGCCGGCCGCGCGTTCGATAGCCACGTTGTTCGCTGCCGCGCGGTCGTTCAGGCACCTGCCGATGGACTTCACGCGGCCGTCGGCATCGCCCGTAATCGGCCCCGCCTTCGCTCCCGCCTCTGGGCCGGTCCGCACAACAAGCACTTCCAGGTTCTCGTAAGAGGAAGCCAGGACCGACTGTACCGTCGCACCGAGCGATTCATCGCCTTCGCCGGATACCACGATTACGGACACAAGAGGGCTGTCGTTGCGAGCGGCCGCTTTCGCCGCAAACGTCGAGGCGCCGGGCTGACGCTGCGAAATCTGACGCCTGTAAACGTCGGCGAAACTCGATCGGTCCACGTAAAGGGACGCGACGTCTTCCCGTCCCGTCAGGGTCAGCTCCCCCGAGAGGAGCCGCGCCATCACGTCGGCAAGCTCTTGGACAGTGCCATCGGTGAAGGCCGCATCCTTCCCTTCCTCGAAGCAGTCCTTGAAGGGCGGGATCGGGCTGAGCACGAGCGGCACGCCCAGCCAGCGGAGCTCATGGGCCACCAGGCAGAAAGCCTCCCACCGCGCTGGCAGGACCACGAAGGAGCATGTTTGCGCGGCCTCCAGCAACTGCTTCGGGCCGTAAGCCGTGCACCGGAACTCAAAGTGACTCTTCATCTCATCCGGCACGAGCCGCTTGAGCTCCTCCTCCTGAGACCCGTATCGAATGGATGTCGGCATGTCACGCCCCATGAGGACGAACTGGACGTCCTTAAGCCCCTCTTCGATCAGGCGCACCGCCGCTTCGATGAATATCTCCGGCCCCTTGTGCCGGAGGCATGTCCCCACGCAGAACACTTTGCAGGGCGGCCTTTTCGGCGGGCGGAAGGACAGCGGCTTCTCCGTCAGTTTCCTCACCGGTAACGGCGACACAACCCCCGGCCCCTGCCGCCCGTAGAGCCGGTTGTAGTCCTCGAGCATCGAAGGGGTCGAAGCGATCAGTACGTCTGCGTGTTTAACCGCGTAGCGCTCGGCAAAATACTCGACGAGCGCCGTCTGAAGGCTGTGCCTCCTGTCCTCCGAGGAGCGGATCACCTCCGCGGTCCCATGCACGCGCACCGCCAGCACCTGCCCGCTGAAGTCGCCGACCAGCCTCTTCCGCCGGATCGGAACGAAGCCGTGGCCGCCATAATCCGTGAACTCAATCAGCTCCACCGACATGCGGTTGCATATGTCGCCCAACGCCCGCGAGACCGCGTACGACATCGCATAGGTCGGATTCTGGAACGCCTCTTCCGGCACGACCTCGGGAAGCTCCCCTCTTGCGTAGTCCACCGCGGCAAAGACGGGCGCGGAGATGCCCACCGACCGCAGGTGCTGCTCCGTGCGCCGGCGGTCTATCTGCGGGTTGCTGACGAGCAGGCACGTCCCCATGCCGTCGTGCTCCAGCGCGGACATGGCTTCTTCGACATAGAAGCCAATCCCGCCACGTCGGCCAGGCGATATCTCATTGGTGACAAAGCAGATCATGACGGAACGTCCTTGCTTCCCTCGCCTGAGGGCCGGACGCGCCAGCCTGAGCCGGAGGAATAGAGCCCGAACCCGACGAACTCGTTAAGCAGCGCCTCGGCCCGCCTGTTTAGCTCCTGCGCATAGGCCTCGCACCGCCGGCCGAGGGCCTCGCGGTCCGCCAGCACCTGCTCAGCTTGCTCAGCGATCGCCGCCGGATTGTCGAGCGCGCTAACGATCAGCGCCTTGCCGAGCACCGGATCGTGCTGGAAGATCTCGTGCGTGTGGCTGGTCAGACACGGCACGCCGCGGATAAGAGATTCCACGACCACCATCGGGTAGCACTCGCTCAGCGAAACGTAAAGGTTCAGGTCCATGTCTCCGGCCACCCTCAGGAATTCCTCATACGGCAACTGCCTGTGGGCAACCAGACGCAGCGCGTCCGGCAGATACGAAAGGTCCGGCGCATCGTTGGTGTGGATCTCGACGTTGTCCATCATGCGCCCGGCCATGAACTGCGTGTGAGCGTTCTTGCGCGGGATATCCCTCACGAAGACGCCGATGCGGCGCGGCGAGCGCGCCGGATGGTGTACCACGGGCCCCGGAGGCTCAGCCCTGTTCGGCACGTAACAGGCCGGCACACCCATGCCCTCGAGGACCTCAGCCATGCCCGCCTTGGCACATCCCGCCCTCTCGACCACGCCCTCTCTGGCGAGGCTCACCAAGAGCTTGAAGCGCTCCCGGATCGTAGGCTCCGCATTCTGCGCGAAGGAGGCGTGGTAGTGGATGAGGAGGCGCGTCCCCGGCGCTCCGCCCTTGATCGCGTGAGCTATCCGGCCGAAGAGTTCTGACACGTCCGAGAACACCACCGTCCTGAAGCCCTTGTTCAAGATCTTCTCGGCGGCACTGAGGGGCTCGTAATCCGGCGGACAGAGCAGAAGGTTAGGGAAGTTATTGTGCGCGCTTGTTGTCACACCGTACCAATCCGGCCGGACAACGGCCAGCACGGGCGCGGCTTCGTCCCTGATCTCCCAGCACAGTTCCGCGGGCAGGGCCCCCGAACGCCCCACCAGGCGACCGGCGGCTGCTGCTATGGTCTCGCTTGTGCGCCTCAGGAGGCCCATCCTATTGGCCTTTGCCGCAGAAAAGGAAAGATGGCGACGTGCCGAGGCGGCCTGCCGGCACGCCGTCATCCCGAGTTCGTCGCGCCGTACGGCGGACGAACGAGGGATCTCCAAAGGCGGGATTGCTCGGCTCATGGAGATTCCTCGTCGCGTTCGCCATACGGCGAACGCTCCTCGGAATGACAAGGTCCGAGGCAGTCGCCAGGAACATGTATTGGCCGTTGCCGAAGAAAATGAAAGATGGCCCCGTGCCGAGTCGGCTGGTTTCCCGGTTCTTTCCCGTGTCCGTCATTTCCATTCTCAACGCAAAACTCAATAATTCCTCCCCTCGCCGGCCTCTGTACTCACGCCGTAGAGCTTGCACCCCACGAACTCGTTAAGCAGCGCTTCAGCGCGCGTGTTAAGCTCGACCGCATACGTCGCGCAGCGCCGGCCGATCGCCTCGCGCTCGGCCAGCACCCTTTCGGCCTGCTCGGCTATTACCGCCGGATTGTCATGCGCGCTCACAATCAGCGTCCGTCCCAACTCCCGATCGTGCTCGAAGACCTCGTGGCTGTGGCTGGTCAGACACGGCACGCCCCGGATAAGGGATTCCACGACCACCATCGGGTAGCACTCGCTGAGGGAAACGTAAAGGTTCAGGTCCATCTCCCCGAGCACCTTCAGGAAAGCGTCATACGGCATCTCGCCGTGCGCGGCTATGCGGGGCCGCCGCGCAAGATACGAAAGGTCCGGCGGCTTGTTGGCGTGTATCTCGGCGTTGCTCACCATGCAGGCGGCCACGAACTGAGTGTGGACATTCTTCACCAGGATGTTTCTGACGAACACGCCCACGCGCCGGGGAGAGCGGGCCGCCCGGTGCGCGACCTGGCCCGGCCGGTGAATCCTGTACGGCAGGTACGAGGCGTCCACACCCATGGCCTGCAACACCGGCGCCATACCCGCCTTTGCACATCCCACCTTCTCGACGCCGCCTTCCCTGGCCAGGTTCAATACACACCTGAGCTGGCGGCGTATCTCCGGCTGCGCGCTCTGGCTGAACGAGCCGTGGTAATGGATGAGACGGCGCGTGCCGGGCGAACGCTCCCTGATCCCACGGGCGACCCTTTCGGAGACATCCGTCAGTCCGGAGAATACGACCGTCTCAAAACCCTTTGCCAGTATCTCTTCGACTGCCCTCTCGGGTTCGTACAGATCCTCAGGACACAGGACAAGGTTTGGGAAATTGTTGCGTGTGCTCGTGGTGACGCCGTACCAACCCGGCGGGACGATGGCAAGCACAGGCACCGACGCGTCCCCGACCTCCCATTTCAGACCTGACGGGCGCGTGGGCGCCGCCGCGGGCTCCTGACCGCCCATGGCTGCCGGGGCCCTCCGCAAAGCCCTGTAAACCTTTCGCGCGACGAACTCCACCCGGGGGTACCTCCGCAGCCGGTTGCGCAGAGCGGGCAGCATCCCACGCACGCCGCTCTTCGGATATAGGTTCTCGACCTCGCCGTAGCTCGGCACGATCAGGTCGCGCCGCCGCTGTTTCCAATACTCACGCAGGTCCAGGTGCGTCGAAGCGAAGACGTAGACGGCGTAGCGGCGCCCAACGTGATCTCCAAACCAGCGGCGGCAGACCGGCAGGAGGGCAGTGAGCTCCTCATGCAGCCAGCGACTGCGATGGCCGTCCTCTTGCCACTCTGGCCCGTGAGGCACGCAGAGCATTACGTAATGCGCCTTGGCGCGAGCCAGGTCCAGAACCTCCTCGCCCTGCTCGTGCGAGAGGTGCTCCAGCACACCATCGAGGATCACAAGGTCGAAGTGCCGCGGCGTCTGCCTCAGGACTTCCAGGGCGCCACCCCGCAAGACCTGGTTGTAGAAGACGGAATGGTAGCCCTGGGCGGGCGTACCGGGGCGGGGCACACCTATGATCTCGGCCTTCCACTCTTCCGGGAAGACGTTCCGCCGCCAGACATCGCATACCTCTCTGCCCAGGATGCCATAGCGCCCGAAACTCATGCCCACGTCCAGTATGGACCTCGGCGCCAGCGCGAAGAGGACCTCGCAGCAGTAGGCCGAATGCTGCCAGTTGGTCGCGCCACGCGGCCCCGACCGGCTCAGACTGACCGCCGGCACAAGGGCGGACTTGTTTTGGCGTTCCCCTTCAATGCTCGGCGTGGCGTCCGCGTCCGGCTTCTGACCAGACCCCTTCGCGGCCTTGCCCTGGTACAGCTCGCATCCGACGAACTCGTTCAGAGCGGCCTCGGCGCGCCGGTTGAGTTCCCGCGCGTAGACTTCGCACCGCCGGCCGATCGCCTCGCGGTCCGCCAGGACGCGCTCTGCCTGCTCCGCTATGGCGATTGGGTTGTCGTAGGCGTCAACGATGAGTTCCTTGGCCAGCGCCGAGTCGCCCTCGAAGATCTCGTGGGTGCGGCTCGTCAGGCAAGGCACTCCCCTGATCAGCGATTCCGCGACCACCATCGGGTAGCATTCGCTCAGGGAGACGTACAAGCACAGGTCCATGTCCCCGAGCAAGTTCAGGAAGTCTGCGTAAGGCACGTTCCCGTGCAAGACCACGGGAGGCGCTTCGGGCAGGTAGGAAAGGTCCGGCGCCTCGTTGGCGTGTATCTCGACGCCGCGCACCATGCACGCGGCCATGAACTGCGTGTGCGCGTTCTTGCGCAGGATATCCCTCAGGAAGACACCGATGCGCCGCGGCGAGCGGGCCGGCCGATGCACAACCGCGGCGGGCGGCTCGACCCGATACGGCAGGTAACAGGCCCTCACGCCGAGCGCCTCCAGCGCAGGCGCCATGCCCGCTTTGGCGCACCCTACCGTCTCGATCAGCCCTTCGCGGGCGAGGCTCAAGACACGCTTGAAACGGTCCAGGCTGAGAGGTTGGACATTCTGAGCCAAAGAGCCGTGATACTGGATCAGGAGCCGCGTGGAGGGCGCGCGGGCCTTCAGTCTCCGCGCTATCGTCTCGAAGACGTCCACAGCATCAGAGAACACGACGGTCGAGAAGCCCCTTCTCAGTATCTCGTCGGCGACCCTTTCCGGCTCCCCGGGGCGCTCAGGACAAAGCAGCAGGTTGGGGAAATTGTTGCGTGTGCTCGTCGTCACGCCGAACCACCCTGGGGGGGTCACGGCCAGGACCTTCACGGCCTCATTTCGGATCTCCCACCGCACGGCCTCGGTGCGCCCGAGCGGAGGCGTCGGAGGCTCCGCTGCGCCGAGGGCGGCCCTGGCCTTTGTGAGCGCCGCATACGGCCGCCGGGCAAACGCCTCAAGGCCCGGGTGATCGTGCAGGCGTCGGCGCAGGGCGGGCAGGATGCCGCGAGCGCGGCCCTCCGGGTACAGATCCCGCAGTTCGGGCGAGGCGGGCGCGTGCAGGTCGCGTGCCCGCGACTTCCAGTAAGCCCGTGCGTCCAGGTGCGTGGAAGGGAAGAGGTAGACCGCATGCCGCCGCCCGATGTAATCGCCAAAGAACCGAAAACACACGGGGCCGAGCTTTCGAAAGTCGCGGTGCCGCCACTTGCTCCGGTGACGCTCATACGGGTTTCCGTAGAGGTCGCCCTGCTGCCAGTCCGCGCCAATCGGGACGGCCACCATCGTGTAGCAGGCCGCGGTGCGGCACATGCGAAGCATCTCTTCTGCCCGCTCGCGCTCAAAGTGCTCCAACACGTCCCCGAGGATGGCCAGGTCGAACTGCCGCCCCGCCAAACCGTGCTGCTGCCCGCTCTCCCTGAGCACCTCGAAGGCATCGCCGATGATGACCCGGTTGTAGAAGACGGAGTGATAGTCCTGGATGAGCTTATCGAAGGCCTCCACGCCCACGACCTCCACCTGCCACTCACCAGGCGTCTGCCTTCCTCGCCAGACGTCGCACATCTCCCTCGCCAGGACGCCATAGCGCCCGAATCCGACCCCTATGTCCAGTATTGACTGCGGCTGAAGCGCAAAGAGCAACTCGGCGCAGTAGGATATGTGTTGCCAGTTGCTAGTACCCATTGTCTCGTGCAGCTCCGTTCGCGGGCGGCCGTGTTCCCGGGTGCCGTGGGTATCCTTGGGCTCCCCCGGCTGTCGCTGCAACATCCGGGTGCAGTGTCGGTTCGGGCTCCTGACGCTGGGGCCCTGCGGGCGCCGATGTCAGGGACGCGGCAGGCGGGCCGGCTTCAGGCTGACGGCGACGGCCCAACGCGCGCAACACCAGCTTCCTGATGCCGGAAGCGACGTTGTAAAGGCCGCTTAGGAAGGACTTGAGCCTCGCATGGCCGTCGAACCATCGGGCCACCCGAAATGCCCTGCTCTGCTGTATGCTCTGCAACTGCAATGCTGCATTCCTTGCCAACTGCGCAGCCGCCTCTCGACCGCTCTGCTGCGCCTGCTCGCGGCTGTATTTGCCGTACTCGAGGATTACGTCCGTCAGCGCCAGCTCGGCCTGCCTGGGGTCGTCCGTCCATGTGCCCTTGTGAAGCACCCTCAGGCCGTCGCCATCGCGGACGACGGTGTAGATGACCACAACCGGGCCAAGCGTGTCGGCGTCCACCTCCACGCGGCACCGGCCGGCCGCCTGGTGCGCGCCCACGAAATCGTGGAGCCAAACCCCCTCATGTGCCTGGTCCCAGAGGAAACTGTGCGGTGCCCAGGGCAGCTCGAGGTTAAGCACCATGTGGCTCGCCACTCTCCTCAGTTCGGCGGTCCGCCCGCTAAGGTCTTCCGGCGAGACGTGGATGAGCACCGAGACGGTGTAGACCACGTCAAAGGCGCCGTCATCGTATGGCAGGCGGCCTTTCGGCTCGACCTGGACGACACGGTCTTTCAGCTCCGGAAACCGCCCGCAAAGCAATGTTCGCGCCGCCTGGACCATGGCAGGGCTCTGGTCGCACCCGTGCACCTCCAGGCCCTGGATACCGTGGAGGTACTTCAGGTGACGCCCAAAGCCGCAGCCGAACTCCAGGACCTTCAGCGGCCTACCCTTCTCCCGAAGCCACTCCGCAGCCTTGGCCGCCAAGAGGCGCTTCAGATAGTCCTCCTGCCGTTCGTAGATCGGCATCGTCTGCCGCCGCAGCTTGAGCTCCACATACCAGTCCCAGCCGGTCTGCTGCCAGCTCAAGTAGTTCCTGTCCGCATCGCCCATCGGCGGGCCTCCGTTGTGATCATTCGAGGTACCCTAACGCCCGGAGCCTCTCGCGGATCAGATGCTGCTCCTCGTCGCCCACCTCTCCAGAGGACAGGAAACGATAGGCGGGCTCCTTTGGAAGCTGGGCATCATAGACATTCCACAGATAAAGGATCGTCGGCGCGACCTCGAGCACCTCGACTGCGCCCTCCGGAGCGTGGCTGAAGGCCGGCCCGGCGGCGAGAAAAACGCCTTCCTTTGTGTGCCTCTTGCCCCAGCAGCCGTGATCGCTCATGACGATGATGTTCTCGGCTTTCGATGCGGCGAACACATCGCCGACCACTTCGTCCACCTCGCGCAGAAAGAGCGGACGGTGGACGCGCGGCAGCGAAGCGCCAAAGTGGCCCATGGTGTCGGTCTCCATGAAGACCGTGGCCATCAGGTCTACGCTATGGCTTCGCATCAGGTCAAACGTGAGCCGGGCGGTCTCGTGGAGCGAGCGGTACAGCAGAGACATCATGTAGCGTTGTGCGTCACGATCTCCTTCGAGCGCCTGGCGGTACGGCGCGTGCGTGTCTGCGAACTCATCGGGCCTCACGTAATTCATCCAGGCCGAGCGAAACGTCCCTATGTGGCGGCCGATCTCTTCGGGCCAGAAAAGCGTGCCCTTGAAGTCCACCTTCTGCCACGGGTTCTTCGTGCCCTCGTGCTCCCACGGCGCAGGGAACCCACAGACCACGAACGCATCCACCGGCCGGAGCGGATACGTCACGGGGAAGTTCACAAGCCCACACCTTGTCCCCCGCTCGTTCAACATCCGCCAGATGGTCTTCACGCCGCTTTTCAAAGCCGCTGTGTGCCAGTTGGCGGCATTGACCCCGTGCACGCCATGGCCTTCCGGGGGCAGCCCCGTCTGAACCGAGGCCCACACCGGACCCGTGGCCATGTAGGGATCGTCGAACGAGATGAGCTTCGCGCGGACCCCCTCCTGCGACATCGCGCGGAGGAAGGGCATCTCGAACTCCTGGAAGGTCTCGAACGAGAGGCCGTCAAGGCCCACGAATAGCAGCTTCATGTGCTTCTGTTCCCCATCCTCACGCATTGCGTTGCACAGCCGCCTCGACCTGCCGGTCGCTTATCGTGTGCCTGGCGTAGTCCATCGTTGTCACCTGGACGCCGGCTCGCCCGCTTCCACGCTCACCTGCACGGGGACGTAGACCCGACAGTAAACGTCCAGGTCGGGCAGCCCGCGTGACCTGTACCCGGCCACGTTGTCGTACTGATGGATGATAAGCCCTGACCTCGGGTTGGCGGGATCAGCCAGCCGGTTGATCGCGGCCGAAATGGAGTAATGCCCTTCACGAAGGACGTTGGCGAAGGTGAAGGTGAAGACCATCGCCTCGCCTGCCGACGGCTGCCGGATCGTGCATCCGTAGTGGTGAGACGTGACGCCAAGGAGGTCTACGCCGGCCTTGTCCCGGACCAGGAATGCGGCACCGAAGTTCTCCACCGGGCCCTTGACGTAGGCGCATATGCGCAGCGTAACGTCTTCGTTTATCCCGAAACTGTCCGCCTTCGCGCCGGTCCCGTCCACCACTTCCACATTGACGATCTCAGCCGCGTCCGCCGGACCATAGCCAAACGCATGTGCCGGTGGGAACCCTCTTGCCCTGTAAGGTTCCGCCCCGGCCGCCGCGGACTCGGCTTCCTTCCCGGCGGGTCGAGCGGCAACGGCTGAGAGTGCGGCTCCCGCCGCAGACTGCGCAGAGGCCGCCGCCCGCTCGCGGATGTGCTTCAGGTAGATATCGGCCGCCCTCTCGCTGCTGCCCAGGAATACAGGCCTGCCGCGGTCAAGGACAAGCCCCCGGTTGCACATGCTCCGTATCTGATCCGTCGAATGGCTGACCAGCAGGAGCGCCGTGCCGCCCGCCGTCAACTCCTTCATGCGTTGCCTGCACTTGTGCTGGAAGAACGCGTCTCCCACGCTGATCACTTCGTCCACGATGAGGACGTCCGGCTTCACCATCGTGGCCACGGAGAACGCGAGCCGCATCAGCATCCCGCTCGAATAGGTCCTCACGGGTTGGTCTATGAACTCGCCGATCTCGGCAAACGCTATGATGGCCTCCAGATAATCGCTCATGCGCCGCCGCGTAAGGCCCCGCAGTTGCCCGGCAAGGAACACGTTCTCCCGCCCGGTGAACTCCCTGTGGAAACCCGCTGCGAGATCCAGGAGCGACGCCACGTCTCCCGTCGTCTCGACGCGCCCTTCGTCCGGGCTCAGGATGCCCGTCAGCAGGGCTAAGAGCGTGCTCTTTCCCGCCCCATTCATTCCCAGCACGCCCAGCCTGTCGCCGCTGCTCAGTTCCAAGCTCACGTCGCGCAGCGCCCAGAAATCCCTGTGCAGCTTCCTCCCGCCCGGCATCGTCCACTCGATCAGGCGAAGGTACGGCGATGTGTAGATGCGGTACTTCTTCCCCACGTTCTGCGCGCGCACGAGCACCCGGCCGCTTCGCTCGCCTGCTCCGCGCACTTCCCGCGGGGTTCCAGCGGCCGCGAGGCTTGATTCCTGTGGTTCCCTGCCAGTCATAAGACCTCGGGGAAGAACCGTTTCTGCGCGAGGAACCACCTCCTGCCCGCGTAGAGCAGCACGAGGCTGGCGCCGGCCAGCACGCCGAGCGGCAACCAGAGCGGCTGCTCGCCGTAGAGCACCGCATTCCGGTGGCTCAGGACGATGATCGCCGCAGGATTGAGCATCTCCAGCGCCTGAAAGCGGGCCGGCAGCATGTCCAGCGGGTAGACAACCGGGGTCAGGAACATGAGCGCCATCGTGGCGTGTGGCATCACGGCGCCAATGTCCCGCACCAGCGTCCCCGCAGCGGAAAGGAAATAGGCGATCGCAACCGCCATCATAAGCTGCACAGCCCAGATGGCCGGAAGGTACACTAAGGTAATAGGAAGGGTCCCTTGAACGACCAGCGCCATGGCCAGCAGGACCACCAGGCCGAACAGGCCGTTCGCAAACGCCGCAAGGGCGACCGACACCGGGAGAATCTCCGCCGGAAAGACCACGCGCTTAACCAGGTCCACGTTGGCACTGATACAGCCGGCCGAACGCGTCATTGCTTCCGAGAGCACTCGAAACGGAACCATGCCCGAGAAGATCATGAGGGCGTATTGCAGCCCGCCGCTCTGCCCGCGCCCGCCGGTCTCCCCGCGCGCCCTGAACCCCAAGAAGGCGGAAAAGACGACAGTGTAGATGACCAGCAGGAAGAGGGGGTTCAGGACAGTCCAGGCGATGCCGAGCCGAGAGCCCTTGTATTGCCGCGCGATCTCGCGCCGCACGAACTCCCAGAGCAGTTGTAACCTTGCTCTTTGCACCGAGTTACGCCCCTCGTAGCTGTGTCCCGGAAGGTCCATCGCGCCGCTTCGGGGAAGCATTGTGATCAGGCCTGTCCCTCGTGCAGTTCTTCGTGCCCTTTGTGTTCATCGTGGTTTAGTGGTTGCCGGCTCTCGTCGGCCAGGCTGCCGAATATCCACACCATTCGCGGGTCGGCCTGCACATGCTCGGGCAGGAAGCCCGGGCTCATGGGGTTCTTCGGGTTGAACGATGCCACAACAATGCGCTCGGCCCGGCAACCGGCCACCTGCTCAACGGGTTGCACCGTGCAGCCGAAGAACGCCTTGCCGGACCTCTGCGCGTCGAAGACCTCAACAAGTGACAGATCCCATTCTTGAACACCAAGATACGCGATCTCCGCCAGCTCGCCCAGGCCCAGGAACGCCACGCGCTTGACGCCCCCTTCCGACAGGTCGCGACAGACCTGAGCCGAGCGGCGGCGCGCCTCGCGGTAGAACTCGAAGCTGAACTCTATGAACTCGCGCGTCAGGCGCGCTTTCTCTGCAAAGCCTTTAGGCGTGACGACATAACGCCAGTGCCGGGAGTCATCCTTGGTGACATGGAGCATGCCGCGCTCGACGAGCCCGGTGAGCAGCTTGTGGGCGAGCTTGACGCTCACCCCCAGCTTGGAGGCTGCGACGCGGCGTGGCAGGTCGGGCTTCGCCTCCACGTGCTCCAGTATCTTAAGCTCGTAATAGCGTTGGGAGTCGGGAGAATCCATTGTGGCCCTAAGTAACGTTACCTAAAGTAACGATATCATACGCTATGATGCCGGCCCTGTCAACCCCACATCCTGCCCGTCCTCTCGTTTGTGCGGCGGGCCGGAGGCGGTAGAATGCTCAGGCGTCAAAAGCCCGCTGCTCCTCTGGAAGCCGGCAGAGAAGGCCCCGTTGCCCGCCGGTTCAGTCGCCTTTCCGGGCACGTCAGGCGGAGGGATCGGAAGTGAATGGATACGAACACAGGCAGCGGGGACCGTGGCACATCATGTTCGAGGTCATGGGCGTCGGCACCTGGGCCATCGCTGCGTGGCAAGTGGCAAAGGGGCGGGCGAATGGCGAGCTGCTCGCGCCGCTCGTCGTGGTCGGGGCAATCCTCCTGCTGGCGGCCGCTCTGATCGGCTACCTGGACGTGTGCGACGCGGGCGACCGTCTGAGCATTCGGTTCGGGCCCCTTCCTCTGATGGGCACGTCCATCCCATACGACAACATAGAGTCGGTGGAACCCGCCTACTCGAGCCTGCTGTACGGATACGGCGTTCACGGCCTGCCGGGGTTGTTCATCGTCTTCAACATCTGGGGCCTTGGCGCGATCCGCATACGGCTTAAGAAGCGCACGCCGATCTGGCGGGCAAAGACAGTAATCGTCGGGACGGACGAGCCCGACCGGCTCCTGGAGTTCCTGCGATGGAAGATCGGGCGACAGCCTGGCCTGGGCATCTGAACCGGTGGTCGGCTGCCGGCGCTGTTTCGACACGGAGGGTCGCCGATACGGCCCGGCCGGTATTCATTGTGTCCCTGTATTGAGGGCCGGCGGGTCAGTAGTTGTCACCCTGGTAGACGAACGGCCAGCCCGTCGGGAAAAGGACCTCCATAACCGGCATCAGCCGTGCCGGCACTGCGGCGTCTTTCCTCCGGGCGATGTCCCGCACCGCGTGGTAGCCTGTGAGCAGCCCGGAAAGCCACCTCTGCGGGATACGGACGACCGGCCGGGCGCCCGGAAGCAGAACGCGAGCGCCATCCCGCAAGAGCTTGAAGCCCACTCTCCCGGCCTCACTCGAGAGCGTAAACTCCAACGGCGGAAGGGAGGAATGGGCCTCCCGCCAGCGCCGGGCGAAGAGCGGTTCGAGGCGCGCCATGAGGGCCGGGAAATCCACGATCTTCAGCAGCGCCCCGCCAGTCGAGCCGCTTGACATCTTGAACTCGGCGGGGACGAAATGCCGGAGGAAAACGGCCAGCGCGTCGTCCCATGGCAGGGGCAGGCTCAATTCCTTCTTCTCGCGCTGCCGCGCAAACCGTGCAAGGGCGCCGAGGACGGCACGCATGCTGGCCTCGTCCTTCCTCACGACGATCTCGGCGAATGTGGGATCGTCTTTCCAGTGGACCGTGACGTAACCGCACAATCGCCCGCGTGCGTCCAGGATGACCTGCGGCTGCCGGAACAACCATGTGCGGCGTCCGGGACCCATCAGCCAGTCCCAGACCTTAGCGTCCCGCGCCGCTGCGCAGGTGCGGTCGGCCGTGGCTTCGTCATAAAGCTTGCGCACGGCCGGAAGGTCCCTGCGGGTCATCGCCCGGAGCCGGCCGGGCCGCGATTCCTGCTTCGCGTTGTCCCGTTTGAAGCGCACGCTTCCAGGAGCCATGTAAGGGTAATAGCCGAAGCGGCTGTAGAAGTCGGGGATGCCCTGGAGATAGGCCACGAGGATGCCGTGCTCCTTCATGTAGGAGGAGGCGTCGTTCATCGTGGCGGCTGCGTAGCCGCGGTTGCGGTAGCGATCGTCCGTCCCCACAGGACCCACGGTGACGGCGGGCACCTTTACAGGGCCGAAGCGGATCATGCGCGGCGCCATAAAGACCGCGCTGACCACACGGCCTTCAGCGAGGGCGAGGCGGGCGTGCTCCGGGTCGAAAAGAGGAGGCTGGAACAGCGACCTGTACAGGTGCCGTTCCATCCAGCGTGGGTTTACGAAGGCGCGCGTAAAGACTTCGACGATGCCCTGCATGTCTTTTTTGCTTTGGATGCCGCCGAGCCGCTCAATAAGACCCCCGGCAGCCTTGCCTCTGGTCCTCATTTCGCACCTTTCCTCTCGGATGCACGAGACGCCGCGAGGCGGGACGGCGGATTCTACGGAGGCCACGTCCCGCCGTCAAGCACGCGTGGCGCCGAAGTCGTGCAGCCATAACGCCGCGCGGCGATGCCTAACGGTCGCTGATCGAGCATCGGCACATGAAGGCACCCCCGATCACCAACGCGCACGCGACCCACAGACTCGGACCGGCCGGAACAGAAAGGTAGAGGCAACTGACGACTGTCGAAGGAAACGGGATCAGATAGGAAAAGGAGGCAAGCAGAACTACGTTGCCCCTTCGCATGGCTTTATCCCAGAACACGTAACCCAGCAACGCCGGGACGATGGCAATGAAGAGCAGCTCGCCCACGGGGCGCGCGGCCCAGTGGGGATGCTCCGCGAAGGCCGGCCTCAGCGCCGCCAGGACAATCCCCGACGCAAGCAGAAAAACGGGCACCGCTCCGCCCTCGGCGCCGCCGCCCCATCGGCGCGACAGGTTCGAATACAAAGCCCATGAGACCGCCCCAAAGAAAGCTAAGAGGTAGGGCACGTAGCCCTCGCGCAGGCCGGCCAGGAAGGACGTCCAGGAGAGCGAGCCGCCCTGCAACATCGCCATGAATACCCCCACGAAGGCTATCACCACACCGGGCGCGAGGGACGCGCTGGCCTTCTTCCTCAGAATGGGCAGCGAGAAGACGAGCGTGAGCCCAGGCCAGAGGTAGTTGACGATGCCCACTGCAAGGACCTGCTCCCGGCTGGAGGCGAGACCAATGGAAAGGTACAGGCACAGTTCGTAGAACAGGAAAAGGGCGCCACACCCGATCAGGTAGAGAGCCGGCAGCCGCAGAAGCCTGCGCGGAGTCCACCCGCTGAGAACGAGGTAGCCGCACCCCAGGACGCCGCTGAGCAGACAAACGCCGGAGGCCGTCGTGATGGGGCCAAGCTGCTCGGTAAGGCTCCGGGCAATAGCAATTGAGGTGCTCCAGAGAACAATTGCGACAAAGCCCAGGAAGGTATTCATCCTGAAATCCACATGGGGTAAGCGCGACGGCGCGGCGCGCTCTGTGAAGCCGGCATGACGCATGATGATACGTGCGGGGCTCTCGCAGTTCCAGCGAGAGCGGATGGAAGCAGGAGATGGCAGCGAAGGATGTTGAATAAGAGAACCAGGATCGCGGAAACGATAGACCCCGGAAATCCGCCTCTGCGCGCGAAGGCGCAAGCGCGGAATCGCCGCAGGAGGCCGACAGCAGTCCGCCTCCGGCCGGCCGCACTGAAGAATAGGTCAGTTCCCTTGGGCGAGCCGGATATAGTCGCGAGCTACCTTCAAGTCCTCAAGCGCTTCAGCCGCCTCGCAGGGAGGCCGTGATTCGCCGCGGATCGCGCTCACGAAGTTGATCGCCTGCTGCCGCATGGCATGGACCGACGGCAGATGGGGCTGGATGGTCTGCGGCGTTGTCCCCCCGCCGGGGTCTCTCAGGACCTCCACCGTGCCGGGGCGGTTGCTGGCAAGGGGGGCGGGCAGCTCTACCTTCACGTACCCGCGCTCAAAGGCCACAAGAACCGATTCCTGCCAGTCCAGGGTTGTCCTGTACGGCGACATTTCGATGATGCCCGGCACGCCGCTCCGGCCCTCTGCTGCCAGCAAGACGCCGCTGGGATCGGCATAGGCTACGCGGTATGGCTCCCCCAGCATGTAGCGCATCAGGTTGACCTGGTGGATGTAATAGTTGACGAAGGCAACGTACGCTTTGTGTGTCTGCTCGTTCATATTGCTTGGCGGCGGCTCCGCCGCTAAGTCCGGCATAGGCTCGTCGGTTCTGATCACGTCCGAGTCTCCGCCGGCTATCCAGTCGCCCGCGGGCATGAGGATGCGGACGTAACGCAAGGCGCCCAGTTCGCCGGACTGCTTCAATCGGTCAATCTCCGCCTTTCCCCAGGCGATGGCGGGATCGCTCCGCTTGTGGTAGCCGACCATGAGCCACGTGGCGCTCCGGTGGACAGCGCTTACGATGCGTTCGCCGGCCTCGACGGAGGCGGCCAGCGGCTTTTCAATGAAGATGGGCACACCTGCCTGGAGCAGCTCGGGCACGAGCACGCTGTGGCGCCGAAAGGGCTGCGCTGCGACGATCCCGTCAAGCTCTTCTGCCTCGAGCATCTCGGTGTGGCTCTTGTAGACGCGCGGCACGCCGTACCGCGAAGCCACCTTCCTGCCCAGACCCTCCCGCAGCTCACAGATGGCCACCACCTGGCAGCCCGGCACGGTGACGTAGTTCTTCAAGTGGGCTGCCTGGCCCATAAACCCGACGCCCACGAAGCCGAGTCTGACTTTGTCCATCCCTCGTCCGATCCCCCTTGAATCTGGCACGTCCCTGACTACAGTTTACTGATGAGTTGAGCAGCAGCGCGGTACGCGTGCCGGCAGACCTGATCGGGATCATCTTCCCGCACCTTGCCGAAGACCTCTACGCTGAACGGTCCAGCGTATCCGTTGCGGATCAGTCCGCCGCAGATATCGGCCAGCGGCATGATCCCCTCGCCGGGGTAGGTCCGATCGCTGTCCCTGGCATTCTGGCGGGACACGTCGTTGACGTCATTCAGGTGCACGAGCCCCACGCGGGCCGCCGGAACCCTGGGGATCTCGGTCAGATCGCAGCCGCCGCGCCAGAAATGAAAGGTGTCAAGGACTATCTTCCCCAGTTCCGTCCCTTCGACGACCGAAAGGGCCGTCACAGGGGAGTTGTATTGCGTCCACGAGCCGATGAACTCGAAGGCGGCGGGCACGCCAAACTTCTCAACCTCGCGCATGAACCGCTGCCAGTCCCGTCGCGCCTGCTCGACCGGGTTCTGCGGCTTTGAGTAGATCGAGATCACGCAGCCCGCTTCCAGCTCCTTCGCCCACTGGAAGACGCGCTTCGGCTCGTCGACGTCCTGAGACGACTCCGGCACTGCCACAAAGCAGACTTCGTCCACTTTGAGCTTTCGCGCCTCCACTTCGCGAGCCAAGGTGTCCATGGACCGGCCTTGAGCTACCCAATCCTTCAGCGTCTGGAGCCAGAGGCCGACGCCATCAAAGCCCGCCTCGCGAACCCGTTCCAGGTTCTCCACCAGGCGGCCCGCTTCCTGACCGCCCTTGAGGGTCACGAGGTTGAGGCCGATTGGGTTACGCGCCATGTCACACCTCCACGATCAGGGATTGTGCGGCGCTTCTTCAACAACCTGGCACCCGGCCACGGCGCTCGCTCCTACACCAGCGGCCGGAGGAAGTCGTGGGCCTTGCGCAGCCCCTCGACGCGCCTGTCGCCGGAGAACACCGGATCCTCGTGCTCCACGGCGATGGCGCCGTCATAACCGACTTCCTTCAGGAGAGATGTGAAGCGAGGCCAGTCTATCTCTCCGTACCCGGGGAGCCTGTAGCGCCACCAGCCCCGGCTGAAGAAGCCGTTGGCTTTCAATTGGTCCTTCAGTATCTCGGTGTCCTTCGCGTGGACGTGATGAATCCGGGCGGCCCATCGGACCACCTGAGCAGCCCAATCAATGCCCTGCCACACCAGATGCGACGGGTCGAACTCCAGCCCCAGGCTGGGCGAGTCCACTCTCTTGAACATCTTCTCCCAGACCATCGGGCTGAAGGCGACGTTGATGCTGCCTATCGGCGGAAAGGCGCTGTTCAGCCCCGGCCAGTTTTCGAACGCGATCTTGACCCCGGCCTCTTCTGCCAGAGGCGCCACCCGGCTGAAGACTGATTCCCACAAGTCCAGGTTCTCGTCCAACGGCTTAGCGGGATCGCTTTGGGCCATGGCGGCTATGCATCCCACCCCGAGGTCCTGGCAGAACCGTATATAGAGCTCATAGGCTCGAAAGCGGTCCTCCACTTCGCGCGGCACGGCGAAGTAGACTGCCACAGCCGACACGCTTAACCCAGACCGCGCCAGGATCGCCCTGGCTTTCTCGGCTTCCGACTTACGGTAGCCTGCGTCGGCCAAGTGCCTCAAGTCCCACGTGCTGCCCACTTCGAGGCAGTCATAGCCGAGCTGAGCGGCAGTCGTGCACTCCTCCTCCGACAACTTTGCCAGGTATCCAAGCTTCATGCCTACCTCCTACTTCAAGAAGGCGACTCGCGCGGCGCGCTCTGGGAAGCCAGCAGGACGCATGATGATACGGGCGGGGCGCCCGCAGTTCCAGCGAGAGCGGATGGAAGAGGCAGACGGCCGGCCGAACCCGGTCCGGCTACTCGTTCAGCCTGCGCTCCCAGTCATAATCGCGGGCTGTGACTACGTCCTCCAGCCGGCGGATGCGGCGGTCGAGCTTCTCAAGGCTCGTCTTTAGCCGGTTGAGCGCCATGGGCCGGGAGGCCGCCAGCGTGTTGTAGAACTCTGCATCTTCCTCGGTTTGGAAGGGGAGCACGGGCTCCGGCTTCATGATCAGGGCTGCCGCGAAGTACACGATAATCATGGGCCATATGCCTGTGAAGAACATCAGGACGACAGCGATCAACCGCAGCCAGAAAACGGAGAACTCCAAGTACCTCGCGCAGCCCTTGCACACACCGAGCAGCAGGCCGTCTCGGGCCCGGTACGGCCCCCCCACGCGCCGCCAATAATTGGAAGCTGGCAGGCGCTGGGAGGCGGCCGACGCGGTGCGGAGCTCTGCATCCCCTCCGCTCTCAAGGGGGAGCACAGGCTCCGGCTTCATGACGAGCGCTACCACGAAGTACACGACAATCATGGGGCAGATGCCCGTGAGCAACATCAGGACGACAGCGAGCAACCGCAGCCAGAAAACGGGGAAGTCCAGATGCATCGCGATGCCTTTGCAGACGCCAAGCAGAAACCCGTCGCGTGCACGACAGGGACCTCCGCGGCCCCGGCCGCTTTCCGGGCCTTCCATCGGTGACCGCCCTCTTCTCGATCTCAGTGCAACCACAATCACCAGGACGATCAACACCGCCAGGAGTAGAGGGGAGAACAGCAGCGGTCTCATCTAACTTCTCCCCCTTGTCTATGGTCTGAAAGGATCGTTTCCAGCGCTTCCACGCGCTCTTCCATCTTCGAGAGCTGCTGGGACATAGTCTGGATCATGCGGGTCTCTTCGGCGCTCTGCTGCTGGCTCTGTTGCCACCTGGGGCGCCTGATGATTAGCAGGAGCACGATAACAAACAACACAAACAGAAACAGCGCCGCCATTCCGACGGGGATCAGCCAAAACAAGAGGATCGTGTAAAACGCTTCGTTCACTTGTCCTTCCTCCAGGAATGTCAGGTAGAGGGGCTTTCCTCGGCCTTCCGAGCAGCCGTGTCCTTTAACGCCTGCAATTCCTTCTCTATGTCCTCATCGCTCTCGAGGCGCTCGAACTCCTGTTCGAGCTGGGGCTTGCCTTCCACTTTCGCCTGCTCCATTTCCACCGGCGCCGGCTCCGTGCCCACCTCAACCGGCCGCTCGCCAGCGGACGGGACGGGCGCTCCCTCCTGAGCGGCAGCTTCCTCGGGCAGGTCCTCCCGCTTCGCACGGATTCGCCGCTCCAGCAGAACGCGCTGCTTCTCCTCGACGGCCGCAAGCTTTTCCTCGAGCATCGTCATGTCGTCCTGACACTGCCGCACCAACGCGTCGGACTGTGCGGCTTCCTTTGCCAGCGCCTCCGCCCTTTCGGCGTACCGGCGCCTCTCCATGAGGGCCTCGCGAGCCAGTTGGTCGCGCCGCTTCTGGACGGCAAGCCTGGCCTTCTCTTCCCACTCGCTGGCACGCGTGCGTGCTTCGTCCATCGCCCGTTTTGCCTTCTTGGTGGCCGCCATTGCGGCGGCGCACGAAGCCTTGATCTCCACCAGCGTATCTTCGATCTCCTGAGCCATGATCCGGAGCAGCCTTGGGGGGTCCTGGGCCTTATCCGCCATGGCGTTGATGTCCGCGCTTACGATGTCGCGAAGGCGCGTGAAGATCGGCATCTTGTTATGGTGCTCCGCAACGGCCATGGGCCGCTTTGTCGGGTATGCATCGCGTTCTTAGCAACGCCCATGCCGACGAAGCTTCGGTAGCCACAAGGTAATGGGGGCGAAAGACTTACGGCGTTCGGCCTTAGTGCAGGCCCTTGCAGGACGCCGGCAGCAACGCTAAAATATGGCGAAAGCATCCTTTCATAGGTGAAAACAACCATGCGCCTGGAACCGGACAGCTTGTCTGGGACCCGCCACGAACGATTCCCGGAAGCCCTTGGCCAGTCCGAGGCATTCCTGGCGTTCCAGGCGCAGCTCTCTCGGGTGGCGAAGGTTGACCGACCGGTGCTCATCATCGGCGAGCGGGGCACAGGCAAGGAGCTTGCCGCCCGCCGTCTCCACTACCTGTCGAGCCGCTGGCAGGGGCCCCTGGTCGCGCTCAACTGCGCGGCGCTTGCGCCGACCCTTATCGAGTCCGAACTCTTCGGCTATGAGGCGGGAGCGTTCACGGGCGCTGCCGGCCGCCGGGCCGGGCGCTTCGAGGCTGCCTCCGGCGGGACGCTCTTCCTCGACGAGGTGGCCAGCATTCCCTTGGAGGTGCAGGAGAAGATACTGCGCGTCGTGGAGTATGGGGCTTTCGAGCGGGTCGGAAGCGCGGAGAAAGTCCAGGTGGATGTGCGGATCGTCGGCGCCACGAACGCCGACCTCGCCGCCCTGGCGGAGCGGGAGCGTTTCAAGCGCGACCTGCTGGACCGCCTCTCCTTTGAAGTGCTCCTCCTGCCTCCATTGCGCGAGAGGAAGGGCGACATTCCGCTGCTGGCGAACCACTTTGCCGCCCGGATGGCGCTTGAGCTGAGGCAGACTGAGATCCGGGTCTTCAGCGAGCGGGCCTTAGCGGCCCTCGAAAGCTATCCGTGGCCTGGCAATGTGCGCGAGCTGAAGAACGTGGTGGAACGGGCGGTCTACCGTTCGGACTCTCCGACAATCACTCAGATCGACTTCGACCCCTTTCATACGCCGTTCGCCGGCGAACCGGTCTCGGCCGAAACGCCGTCCCCTCCGCGAGAGGCGCCCGCGGCGGTGCAACTGCCTGCGGCGCCCCAAGCGCGCACGGGCCATGCGATGCCGCTGCCGACGGACGTGCCGGACAAGCCCCTTCCGGAAGCGGTCCGCGAACTGGAGGTGGGCATGCTGAAGCGGGCGCTTGAGAAGGCCCGCTATAATCAGCGCAAGGCGGCGGCGTATCTCGGCCTCACTTACGATCAGTTCCGCGGGCTCTACCGTAAGTACCACAGCGCTCTCTGAAGCGCACCTCCGGGGACAGGCCCCTCCCGCTCTCGGGTTCGGTCCCGCACAGAACCGATCGAGCCTTGGAGCGGCGGCAGCCCAATTCCTCTGCACTTTTTCTCTCTTGTCCGTCCGGTGCTGCGAGGGTATACTTTCGCAGGCAAATGTAGGGCATAGGGCAGGGGCTGACATGGGCACCTAAGAGCAAGGGAGGCAGGCAATGAAGGCGCTCGGATCTGTGGCGGTCTGGTGTCTTGTCGCAGCACTCATGCTGCACGCCGACGCCAACAGCGTGGGCTATCAGGGGCAACATTTCGTGGCCGATCTGGCCACGGACGACTGCGTGGTTCTCTTCACGGTGCCACAGCCGGCCGCTGCGCGCCAGGCCATGCGTGCTGTGAAGGTGATGACGCTCGCGGATGAGCCTGAGGCGCAGGCCATGTGGCAGAGCCTGTCGAAGTTGCTTGAGAAGTCCCTCGCGGGGCCGACGGGGCCCGGCAACGTCGAGCTGCAGAGAGAGTTGGACGGGTTCGCGGCTATGTTCGACCGCCAGATTTCGCTTGCGGTGTTCAGCCTGGGGAAGGCGACGGAAGCCTACGAAGCTGTGCCCTCCCCGACGGACGCGATCCTGATGGGCGATTCGGCGGCCATACTCGAAAGCAGCCTCCCCCCGGAGGCCGTGGCTGCCGCACTGAAGAGATTCGGTGCGAGCCCACTGGCCCGCGGCACCTGGGGCGACGCCTTCACAGAGGGTGCCGGAGCGGCGCAGCCGATTTACGAATCACCCAGGGGAAGCCTGCCTCTCTACCTGGCGTCAAGGGGCAGTGCGGTCCTGGCGGCAACCCGCAGGGAGCGCCTGGAGAAGCTGCTGGCGGCCTTCGACAAGCCGCCAGCCAACTCGTTGTCCGCCAACGCGGGCTTCAAGGAGGCGATGGCAGACGCAGCGAAGGAAAACCCCATGGCCTTCCTTTACTGGAACATCGAAGAGGGCGTGCGACGGCTGAGGACCTCGCTGACAGAGTGGGAACGGATGCATTTCGATGAGACGGTGAAGGCGTTCCCGGTGAAGGCGTTATGGGCCACGTGGCGGGGGCAAGGCGAGAAGGCCTGGTTTCGAGCGCGCGTGCTGACGGCAAAGGCGCAGGGCGGGCTGCTGGAGGCTCTGAGGGCGCAGCCTGATTCGCTGGATACCGCTGCCGTTGTCCCGGGCGGTTCGCTGGTTTACGTCTCCTTCAGCGCATCGGTCAAAGACGTCTGCGAGTACGTGTTGAACTTGGCAATGCCCAGGCTGCCCCCAGGGGCCGCGGCGGGTCAGCCCCAGCAATGGGCGAAGTTCGAGGCGACCAGGAAGGCCGTCAGCCTCTTAGCGGGGCGGCTCGGTCCCGAGACGGCCCTCTACCTGAACATGCCCATGGGAGGCGGGCTCATTCCGAACGTCGCCGCGGTGTGCCAGGTCAAGGATGCGGTGGCAGCTGGCGACGACCTGCGCAGCCTCCTCGAAGTGGCCGAAATGGGCAAGTTCAAGGAGAGTGCGTTTCTGGGCTGCACCATCTACAGCGTTGCGGAGCAGGATACGCCCTTCGGGCTGTCCTATGCCATACTGGACCGTTACCTCGTGCTGGGCATAACGCCTCAAGCAGTCAAAGAGGTGATATCCCTTCAGAAGAAGCCCTCGGGCTCCTTGCAGCAGAACGCTGACTTCCAGGCTTCGCTCAAGGGCTTGCCGGAGGACAGACACGGCGTGGCCTACGTTAACACCCGAGGCCTGGCGCTGTTTGTCTACAACAGCATCGCACCGGTCCTGGCATCCCCAGCCATGCACAGAGAAGAAGAAAAAGAAGGCGCGGCCTTTGACCCTTCGTTGTTGCCGATGCCGGAGACAATCGGCCGGCATCTCGACAAGCTCGTCGCAGTAGAGCAAGTGGACGAGAACGGGATCCGAGTGGAGGGCTACTCGGACGGTCTGGATCCTCTGACTGCGATGAGCCTTGCGGCCCTTTATGCGCCCATCGCCGGCCCCCTGGCAGTGAAAGAGACCCGGAAGGATCTGGGCTATGCATGCTTTAACGTCCTATACAACGTGGAGCGGCCCGAAGGGGTCGAGACGCTCCCCGCCACACAGGCCGAGTTCCTGAAGAAGTATCTGCGCGATGGGCTGAAGGAGCTGACATGTCCGCTCGACAGGAGCCCGCGCGACCTCGGGGACGGCTACAAGACAAGTTTCCGCTACTTCCCCGAGGAATTCGGCGTGAAGATGGAATTCGGCAGAAAGTCAATACAGGGGTGGGAAAGCCGGATGTCGGAGATCGTGCTTTATGAGGATGTGCCCCGGCATGAGAGGCGGGTCGTTCTTGAGGCGAGCGGTTTTCCCAGGATGATGGCCGAAGACGAGTTCCAAAAACAGTTGAAGGCCCAGAAGGAGAAATACGGCGTAGGCCAGAAGAAGCCATAGGCAGCAAGCCAGGGGGAGAAGCATGAAGCGCCTGCTCATCTTATTCTTGGGAGCCGTATTGCTGTCGGCGCCGGCGGCTGGGCAGGAAGAGCCCCGGTTCACATTCTGCAGCCGGGGCGAAGGGCGCTACTTCGAGCTTCGTCTGCCTGAGAGTTGCCGCTCCAGCGGCGGCGAAGTGGTGGCGGCAAGGCTGGGCGCGCGCTCGCCTGGGATCTACCTTGCCTACCCGAGTCAGATCAAGCCGTACGAGGCGTCTTCGTTCTTCGCCGGCATGTACACCGGCGAGGGGGCTTGCCGGATCGAGGTTACCGTAATCCGCTACGGTTCTGAGCGGATCACCGAGGAGAGGCTCCTGGCGAGGGCCGTATTCCCTGCACAGGGGCCCGAGATGTCCGAAGAAGCCTGGAAGCGCTACGCAGCCGCGCAGGCGCAGGAGTGCGATGGCGTGCTGAAACGCGACCCGGCCGCCGCATTCCATCAGTATGTCAGGCTCCTGGCGTCCGAAAGGGCGAACGTCCCATTGTTTAGGCCGGGCGAGCCCGAGCCGCGCTGGGTGCGCGTGGCGCGCAGGCCGGTGGACCTTTACAGCATCACCACCGGCGCGCTTGCGGTCCAGGAGACGCTTCAACTGACCGAGATGACGGAAGCCTACCAGGCCGAGGGCGAGAAGAACCGCTCCATCGAGGGCCTGCCGAACGTTCGGGTCCCCTCTCATCCCTTCGAGGAGATGCTGGCCGGCAAGACGCCCGTTGTGTCGGGCCTGGCGCGGGCGGTGCCGCAGGACTTCTACTATTGCAGGTTCCGGACGCTTGACGAGCTGCTCCAACTGCTCGACTTCATAAAACAATGGGGCAACCACTTCCTGAAAACCTATGCCGTCACGGCGCGAGACGATCACCTTGCCCGCAAGTATCTGGGACAGATGCTGCTGGACACCAATCCGGTCACCAGGGAACTGTTCCGCCGCATCGTGGGTGAGGTGGCCGTTGTCGGGAGCGATCCCTTCTTCCTCTCCGGCTCGGACGTCACCATCATCATCCGCACGAGCCTTGCGCCCGCGTTCGAGACGTACATCGAGCAGAAGGCCCAAAAGGCCGCTGTCTTGCGCCCGGACCTCACCAGGCGAAGCCTCGACTGGCTCGGCGTTAGCCTGTACACCGTCAGCACGCCTGACAGGAGCATAAGTTGCGTTTATGGCCAGGCGGACGGCTTCGCACTGGTCGGCAATTCGCTGCCTGCCGTCGAACGGGTCATCAGCACGCTGCGGGGCAAGGCTGCTTCTCTCGCCCAAGCGGCGGATTTCCGGTACATGCGGACGATATACCCGGCGGATGCTGAAGAGGAGGACGGCTTCATTTATCTCTCGGAGTCCTTCCTGCGGAACCTCGTGGGACCTGCACTGAAGGTAAAGGAGCAGCGCAGGATCCGGTGCGTAAATGAACTGCGCATGATCGAGCACGGCGCCCTTCTCTTCGAGCTGGAGAAAAGACGCGCCCCGCAGTCAATGGAGGAACTCGCGGACAGCGGCTATCTGCCGAAGCGCGCCTTGAAGTGCCCGGACGGCGGGCAATACTCATTCGACCCGCAGCGCCGCGCCGCGGCGTGCAGTTTTCACAACAGGCTGCCGTACCTTACCCCGCACGTCGAGACGACCATCGGCTCCGTGACCGAGCGCGAGGCAAGAGACTACGCATCCTTCGCACAGCAGTACAACAGCTATTGGCGCACCTATTTTGACCCGATCGCCATACGCGTCGGCGTCGGGCCGCGGATGACATTCGAGACGCACATCCTGCCCCTGATAGACAACAGCTTTTACAACCAGTTCCGAACAATAGCAGGTGGCGAAGCCGTAAACTTGAACGGCCCGGTTCTCCTGCCCGAGGCGATTGCGACTTGCGGCGGACGGACGAATCTGGCCGCGATCCTCAAGCAAAGCGCCCTGGCGCAGGCCCTTAACGCCGCCCTGGGGGGCAATGCTGCCCAGGCAGCGCAGAGCGTCTTCGACGACGCAGCGTTCCTGGCGATCTGCGACGGGACGCCCCTCTACCGTTTCGATTTTTCGGCTTTTGCGGGCGAAGCAATCCGCTCAGGGGCGCCGGACTGGCTGGTTTACATGCCGGCCCTGACGAGCTTGCAGCTTCCCTCCTACGTTGCCCTGAAGATCAAGGACCGCAAAGCGTTCGACCAGTTCATGGCCGGCGTAGAGAGGTACCTGGCCGACCGTTCGGCCGAGCAGCAGTTCGGGCTCTTTGCCGTGCGCCTTGACTTCGCGGAGCTTCCAGCCCACGGCGGGTGCCGTGTGTACGACATTGGGGTGAAAATGCTCTCCTTCGGGGTTCGGTCCTACTATACCGCCGCCGGCGATTACCTCTACGTGGCGAACCGCCTCGACCTGATTCACCGGCTGATAGACGCCCATGGGGAGGCGGGCCGGCCGCAGCAACCCGTCGTGACGGGCAACGCCGCCATCCGCTTTCTCCCGCGCAACTGGAAGCAAATACGGGCCGACATGGGCCTGAGCTGGGAAGCCAAGAGCCGGCAGGCCTGTTTCGCGAATCTCGCATCCGTCGAGCCGCTCCTTCAAGTCATCCACTCAGCCGAGCCGCTCAGCGAGATACAAGAGGCGGGGAACGGCAGGACGTACTTCTGCCCTGACGGCGGAAGCTACAGCTTGAAAGACGGCAGGGCCTTCTGCTCGGTACACGGGAACCCAGACAGTCCCGCCCAGCCCGAGGCGCCGACCTCTACGAGCCGCATAGCTGCCCTGCTTGAACGCTGCATGGACATCAGCATCAGGCTGTCCTTCACGGAGCGGGGCGTGGCCACCGAGATAGCGGTAACCCAGTCGCAGGAGCAGTAGAGCGGAGAGCTTGCAGGGGCTCGTGCTCCGTCAGGCTTGCGTACGGTGCCAACGCCGATGTACTCAGCCGTCCCTTGTGTCCTCAGGCCAACGGCCGGGCGCTTTAGTGCGACCGGGGCCATTCTCTTCGGCGGCCTTACGCTCCCACGCAAGGCCTTCGGCGCCTCCCTTGACTGCTGCACCGCAGCCCATACAATGGCGCTGACTTCGAGGCCGCCAGAGGAAGGCAGTGCGTGAAAGCCCTTGTCCTCAAAGACTACAATGTGCTCAGCTACGAAGAGGTACCTGAGCCGGAGGCCGGCCCGGACGAGGTCCTCGTCGGGGTGAAGGCCTGCGGCATCTGCGGCAGCGACGTCCACGGCATGGACGGCAGCACAGGGCGCCGCATCCCGCCCGTCATCATGGGGCACGAGGCGGCCGGCGTAATAGCCGAGGTGGGCGCGGACGTCACGGACTTCGCCCCCGGCGACCGGGTCACCTTTGACTCCACCATCTGGTGCGGGGACTGCCGGTACTGCGGCCGCGGCGTGGTCAACCTGTGCGATGCTCGGCGCGTGCTCGGCGTGTCGTGCTCTGATTACCGGCAGGACGGCGCGTTCGCCGAATACATTGCCGTCCCGCGTCGCATCCTGTACCGCCTGCCCGAGGGCATCAGCTTCGAGCAGGCGGCCCTGGTCGAACCCCTTTCGGTCGCGCTGCACGCCGTGCGCCAGATCCCGCCTTCGCCGAACGACACGGCGGTCGTGGTGGGCGCGGGCATTATCGGCACGCTGGTCGTGCAGTCGCTCAAAGTTGCGGGGTGCGGGCGCATCATTGCCGTCGAGCTTGATCAGGCACGGCTCGAACTGGCCTGCCGGCTGGGCGCGGACGAGGGCCTGAACCCGGAAACCGCCGACGTCCCTGCGCGGGTGCGTCAGGGGACGCACGGCGCGGGCGCTGATCTGGCGTTCGAAGCGGTGGGCGTGACGCGGGCGCTCCGCACGGCGGTTGATTGCCTCAAGAAGGGCGGCTCGCTCATTCAGATCGGGAACGTGTCACCCACGGTAGAGCTGCCCCTCCAGGCCATGGTGACGCGCGAGCTTTCGCTCTTCGGCTCGTGCGCGTCGGCCGGGGAGTACCCCGCCTGCCTGGAGATGATCGGGCGGGGCGAGGTGAACGTGGACGCCCTCATCAGCACCGTCGCGCCGCTGGCCGACGGCGCGGCCTGGTTCAAGCGCCTCCACCAGGGCGAGCGGGCGCTGATGAAAGTAGTGCTGGTGCCCTGCGGGCTGGACTGAGGAAGGGATGAAGCCATGAGCGCGGACCTCTTCGACCTGACAGGAAAAACGGCCATCGTGACCGGCGCCAGCCGGGGGCTTGGACAGTGCTTCGCACGGGCACTTGCCCGCGCCGGCGCCGACCTCGTCATCACAAGCCGGAAGCCGGAATCGCTGGGACCGTTCAAGGCGGAGGTCGAGTCGCTCGGGCGCCGGGCGGTGCCGCTCGAGCTCGACGTACGCGATCACGACAGCATCGAGCGGATGGCCGACGCCGCCCACTCGGCTTACGGCAAGATAGATATCCTTGTGAACAACGCCGGCTGCAACGTGCGCAAGCGCGCGCTCGACGTGACCTGGGACGACTGGAACCTTGTGCTCGACACCAACCTCCGCGGCACCTTCTTCGTCGCCCAGGCCGTGGCAAGGAGGATGATGCCTCGCCGCTATGGCCGCATCATCAACATCGGGTCCGTAACGGCGGTCTTCGGCTACGCTGGGATGGCCGCTTACTGTGCAAGCCGGGGCGGCGTGAGACAGCTCACCATGAGCCTGGCCGACGACTGGGGGTCCCATGGCATCACCGTCAACTGCCTCGCGCCGGGATGGTTCAAGACCGCGCAGAATGCGGCGATGTACGAAGACAAGGAGTGGGTGGCGTACCTGCGTGACCGCATTCCGTTGAAGCGGACCGGGCAAGCGGGCGACCTGGACGGTGCGATCGTCTTCCTCGCGTCCGATGCCAGCGGGTACGTCACCGGCCAGACCATCTTCGTGGACGGCGGCATCACCACTGGCGCCACGCGCGCGATGCCGGCCAAACAAGGGACTTAGCCTGAAGCGGCCAGCCTGCCCGCGTCGACGAGGTCCTTCACCTTCATCGGGTCGGGCATTCCCGGCGCCACAATCTCTGTGTCCGCCTGGGCCGCACTTGAGATGTTGATCGTGCCCACGTTCATCAGCCTTTGCAGGAATCCCTGGCGGACCTCTATGTAGCGCACGTCCCAGTGCCGCACTTCCTTGACGACCCGCGAGAGCAGCCCCGTCTGGAGCCGCGTGCACCGGGCGGTCACCGTGAGCGTGACGGCACGCGTCCAGACCCACCAGATCGCCAGCAGGATGAGGCCGACCAGGAGCAAACCCACCAACAAGACGAAAAGGATGAAGAGCAACGGGCGAGCCTTGAACATCGCCGGGTGTGATTGATACATGATCCGCTCGACCGCGGGCTCGACATCCTGCATCGCCAGGCCCCCTCCTCAATGTCCGGCTGCCTGCGGCGGCAAACTGGTGAAGTCGCCCCGCAGGAATGCAAGCACGAGAAGAGCAGAAGCGCGCCGGTCAGAAGGCGAAAATGAGCTTCAGCCAGGCGGCGACCCCCTCAGGGCGGTTCTGCGCCATCAGCTCCTTCTGCACCTTCACCTCGATGGAAAGCCGCCGGTTTGGTTGGTAGGAAAGCGTCGGCCCGATGGCGAATACCTTCTCCTTCGAGCCCCCAATCGTCTTGCCCTTGAACTTATCGTTCTCAAGGCTGGTCAGATAGTAGCCGCAAAGGCCCGCGCGCCACTGCTTCTGCGCGCCGAAGCAGTAGCCCACGTTGTAGTCCAGGTGAAACTGCTGGCCTTCCTGATAGTCGAGGGCATGGTCCTCAGTGTGGATGTCGTACATCAGTTTCGTGTCGGCCACGAAGCCGCTCTCGCCGATGTAGCTCAGGGCAAAGGCGGGCTCGAACGTCCAATGGTTGTTGCCAATGTTGGTGACATCGCCTTTGTGGTACTTGCCTGTCGGCACGATCACGTCCAGCCCGGCCGCGTAATGCCACGGCGGGCTATGCCAGGCGAGGATCAGGGGGCTGACGTAAATGTCCCCAAGGCCCGTCTTGTCCTGGTCGAAAAAGTCGGAGCTCAGGCTCTTGTGGACTATGGGTATGACCATGTGCCAGGCCGGGTTGGCCCCGAGAATCGTCGTGTTGGCCACGTATATCGGCCGAATCACGTTGGCAAGGGCCCAGGCTTCGAAGTCCGTGAACGGCGGCCCGTTGACTTCGCGGCCGTGACGGCCCTTGAGTTCGCCCGCATGGTAGTACAGCGTGTAGTCTATGAGGTAAAAGCCGGGCGGAGGCAGCGCGCCGGCATACAAGCCTTCGGCACCCAAGATTGCTGAAGAGGTAGAGAGTGCGTCCGGTGGGATCGTGTCATAGGCCCCGGCCGACTTGCACCAGAGGACGCAGAGCACCGCCACGCATGCCAGAGCAGAAACCGCGTTGCGCCGCATGAGCAACCCCTCCGAAGGAAGATTCCGGCCCTTCGCCACAGAGTGCTGTCACTCCGTCCTGCCACTGTCCACGGCGGCCCGGACTGCGTCCTCACACGGGCGGCCCCATGAACGAGTAGGATATTATTGCCGAACATGCCCCCATGTCAAGAGCATGTTTTGCGTGGCCAGAAGAATCGGAGGTCGCCTCCCTTTGCTCTTTCCGCTTTTGCGTGCGATGGAGCGAAAAGCGGCACCGCCTGACACACCGCCCCCGGACCAAATCCGGCCACCATCATCGGCAGCACATCGCAAGCGGCGTTCCGACGCTGCGCACTCCGCCCAAGGCGCAGGGGCAGGCCGACGGGCGTCGCGGACCGCAGAAGGGCGGCCGCGCCCGCGCGGGCGGCCTCATTTGGGCTGCTGTTGACTTCTGCCGTCTTTGTCGTCCCGCGTGGCGGGCAGGACCTTCCGCCGACGGTCCTTGACCGACTGCCTCAGTATGTACTCGATCTGGCCGTTCACGCTGCGCAGTTCGTCCGCCGCCCATCTCTGGAGTTCGTTCCAGAGGTCGGGGTCTATGCGCAGGAGGAAAGTCTTCTTCATCGCCATGCGCCACCTCTGTCAAGATCCGTGGAGTGGCGCGGACCTAATGGTAGAGCGTGCCGGTGTTGATGACCGGCTCGGCCTCTGCCAGGCCGCAGAGCACGACGAGGAGGTTTCCCACCATGGCGGCCTTGCGCTCTTCGTCCAACTGCACCACCTGCCTTTCGGAGAGTTCTGAGAGGGCCATTTCGACCATGCTAACCGCGCCGTGCACGATCTTCTGCCGGGCGGCGATGATGGCTTCCGCTTGCTGACGGCGGAGCATGGCACCGGCGATCTCGGGGGAGTAGGCCAGGTGCGTGAGCCGCGCGTCTTCGACCACGACGCCGACCCGGCCAAGCCGCTCCTGGAGTTCGTTCTTGAGGGCGGCGTTGACGGCGTCGCTGTTGCCGCGCAGCGTGAGTTCCGCTGCCCCGCCCTCCTCTGAATGATCGTAGGGATAGCTGCTGGCCAGGTGCCGCACGGCCGTCTCGCTCTGCACGTTGACGTAGTTCTCGTACTCATCCACGTCGAAGAGGGCCTTGGCTGTGTCCTCCACCCGCCAGACCACGACTGCCGCGATCTCGATGGGATTGCCCCGCTGGTCGTTGACCTTCAGATGCTGCGTCTCGAAGTTCCTGGCCCGAAGGGAGACACGGTACTTGCGCTTCTGAGTCTCGGCTCGGATCACACTGAAAGGGTTGGCCCAGTGGAAGCCCGCTTCTCTTACGGTGCCGACGTATCGGCCGAAGAGCACTAACACGCGGGCCTCGTTGGGCTGCAGGGTGAACAACCCCCATAACAGCAGGATGGCAAGGGGCGGCAGGATGGTGCCGGACGCGACCAGCAAGGACGCCCCGAGCAGGGGTTCCCTATGATCGAGGAACATCGCCCCGCGCACGACGACTGCCGGCGTTGCCAACGCGGTCAGGATCGCAAGGGGCAGCATCACCCAACCGCTCCATACGGACACTCTCTTCTCTTCCATCGTCCGTCCTCCTGAAAGAGTCTCCATGGTGATGCCATTGTAATATCACAACGATATGGCTTTGTCAAGCCCCCGTGGCCAAGATGATGGTTGGGCGTCGGTGCGAGGTTGCCGTGCGAAAGCAGCCGGAAGCAGTTCGGACGTGCGGCGGCCTTACCTGTCAAGACGCGGCAGGCCGTCGAAGGTCATCTGCTCGCCTATCTGGGCAGTGCCCTGCAAGGTGCCCGTCGTCAGGGGCGCGAAGCGCCGGATGTGCTCTTCGAGCCGGCAGGACAGTTCGCGCGCCACGTCCGGGTGCTGTTCGGCCACGTTAGTGGCCTCCTGGGGATCGCCCTGGAGGTCGTAGAGTTCCTCGCGGGTGTTTACGGAGCCGTAGAGCCGCCCCTCCAGCGGCCGAACCTCCGAAGGCTTGAACCAAGGGCGGACGAAGTTCCACTTCGCCGTCCGGATGGACGCATGAAAGCAGAAGCCGCTCACCACATGGTCCGGCGCGCCGCCCTCGCCAAGGGCCTGGAGCCAGATATTGCGTCCAAGGACCCTGTCTGGAATCGGCTCGCCCAGAATGCGGAGCGCGGTCGGCATCAGGTCCTGGTGCTGGCAGAAGCCAGGGACGCGCCGGCCCGCCGCCTCGCCCTTCGGGTGACGGATCAGCAGCGGCACGCGCGTGACCTGGTTGCGCAGGCGGTCCGTGCCCTTGTGAAGCTGGCCCTGCTCGCCCATCATGCAGCCGTGGTCGGACGTAAAGACGACGAGGGTGTCGTCCATGCGCCCCGTCTCGCGCAGGGCGTCCAGGAGGTGGCCGACCCACCGGTCAACGAGCGTGACCTCGCCCGCGTAGGCGGCGCGGATGTTGGCAAACTGCTGAGGGGGCAGGCCGTCCGTGGTGCCCGGCGGCAGACAGCCGTCCAGGCTGTCGCCGTAGTTGGGCTCGTATCGTCGAGCGTATTCGGCCGGCGGGTCCCAGGGCTCGTGGGGGTCGAAGCATTCGACGTGCAAATAGAAGGGCTTCCGGAGCGTGTAGTTGCGCACCCACTCGGCGGCCTGATACATCGTCTGCCCGACCAGCGTGTCGGCGTCGCTCTTCCATTGCTGCCGCAGCACCAGGTGGCGGATGATCCAGGAGTTGTCCGGCACGTCGCGGCCGCGAGCAGCCTTGCGGAGGAGGTCTTCCACCTTTGCGCGGGCGGGCAGCGCGTAGGGATCGGCTTCCTGCCCGCGTATCCAGAACCACTGCTCGAAGCCTCGGTGGAAGTTCTTGCCCGGCTTCATCAGGTGGTAGACGTCGTTGAAGAGGGCAGTGAAGTACCCGCGCGCCCTCAAGTGCTCGGCCAGAGTGACATCTTCGTCGTAGAGGGGGTGCCAGCCGTGCTGTTGAATGGGATCGGACTTCTGCGGCCGGTATTCGAAGGGGAAAATGTTGCGGCCGGTCATGATGACCCGCCGCGCATTGATGGTCGGGAGCCCTTCGGCGTAGGCATCCAGGAACAGTGCACTCTCGGCGGCCAGGGCATCCAGGTTCGGCGTGTGGATCCAGTTATTGCCGTACGCCCCGAGATAATCCCAACGCAACGTGTCGCTCACGATGACTACAAGGTTCACTTAGCACTTCCTCCCTCGGCGGGTATTCCGAACGTCCCTCTGGCGCAGATCATCTGGCCGCCGCATTCTAATCAGCGAGGCGCCGCCTTTCCAAGCTGAAACAGACCAAGTGGCCTGTTAAGCGGGACGCTTCGTGTTCAACAGGCGCGCCGGCGGCGTCTGATGTCCCCTTGCACCGCCTTCGGTAAATGTGGCACTGGCCACAACGTGTTGGCCCTTGCCCGCCCCGCCGTTGACAGGCAAGCGCTTCACCTGTAGGTTAGCGGAACGGACACATTCCAGGTCCGCGGCGGAGAGCACTGCATGGCCCATAAGTTCCTCACCTTTCCGAACGACTTCATCTGGGGCTGCGCCACCGCTGCCTATCAGATCGAAGGAGCAGTCCAGGAAGACGGCCGCGGGCCGAGCATCTGGGACACCTTCTGTCGCAAGCCCGGGGCCATATTCGGCGGCCACACGGGAGACGTCGCGGTTGATCATTATCACCGCTACGAAGAAGACGCCGAGCGCTTGAGCTGGCTCGGGCTGCGCGCGTACCGGTTCTCCATCGCGTGGCCGCGCGTGATCCCCGACGGCAAAGGCGTCGTGAACGAAAAGGGCCTGGCCTTCTACGAACGCCTGGTGGACTGCCTCCTCCGACGCGACATCACGCCGTGGGCCACGCTCTACCATTGGGACTTGCCGCAGGCCCTGGAGGATGAGGGCGGCTGGCCCGAGCGCTGCGTTGCTGATTACTTCGAGCGTTACGCCGACGTCGTAGGCCGGCGGCTCGGCGACCGTGTCAAGCACTGGCTGACATTCAACGAGCCCCTGTCCTTCATCCCCTTCGGCTACTGGGTTGGCGTTCACGCACCGGGACGCAGAGAACCGCTGAAGATCGTCGCCAGGGCGGCGCACAACGTGATGTTGGCTCATGGCCTCGGCGTGCAGGCGCTGCGGCAGGCATGCGCCTCGCCGGTGGAGGCGGGCATGGCCTTCAACCCGACCTGCGTCTGGCCGGCCAGTGATAGCGTGCAGGATCAGGACGCTGCCGAGAGGGCGTGGATGCTTACGAACGGCTGGTGGACTTACCCGATGTTCGAAGGCAAGTACCCTTCCGAAATCATCGAGTTGTTAGGGAACGACATGCCGGAGGTCAGGCCCGGCGACATGGAGGTCATCTCAACTCCGACGGATTTCTTGGGGGTGAACGTTTACTTCCGCACCATCCCCAAGCCGTCCAGCAGTTCGCCTCTCGGCTTCGTGCAGGCACAGCCGCCGGACGACGCTCCCCGGACGGCGATGGGCTGGGAGATATGGCCGCCCGTTATCTACCACACGCTGCGGCAACTGGAAGACCATCATCCAGGTCTCACCTATTACCAGGCCGAGAATGGCGCGGCGTTTGACGATGAGATCGGCAACGAGGGCAAGGTGCACGACCCGCGGCGCGTCCAGTTCCTGCGGGACCACTTTGCGCAGGCCCAGCGGGCCATCGCTGAGGGGATGGACCTGCGAGGCTACTTCGTCTGGTCGTTGATGGACAACTTCGAGTGGTCCTACGGCTTCTCGAAGCGCTTCGGGGTATATTACGTGGACTTCAACACGCTGGAGCGCATCCCGAAGGACAGCGCTCACTTCTACAGGGACGTGATCGAGAAGAACGGGCTGATGGTGCAGGATGACGCAGCGGTTGGGCCCTGAAGAAAGGAGATAGAAGTGGCTAACTTGGCAATTGTGCGAGGGGCGGCGGCCTACCACGGCCGCGCTTTTGCGACCATCTTCAACGAACACCACGAGCACGTCTTCCGGGAGAAGAAGTGGCCCGCGTATCCCGCGGCGCTTGCCGGCCGCGCTCGCGTGACATACATCTGGGACCCGGACCGGAAGGCAGCCGAGGAGCTTGCCGCCGCTACGAGCATCGAGCACGTCGCCGACAAGCTCGAGGACATAGTCGGCCAGGTGGACGGTGTTCTCATCTGCGACGATCGCACCCTTGCCCACCAGCAGTCGGCGCTGCCCTTCCTGAAGGCGGGCGTGCCGACTTTCGTGGACAAGCCGCTCTCGACCGATCCCGACGAAGTCCGCCAGATCATCCAGCTTGCGCGCGAGAGCGGCGCGCCGTTCTTCTCGTGCTCAGCTCTGAGGTTCGCCAACGAGATTCGGGACCGTCAGGCGCTGGCCGCCAAGGTCGGCGAGATCACGACGGTCTGCGCGGTCGGCGTCAATGAGCTGTTCTACTACGGCGTTCACCCGCTGGAAGCAGTGGTCACCGTCATGGGGCCTGAAATTCAGTCGGTCCTGAATGCCGGCCGGCCGGGGGAAGCCATAGTGCGCCTGCGTTTCAGGGACGGGCGCCAAGCGGTCATGGTCGTCTACGAGAAGGGCTTTGCATACACGCTCGAACTTACTATTCACGGGACGAAGGGCCACCTGCACGTTCCAATCCTGGACAGCGAGGGCTTCTACACCAACATGCTTTCCGCTTTCCTGGACATGGTGGAGACGAGGCAACCGCCGTTCCCGCCGGAGGAGACGCTTGAGATCATCCGGACGCTGGTGCTTGCCAAGCAGTCCGTAGCGGAAGGGGGCGTGCAGAAGGCCCTGTAGGAGCCCCGTCCGAGCGCACTGCGACCACTTGGCGGTGGCCCGGCCTTCAGCTTCCTGCATTGGACCTGAGCAGGTTGACGGCCACTTCAGATTCAGGCGTCGCCACCGTCCCCCCGCTTGCTGGGCGCTCCCCCCTATCCCATTTTGCGGATCCGCACCTCTATGTCCTTCTCTCCGGCTAACAGTCTAACCAGCTCTGACGTGTCGGTCTGACCGAAGTGATAGGGATAGAGGATCTTGGGCCGAAACACTCTGGCCGCGTCCGCCACCATCTCCGGCGTCATGGTGTAGGGCAGGTTCATTGGCAAGAACGCAACGTCTATGCTGGTTAGTTTCTTCATCTCGGGGATATTCTCCGTGTCGCCGGCTACATAGACACGCTTGTTGCCGAAGGTGATGACATATCCGTTTCCCTCTCCCGGAGGATGGAAAGGTTGGCCTGAAGGGCGCTTGTTGACGATGTTGTAGGCGGGGACCGCCTCGATTCTCAGCCCCTCAACCTCGCGCACATCGCCGTTTCTCATGACAGTCGCGCCTGTCACCGCTGAGGCGCATTTCTCGGGCAAAAGGACCACCGTCCCTGCCTTCCGCGCAGTCGCGATAGCTTGCGGGTCCAGGTGGTCTCCGTGCTCATGGGTAACCAAAATGATCTCGCCTTTCGGCATCTTGCTGTAGTCCGCTTCACGAGAGACCGGATCAACGTGGACGATCTTTCCTCCGAGCGTGAACATCAGAGTTCCGTGACCAACAAACGTGATCTTCAACTCTCCCGCGGACGTCTTAATGGTGTCCTCTTCGAACATGGCCGCCCTCCCGTTGTCTTGTGCGCCAGCGCAGGCCGCAAGCGTTATAACGACGGCACAGAACATCCTCAACACACGCGTTTTCATCGCTTCTCCCCGCCGCCTAAAGCGTAGCGGATACAGCATAGCCCATCCCAGTAGGTGCGTGCCAGTCCGCCTCGAGGTCTCCGGCGGGGCCTCGCCGTGCCTGCCGGTTTGGGCAGGCAGGCCCAAGCCGAGAAGGCCCGCAAGACTGCCCCCGGTCTCAGATAAGCACGCGGATGAAGGCGACAAAGATCACTCTTTGCGGACGAGGCGGAACGATGCGACGCCCGCGAGCAGATACAGCGCGCCGGCCAACAGCAGCACCGTGCTGAAGCCACACGCGACGGCGATCATCACCGCAAGCGGCGACGCCGCCACTGAGGCGAAACCGTTCGCCCCCCACGCCCACGGCACGAACGAGGGAGCGCTCCCTTCTACGACCGTCAACCCGTTCGGGAAAGGCCAGCCCATCAGGAACGCTAAGGGTGCCGCAAGAACGACGGACGCCGCAAGCCGCGCCGCCAGCGGCCACCCGATCAGCGCCCCGAAAACCGCATCCAACCCCGTCGCATAGAACGTCACCAGCGCAGCGATGCCGACTGCTGCGACGATGATTGCGCGCGGGGCCGAAGGGCAGACCCGGCGGCTCAATGCGCTGCCGAGGCCGCTGAAGATGAGGAAGGCGCTGATGATGCCGGCTGCCGCATAAATGGGATCGCCCAGGAAGTATGTGAACTTCAGCAGGCAGACCATCTCGAGCATCAGATACGCGAGGCCGAGCAGGACGAAGTACGCACCCGTGGACCAGGGACGAAGGCGGCCGCCTCCCTCTGGCGCTGCCCGGGACCTTCGCCGGATCCACAGGAGCGGCAGCAGGATTAGGGCCGCCCCCACCACGATGACCTCGAGCAGCGCGAAGACCAGCACCACGTAACCCAGCTCCGACCGCCTCAGCCACTCCTTCCCGTACGCCTTGATCAGAAGCGGCAGCGATTGCCATCTGAAGAAGTTATAGAAGTAAGGACTGTCGTCCGTTGCGGGCCGCACGTTGTAGGCCCAATCGCGGAAGAAGCGTTCCCGCTCTTTAGACAGTATGCGGAGCGCTGCGTAATGGAAGTAAGAGTACGGCTCGCCCGGCGGCCCTTCTACCTGATTGACCTGCCGGTCGTACGCAACGCCCGGACACGACGCCCACTCAAGGTCCAACCCGAGCTCCTCTGCAGCCGAGACGAGCGCCCTGCACTCTGGGTCCGTCATGGGGCTGCGCGACGCGAGTGTGGTCGCGGCCAGGTAGTTCCGCACCTGCACCAAGTGCGCCCCCTCGTCTCGGATGCCGCGCGACTCAAGGGCCGCACGGAGCGTGGCAAATATCTTGATGTTGTCGCGCGGCGGCGCCTGCACGCCACGAGTCAGCGCGACGATGCCCCCGTCAGTGAGACGCCGGATGCAGAGTGCCAGCCCTTCGCGGGTGAGCAAAAAATCTTCATTGAGGGACCGCAGGCTGCTGGCACCGGCCGCCATTCCTTCCGTGGTGACGACCTGGATCAGGTCGAACTTCTCCCGCGTCCGCGCCAGGAAGATGCGCGGCTCGACGGCCGCCACCGTCACGTCGTCACCCGACAGCACGTCGCCTCCCATCGCGGCCAGCGGCCCGCGCATAAGCTCAACGATCTGCGGATTCGCCTGCACGACCGTTGCGTGTGAGGCGCCCATGCGGCGCGCCAGCCAGACGTTGACGCCCCCGCCCTCCCCTAACAGCAGCACGCGCGGCCTGCGCCCCCGAAGAAGCCTGTAAGGAACCGACATCGGCGTGAAGTCGAGCAGCGCCGCCTGGTCCGCCGTCCGTATGTTGAAGACCGTGGCGGCGAGGTCGCCATCCGCCAGGAGGGCAAGCTGAGCAGGCGCCACTGCCGTGGCAGTCAGCCCGGCGAACATCGTCTGATGCAGGAGCTTCGAATCGTAGACGTCCAGCCTGGCGCGCGGGCTATTCCACGTGAGGATGCGGTGCGCCATGCCGTCGCGCTCCCAGCGCTTCAGAACGGACAGCATCTTGTACTGGTCAAGCCGCAGTTCCGCCGGCCTCCACACCGCGACGGCCGCAACGGCCGCGCCCGTGAGGACCACTATAGCCGGCAGCGCCACCCGTCTTCGCCCGCCTGGTGCCGGGTTCAGCCCCCAGACGAGGGCGGCGACCAGGGCGAGCCCGGCTGCGACGTCCAGCAGCCGCGCCGCGGGCATCAGCCACATCAGCCCCACGGCGAGCGCCCCGCCCGCTCCGCTCCCGACCAGGTTGGCGCCATAGATCAAATGCACGCGTCCCTCAAAATGCATCAGGCACAGCCCGATCACCAGCGCGCCGAACAGGAAGGGGATGAAAAGGAGGAAATGGTAAAGGAGCATCAGAGCCGCCTGGTGCGCGCTGTAAAGCACGTAGCGCGCGTCGAGCGGGAGCGCCTCGGCCGCTCGGAAGGAAGCCGTCACCGAGACGGCGAAGAACAGTGCGAGCACAGCACAAGCGGCGCCGAACCGCTTGCGTAACGCGCCGCCGGCGAATGTCAGCGCCGTGCCGCTCGCGCCGAAACCTAACAACGCCGTGCTGATCACCAGGTAAGCGAAGTTGTGCCATCGAGCAATGGCAAGGCACCTCATGAGCGCCAGTTCGAGCGCAATGACGGCGGCCGAGACCAAGAATACGGCGACCGCGCTTGTCGCCACGGACTCCCCCTGGCGGTTGGGCTGGTCAGGCATGGCAAGGACTCACCGCAGCACTTGCGAACCCGCCCCTGGCGGGAAACAAGACGGAAAGAGAGCACGGCAACTTGACGGGCGACCAGCCTGATCGGCGGGCGGGGTGCGGCGGTCTTGACTACCTCAAATATAGTGAACGTCGTGTCCCGCCGCAGGCGGGCACGCGCCGTGGCTAAGGTTCGTTCACTTCTCTTTCTGCACCTCGCCAGTCATCGGCACGAACGTCACCGGAAGGACGCTTCGCGTACGCAGTCGGCCGTCCATGTCCTTGGTCACCACCACGAGGTCTTGCGTCTCATAAACGCCACCGATCGGGACAACGATCCGGCCGCCGGGCTTCAGCTGCTCGATGAGCGGCGGCGGCACGTGCCCGGCCGCTGCCGTCACGATGATGGCATCGAAAGGCGCGTGCTCTTTCCAGCCGTAGTACCCGTCGCTCTGCCTCGTCTCGACCGTCTTATAGCCCAACTTGCGCAGGCGGTCAGCGGCCTGCTGAGCCAGTTCCGGGAGGATCTCGACCGTGTAGACGCACGGTGTCAGCTCCGACAGCACGGCCGCCTGGTAGCCGCTTCCCGTGCCGATCTCCAGCACCCTGTCGCCCGGCTTCAGATTCAGCAGTTCCGTCATCAGCGCCACGACGTAGGGCTGGGAGATCGTCTGCCCGTATCCGATGGGCTGCGGCCCGTCGGCATATGCGGCGCCCTGCCGGTTGTCGGGGACGAACCGGTGGCGCGGGACCTCCCGCATGGCTTCCACCACGGCCCCGTCCTTCACTCCGCGCGCCTCGATCTGGCCCGCCACCATGCGAAGTCGCTCGGCCTTTCGCTCCTGGAAGCGCGGCCGTTCCCAGGTGAGGGGCTTCTCTTCGGGCGCTTGTTTCACCGGGGGCTTCTCAGAGGTGGCAGGGACCGGCCCCTGCGGCTGCCCACGCGCCGACGGCGCACCGGCACTGCTCGCCGCGCCGCTGCCCGTAGGATTCGGAGCTACCCCCGCCTCGGCTGCAACCAGTTCGGCCGGCCCGGAGGTCGCCGCGCCGCTCCTTGCAGCCTGGCGAATTGGTCTGGCTTGATCGGAGCGTGCACAGTGGAATACGAGGGCCACGGCGAGTGCCATGGCGACCGCGACGGCAAGTTGTCCCCCGGTGAACAGCCAGTGGAGTGGTCGGAGATGCATGCCTCGCCCTCCCACGCCCTTTCCCAAACCTGCTCCAAGCTCTTATGTTGAGCTGCGAGGAGCTTGGACGCACAAAGGAAGACGTGCGAACACGCGAATTAAACTCCTCTTGCGCTTTGCCGTCAAGGCCCTTTTTCGCCGCTGCAGCGCGTCCGCGCCGTGCGTTCCCTTGCGGGACCAGCTTAAGGGCGTGTATCATTTCTTCTTTAGCGTGCAGCCAGGTTGGGACACGTAGCCCGCCAGGGACGGCATCGCGCGACGCCTTTCGAACAAGGCGTCCTGGTTGTGCACCCGAGCCCTTTTCCGAAAGAAGAGCCGTCCTGTCCAGGGATCCTGACCGGCCCGGCGCCTTCCCGGGCGCGCCAGAGGGATAAGAGCAAGGAGGTCGAGGATGGCGGCTCCCCGGCTGAGCGTTGTCATCCCGGCATACAACGAAGAAGAATGCATCGAGGAGTGCGTAGCCGAACTGTGCGCCGTCATGGACCGTCTGGGTGAGGCCTACGAGGTCCTCGTCGTGGACGACGGCAGCCAGGATCGCACTTTCGAGCGCCTCCGCTCGCTGAAGGCCCGCTATCCCCAACTGCGTGTCCTGCGGTTCGAGGCCAACGCAGGCGAGACCGCGGCAATGGACGCGGGCCTTAAGAACGCCCGCGGCGAGCTGATCGCCACCATGGACGCGGACCTGCAGAACGACCCTGCGGACATCCTGCGGATGGTCGAGATGGCGAGAGACTGGGACGTTGTATGTGGCGTCCGCGCGAAACGAGAAGACTCACTCGTGCGGCGCGTCTCCTCCCGCATAGCCAACTGGACGCGCAACAAAGTCACCCACGAGAGCATAACTGACGTCGGCTGCACCCTGAGGCTCATGCGAGCCTCTTACGTGAAGAACCTGAAGCTGTACACGGGCATGCACCGCTTTCTTCCCACGCTTCTGCGCCTGGACGGGTGCCGCATTGTGGAGATACCTGTCAACCACCGGCCGCGGCTGAGGGGCAAGTCAAAATACGGCGTCTGGAACCGTTTGTTCAAAGGCATCCACGACCTGATCGCGGTCCGGTGGATGCAGTCGCGCTGGCTGCGGTATAAGGTAAAGGAAGAGCTGTAGCAGCCGCGTGCAAGTGTCCGTTGACCGTGTCGCCTGCGCCGGGTCGCGCAGTCGCGTAGGGCCGCGAGGAGACGGAGAACGCGAACCATGTCGGACAGGCCTGCTAACCTCACCGCACCCGACCATGTCCTGCGCGACGTTGTGATCATCCTTGCGATCGGGGCGGTTCTGGTTTTCCCGTCTTTTCTCACCCGGGACCCGTGGAACCCGGATGAGCCGCGCTACGTTGAGGTGGCGCGGGAGATGGTCGCTCTTAACGACTACGTGGTGCCGCATTTGGACGGATACCTTTACCCCGACAAGCCCCCGCTTTTCTTCTGGCTGGCCGCGGGATTGTACAAACTGGGCGCCGGCATCACGTCGGGGCGCTTTGTGGCTGCGTTCTGCAGCTTGACGACGCTGCTCCTCGTCTACTTCTTCGGGCGCAAGTTGCTCCCTTCGCCGGGCGCTCTCCTGGCGGCCGTCATCACTGCTACCACGTTTCTGTTCTTCGGCCTCGCCAAGCCCGGGGTGATTGACCCTCTTCTTACGACATTGACCACGGCCGCGTTAGTCTGCGCCTACTATGCGCTGCAGGGCGGCAGACGGCGCTGGATCCTATGGCTCGTCTACTACGGCCTGAGCGGGCTGGCCGTGTTGTCAAAAGGGCCGGTCGGCCTGTTGGTCCCGGGAGTCGTGGTGCTCGCCTACGCCATCTTCAACCGGAAAAGCGTATCGGCGGGGGGGTGGGCGCACGCCGCCGGAGTGGCGCTGTTCGTCTGCGTCGTCGGGGCCTGGTTGGTGCCCGTTATGATCCGCGCCGGCGAGGCCTACACGAAAGACATCCTGTTCAACCAGCAGGCGGTATACACGATCAGACATGAGAGCCACGCGCACGGTCCCCACTATTACATAATCCAACTTCCGCTCTATCTCCTTCCGTGGGTCTTCTTTGCAGCCCTGGGGATGGCCCAGACCTACGTCGCGTGGCGCAGGCGGGGAGACGGCGATGCGGGATTCCTTCTGCTCTGGTTCGTCTCCATCCTGGCGTTCTTCACCGTAATCCCCGCCAAGCGCGAGCGGTACCTGCTGCCCCTGATCCCGGCCGTCGGCCTGATGTGCGCGAGGTACTTCGCCCTGGCGCTGAAAGAGGGCTACGTCTGGCCGAAGCTGCACAAGTGGTTCTCGGCTGCCACGTTCGGCCTGATCGGCTTCCTTGCGGTCTCCATCAGCGTAGCGCCCTGGGTGATACGGCGCTGGGTAGCGAGCGCCTTCGCCGACGCGCCCGACTTGCAGGCCAAGGCGGCGGCTGCCACAAGTCCGAACGTCGTTATCATCGTGACGGCCGTGTCGCTGGTTCTGCTCGGTGTGACCGTGGCCGGAATCCGGGGCAGCTTCCGCAAGCCCCGCCCTTTACTGTTGGTCTCTACGGTCCTGGCCACGATGGTTTTCGTCTCGTTGTTCTTCGATCTGCTGGTGTGCCCCCTTATGAACCCGGTCAAGTCAGGCCGTTACTTCGCTAACCGCGCCCTGCCGTACATGAAGGAGGCCGACAGGCTCTATCTTTTTAGTGGCGACTACTCCGGCGTCGTCAATCTTTACACGGGCATCACTTCGATCCCGATCTTGGACGGCAAGGACCGGACGGAGCAGCTGGTAGCCGCTCTCCAAAGCCACGAGAAGGTTGCAGTTATCACTGATGCGGAAAGGGTCGGGCAGGTGCGGGACTTGCTGCCGGAGACGGCCGTCATGCCTGTCCGGGAGCAGATCGGCCACCGGAGCATGGTGCTTATCTGCAACTGGAAGCGGCAGGGGGAGGCGCCCCCCGCGCCGTAGCCGCGGCTGCCCTGCGCGGGCAGCGCGCTGCCGCACCGCTGTAGACGACTTGTGCAGGGCCTCTTACGGCTTTCCGACGCCCACGTAGATCAGGCCTGCCGCGCGGACCTTCTCCGGCTGCCAGAGGTTGCGGCCGTCAACCACCGCCTGAAGCCCGCCCGCAGCAAGGTCGCCAAAGTCCAGGTCCGCATAGGCCCGATGCGCCGTGTTGAGGACCAGGGCCTGGGCCGGCGGCGCGGACTCCAGAGAACCCGGCGCAAAGCCGTGTCCCTTGATCTCTTCGGGGCTGTAAAGGGGGTCGTGCAGGCGCACGTCGGCGCCCCGGCTGAGCAACTCGTCGCGCAGCCGGAAGGCGGGCGAGCAGGTGTGCTCCTTCACCTGGGGCCGGAAACCCAGGCCCAGGATGAGCACGCGCCGCCCGCGCAGCGCTCCCCAGGCACGCTCCAGCCGATCGAGCGTGTGCGCGGGCTGCTCGTCGTTGATGCGCCGGCCCAGTTCTACCATGTCAACGCGTACGCCCAGGCGCTGCGCGCTCTTGACGAGGAAGTAAGGGTAGACCGGGGTGCAATGCCCGCCCACGCCTATGCCCGGTTCGAGCAGGCGCGCCTCGCCGTCCGTATTCGCTGCTTGCACGACCACCCGGAAGTCAACGCCGACGGCCTCGCAATACCTTGCCAGTTCGTTGGCGAGGGCAATGTTCACGTCCCGGTAGACCATGCCGGCGAGTTTGACCATCTCTGCCGCTTCGAGCGAGCCCACGTTCAGCACCGGCGCGCCCAGATACTGGCGGTAAAACGCAGCGCCGCGCTCCGCGCAGGCCGACGTCAGCCCGCCAACCACCTTGGGGTTCACGGTCAACCGTTCCAGCACCCGCCGGCTCTTGACCCTTTCGGGCGAGAAGACCAGGTTGAAGTCCTTTCCTCCTTTCAGGCCCCGGCTCTCCAGGATGGGCAGCAGGCCGCGCGTGCCGCCGAGGGGCAGCGTCGTCTCATATGAGACCATCATGCCGGGCTTCAGGCCTTCGGCGATCTGAGCCGACACGGCTTCCATGATGGACGTGTCAGCATCCTTGTCCTGGGTGAGCAACGTGGGCACGATGACGACCACCACGTCGCTCTGGGAGACCGCCCCGGCCGTCTCGGTTGTCGCGCGCAGGTGCCCGTCCTTGACAAGACGCGCCGTCAGCTCGGGCAGGCCGGGTTCGTCAACGGGGCACGCGCCGGCGTTGATCGCGTCCACGAGGGCGGGCTTGACGTCGCATGCCACAACGCGCGCGCCTCCGCTGGCGAGCGCGCATGCCAAAGGAAGGCCCATCTTGCCCGCGCCGATAACCGCAACGTTCATCGCCGCTCCGAACCTTGACATCTGCGAAAGGGATCAGCCGTTGTCTGCGCTCATGCGGGCGCCGCGCGGCGGGCCGTCTTTCAGAGGGCGGCCCATCTGCGCACGGCGTCGGCTACAGTGTTGACCTGGGCGTCGGTGAGCTCAGCATACATCGGGAGTGAGAGCACTTCGTCGGCGGTCCTCTCCGAGCACGGGAAATCGCCCGCGCAATGTCCGAGGTCGGCATAGGCCGGCTGCAAGTGCACGGGGATGGGATAGTGGATCGCAGTTTGAATTCCCTGGGTCTGCAGCGCTTGCTGCAGGGCATCGCGCTTCTGCGCGCGCACTGAATAGACGTGATACACGTGCCGCGCGTAGGGCATCGCGGCCGGCGTCTGGACGCCTGAACCGGCAAGCAGCTCGTCATACCTCGCCGCGTGCGTCCGTCGGGCTTCGTTCCAGGCCTCGAGGTGCCGCAGCTTGACGCGCAGGATGGCGCCCTGCAATCCCTCCATCCGGTAGTTGAAGCCTTTCAGGGAATGGAGGTACTTGCGGTCCTGGCCCCAGTCGCGCAGCATGCGGACGGTGCGGGCGTAGTCCGGGTTGTTGGTCACCACCATGCCGCCTTCGCCGCAGGCGCCGAGGTTCTTGCTCGGGTAGAAGCTGAAGCAGCCCAGGTCGCCGATGCCGCCCAGCCGGCGCCCCTTGTACTCGCCGCCGTGAGCCTGTGCGGCGTCCTCGATCACGATCAAGCCATGGCGTCGGGCGACTTCCATGATGGGATCCATGTCCGCCGCCTGGCCGTAAAGGTGCACGGGGATGACCGCTTTCGTGCGCTCGGTGATCACCCGCTCAAGCTGAGACGCATCCATAGTGTAGGAGCGGGGCTCGATGTCCACGAAGGCCGGCTTTGCCCCCGTGTAACAGATGGCCGCCACGGTTGCGACGAAGGTGAAAGGCACGGTGATGACTTCGTCTCCGGGGCCGACACCTGCCGCGAGCAGAGCCAGGTGCAGCGCGCTCGTGCCCGAATTGACGCCGACGCCGCTCTGGGCGCCGCAGTAGGCGGCGAACTCCTGCTCGAAGGCAGCCACCTCGCTCCCGAGTGCGAACTGGCAGCTTTCCAGGACGCCGGCAATCGCCGGCCCAATCTCGCCTTTGATGCTCTGGTATTGGGCTTTCAGGTCTATGATAGGGATCAACTCGATTGCCCCCCCTTAAGCTCGACCGGCCGGCCGCGCTCACCCATGGATTTCGTGGCGGCTTCCAAGCTGCGAACGATGTAGAGGCCGGCGTGGCCGTCCGTCAGGGGCCGCTCGCCCTGCTCGATGCAGCGTATGAAGTGGGCCACCTCCGCCTGGAGCGGCTCCTTCATCCCGACCTGCGGCGCCCACATGTCTCCTGTGCGATAGCCGACGCGCATCCTGTACAACTCCTCTGCGTCATGGCTCAGCATGACGCCCTTGTCGTAAACCTTGACCTTCTCACTCGGTTCGAGGTCGTCGTAGACGATCATCTTCTGGCTGCCCCCTATGAGCGTCTTGCGCACTTTGACGGGCGCCAGCCAGTTGACGTGGATGTGGGCGATCAGGTCGCGGTCGAAGAAGAAGGTCAGGTAGGCGACGTTCTCAGGCGCGCCGGAGACGTGGCTCATGCCGGTGGCGGACACGGCGACCGGGCGCGTGCCCAGCACGTAGTCCATGATCGAAAGGTCGTGAACTGCCAGGTCCCAGACGACGTTCACGTCCCGCTGGAAAAGCCCCAGGTTCACCCGCACGGAGTCGTAATAGTAGACCTCTCCGAGCGCGTTGTTGAGCACGAGTTCGCGGATCTTGGCTACGGGGGCAGAATAGACGAACGTGTGATCCACAATGAGCACGCGTCCGCGCCGGTCTGCCTCTTCGATGAGGCGCTCCGCTTGCTCCGACGTGGCCGTCAGGACCTTCTCGACAAGCACGTGCTTCCCTGCCCGCAGCGCTTCCGTGGCAAGCTCAAAGTGGGTCGCGACGGGCGTGCAGATGGCGACGGCGTCTATCGCGCTGTCGGCCAGCAGCGCACGATAGTCGGTTGATGCCTGGATTCCGGGATACCGGGTCTGAGCGAGGGCGAGTCGTTCCGGCCGCCGATCGCTCACAGCGACGAGGCGCGCCTCGGGGCACTCGGCGAAGTTCCGCGCCAGGTTCGGGCCCCAGTAGCCGTAACCGATCACGCCCGCTCTGATCATGTCATCCCCGCCGCTCGTTGGGGCAGTAGGCAATATCCTGGGGTTGGCGCCTTTCGGCTCTCCGAACGCCGCTCCGGCTGCTTGGGGTCGCCCTCTTCACACCGGGTCCGACTTACACCCGTCCCGCACGTCGCCCGCCATCCTCGCCGGAACGCCGACCACAACCGCGTTGTCCGGCACGTCACGCGTCACCACGGCGCCGGCGCCAACCAGCGCGTTCTCGCCGATGGTCACGCCGCACAAGACCACCACGCCGCTGCCGAGGGATGCGCCGCGCTTGACCCGCGTAGAAGTCACCCGCCAATCCGCCTCCGTCTGCAACTGCCCTTGCGCGGCCGCCCGGGGATAGCGGTCATTGATGAACATCACGCCATGTCCGACGAAGACTCCGTCCTCGATGGTCACCCCTTCGCATATGAACGTGTGGGATGATATCTTGCAGCGCGCGCCCACGGTGGCATTCTTCTGGATCTCAACGAACGCCCCGACCTTGGTCTCGTCTCCGATGGAGCACCCGTAAAGGTTAACCAGGTCGGGGTGGTGGATCACTACGTCCTTGCCCAGCCGTACGTCCGCCGCAATCATCCTACCCCGCTCTTTCCTGCCATCTGGAGAAGCAGACACGCACTCGCCACCCGTCGCCCGCCCGGACCGCCAATGGCCTTACAATGCTATGCAGAACCTCTGGAGACTGCAAGCTCCGGCCTTGACCTGCAAGCCGCCGGGAGCACGCCTTGGTCATGCAAGGGGCCGCGGCCTACGACTGACGAAGGCCGCCGGCAGTTCGCCGATACCATTCTACGAACAGCGGTATGCCCCTTTCGAGGGGGAAACTCGGGTCGTAGCCGAGCAGCCGGCGGGCCTTGGTTATGTCCGCGTACGTGGCAGGCACGTCCCCCGGCGCGGGCGGCATGAACTTCAGCTTCGGCTGCTTTCCGGTCGCCTGCGCTATCAGTTCGATCAGGCGCCGCACTTCAACCGTCTTCGACTCGCCGAGGTTGACGATCTCGAAGCCGAAGTCCGCGCTGAGCGCACCTAAGAGGCCGCTCACGATGTCATCCACGTAAGTGAAGTCGCGCCGCAGGGTCCCGTCTCCGTAGACGTGGACCTCGTCGCCCTTCTCCATGGCCGCCGTGAAGGTGTAGACCGCCATGTCGGGGCGTCCCCGCGGGCCGTAGACCGTAAAGAAGCGCGGGCATATGACGGGCAGCCCGTAGATCTCATGGTAAGACCGGCACAGCAGCTCGGCCGCGCGCTTCGTCGCCGCATAGGGCGAGATCTGCGCGTCCGCCGGATCGTCTTCGCGGAACGGCAGCCGCTTGCTCGCACCGTACGCGGAGCTGGTGGAGCCGAAGACGAACTTCCGCACGTCGTGCCGCCGCGCAAGCTCAAGGAGCACCAGGGTGCCGTGGCAGTTCACGCGTTCGTAGAGGAGCGGCGCGACGAGGGAATGTCGCACGCCGACGCGAGCGGCCAGGTGGTAGACCGTCTCTATCTTCTCCCGCCGGAAGACCTCCTCGCCGAGATCGGCATCGCAGATGTCGCCTTCGTAAAGGCGGATACTTTTGTTCTCAAGAAGCGGCGCGACGTTCATGCGCTTGATCCGCGGGTCGTAGTAGTCGTTGAAGTCGTCCCAGCACGCCACGTCCTCCCCGCGCGCCACGAGCCGGTCAACCAGGTTCGAACCGATGAAGCCGGCTCCGCCTGTCACAAGTATTGCCATATTCCCCTCCGCCTGACTGTCCGTCGGGAGAAGATAAAACAGGCCCCCAAGAGGTGTCAATAGAAAAGCCCTGAGGAACGGTTTCCGGAGTTGGCTCTCCAAGGAAGAGGCATGGGACCACCGAAAGGTTCCCGACCCCTTTCTCACCGGCCGGACTGATAAGCAGCGATGCGTTGCGCGACCTCGACAAAGGATGCGGTCCAGATGCGGTCGGAGCGCCTCTGCAAGTGCCCAAGAAGCATCTCGAAGTCGTAACCGGTGACGCTGAGACGCCTTCCCTCGATCTCATGGAAGGCCAGCACGACCCACCTGTTGCGGGCGGTAAGCTCCTCCACCAGGCCGATCATCTCGAAGCCGGTCCTGAGGCACACGTCCAGGGCCCACACGTAGGCCAGGTCTACTTTGGCGGGATGGTTGGCGTGGCCGTAGCCGCCGTAGCCGCGCGCCGCCAAAAAGTGCTTCGCCACCACCGGCACGTAGCTTTGCCGTTGCGCGCCCCGCCCTACGTAGGACAGCGCGCACGGGTAGCAGAACGTCCATGTCTTCTGGTGCGGCAAGAGGGCGGACAGTTTGCGTTGGGCGGCGAGGATGTCGGCCTCCATCTCTTCCAGGGTCGTCTCTTCCAGGCCTTCCCGATCGCCGAAGTTGCCCGAGCAGGTGTGCGACAGGGAATGGTTTCCGATCTCATGGCCCGCGGCGGCCGCCGCTTTCCAGGCGTCCTTTGTCTTCTCCCAGAGTCCTCCCGAGAGCTTGGGGTAGAAGGTTGCCTTGATGCCCGCCCTGTCCAGCGCTGGGAGGGCCTTATCGAGCTGGGACTGGAAACCGTCGTCGAAGGTCAGGGAAACGGCACCCTGATGCGGCGCCCAGAACTCCTCAAGGTTCATCGCGCTTCGCGTCCTATCGGGGTTTTCGGTTTGCAGAAAGTGCGAGTTTAGGCTAATCATACCAGAAGGGCAATCTTCTCGACTATGGGAAAGGAAGGCCAATGGGTATCACGGCGTTTCGCGCCCGGAGAGCCGGCATGCTGCCGGCGCTATGGCGCGCCCTGTGGGCCGGCACGGCGGTGGTAGGGCTGGCGCTCTTGTGCAGAGCCGCGGCCGCTCAGGATGAGATGCTTCTCTGTGATTTCGAGGATGAGTCGGCGCTGAAGGCATGGGAAGTCACGGCCGGGACGCCCGCGCTCGTCGCGGAGGGGGCGACGCATGGAGCGCACGCGCTCCAGATCACTTTCGATCCTCACGCGCAGTACCACGGCGCCTACTTGCTCTGGCGCCAGGCTCCCCGCGACTGGTCCCATTATGACGCCCTGGTGCTCGACGTTTTCAATCCCACTTCCGCGCCGGTCACCGGGTACGTCCTCATCGCGGACGCCGCCTGGGCGCAGCAGGGCCGCAGCTACTGGAACCGCCACAACGGGCTTACGACCTTCGCGCCGGGCCGCTCCAAATGGCTCATCCCGGTTCGCGGCCTCTACCGCGGCGAAGCCGGCAGCCGCAACAACGATATCAGGCGCAACATAGACCCCGACAGCATAGTGCGGGTGGACTTCGGCTTCGGCGACCGGGGGACGACAGGCCGCATTGTGATTGACAACCTGATGCTTGTGAAGGCGACCAGGCCCGCCGGGGTCTGGGCCTTCGACTTCGGCCCGCCCAGTCAGGCCGTCATGCCGGGCTGGACCCCGGTGTCCCACGAGACAACGTATGCGCCGGAGCGCGGCTACGGCTGGGGCCCGGGAGGCCACCCGTGGGACGGCGCCGCCCGCGACACGACGTTCGGGCCGATGCTGCTCCGCGACTTCTGCGAAGCCGGAGGTTACAACTTCCATGTCGCTGTGCCCGAGGGCCGTTACCACACAGTCGTCTTCTATGAGAACAGCGGCTACTGGTCCGAGGAGCAGGCCATGCAGAAGGAGCGCCGCATCCTCGCAAACGGGCGCCTTGCCTGGCATCAGACGCGGCCGGACGGGCCGGCGCACGCCCTCTATCGGTTCGAGGACGTCGAGCCGGTCGGCGTAGACGTGTGGGACACGTACATGAAGGCGGAGCTCGCGCGCCCGGCTGAGTTCGAGGCCGACGCAGACCAGAACGGGATCACGCTGCGATTCGAAGCGGACCGCGTCTGGGGCAGCAAGGTTGCCGGTCTGGCGCTCTACCGTGCGGACGACGAGCCGGCGGCAGCGTGGTACCAGACCCAGCTTGATGCGCTGGCAAAGGAGTTCCGCAGCGCCGCCGTCTGCCTTGATCCGCCCGCGGCGCCGTTCGACGTGCCGGCGGAGTGGCAGAAGGCGGGACTTGTCGCTTGGCCGGTCCGCATCGAGGAGGCGGTGACGCCGAACAGCGTCCCCTTGGGCCGAATCGCTTCTCCGGCGGATCTGGCCATATCGCGCCTGGCCGTCCGGGACGAATACGAGCCGTTCTGCCTCGCACTGCGGCCGATCCGGGACCTCGGCAAATGCAGCATCGAACTTGAGCCGCTCTCGGGACCGGGGAAGCTCGAAAGCGCCGTCAGCGTGGTGCACTACAACACGAGCCGCCTGTTCAACAGCCTTGCCTACCACATAGCGCCGCACACGCTCAGATTGCAGAGGGAACTTCAGCTCCCGAAGGATCTCACGCGGGAGATCGTGGTTACGGTCCACGTCCCGGCGGAGGCATCGCCGGGAGAGTACGTCGGCGCCCTTGCCATAGCCGGCGCAGACGGGAAAGCGCTCCTCAGAGCGCCGCTCCGTTTGCCCGTGCGGCCTGTGACGCTCGACCAGGGCACGAACTTCGAGATGGGCTTCTTCGGCCTCATGCCGCCCGGTATGCTGCCGAAAGAGCGCCGGCAAGAAGCGCTTGAACAGACACTGGCCATGCTCCGCGAACACGGGATGAACGGCGTCTGTGGAGGCCCGAGCTGGCGCCTGAAAGGATGGCAGGACGGGGAGCCGTTGATTGACTTCGACGGGATGGATGACTTCTTCAGCCTGCTCCGGAAACGCGGATTCGACATGCCGCTGAACGGGTACGGCGGGGCGCGCTTCGAGGGACTGCACGACGGCTACCAGAAGGGTGAAAGGGGTGCGGCGGCCGAGCGAGAGAGCGGGCTCCCGTATGAAGAAGCGCTCATGCGGGCCTGGCGCGCTGTGGACGCGCACGCACGACAGGCGGGATGGCCTACCATCCTCTATGCCATGTGCGACGAGACGCGGGTGCGCGAGACGGCCGAGCGCGAACTCCAGTTCATGCAGATGATGAAGAAGGTGAGCGCAGCCTTTCCAAAGACCGTCCGCACTTCCGGTTCCTACAGCGTAAGCTTCGCCGCGCGGCCCGCTGACCTGCAAGATTTGCTCTACTGGCACCAACGCTTCTTCGACGCCCTCGACGTCAGCTCTCTGAACGGCCATGACGAACTGGTCATGGAGGAGGCGCGAAAACTCGGCAAGGAGATCCAAATCTACAACCAGGGCCGGAGCCGCTATTCGTTCGGGCTCTACCAGTGGAGAGAGTACCGGAAGGGCGTGCGCGCGCGCTGGGAGTGGCACCTGAACATCCTGCACGGTTACCAATTCTTCGACCTCGACGGCCGGGAGCCGGACATCGCCATGATCTGCTACGGGAGGAACGCGCTCTACCCGACCATCCAGTTCGAACGCTGCCGCCAGGGGGCGCAGGACTTCTACCTTTACAACATCCTCTGGCGCCTTGTCGAGGCAAGACGCGCGCAGGGCGGCAAGGCGGCGGACCTCGACGCCGCGGCCGCGCTTCTTGACGACGCCTCGTCGAAGGCAAGAGTGGGTGACAGACGGGAGCCTGAAGGCTTCGATGCCGACGCCCTCAAGGCGCAAGTGGTCGCCGCCATCGAGAAGCTCCAGTGAGCGGACTGGCCGCCGTCGGTTGTTTGACTGCGTTGCCTGTCATCCCGAGTTCGTCGCGCCGTACGGCGGACGAACGAGGCTTGCCCGCCGTCCTTCTGGCGGGGATCTCGGAAAAGCAGCAGCGCTCCCAGCGCGGGTGATTTCTCGCGGCCGCCTGAGGCGGATATCAGCGCGCTGGCCACCGTCCGCGTGGGGCAGTGCGGCCTCCTGGGACCGACCCGCTGCTCAGTCGAACGTGACTAACGTCTTAAGCGCTCGGTCCCTGTTCTGCGCGGCGAACTGCACAGCCTCCGCGACGTCGGGGAACCGGAACCTGTGCGTGATGAGGGGGTTGGTGTCTATCCTGCCGGATGCGAGCAAGCTGACGGCGGTCTTGAACCTGTTCGCATAGCGGAAGACCCCGGTGACAAGCGCTTCTTTGGCCTGCAACTTCAGAAAGGGCACCTCGGCGGTGTCGCTGGCCATCCCGACCCACGCCACGCGGCCGCCCGGTTTGATTATGTCGAATGTCTGCTGGAACGTCGCAGGCACGGCGACGCAGTCCAGCACGACGTCCGCAGAGTCCTTAAGCACCTGCGAAACGTCCACCTCTCGCGCGTTGATGGCGCGCGAGGCGCCCATGCGGAGGGCGAAGTCCAGGCGCATGGGGATAAGGTCCACAGCGGTGATGTCCGTGGCTCCGAACGCGCGTGCCGCGGCCACGGTCACCAACCCGATGGGCCCAGCGCCAAAGACAACGGCCGTGTCGCCCGCCTTGAGGCCGACCAGGCTGATGGCCTGGAGCCCCACTGCAAGCGGCTCTACGGTGGCCCCGGCCTCCGTGCTCACGCTCTCCGGCAGCTTGTAGGCGAAGTCTTCGGGCAAAGCCACGTACTCGCAGAAGAAGCCGTCGTAGGGCGGCGAGGAAAGGAAGACGACGTCCGGGCAGAGATTGTAGCGTCCGCCGCGACAGTGCTCGCAACGGCGGCACGGTATGCCCGGCTCCATGGCCACCCTGTCGCCGATCCGGAGCATCCTGACGTCCGGTCCCACGGCGACGACCTCGCCCGCGGCCTCGTGGCCCAGGATGAGGGGCGCTCTGACCACGAAGTCACCGATGCGGCCGTGTTCGTAGAAGTGGACGTCGGAGCCGCAGATCCCGCACGCCTTGACGGCCACAAGCACCTCCCGGCTCTCCGGCCGGGGGATCGGCATTTCTCTCGTGGCGAACTTGCCGGCCTCGAGCAGACAGACCCCCTTCATCGTTGCGCGGTTCAGCATGAGCGCTACTCCTGTTCGTGCAGCGGCGAGCGCTAATAGTCCGGACGGATACGAAGTCTAATCACATGGCAGAAAACCGTCAACGCGCTTCGACCGGCGGCCCGCGCATGCCGCGGGAGGCAACGTTGACGGTCAGGGTGCAGCCCAGTAGAATGCGCCTGTGTCTGAGGCAGGCCGGCGACATCCCTGCTGCTCAACTATGTCAAGGGGGGCCTGAGGATGGTAGAGCAGATACTCGGACCTCTCATGGTGCTCGTGGCAAGCGCCTGCCTCATCGGGGGCGCCGCTCTCGGGATCGTGTCGTTCATCCTGGTCTTGCGGGCTCGCAGAGAACGCGCGGAAGAGCGGCGGCTCTTGGAGTCTCTCCGGGGCCGAATTGCACGCCTTGAGGACCAGCTCGGAAAGGCCCAGGCCGTGCCAGAGGAGGCCGTCCCGCTGCCGGCGGCCCCGCCTGTTCTCGCCGAGGAAGCCGCGCCCGCCCAGCCTGCCGCGCCCCTTCTCGCTGAGGAGGCCGGACCGAAGGAGCAAGCGCCGCCGACCGTGCCAGCCGGATGGGCTCGCGTCGAAGAAGTCGTCGGGCGGCGGTGGATGACGTGGGCGGGCGCGCTCGCGCTGTTCCTGGCCGCAGGATTCTTCGTCAAGCTGGCGATTGATTATGGCTGGATTGGACCCACGGCGCGGGTGGTCCTGGGCATCGCACTCGGCATAGTGCTTCTTGCGCTCGGCGAGCGCTCGGTGCGAGGGCGGATGCGCGCTTTCGGGCAGGGGCTGATAGGGGGCGGCCTGGCAATCCTCTACGTATCGCTCTTTGCCTCATTCTCGCTCTATCACCTTGTCCCGCAATCGGTTGCGTTTGCCGCGATGATCCTGGTGACGGCCGGAGGAGTGACGCTCGCCGTCCTGCACGATGCCGTGGCCATAAGCTTCCTTGCGATGATCGGCGGCCTGCTGACGCCGGTGCTCCTGTCCACACGCGTAGATGCGCGCGACGCGCTGTTCAGCTACCTGACGCTGCTCGACCTGGGCGTGCTGGCGGTGGCATTCTTCAGGCGCTGGCGAGCGCTCGACGCGCTGGCCTTCGCCGGCACGGCAGCGCTCTTTGCGGGTTGGTACGAGAGGTTCTACGCGCCCGCCGCGATGGTCCCCGTGCTGCTTTGGCTGGCTGTCTTCTACGCCATATTCCTGCTGACGCCGTTCATTTACCACCTGCGACACCGGACGAACGTGACGCTTGAGCGCTTCGTCATGGCGCTGGCGAACGCGACGTGGGCGTTCGGCTACTCGTACGCGGTCCTCCACCGCGAGCACAGGCATGTGCTCGGCTTCGTGGCCCTGGGCATGGCCGCGTGCTACCTGGTCTTGGGGGCGCAGTCGCGCAGGCGCATCGCCGCGGACATGCGCGCGGCCTTCGGGTTTCTTGCGCTGGCGGTCCTGTTCCTGACGTTGGCGGTGCCGCTGCACATGAAACTCCACGGCATAACGCTCGTCTGGGCTTTGGAGGGGCCGGTGCTCTTATACCTCGCCTATCGCTACGGGTACCTGCCGGTAAGGATCGGCGCTTTCATTGTCGTTCTGCTGTCCGTTGTGAGGTTGTTCGCGGTCCACTGGCCGCTTCACGAAGCGCTGTTCGTGCCCGTCTGGAACAGGCATTTCGGGGCGGCCATATGCGTGCCGCTGTCAGCCGCAGCGCTCGCGGTTATCCATCAATGGCAGCGAAAGGACTCGGCAGCGCCCGATCGCGCGCTCAAGCTCGTCAGCGCCCTCGGTGCGGGACTGCTCGCGCTCGTTGTCCTGCACGCCGAACTGGGCCAGTGGTTCGACTACAGCAGGCATCTGTACCTTGGCAGGTGCGCGCTTCCCGTTCTGTGGGCGGCCGGCGGCATGGCCTTCCTCTGGGCCGGCCTGAAGGCGCGGTCCGTGCATACGAGCTACGCCGGGCTTTTGCCGCTCGCGGTTGCCGCGGTCCTGGCGGCGGCAGGCTATGAAGAGAATGTCCCCGGAGGTTACGTCCTTTTCCTTAACGCTCGCTTTGCGGCTGGCCTGGCGGCGGCGCTGGCGATCTTTGCATATGCATTCGCCATGCGCGGTTCGCGCGCAGCGGGCGGGAACACAGCGAGCGCGCTCTGGGCAGCCGGAGCGCTCGTCCTCTTGGCGCTTCTGAGCACGGAGGCTTACAACTACTGTCACGAGCAGGTCCTGGACAGGCAGAAAGCCCGCTGGCTCGCCCTGATGTCGCTCTCGGTGGTGTGGGCGGTCTACGCGGCTGCGGTGCTTGCGATCGGGTTCTGGCGACGCATTTTGGCCGTCAGGCTCGCGGCCCTGGGACTTTTCGGCGTCACGGCCATGAAGGTGGTGCTCGTGGACATCAGCGGCGTGCACCAAATCTACCGCGTAATATCGTTCTTCGTTCTGGGACTGCTGATGGTCGGGGCAGCGTATCTATATCATCGAGTTGAGAAGAGGTTCGCCGCATGGCTGGGGACGAAGCCATGACGCGCGCCCGAACCTGTGTGGCAGCGGCGATAGCAGGGCTCCTTGCCCTTGCGAGCGCCGCCCCGAGCGAAGTGACGACCGACTGGTCGCACTGCGCGCCGATCAGGGCGGAAGGCGCGCCGAGCGCCGGCGTGGTCGAACTGCAGCTTACCCCCGAAGTGTTCGACCGGGCTAAGGGAGACCTGGCCGACCTGCGGGTCATCAGCGAGACGGACGCCGAGGCGCCCTACGTGTTGCGCACCGGCACGGGAACCGTGCGAAAGGAAGCGCTGAAGGCTACGCTTTACAATCGCACCTACCGTCCCGGCAGAGAAAGCTCGGCGACGGTGGATTTCGGCCGCAAGGTGCTGAAGAACCGCATCGAGATCGTGACGCCGGGCGCCAGCTTCCGACGCAAAGTTCTCATCGAAGGCAGCGACGACGGGCGTAGCTGGAGCACGGTGCGAGAGGCGGCATTCGTCTTCCGCGTGGCCGGCGAGGCGACAGGCCAGGTCTACGAGAACGGCGTCGTCAGGCTGCCGGACAACGACCAACGCTACCTACGCGTTACGGTTTACGATGCGCCCGACGACCCCGAGCGGGTCGAGATATCGGACGTTGCAGCATGGCGCCTGACAGCCGAGCCTCCGGAGACCGACATCGTGCCCACAGCCGGCACAGAGGTCATCGAACGGCCCAAGGAACGGCGAACGGACATTGACCTTGACCTCGGCTGCCGGAACCTGCCGCTTCACGAGATGGCGCTGCGCTTTGGCGATGCGAACTTCTTCCGACAGGTGACCGTGTTGGGTCGTGATCGGAAGGAACGAGTCGTTCAGACGCGCGTCGAGGATGGCCCGGTGCGCGAGCAGACCGTTCCCGAAACCTGGGCTCCCATTACGAGCGACGTGATCTACCGCTTCTCGAGCGGGGCGGGCGCAGCAGGCGGCGACGAGGCCCTCGTCCTGAACCTGTCGGGAGCGCGCTGCCGGCACCTGGAGCTGCAGATTCGGAACGGCGACGACCCCCCGCTCCGTTTCGAGGGCGCCCGCGTGACGCGGTTACGCACGTATCTTGCGTTCCAGGCGAAATCGCCGGGGGCTTACAAACTCTACGTTGGGAATCCGTCTGCCGCCCAGCCGGCCTACGACATAGTCCACTACATTCAGCGGCTGCGAAGCGAAGGGGTCACGGCGGCAGAGTTGGGCTCGCTCGCGCCGAATCCCGCCTACCGTCTTGCACAGCAGGCGGTTCCCTGGAGCGAGCGCCACAAGGGGTTGATCTGGGTCGCCCTGCTCGCAGCGCTCGCCGCGCTGGGCTTGATCATCTACCGCCAGATCAAGGCCCCGCCGAGCGCCGCCACGTGAGCCGCTGCCGCCGTGCCAACGGCGCCGCCCACAAGCCAGGGTGCACCGTCGGTGCGTTAGTCCTTGTACGTAACGTGCTGAAGCCGCGTGCGGGACAAGATGTCGTGGAGCAGGCGGCGGCGCTTGTCGAAGAAAGCCGTTGCGAAATCGGCGATGTGCCAGCCGACCACGCCGAGCCCTGCAAGCCCGAAGGCCGCCCGGCGGCCTTCGCCGGCAGGAAACAGGGCGGCCAGGAGCGCCAGGAAACCAAGCGTCGCCAGCGGCGTGGCGAGTATGCCCCGCCAGAAGAGCCGCCAGCGGTGCTCCTTTCCAACGGTCTCAGAGCGGACCTTCATGTTAAGGATGCCCTGGACGAGCGTGCTGCCGGAGAAGGCGGGGATGACGCCCGCGCAAAGCGCGCCGCCCAACGCCCAGAACAGAGGGAACCAGGACGCCGGGCGCGGCCGCGACTCCAGCACGGATGCGACCCCGCTGACTATGCCGACGAGTACGACAAACAGGCCGCCGGCGATCAGCGCGTCGAGCACGCCCACGCCCAGCCGTTTCCACGGACTGATGGGTTCGATAACTTTCGGCCGCGCGGCGTTGAGTGCGCCGATGAGCGAGGCATAGTCCGGAAAGCGCTCGGCCGGATCCTTGGCCATCATGCAGCGCAGGACTTCCATCAGTTCCGGGCTGACGCCGGGCGGCAGCTCCTCGGGCTCCGGGAACGGTTCGCGGATGTGCGCAATGGCGAGTTGAACGGGCCCCTTGCCGCGGTAGGGCGTGCGCCCGAACAGCATGCGGTACAGCGTGCAGCCCAGCGAGTACATGTCGCTGCGCCACGTGACATGGCCGCCGGCAGCCGCCTCGGGCGAGATGTAATGCGGCGTCCCGATCATGGCGCCGGAATCGGTGAGTTCGGCGGCGTCCTCGCCGGTCGGCTTGGCAATGCCGAAGTCGGTCAGCTTTATCTTGCCGTCAGCCGTGAACATGATGTTGGAGGGCTTCAGATCGCGGTGCACGATGCCCCGTTTGCGCGTCGAGTCGAGGATGTCCGCCACCTCGACGATGATGTTGATCGCCTCCTCGGGGTCGAGCCGGTCTTCCCTCTGCAGCCTGTCTTCAAGCGAGCCCCCCGGCAGGTACTCCATGGCAAAGTAGAGGCGGTCCTCGTAACGGCCGACGTGGTAGATGTGCGCGATGTGCGGATGGTCAATCTGCGCCTGCACGCGGGCCTCCCGCACGAAACGGTCCACCAACTGGGGCGTAGACGCCACCGTGGGGGAGATGAGCTTGACGGCCACGGGGCGGTCGAGACTGGTGTCCAGGGCGCGGTAGACTTCGCCCATGCCTCCCCGGCCGATGCGGCGTTCGATGAGGAAGTGCTCGGTCTTCCGACCGGACAGGTCCGGCGGGATGATAACGGTGTCTGCGCCGGTTGTGCTGGTTTCGCTGTCGTAACGGCGGAGCAGCTCGCGCGCCTCGCGCATCTGCTCGAGCGTTCGTTTAAGATCGGCGTTCTCGCTCAGAAGCGCTTCAACGGATCGCCGCTCCTGCTCGTCGGCTTCGCCGTCCAGGTAGGCAGCCAGGCGCGCGCCGGTCTTCTCGTCAATCGCCACTGAAGAGGCCCCCTTCTTCAATGATCTCTCTGAGGCGGATCCGCGCCTGGTAGAGCAGCACGCCCACATAGTTCGCGGTGATCCCGAGCACCTCCCCCACTTCGCGGTAGGACAGGCCCTCCAGGTCGTGGAGCACCGTGCACGCGCGCTGCCGCTCGGGCAGCCGCTCGATGGCCGCCCGGACGATCTCCTGGGATTCCCGTCGCTGAACCTGGGTAGAGACGCCTGAGACTCGGCTGCCTTCCGGCAAGCTCTGGAAGAAAGCCGTCGTGGCAGGGTTCACCTCGCGCAGGTGCCCGCTTTTTGTCATGCGGCGGCGCCGCCCGTCCAGGCAACTATTCCGGACGGCCGCGAAGACGTATGTGCGGAACGAGCTATGTCCGCGGAAAGCGTTGGGAACCTGAAGGAGCTTCAAGAAGGCCTCCTGGACTGCTTCCTCGGCGTCGTGCACGTCACCGAGCAAGTGAAGGGCGAAGCGGAGCGCAGGCTGCCGCTGCGCCTCTAAGAGGCGGGCATACTCCGATGCGTCCGCTTTGTCCGGACCGGGCTCCTCAGCCATGGGCGGCGTCTCCAGTTTGTGCCCCGCCCCAGCGCGGCAGGGCGCCGCGCAATGCGGCTGGCTGCGGGCGATTATACCGGCCCGCGCGCACGGCTCAAGTCTCAGGACCACCATGAAACCGACGGCTTCAGAGCGAGCACCGGGGCTGTAATATCCGCGTACGTTTCGTCGCCGATTGGGAGGCTCAGAGCGCCGTTGTTCCATGCCTGTTGGGGGGAAGAGGAGATGACGAACAGAGGGTCCTGGCGGGCAGTCTTTGCGTTAGTGGCACTGGTTGGGCTGTCGCTCAGCGCAACGGGGTGCGGCTATCTGAAGAATCTGCGTGACGACGCGCTTGACTGCGGCACCTTCGCCGTGGGCATCGTGCCGCCGGTCGTGCCCACCGCTGAGGGGCCCAAGGTCGTGGGCTTCCTGCCGCCGGCCATCGGCGCTTACGTTCAGGTGACCGACTTCTTCCACTTGGGCGCGCTCTTCAAGGCCACGGGCGATGCGGAGTGGGATCGCCGGGGCCTGGGACTGACGGTTGACAGGCGGACGGAGCTGGGGCTCGGACCAATCCATCACGTCTACATCGAGCAAACGCCCATCGCCGCCAACGACTACAAGACGACCGCCAATGAACTGGACGGCTGGCGCGCGCACATGGACAAGCTGACGGATCCCGTCTTCGGCGCCCCGGCGAAGACCTTGATCTACGTGCCGGTCGAGGACACGGTGACGGGCTGCAAGTCGCTCCCGTATCTGCCGCGCGGCTGGCAGGACTGGGAGACCATCTCTGTTGAACTGGCCGTGCCCGAGCCGTTCATCCTGCACACCGGCTTCTACGTGAGGGCGGGGGTTGATGTTTCGCAGGTCTTTGATCTGGTGCTGTCGGTCTTCTGCATTGACCTTTATGGCGACGCCGCGTATGAGTGCTGGAGCGGAGAGCCGAAGTACCCCCTGGGGCGGGAGTAAAGCTTTACAGCGGCGGCGCTCTGCGAGATGAAAGGCTGCGGCCTCAGGCCGCAGCCTTTTTGTTAATGCCCGTTGTCAATCCCGCTGATTGGAGAGAGGGATCACCCTTACATCATCGAATCCCGCACGCTGACACACAGGCTGTCATTCCTCGTTCGCCTCGCGCCTGAAGGCGGACTCGCGCCCCTGCTCGGGCGCGCGGAATCATCGGCCCTGGGAGCGCCGCTGCTTTCCGAGATCCCTCATTCGTCCGCCGTACGGCGCGGCGAACTCGGGATGACGGGCTGCTGCAGAATGGCAGCCGGCCGTGAGACATACACGAAGTGCCAGTTCGCAGCGCCGGGTCATTCCGAGGAGTCCGCCTGAGGCGGACGACGACGGGTCGCCAAGGGCGACACGCGGAATCCCAGATGCCCGACGGAGCCAGCGTCTGGAGATCCCCGCCACATCCGCCTGAGGCGGAGCGGGCAAGCCTCGGCCGCCCAAAGGCGAATCCGGGATGACCGCCATCCGGCGTGCCAAGGGCCAGTGGGACACCAGCCGGCTCGTTCAACACGCCGCCACCTAAGAGTCCGCCGGATTCTCCCGCTCTGACGCCCCCTTGCCAAGTTCGCTCTCGAAGTACGCGTTCGCCGCACGGGCGTAGGCTTTCGCAGAGATGCCGACTCGTTCGGTCAGGGGACGGCTCAGCCGTTCGACCGTGGCCCGGGCGAGCGTCCCGCTCTCGGCAAGCTCGCGCCCTGCGGAGCGGAACTCATCCTGAATCGCCGCCAGAACCTGCTGCATGGAGGCATTCTTCTCCATGTAGGGCAGCAGCTCTCCCGCAGCCATGACGATGGGTTCGATGAGTTCCGCGTCACCGGCTGCTCGCGCCAACTGCGTGAACTTCCGAACGACCGCGTCGAAATGCTCCTTCTCGGGGAGGCCGCAGTTCGAGAGGACGACATATTTGCGCTTCTTGCCCGGGTAGCGCGGCGGGTGGCCGTGGGCGTCGCCCACGCTGACGAAATGCGGCATCACAAGAGGCAGCATGCGCTCCTGGACGGCCTGCATGCGGGCGGGGACGCCGAAGCAGTAGAGCGGGAAGGCCCAGATGATGGCATCGGCCTCCAGCATCTCCGGCAGCACGCTTCGCATGTCATCGTCCTGGACGCAGCGCCCGGGCGTGCGCAGCCAGCACGTAAAGCAGCCCTTGCAGGGCTGGATGTCCTGCTCTTCCAGGTAAAACCCGACTATCTCCGCGCCGCCCTCGCGCGCACCTTCCAGGAAGGGCAGGAGCAGGCGGTCAGTGTTGCTTCGCCGTCCCCGCGGGCTGCCGTTCAAGGCAAGTATCTTCATGTTGAGAGATTCTCCTTTCAATCGGTGTGCCGGAGGACGAGACGGCCTTCGCTACCCAATGAGGAGAGCTGGGGATGAGCTGCGATGGTAGGAGTAACATAAGCCCGAGCGGCTTTGTCGTCAACAGGCCAGAGCGCCGGCGATCCGGGCTTGCTCGGTTGCCGGAATGGTCGTATGATTCACATGTGTTGCGCCCAGAAATAGGAGGAGGAAAATGATGGCTTCCACCGGCGACGACAATGTGAAGTGGGGCGGCTGGTTCAAAGACTGCGCAATAGTAGCGGCAGTCTTTGTTGCGCTGCTGGCCCTTGTTGGCTGCCTGATGAGCCGCCCAGTGACAAGGACATAGCCGATGCCCGGGGCCGCGCAAGGAAGATCAGCGCAGTTAGCACACATGACATGGCCAAGCAACTCCTGGATCTGGGAATGGGAGGAGAAGCATGCAGGCTTTAGGCGGCTGGTTGGCCTTGAGATGGAGTGACTTATTGACCTTTGCTAAAGAAAAGGAAAGATCCGAACGCTGCGAATCTGCTGATTTGCCGGCCTTCTTCGGTGTTGAGGGATTGCATTATCAAGCCAAAGGTCAATAAAGGTGGTAGGTAATTGAAACTGTCCATCAAACGGCTACCAGCAGGGCCTCGCACTGTGCGCTCCTGAAGATCACGGTGGGTACATGACATGAACTTCCACATACGAAAACTCGAGGTGGCCGAGATAGCCGGGATCGGCCGGATTGACAACTCGGACGTCGTTGATGCCCGATATGTGTGCAGACGACAGCCCCACGGATTAGGATTGACGCTTCAACGGCAAGAGGTCCGTCCCCCCGAACAGGAACCGACTTGGGGGCAAGAGGAATTACGCGGTCGCTTTACCTTGTGGAAGCGGAACTGTCAAGAGGGAGCTGTCTTCTTCGGCGCCTTTCTTCGGGGTGCCCTTGTCGGCGTCTCATTGGTCACCAAGCTTGCGGACGGTGCGACAGGCGAGCTCTATAGTCTTCATGTCGACAGGCAACATCGTCGGCAAGGAGTCGGCACTGCCCTTCTGGACGCAGCCGAAGCTCAGGGCAAGGCATGGTGCTGCAGGCGGCTCCTCGTCTACACAGGTCTCAAAGCAAGCTCGCTTGATTTCTACCGATCCAGAGGCTATCAAGTCGTCGGGATTCAAGACCCCAGGGTCAAGACAAAGAACTTCGATCTGACGCTGGTGAAGGAGTTTCAATAGGACCGAGGCAGCGCTAGGAGGAGGTGGTTGAAGCCTCCCATAGGCCCGTCCTCGGCCAGATGAGGAAGACAATGGCGACCGTCAAAATCGGACCAGCAGTTGAACGAGACCTGCGCACAATCACATCATTGATTGCGGATCTCAGCGTGGAGACCGACGGGCCTGATGCAACAAATCGCGCGGTCATCGAGAGGAACGTCAGAACACTTTTCCGAGACCCCAGGGCTCACTTCTTAGTGGCCCGGAAGGCGGGCCGGGTGGTCGGGTTCGTCAATTTCGCGGCCCGAAAGACCATCACCGACTCCTCCAGGTCCGCCCTCATTGACGAGCTCGCGGTGTCAAGGAAATACCGCGGACAGGGCATCGGGCGCATGCTGATTTCAGCCGTCGTGGCCTGGTGCCGTAAGGTCAGATGCTGCGAACTTGAGGTCAGTACGCTGGCGCGTAACCAGAGGGCTCGCCGTTTCTACAAGGAGTGTGGATTCGACGAGGAGGCGGTCCTCCTGGAGATGCCCCTCGGGGCCTGAAGCAGGCCGGCAGAGATCAGTACCCGACCGAAGGGTGGGACCTGCCATTCCGGCTCCTGAATCCCGAGTTGCGCGGCGCTGAGACCCTTACGTTCCGCGAAGACGTAACGGGGTCGGGCGTAAGCGACCGTGATCATGAGGATGCCGGCCTTACGAAACAGAAGCTCTCCGAGCTTGGCCTGAGCGAGGAAGATCTGGCGAAGCTCGGCTTCGAATGAGCGCGACGACGTAAGAATCCGACCACGACGCCTGCCCGCCCGCAGCGGTTGGCGGGGCACAACGAAGGTGGCAATCGTAGCAGTGGCGCGCGTCTCAGTCTTCAGTTGCTGTTGCCAACGGGCGGGGATAGGTCTTCGCCCGTTGGGGGAGTGGGCCGGGCATCGGCGCGGTCCCGAGATTCTTCGGCCGTCCCCGAGGCGCGTGACGGCCTCAGAATGACGCGGCTCGGCGGGATCGGTTGCGTCCAGTGATGAGATTCCGCGCGTCCCGCCCGCGGCGGTTGGCGGGACACAACGAAGGCAGGGAACGTGGCATGACCGCATTCGGTTGGACGCTCAGTCGCTACTCAGAGTCCTGCATAGCACCCTTAGCGCTCCTTGGAATGACGGCGTTCCAGCGTGGCTCAGGACTCCCGCCAGCGAAACCGCGGTGTGGATGTCCTTTTTCCCCTTCGCCTTCTCTGCGTCCTCTGCGAGCTCTGCGGTGAATTCGTTCCGTTGTTCATGAGCGTCGTGGTTTGAAGCGCCCGGATTGACAGGCAACCGCACCGGGGCATAGAATCAGCATCGAGGGGCCGCCAGGCCGCTCTACTGGGGGGAAAGAGGGTCAGGTCCATGAAGAACGCCGCCGTCGCCGACATGTTCGACAAAATGGCGGACATTATGGAGATCAAGGGGGAGAATGCATTCCGCGTCAATTCCTACCGCAACGTGGCGCGCGTCGTCCGCGACCTGACCGAGGACATCGAGCACGTCCACAAAGAAGGGCGCCTCCTGGACCTGGCGGGCGTGGGCAAGAGCAGCGCGGAGAAGATCACCCAGTTCCTCGAAACGGGCAGGATGAAGGCTTACGAGGACCTGGTGAAGGACTTCCCGGTCGGCGCGCTCGACATGCTCCGCATCCCGCACGTCGGCCCGAAGACCGTCGGCCGCCTGATGCACGACAAGGGCATCACCAGCATCGAGCAATTGGAGAAGGCGATCCAGAAGGGCGACTTGGAGGGCATGGCCGGCATGGGCGCAAAGACGATCGAGAACCTGAAGACCGGCATCGAGTTCCTGCGCAGCAGCGCCGGCCGCATCCTCTTAGGCAAGGCGCTGCCCGTCGCCCAGGCCATCGTGGCCGCCCTGAAGGAGAAGGTTGACGTGGAGGCGATAGAGCCCGCAGGTTCCCTGCGCCGGATGCGCGAGACCATCGGCGATATTGATATCCTGACCACCGTGAAACCCAAAGGCCGGAAGCCGAAGGAGGCAGACGAGATCCCGGGCGGCAAGGAAGTGGTGGAGGCGTTCGTTTCACTGCCGAACGTGGCGGAGGTGCTGGCGGCGGGCGGCACCAAGGGCTCGGTGCGCACGGAAGAAGGGCTCCAGGTGGACCTGCGCGTAGTCAGCCCGGAAAGCTTCGGCGCGGCGCTCGTTTACTTCACGGGCTCGAAGGCGCACAACATCAAGATACGCGGGATCGCCTTAGACAAGGGCCTGAAGATCAACGAGTACGGCGTCTTCAAGGGCGAGGACCGCATCGCCGGCGCGACGGAAGAGAAGGTCTACAAGAGCCTGAAGCTGCCGTGGATCCCGCCTGAGCTGCGCGAAGACAGGGGAGAGGTGGAAGCTGCGGCGGCAGGCAAGCTGCCGAAGCTGGTCACGCTTGAGGACATCCGCGGCGACCTGCACGCTCACACGAACCATTCCGACGGCGCGCTCTCCGTGCTCCAAATGGCGGAGGCCGCCAAGGCGATGGGCTATTCCTACATCGCCATCACAGACCACAGCCCGTCCCTGGGCGTGGCCAGCGGGCTCAACGTCGCGCGGCTGAGGAAACAGCACGCCGAAATCGAGGCGGCGCAGAAGCAACTGCGCGGCTTCCGCATCCTGAAGGGCACCGAGGCGGACATACTGGCCGACGGCCGGATTGACTACCCCGACGAGGTGCTGGCTGACCTCGACATCGTCGTGGCATCCGTGCACACCCGGTTCGGGATGAGCGAGAAGGAGATGACGGAGCGCATCATCAAGGCCGTCCGGAATCCGTACGTGACCGCGATCGGTCACCTGACCGGCCGCCTAATCGGCCAGCGGGATACGTATCAGGTGGACGTGGGAGCGGTGATCGCCGCTTGCGCCGAGGAGGGCTGCGCTCTGGAGCTCAACTCCCACATGGACCGGCTGGACATAACGGACATAGTCTGCCACCAGGCCAAGCAGGCGGGAGTGAAAGTGCTGATCGGCACGGATGCTCATCATTCGGAGCACTATTGGATGATGAAGCTCGGCGTAGCGACGGCGCGGCGCGGCTGGCTGGAGAAGGGCGACGTGCTGAACTGCATGGAGGCGGACGAGCTCCGCCAGTACCTCCATGCCCGACGCTAAACAGCGACGTGTACGGTGCCCCACGGATTCCGATCCCCTCGTCGTCTTGGTCCTTTTAGGGCTTCCGCCTTAATGCCCATGCGGGCTTTCTGGCCACGGCAATCAGACGCCGCGAGTGCCGGGTGAACCGGCTGCCGCCCGGGCCGTATAGCCGCACCTCCCGGAAGCCGGCCGTCGCCAGTAGTTCCCGGATGTCTGCGCCATTGAACAGGCGCATCCTGACGACATGGCGCTCAGAGGCCCGGCCCCTGCTCAGCGTCCACGTCGTCATGATACCAGTCCCCCGGCGGCTTAGCCGGCTACGCTGCCTTATCCGTACGCCGCCGATTCTGTGCTCGCTGGTGGGACCGAAATGGCTCAGCACCCAGGATTTGTTACCCCCCTCCACCAGGAACCGTCCGCCCGGTTTCAGAGCACGCAGCACACGCCGGCAGAACCCGATGTTGTCGGCGTCTGAGAAGTAGCCGAAGCTGCCAAACCAGTTGAACGCCGCGTCGAACTCGCTCTCGAACCCGATCTGACGCATGTCACCGCGAAGGAAGCTGATCTTCAGGTTCTCGCGGCTGGCCTGCCGGCGCGCTCTGTCGAGAAAGCTGGCGGTGAGGTCTACGCCGGTCATGGCCAGACCGGTGCGGGCGAGAGGCAGGGTGATGCGCCCTTGCCCGCAGGGAACGTCTAAGACCTTCTGGCCACGGCGCACGCGGAGCAAACGCCTGATCAGCAGAGCCTGCTCGTGGCTGGTTTGCTGTGGGAACGTGGCCGCCAGCACCCGGCCATACAATCCCTCGAAGAAACGTTCATACCATGCTGCCATACAGCCATTCCTTCGTCCGGCGGAATCGTCCCCCCAAGGCGCCGCTTTCCGAGCGACGCGCATGCCGTGGCGCTGCGGGCACCGGCCATTTCGGCGGCGCCTACGGCCGCCTTCGCGGCTCCAGGTCTATCTTCAGGGCCAGGAACCCCAGCAGGTCCCGCAGGCTCACGATGCCTATGGGGCGCCCGTCCTGCAGCACCACGGCGCGGTGCTCCTCACGCAGCCGCAGGATGGAGAGCGCATCCACTGCGTCCGTCTCGGGGTCGAGCGCCATGCCCGGCTCAGCAGGGGCCATCACGCTCTCCACCGGCGTCGCAGGCCACTGATCCGGCGCCACAGACCGCGGCGCCCGTGCGCTCAGCAGACCCACGAACGCTCCGTTCGCGCCCACCACCGGATAGTAGCTGAAACGGTGATGGAAGACGTAGTTGTCCACGAAGTTTTGCACGGTCATGTCCCGCGGGACCGTGACGACGTCCGTCGTCATGAAGCGGCGGACCTTGTCGCCCTGGAGCTGCTGGCGCATGACGACCATCTGGAGGCTGCCCATGGCCGCCTGCCGGAGGAAGAAGCCGATGACCATCAACCAGACGCCGCCGATAACCTGACCGCGGAATAGCGAGAACACGCCGGAGATGATGAGGAGGAAGCCGAAGATGGAGCCGATCTGGACGGCCACTTTGGTTGCCGTCCGGAGGTTGGCGGTGATGCCCCAGAGGACGCTGCGCAGGACGCGGCCGCCGTCGAGCGGGAAGGCGGGCAGCATATTGAAGGCTGCCAGGAGGAAATTGATGAATGAGAGGTACCCCAGCAGGACGACGGCCGGCGCAGGCCAGCCCAGTCCAAACCGTCCGAAAAGATAGGCCACCGCGAAGACCACTCCCAGCACAACGCTGGACAGAGGGCCCACTATGGCCATGAAGAACTCTGCTGCAGCGGTCGGGGGTTCGTCTTGCAACTGGCTCACGCCGCCGAAGATGAAGAGCGTGATGCCCGCCACCGGCATGCCCGTCTTCCGCGCCACCAGAGAGTGGCACAGCTCGTGGATGATGAGCGAGGCGAAGAGGCCCGCTGCGCCGACCACTGCCAGAACCCAGTACACATACGGCGGCTGACCAGGCCCCAGCCACCGCGGATGGGGGAAAAGTCCTTCGGCGTTGGTAACGATCACCAGTCCGACCAGGAACAGCCACGACAGGTCGGCCTTGATGGGCAGTCCGAACAGCCTGAACAGCGTTCTTTCTCTTCCCAGTAGCGGCATATTGCGGTCTTCCCCTTGGCTCGGCTACGAGGGGCGTTGAAAACGTGAACGCATCATTCCGCCTGTGCTTCTCGCGCCGGTATCTCAATCCCGCAGCGTGGCTCCTTGCCGCGGGCGCCCCCTTGCTGCTCCCATTCTCTTCCAGTCTACAGCCCTTGCACCAGGCAGTTCAAGCCCGCTTCCGCTCGGCAGGCGGGCGTTCGGCGGACGGGGACCGCCCCCGTTCGGCCGTGGCGCAAGACAAAGGCGTCGCGCCGCTGTCATCCAAACTGCACGGCCGGAGCCGGCAGCTTGCGGCGAATCTTGTCAAGGCAGTAACCGAATCCCGGCCCCTTGAGCGTGGAGAGGTCCACGTTCCCGTTCCGGCGGTTGTAGACGCCGGGATGCACCTCCGCCTCCAGGCGCGACGCTTCGGGATAGAACTGCATGCTGTTCGTCTCGACGCCCATGATGGTGCCGGCGTAAGAGGCCAGCAGGACGTGCGGAATCTGGGCGAGCATGGGGTTGCTCAGGTCCTGCACCATGAGGCCCATGCCGTGCGCCTTGGCCCAGCACAGGCTCAGAATCGCGCCGGTCTGCGTCTTACACGTCTTCAACGCGACTCCCGTCCATCCCAGCGTGCGGCCGAGCCGGACCAGGTGCCAGTCGTGCGCGCTCTCGTCCATGAACAAGGGCTTCCGAGCCGCGACGCTGTGCACGTCTATCGGGTGCTCTTCGATTTCGTACGGGAAGGGCTGCTCCACGTAGAGGATCATGCCGTAGATGCGGGGGTGGTCAGCCACGAGCCGGTCCAGGATCTCGTTCACGTAATCCGGCTCCTCCACCGTGCAGTTGAAATCGCTGGTCAACCAGTCAACCCCCTCTTCGATGGCGATCCCGCCGGCCTTGACGAGGCGGTCGTAATCCCATGGGGCGTCATTGCCGCGCAGTTTGACCTTGATGCACTTCAGGCCGTCTTTCCGGATCCAGTCCCGCAACAGAATGGGATAGCCGTCCTTCGGCTCGCTGCCTGTCAATTCCGACTCGTCAAGCGGGTCTTTGCCCCCCACGAGGTGCCACGCCCGCATCACGTCCCGCCGCGGCATGACCAGGAGGTCTTCGGGATACTTGCCGCCGAACGTTACGCTGGCCCCTTCGGCCGGACTCAGGAACTGCGCCAGGTCGGCGTTCATGAACCTTTTGTTGTAAGTCTTGTAGACGGGCACGCGGTGCAGCAGGCCGTACGCGTCGTGCAGGGCGATGTCAAAGAGCGAGCAGCACACGAGCGCTGCGAGCCAGGGCACGGGCTCGGCGTCGCCACGGGCCTTGTTGAACTCCTGGAGGAGCCCCGGCAGACGGTTCCTCTGGAACGCGTACCCGACTTCCATGGGGTGCCCGGCCGTGTCGAAGGAGGCCCACGCCTCGGCGAGCTTGATGGTAAACGCCTTCAGGGCTTCGTGCCGCTCCTCGTAGCTCAGGGCGCTCGGCCAGACCCACTGCACGCTCAAAGGCGTTTCTCCCCAGCCATCAGCGGCGTTACCGCCGACGCCGGAGACCCTCATGCAGACGCGGGCACATGTGACCTCGGTCATCGTCTCCGGCCCAAACTTGAGCGGAACCCGCGTCTTGACCGGCAGGAAGTAAAGAGAGACGTTGCTTGGATGGACATCAGTCTTCGCCACAGGCGTACTCCTTTCATTAGGCACGTAGACAGACCGCGCACGGTCGTCGTTCTGGCGTGTCCTCCTCCAGCTGTCACCGATCTTCGCCCCGCCCACGCGGCGGGCGAGTCAGCCGTCATGCCGCGCCCTCTGGGGGTGAGCCGGCGTTCCGGCAGCCTTGAGCAGTTGCGCCTCCGGCCGGCTGCGGTAGAAGGCGTCCAGCGGGAAGCAGCCGGAGACCAGCCCCATGCGCGGCGCGCTCGTGCAATCGCTGAACGTGCGGCATATGCGGCCATGTGCGAGCGGACGCCCGGCGAGCACGTCAGCGGGCATGTCCGGGTAAGCCAGCATCATCCGTCCGAGTCCGACGAAATCCACCGCGCCCGTCCGCACGGCAGCTTGCGCGACGTGCGGAACCCACTCTTGCAGGTAAGTATACGCCGACCCGACCATCGCCAGGCGCTGGAACTTCCGCTTGAGGCGCGCGACGGCGCCCATCTGACGCGCCACGCCCATCAACGGGTCTTCCGGCGGCAGATAGCCGTCGGAGGGAGGGTAAAGCGCCGGGCGCATGATATGCGGATTGTAGTACGGCGTGCCGGCCGTGAGATTCACGAGCTGGATGCCGAGTTCAGCGAGCATGCCGAGCAGCCGCTCGGCCTCCTGAAGCCGCGGTTCGAGTGGGTTCAGCGGGTCCGCGCCGAAGGCGAAAGGGTACGGCACGGAGGACTCTTCGGGCTCGCCGATCCCATCCGCCCCGCGGCGGAAGGGAGGCGTGTCGAACATGCTCAAGCGCACCCCCACGCGCAGGCCCGGGGCGCGCCGCCCCACGGCGTCAACAACCAGTCGCAGGAACCGCGTGCGGTTCTCGAGACTCCCTCCGAAGGGCCCGGGCCGCGTATGCGCGCTCAGGAGCTCGTGGCCCAGGTAGCCGTGGCAGTGCTTCAGGTCCACGAACCCGAAGCCCGCCTCCCGCGCCATCTCCGCGGCGTCCACGAACCGCTGAGCTATGCCTTCGATCTCCGCGTCCGTGAGCACCGGATGGTCAGGGGATACGCGGAACTTCTTGTCCAGCAGGGGATGGCGGTAGACGATCCGCGGCTCGGGCCGGTCCTGAAGGTTCGGGCGCGAGAACCTCCCCGAGTGCGTAAGCTGCAAACCGACGAGCAGGTCGTCGCTGCGGCCGAAGCGTTCTTCATGGGCCTCCACAAGGGCGCAACGCAGGTCGCGCAGCCCTGCCACGTTGTCCTCGTTCATCAGGAGCTGTCGCGGGTTGGCGCGGCCTTCGTGCATGACGGCCACGGCTTCGCCGCCCCAGATGAGCTTGGCGCCGCTGCGCCCGAAGTTCCGCCAGCGGCGCAACGTCAGCTCGGTCGGCTTCCCGTCCGCCGTGCCGTCCCAGCCTTCCATCGGCTGGGCGCAGAAGCGGTTGCCGATGATGAAGCCGTCCGCCAGGCGGTAGGGCTGCGCGAGCGCAGAATCCGCGCCCGTTCGCACCTCGTCGTCCAGCGGCAACGTGATGCCAAGCTCTGCCGCATAGGCTCGAAGCTTTGCAGGCGTTTTCAGCGAGGCCAGCCGGCGGTATCTCACTTTGCTCGCGCTTCCTTGATCCACTGGAGCACCCGGCGCACGTTGTCCCGGATGGCGGCGTAGTCGCCCGCTTCAAGGAGGTCCTTGCGGATGAGCTGGCCTCCCACGCCCAGGCACGCCACGCCGGCCTTTATCCACGCCTTCACGCTCTCCTCCGTCGCCTCGATGCCGCCGGTGGGCATGATGCGCGTCCACGGCATCGGGGCGAGCACCGACCTCACAAACGCCGGCCCGCCCATCTCGCCTCCGGGAAAGATCTTGACGATCTCCGCGCCCAGCTCCTCGGCCTGCGAAATCTCGCTCACGGTCCCGCAGCCGGGCAGGTAGGGCACCTTGCGGCGGTTGCACAGGCGGGCCACTTCCGGGTTGAGCATCGGGCCGACGATGAAGTTCGCCCCAGCAGCGATATACAGCGCTGCCGTGGGCGCGTCAACAATGGAGCCCGCACCGAGGATGATCGGGCTGTGTGCGCCGTCGCGCGACGGTGTGTTGTCGCAGAACTCTGCCATCTCGGTGAAAACGTTCAGCGCCCTGTCACCGCGGTTGGTGAACTCTAAGAGAGCTGAGCCGCCTTCCGCACACGCAGCGATGACTTTCTGCGCCACTTCCGCGTCGCGGTGGTAGAAGATCGGCACCAATCCCGTGGACACCATCGAGTTCAGCACAGTCAACCGATCGAAACGCGCCATCTTGCCTTCCGCTTTCTATGGCTGAACCTTGTCAAACGAGGTCGCGTCTATTCTTACCGACGAAAGCGCCCCTTACAAGCCCCTCGCTCCCCGAGTGCGCCGAACATCATAGCCTGCGCAGGTGGAACCCGCCGTCCACGTTGATGACCTCGCCCGTGGAGAACGGGAATCGGCCCTCTGCGATGGCGACGACCGCCTGGGCCACGTCGCCGGGCTCGCCCCAGCGCTTGATCGGCGTGATGCCTTCAGCGATGAGCCGGTCGTACTTTTCCTTTGCGGCCGCCGTCATATCTGTCCTGACGATGCCGGGGCGCACCTCGAAAACGCCGATGCCGTGCTCGGCCAGGCGGTCGGCATAGAGCACTGTCATCATGGCCAGGCCAGCCTTGGAGAGGCAGTATTCCGCCCGGTTCACGTTGCTTGCGTAGGCGCTGACGGACCCGATGTTTATAATCGTGGCATTTGGAATTACCCCGGTTTCTATCAGCTCAACCATCGCCTTCGCCACGATCTGCGTCAGGAAGAACGGGCCTTTCAGATTCACCGCCATCAGTTCATCGAAGCTGGGCTCCGTCGTCTCCAGGATGTCGCGTCTTTCCTGCGGGGCCATGGCGGCGTTGTTCACCAACAAGTCAATGCGGCCGAACGCGCGCAGCGCCTCATCCGCCAGCCGCCGCCGGTCATCGTCTTTGCCGACGTCTGCCTGCAGCGTGACGCCCTGGCCGCCCGAGGACTCCACCAGGCGCAACGTCTCCTCCGCCGCGGCGGCGTTGCTGCGATAGTTGACGATCACTCCCCAACCGCGTTCAGCGAGGGCCACTGCGATCGCCCGGCCGATCCCGCGTCCTGCGCCGGTAACGAGGGCTGCGCGCGCCTTCCCGTCGTTGCGGGGACTATATTTCATCGCGGATCACCTTCGTGAGCGCTTCGAGGAAGAAGTAGTCGCCCCACATCGTGCTTTCATCTACGCCCAGCCCTTTGCGCTGATGGTAGATGCCGTGCCTGAGCACGCCCTCCCAGTCGGGCATGCCGGTCGCCAAGAACTCCGGCGTGGTCAGCGTGTCAAGTATGCGCAGGGCGTACTGACGGTAGCGCTCGGCGCGCTCGGGCCCGCGTGTGATGCAGGCCAGGTCCCAGAGCCCGCTGGCGGCGATGGCGGCTGCGGAGCTTTCATGCGGGAGGACAGGTTCCGGTTCGTCCCAGTCGTTGGGCGGCACGCCGTGCTCCGGCGTCCGCTCGATGTAGTAGTCGGCGCACCTCTGCGCCGCGTCGAGGAAGCGCGCGTCGCCGGCGAACGAATAGGCCGCGCCGAAGCCGTACAACGCCCAGGCCTGCCCCCTGGCCCACGCCGAATCGCTCCGCCAACCCTGCTGCGTGCTCTGGCGCAGGAACTCCCCGGTGGCCGTGTCAAAGACGCCCTCGTGCGCCGTGCTGCCATCGCCGCGCACCAGAAACCGCCGCGTGGTCAGACAGTGCCGGACGGCAATCTGCCGCAGACGTTCGTCATCCCTCTGTTCGGCGGCGTAGAAGATGATGCCCACGTTCATCATGATGTCAATGAACGTGCTGTTCTCACCCACGAATGACGCTAAGTAGCCGCCCTTCTCGTGAAAGCGGAGCGCGAGCGTTCGGCCGGCTTCGACGACCACTTCGTTGGCTGCCTCGTCGCCGGTCAGGTCGTACCAGCGCTTCCACGTCGGCCAGAAAAGGAAGCCGAGGTCGTGCACCGTGCGGTCGGTCTTGCGGTGCTCGATGAGGCGCGAATAACGCTCGGCAAGCTCGCGCCACCGCGCGTCCCCGCAATGCTCGTAGACGAGCCAGAGCTGGCCGCCGAGGAAGCCTTCGCACCAGTTCGTCCAGGCCTCTCCGGAGTGCTTCCACCGGCCGCCCGTCGTGTAGACCGGGAAATAGTCAGGATAGGACTCGACCAGGCGGCGGAGTTGTCCCTGCGCGAAGGACAGCGCCGCGCGGCATTTGGCAATGAGTGGGGTGCGTTCGGCCACGAAGGGGCCTCCAGCCCGTTTCGGTCGTTGGAGTTCAAACCGCTCTCGTGTTGCGGCATTGTATGGGCCGGCGCTCCATGCGTCAACTCTTGCGCCGCCGGAGACGAACACGACCTGCCGGGCACGCCTCTGGACCCGCCTGCGCGCCTTGACGCTCCCCGGGCCGGCCCGTATAGTCAGCGGTGCCATGACACGGACCAGGTACCGCGCTTCCGACCTTCTCCATGTGATCCAGCGGTTCGTAGCTATAAATGCAGTCGGACCGAGCGCGATGCGCGGACAGGGCCCCGGCGTCCTCCGGGCGGTCCAGGGGCACCTGGGTGAGCTTGGCCTTCGGGGGGTTCCCAAGACGCGACGGGCCTTCGGGCACTGGCTGGACTGCCAGACTGAGACCACGCTGTCCGCCCTGAAGGGGGTCGCCCCCGGACGCCCCTGGGGAACCGCCCGCAAGGCCGTGAACTTGTTCCTTCGGGGTTGTCTCTACAACCACTACCTCCGCGAAACCCACAGCCTCGGCAGGATGGAGCCGTGGCTTGAGATCCCGCTGGACAGCGTCGTGGCCCGTGCGCTCAAGCGGTTGGCCGGGCGCAGGGCACTGCCTGTGTGGCGTGGCCTGAAGCACCTCACGCCTGAGGAGAGCGCACGATTCCAAGACTTTGCGGCCAAGCGCGCGCAGGCTGTCGGCTTGCCCGCCAGGGCGTTCCTGGACCACGAGCTGTGGCTCTCTAATCGTCCCGCTGCCGGTATAGCTTCAGCCACTCATCCACCGGCGTAGCGTCATGGCCCCCCTGAACGTTCTCCCCTGGCGCGCGAGGCTGCACATCTCGTAGAACGACTCAGCGCTCATTGCCAATTCGTGTGCCAACATGGCAATGGGCTTGGGCCGCCGCTCCATGCGTCAACTCTTGCGCCGCCGTGGCCTCGCCGTTATAATTCAGTCATAACGAGGAGCTCGACATGATCAAACGCCTGCGCAAAGTAGGTAACAGCAACGCCCTCATCCTCGACCGGGCGATCATGGAGTTGATCGGCCTGGAGGAGGACGGCGCGGTCGAACTGACTGTCTCCGACGGTTCGCTCATCGTGACGCCTGCCGAACCCAGCCGGGCAAGCCAGGAACGCTTCGAGGAGAGCCTGAACCGCGTGGTCAGGAAGCGCAGGACCGCACTGAGGCGTTTGGCACGATGAACGTGTCGCCGACGTTCCTGACCGTCTCGCAAGTGCAGCAGATCCACCGCCGGATGGTCTGCGAATTTGGCGGCGCCTCCGAAGTGCGCAACCACGGCCTGCTCGAAGCTGCCGTCATGATGCCCGCTGCCGGTTACGGTGGCCGGTTCTTGCACGAGGACCTTCCTGCCATGGCCGCCGCTTACCTTTTCCACATCTGCAAGAGCCACGCCTTTGTGGACGGCAACAAGCGGACGGCGTTGGCCTCTGCGGAAGTCTTCCTCATGCTCAACGGCGTGGAACTCTTGGCCACGAACGCCGAGTTGGTGCGCATCACGCGCGCCGTAGCTGAGGGCACGCTTTCGAAGGCGGAGGTCGTCGCCTTTTGCCGCGCCCACGACGCCCCGGCAGTGTGACTGCCCCCGTACGCGCCGACCTGGTCGTCCCGCCGAACGGAGCTCACTACGCCGCCATTGTAAGTGCCTCCCCCGCCCCCGTCAACGCCTTCGCTTGCGGACGGCAGCTCAGCGCGGATACGCGCAGGGCACAGAGAACGGCAAAAGTTGACCAGGACGACACAACGTAAAGGCCAGGCGCTCGCGGCATAGGAACGAGCCGGCCAGAGCTTCCCCCGATTCCCGCTGGCAGTCTCTTCCCCTCAATGTTGTGCCGTTGCTCCCGATGTGCTCCGTGTCTCCGTGTTGAGAGGAGCTTGGCAGGTTGGCTTGCGTGGGGAGGGGCGGTCGCTTATGCTGCCGGGGATGGACGAGCGGAGCGCAAGAGAGATAGGCCGGCGGCTGCTGAGGTGGTATGCCGCCAACGCGCGTGACCTCCCGTGGCGCGCAGACCCGACGCCGTATCGGGTCTGGGTCAGCGAAGTGATGCTCCAGCAGACGGTCGTCGGCACGGTGGCGCCGCGTTTCGAGCGATGGATGGAGCGCTTCCCCGACGTGCGGTCGCTCGCGCGCGCAAGGGAGAGGGAGGTCCTTGCTCTCTGGGAGGGAATGGGTTACTACCGGCGCGCTCTGAACCTTTTGCGGGCGGCCCGCCGTATCGTCGAGCAATATGGGGGGCAGGCGCCTTCATCGCGGAGCGAGCTTCTGAAGCTCCCCGGCATCGGGCCTTACATCGCCGGTGCCATCCGGAGCCTGGCGTTCGGCGAGGATGAGGTGGCGCTCGATGCCAACGCGACGCGGCTCTTCATGCGCCTGCTGGCGCTGGAGGGGACCGGAACGGAGGCCTCGGTAAGAGGGGCCGTGCGCGACCATGCCGCCGTGGCGCTGCCTCGCGGCCGGTCCGCGGAGTACAACCAGGCGCTGATGGACTTCGGGAGCCTGGTCTGCCGGCCCCGCGTTCCGCGCTGCGGCGAGTGCTTCCTGGCAAGGCGCTGCGAAGCGTTCAGGCGGGGCGTGCAATATGAGATCCCGCGCCGCGCTCCAAGGTTGCACACGAAGGTCCGTGCCGCGACAGCGATCTTCCTGCGTGATGACCGGGTCTACATCCAGAAACGCCCCCGCGAAGGGATGTTCGGAGGGATGTGGGAGTTCCCAGGAGGCAAACTGCACGGGGGGGAGACGCCGGCGGAAGCCCTCACGCGGGAATGCCGGGAGGAGTTAGGAGTGGACATGAGGCCCGGGCGGCAGCTCGTCGAGCTGACGCATTACTACACTGTCTTCGAGGTGCGGCTCCACGCGCTGATCTGCCGCCCTCCGCGCGGGCTGCCGGTGAACCGCACACACCGCTGGGTAAGACTCGCCGAGTTGGAGGAGTATCCCATGCCTTCAGCGAACCGCCGCATCGTGTCCGCTCTGAGGGCCGGAACACAAAGACAGACGAATATGACCACTACGGCACAACGTCCGCGAAGGACGAAAGGCTGAGAGGACATCCAAGCTTCCTGCCCCCTCTGATTCTCGTCGTGTCGTCGTGGTGGGAACGGCCGTTGCGTCAGACATTCGCAAAGGCGCGAGCGGCGGCCTCGATGTCGGCAGCGCGCATGAGGGCCTCGCCTACGAGGGCGGCCTTGACGCCGAGGGCCTTCAGGCGTTTGACGTCCTCAGGGGTCTTGATGCCGCTCTCGGAGACGAGCACTACATTCGGAGGCGCAAGCGGCGCCAGCTTCTCCGTGATGTCGAGGCTGACCTTGAAGGTGCGCAGGTCGCGGTTGTTGATGCCCACAAGGTCGGCGCCCGCCAAGAGGGCCGTTTTGAGTTCGCTTTCGGTGTGGACCTCGACGAGCGCGTCCATGCCGAGGTTACGGCACATGGCGAGCAAGCGCTCAAGCTGCCGGGGCTCGAGCGCAGTCACTATGAGAAGGCAGGCGTCGGCGCCGAGCGCACGCGCCTCCAGCACCTGAAGCTCGTCGAGCATGAAGTCCTTCCTGAGAAGCGGCAGCGCGACCCCCTCACGGATGGCGCTCAGGAGGGACGGGTCGCCCTGGAAGAACTGGCGGTCGGTAAGGACGCTGATGCACGCCGCGCCGCCGCGCTCGTAAGCGCGGGATATCTCGACCGGGTCGAAGTCCTCCCGGATGACGCCCGCCGAGGGAGAAGCCTTCTTGACCTCGGCAATGAGCGCGACGCCCCGAGCAGCCGTGAGGGCGGCTTTGAAGCCTCGAGGCGCGCTTTGCGCTCCGGCGGCGCGCACCAGCTTCGCCCGGCCTGCCCGCTTCAGCGCCGCGATTTCGGGCTCCTTGGCCTCGCAGGCCTTCCTGAGGATGTCAGGCATCTCGGCCATTGTGCTCCTTCCGGCGTCCGGCAGCAGCCTTCACGACCACCGAGCGCAGCTCGCGCGCGGCAGCCTCCGGGTCTTCGGCGCCGCACAGGGCGAGGCAGGCGGCCACGGCGGTCGCACCGGCCTCCACGACGGATGCGGCATTACGGGGCGTGATGCCGCCGATGGCGACCGTCGGGATCTTCACCTGCGCGCAGACGGCGCGCACCAGCTCCGGTCCCTTGCCCTCCGCGTAGCCCTTGGTTGCAGTGGCAGCGACCGGCCCCACGCCGATGTAATCCACCGGGAGTTCCGCAGCGTGCGCGGCTTGCTCGGCCGAATGGATGGACCAGCCGATAATCAGGTCGGGGCCGGTCAACTTTCGCACTTCCTCAGGCGGCAGGTCCTCCTGCCCTAAGTGCACGCCGTCGGCCTCCGAAAGGAACGCAACGTCGGGCCGGTCGTTGATGATAAGAAGCACACCGGCGCGCCCCGTCATCCTACGCAGGATGCGCGCCCGGGAAAGAAGCTCCGCGTCGGGCAAGTCCTTCTCGCGGAGCTGGATCACGTCGGCGCCGCCTGCAAGGAGCAGCTCGGCCGTCTCCTGCCAGGAGCGCCGGCAGTGCCGCTCGGTCAGCAGCGCGTAGAGCCTCATCGAGGCGAGCTTTTCTCGTCTGTCCGTCATAGAAGGCGCCTATCGCCGGAACCTGCCCGCTGGACATCCCTGCTGCGTGTAACCTGGAGCCCTCCTTCGAACGACGGAGACCAACTCCTTGCCGGCCGACTTATCCCGGGGCCTTGAAGAGAGGGTCCACACCCTCCGTCCTGGCGATGAGTGCCTCGCACTCGCCCGGCGTGAGCGGGGTCAGGTCTGGGGCCAGGTCGAGGGCCATCTGGTAGAGCGCTTCGTCTCCGGGCGGGATCGCCGCGGTGATGCCTTGGGAGAGCGCGAATCGCAGCGCATTGCGAGCAAGGTCGGGGTCCGTCACGGGCTTGTACCAGCACTTGGGCTGCGTTCGCTCCATCCCGCTCGGCCAGGGGGTGTAGGCCATCGCCTTGAGGGCCAACGTGGTTACGCCGTTCCGCTTCGCATGCTCCAGCACCTTCCGGCCGAAGTTCCCCCGGCTGAAGCATACGAAATTGACCGGCAAGAGGACAGAATCGCATTTGAACCGCTCCATGAGAGCGATGGCCGGGCCTTCAGCATGCGCGGAGAGGCCGAGGAAACGGGCCTTGCCTTCTTCGCGGGCATCGAGGAACGCCTCGGCTGCGCCGCCGGGCGACAGGATCCGTTCCACGTCTTCCATGGAGCTGACGCCGTGAAACTGATAGAGATCGAAGTGGTCCGTGCGCAGCCGTTCCAGCGAACGGTGCAGCTCTTCTCGCGCGCTCTTGGCGTCCCGCTTGGTCGTTTTGCAGGCCAGGAACACCGTCTTCCTGAAGGGCTCAAGGGCAGGGCCGAGCTTCAGTTCCGCATCTCCGTACGTTGGCGCTACATCGAAGTAGTTCACGCCACGCTCAACGGAATCCCTGACGACCTGGTTGGCCACTTCCTGTTCCAGGCCGGAAACGACGACGCCCCCCAGGCCGATGACTGACAGCTCAACGCCGTCCCTGTAAGGTCGCCGGGGGATGGGTCGCTTGGCTGGGCCGGGCCCCGCCTTGCCTCGTTTTCCAGCGGCAGCCAGTTGCGCCGCTAAGAGGGCCAAGACCGATGACTTCCGCGAATCTCGTCTGTGCTGCATCGAACCGCTCTCCTACGCTGAGCCGGCGCGTCTCAAGAAGGAACCCCACAACCGCGCTCAAGGAATTGACGACAGCCCGTCGTGCCCATCGCAATGCAACGACCGCCCCTTCCCCGCCTCCGAGCCTTCTGCCAGATCATAGGTGCCCATCCGCCCAGTGCAAACAAAAGGCCTAAGAAGATGATACGCCCCACCGCACTCAGCGTCAACCCTTCCGGAGGCACCTGGCCGCGTGTCGTAGGAGCAGCAGGACTTCGGCAGCGGAGCTGCTGGTTGGCACTGCTGATGCCGATACCCCCAATGCCGTCAACCTGCTCCTGTTGCGGACGCGCAACCCGCAGTTTGGCTGCCCGTCAGGAGTAGGATGGGCTATGTCGCGATGGGAAACCCCCTCGCTTTAAGGGCCTCTATGCCCTTCCCGAGTTCGTCTTCCCTAAGCAAGATGTAGTCTTTCGAGAATGTTGACACGATCAAGATGTTCAGCCCGGCCTCCGCAATCGCACGAGCGACGGCAGCTAAGAATCCGACCCCTTCGAAGGGAGTGGCAATCTTGATCTCAACCAGAGAGAAGCCCCGCTTGAGTTCACCCACTTTCAACTTCGGGATGTTGTCCTCTCGAGTGATCACTGTGGCCTCCTCTTCGTCCCGGGCAATCATGAAGTGGTCGCCATCCTCGGCTCGACCTGCAACCTTGGCCACGCAGTAGGTTCCAGGACAAACGCGAACGGGGCTCATGCGGATAATGCTGTCGAGGTTCTCCATCGGGTGCGACTCCTTCTGTTCGGCATGTCTTTTTGCCGCTGTGCGTCCCTTCTGCCAGACATGTGTTCATCCGCGTGAGGCGGGCCAGAGTCCGGCCGTCCAAGTCGGCATGGCCCCGGCCCGGCGCTCATTGGGCGGGGCTTGGGAAGCGCCTTCTGATCCGGTTGGCCCCAAAGGGAAGACAGTTGCTGCAAAGAGGGTAGGCGGCACTTGAGATTGTTGAGGGGATGTCCCCCGGCAACTCAGTCCACATCAGCCCGACTCAGCCGTGCCGCTGCAGTTCTTTGTTGACCCCTTCCAGGTCAAATGCTTCGGGGGCAAACTGACCGCCAACCCATTCGAGCATGTCCTCATGGTCAGGATGGTCCGGATCGCTGAGAGCTTCTAACAGTTCCTCATACCCCCAGATGCCGCCGCAATCCTCAGGCGGGCTTGCGCGTTCTCCGGCCATGCAGGTAGGATGCGTCAGCTTTTCCTCGGGCGTCAGGACCTTCTCGACCTTGATCTGGTGCTCCCAACTGTCGCCGAAATCGTACCTGTAGAGAAAGGACGTCCCTTTTCTCAGACCGCACTTGTCAAGTCGAACCTTCCGCTCGTCCTCGACCTCCTCAAGCTTGAACATCGGGTCGGAATACTCCGTCCCCCCGAGCTCAAACAGATGGAGATGGGAGTTGTCCCAACCCATCACTGTCTGGATCACGTAGTGCAGGTCCTCCAGGTTCATTTTGCCCGGCATCAGAATCCGCCTCCAGATAGGTGGCTTGATGCCGAGAAGTGTCAGTTTCAACTGGTATGCCTGGGGAGTTCCGCCGTCCCCCTGAGAAGCACGCTTTCCCTTCATTCTGCTCCTCCCATCTTGGTTGAGTCTGCAAGACCGTCCAAACCCTGGCAGCGGCGACGAGCCGTTGGCATCTTTCGGTTCATCACAAGTTACCTGGCCTTGTCCGAGATCAAGATAGTGGACTGCGCGGTCGTTGGCAAGGGCTTGTCAAGGTGCAGCCGATGTGCTGCGTCAGCCGGCAAACAGGCGCGAAGACGGAAGAAGAAGGCGGATGAGCCAGGAAAAGGGCCGGGACAAACTTCTCCACCCCCACAGGCACCGACAGGACGCAGCACACAGCGTGTTGATCTTCTCGGCCCGGAGCCCAGGCGGGTTCAGGCCATGACGCGAACCCGGGGAAGACCTTACTCATTTCCGGCCCGCAAGAGGCGCGCACGGGGTCAGGCCAGCATTCGGCATTCACTATTGGACACCCAGCATCGGCGCGCCTGCCCCCTGCACCATCTTGTAGCGGATCTTGACGCCCTTGCCGTCCTCTGTGAAGCCGACGATCTGAAGGAGGCCCACCCCGCCTTCGCGCGTCCTGATTGCAAAGGTCCGAGGAAGGTCTCCCACCGCAGAGATAGGCACCGTGGGTGCAGCCGCCTTCCCTGGGAAAACCCGATTGAGCGCCAGGCCCGCCGGCCGGGCCGAGTCCCAGATTCCTTTGGTAGCGACCGGCACGGCGATCAAGTCAATGCCCACGAGGCCCCGAACGGCACCGACCTCGTCCGCAATAGCGTCCACGCCGGCCTCCCGCAGCCTTGCCATTCTCTCTTGAAAGTGGGCCGGCCAGTCGGCGCCGCGGGAGAGGAGCTTGCCCGTGTCAAAGTCAATGCCGGAGTCCTTATCTCCTTCGTGCAGTACCTTCTCGATCGCGGAGCCGAAGGGTTGCACCCTCCAACAGTAGGAAGTCCACAAGACGTCCCTCCTCTTGCCGAACCGCTCTCTGGCAGCGTCAAGACTGGGGCAACGCTCTTCGCCCCAGCTCTTCCATTTCGCGTCAATAAGGCAAAAGCGGCGGAGGCTGTAAGGGCCTTCGGCCTTCGCCTCGGGAACGGAAACGTAGGTAATGACGGCCGCCAGCTTGTCTCGATAGGTCAGCACCTCCACAATCTGCGCATCCAGAAGCGCCTCAGCGTGGGCTGGATCCTGGTGCTGCCAGTAATCGTCCAGAATCTGTTTCCACCCTGCCGCGTCCGGAGGCTGCCTGCCGCCCTGGACGCTTCCGCCGAATAGCTCTTTGCTGGACAGCTCCACGATGGCTGCTCCGTCACTGGAGGCCCAGGCCCGAATCCAGTTGGCCGCGGCAGCCTCCGGCGTAGACAAGTCGAGCCCACCGAAAACCATGTCGAGCTTCTCAGGGAACTCTGAGACCTTCTTGCCCACATATCGCCGTTGCACGCCGGGCGGCAACGACACCGCAGCATCAAGAGCTTCCCCGGGTGTCTGCACGTCGGTCTTGTGCCCAGGCTGCGCTGCGACGTTCCTGACCTCGACCTCTCCGGCGGCCATTGCGCTTAGCAAGAGCACCGCCAAGCCGACACGCGAAACCCGGAGGACGAGCCCGCGAGCCCAGGAAATGCAGATAACGCGGCCTTCCATATCACTGTCCCTCCCTTGCTCTGTCAGAACATCGGCCCTCGGCCGCTCGTTGGGCGGCGTCACCCGCCTCGGTCGGCCGGTGCGCCGTGGCGACGCCAGAGAGCGGCCTGACAACCCTGCCTCTACTAACTCGCAGCCCAATGGCGGAATATATCAAGAAACTGCCGAGAATACCTTGTCCGCTGGCTCCAGCCGCACGTCCGACGCGGATAGTGCCGGCATCACCTGCTCATGTCATTGCCAGGGGTCAGCTACCGCATGCCGGGATTGGGACGGGCTCATCCGGCCGCCTCCTTCAGGGCCTCCTGGATGACATTCCGTGCTTCAACGATTGCGTCCCAATACTGTTCGGCACGGAAATTGTTGCAGGCTCTGGGGCTTGATTTCTGCCTCGCCTCGGACTTAGCCTTCGTGCATGGCCCAAGACACTGAAGCCGTCGAGCGTCGTAAACCCG
>Ga0315289_10000160_pt1 | contig 106784 bp, 77 predicted proteins | sample YL17G11_40_MG_FD_203452 | JGI IMG/M metagenome (GOLD analysis project Ga0315289, IMG submission 203452) | Sediment microbial communities from Yellowstone Lake, YNP, Wyoming, USA - YL17G11_40 | ecosystem: Environmental > Aquatic > Freshwater > Lake > Sediment | place: USA: Wyoming | collected... | reverse complement strand
TACTGCATCTTGTTCCGCCTCCTTTGGAAGGTTGACCGCACCTTCTATTATGACGCACACGGCCGCGCCGTGCACGTCCGAGGCGGAGCGCTTTCATACCAATCAGAATGACATCGGCGAAGGGCTCGGAATGACACGAATCACGCACAATTTCGCGCCACCGTCACCCTGAGCGCAAGCGAAGGGTCTGCCCCGGAGACTTTTGAAACAGCCTCTGGTGTGCACCCTAGCCCAAGGGGCCTCACCCGGCATCGTGAGCACGCCAGCGCCAAGACAAGCGTTGAGCGGAGGTTGTGATGACCCTCGATGACATAGTGTCGGCGATGGCGCGATATGAGGTTATCCTGGAGCCTGACGAGGATACACCCGAATGGTGGGCCGGCGCCCCCTCGGCCCTCCTCGCCGAAGACGGAACTTTCTACCTCGCTGCCCGGATGCGCGAGGGTCGCTCGCCGCGGGGAAGGCGGGGCTACGAGATTCGGATTCTTAAGAGCGTTGATGGTCGCCATTTCGAGGTCATCAACCGCATTCTGCGGGAGCAGGCAGAGGTTGCGGTATTTGAGCGACCTTGCCTGGTGCAGAATCCGCGCACCGGCAGATACCGGCTCTATGGCTGCGCGGGATTGGAGCGAGGATGGGCGATTATCAAGTTCCGGGAGGTGGACGATCCGGCAGCGTTTGATGCTCGATCATGGAAGCCGGTTCTGGTGGCAGATTATGCGGATGATGGGTTCGCCCATGTCACCGGCTACAAAGACCCCGTCGTTCTATGGGAAGGCGGGCAATGGCATATGTTTGTCATCGGCAGCGATCGCGCCGAACGAATACACTATTTCACCAGTGAGGAGGGCGAGGTCTGGCGGCCGGGCCCCCGGAATCCGGTGATGGAAAACGACGGCTGGCACAACTTCTACACGCGTCCGGCGAGCGTCTTGCCGATGGCCGTAGGCTATCTGTTCGTCTATGAAGGGTCAAACCTGGGGTGGCGCGATCCGGTGTATAACATCGCGACCGGTTTGGCCTATTCCCCCGATCTTCGCACCTTCGTGGACTTGACGCCGCACGAGCCGCTGCTGAGAAGCACGACTCCGGGAGAGTACCACACCTGGCGTTACTCGCACTGGCTGCCAGTGGGGGAGCGGGTCTTCGTCTATTACGAAGCTGCGCGCCCCAATAACACCAATGAGCTGCGCTTGTCGGTCCTGGATCCGGAGGTTATGGGCTGACGGCGGGCCGGTCGGCCTTGGCGCGATTGGCTGGGGGGCGGCCCTGCGCGGCCGAGGAGCGCTAACGGGTGGGATGAGTAGCAAGAGACCTCGGTGCCTGAATCCTCGGTGCGCAAGACGCAGACGGCTGATTCGGGTCCCGAAGTGCGGGGGGCCACGGCGCGGGCGCTGCTGCTGGCGCTGGCCCTCTGCGTGCTGCTCAATTTGCTGGGCGCACGCAGCTACATCGTGGTCAACCGGTACAACGTGGTGGGACTGGTTCTCCATCTTCGCGGCGTGGTTAACCAAGGGCCTGATTCTGCGCTTCGGGGGGCTGGCGGGCTATCGCCGCGCGCTGCCGTTGTTCCTGGGGCTGATCCTGGGCAGCTGCGTGGGATCGGGAATCACGGTGCTGGTTGATTCCTTCCGCTAATGGGCATCACGCGGCTCGCCAACGAACCGCGCGTCACGCCTCTTCGGTGATAACGACTTTCCACACCCCTTCGACATTGCCCCGCAGCATCTTGATCCCCTCCTCGACTCGCTCCAGCGGCAGGCGGTGAGTGATAATGGGTCCCACTTTGACCTTGCCGCGGCTCATGAGCCTGAGCGCGGTTGGGAAGTCCCAGCAGAAGCCAAGCGTCCCCAGAACCGTCAGTTCGTCCAGGGTCACCGCCGTCAGGTTGAACGGGTCAGCGTCATTGCCCGACCAGCCAATGAGCATGATCGTACCGCCCCGTTTAACGAGCCCAACGGTGGCTGCGAGCGTATCCGGATGCCCGACCGCCTCGATGACGCAGTCCGCGCCAATGCCGCCGGTCATTTGCATGACACGCGCTTTGAGATCCGCGGTTCGAGGGTTGAAGGTCTCGTTGGCCCCGAGCTTTCTCGCAACTTGTAGCTTGAACTCTTGGATATCTGCAATCAGCACATCGGCGCCCTTGTTGAGGGCGTGCTGCATGGCCAGCGAGCCAATCGTCCCGCAGCCGATAATGACAACGAAATCCCCGACTCGCAGGCCGCAGCGCTCTACCGCGTGCAGCGAGCCGGAAGTCGGCTCGGCGATCGCCGCCTCCTCGAAGGGGACATTGGCCGGCTTACGATGCAGGAAGCATGCCTGCGCAATGACATATTCGGCGAGGGAGCCGGGCACTTGATGGCCCGTGATTTTCAAGTCGGCGCACAGGTTGTACCTGCCCCGCCGGCAGGCAGGGCATTTCTTACAGGTGAAGAAGGGCTCCACCGCGACCTCGTCGCCGATGGCCCAATCCGTAACCCCGGGGCCGAGTTCGGCGACCACCCCGGAGCATTCGTGGCCCAGGATTATCGGCCACTCGATCATGGGATGGTGACCGGTGTAGCCGTCCACGTCAGAGCCGCATAGCCCCGTCGCCCGCACCCTGACCAGCGCCTCGCCTTCTCTCGGTATCGGCCTCGGCACTTCCTCGATCACGATTGTTTCGCGAGCCTTGCATACCGCCGCTTTCATGGTGGCCATTGCGTTTCCTCCCAAGACGCGCCCGGAGTCGTCTGCCGTGGGCGGTGAGCGAGAAAGAGCGCGGCCACTGTTGCCGATTGTATTTCGCGCACGGAGCATTCCGGCAGCGCCTTTAGCGCGTTCGTATGATGCCAAGCCGGCGCAACCGCGGACGTGAACCGCGATGCGCGCCAGCGCAGGCTACAATAAGGGCGCTCAGATCAGGCCCTGCCTTCCAATGCTGGGGTCGGCAAACAGATTGTCGCCGCGTACAGAAGGCTGCGAGGCCTCGATCAGCAGGGCCGGGCCGCGTCCCGTGAAGCGATGTTCAACTCCTGGCGGCATCGCCAGCGTATCGCCCGCCACCAGTGTGCGGGTGACATCCCCGCATTCCATCTCGACCTCGCCCTTGAGCACGAAAAAGGTCTCGTGCTTGCGTAGGTGGCGGTGCTTGGGGCAGGTCTGCCCATCGAGGACGAAGAGAAACTTGGCGCAGTAGCCTGCTTCCTCGCGGTTGGCAATCCAGTATTCGATGACGCCGACCTCGTGAAAGCGGCGCAGCCCAAAGTCGAGCACGAGCGGACTGACCTTGGGCATCCGCAGGTTCCACGCGGCCAGGAGGGCCTCGCATTCCGCGATGGCCTCATCTCGCTGCGGGGCGGGCGCCTCGACCTCCTCATAGCTCGAGCGCATGGTCACCTCCCAATGTCTCGGCCGCGGGTTGAGGATGCCCACGGCGCTGCTAGTGCTGCGTCAACATTGATATGATGGCATGCGGTTGTAGGGGCGTGATTCATCACGCCCGTTCCGGGAGGGCGCAATGCCCCTAGGCCCGGTGGGCCGGGGCGGCGGCAGGGCCTAGCCGAATTGCGCCCCTACCTATCAATACATCATTGACGCAGCACTAGCCGGGCTCCGGTGGCAATTGGTAGTACTCGCGAAGAAATGCTGCAAGCTCGGCCGCCGTCTCCTCGAAGATGGCGGCTCCGGTCTCGGGGGTGGCGGTCGTCGGGTCGCCATATGCGCCTGTCTCACTGCGTTGGATTCCCCACGTTGAGACATAGGCGAGGCCCGTGGTGGGCGGGAAGGCATCGCCGGGAAGAAAGCGGGAATGATACTTCAGCCGGTCCCGCGCGCTGGCGCGCGACATATCCACCGGGCGGCCGAAGTGCAGCATCAGCGAGGTCTCGAATTCTCCGCCATGAAGGCATCCGCCCAACTCGGAGCGGCGGTGGCGGCGCACCGCTTCCGCGGCGATCTTCGCCACGGGCACCACCGCCGCATGGACCTGGGCCGCGTCGGCCAGCTCGCGCGCGACGACCTCCATGAGCGCGGTGTGCTGCCCATGTGAGGTCACCACGACTAACTTACGGAAGCCCATCTCCACCAGGGAGCGACAGATGTCGAGGGTGAGATCCATCACCACTCGCGTCCGCACCCGAATGGTGCCCGGCCAGCGCGCGACCTCGCGCCCCGAGAAGCCCGCCCAGATGGGAGGCATTATCAAGGTCGGCACCTCGCCTGCCGTCAGGTCGGCTGCCCGCTCCGAAAGACGCACCACGATGTCCACGTCTGTGGACACCGGCAGATGCGGCCCGTGCTGCTCAACCTGGCCCACGGGAATGACGATGACACATCCCTTCCGGGCGGCTTGCTCCAGCTCGTCACTTCTCAGGTCCCAGAACTGTCTTGCCATGGATCACCTCGCAGGAGCGCAGAAAGGCTCGGTAGTCGGCGTAAACCTCTTCGCAGGTGGACCGCAGGCTTCGGTTAGGCAACCAGGTGGACTCAACGCGGCCCCACTCGCTTCCCGCGGGTGGGGGCATAGAAGTAAGTCCTGTTCGCAAAGCGGCGAGCAGGGCCGCTCCCATGACACTCGCCTCCGTGCACGCTGGCCTTTCAACGACCAGGCCACAGAAGTCAGCGAAAAGCTGCATCCAGCCATCGCTTTGCGCGCCACCGCCCAAGACGCGCACCGGCCCGCGGCAGCGCAGAAGCGACAGCAGTTCGCGTGCGGCGCAGGCGATCCCTTCCAGCGCGGCCCGGAGAAGATCATCAAAGCAGTGAGAGGAGTTCAGATTCCACAATGCTCCGCCAATATCGAGACCGGGCTGGGGCCACATGCGTCCTCGCAGATGGGGGCTCATCCTGGCGCCGTTGGCTCCCGGCGGGGACGCAAGCCCGCGCGCGATGGCCTGGTGGGCCGATAATCGCCCACCCGCGACATCAATGAGCCAATCGAGGGCAGCGCAGGCGCAATTATCGGCGAGCAGAGCGAAGTGTTTGCCTGGGAGCGGCACCGGGCCGCGCACCGGCCGCGGCCAGCGAAACGGTGATGCGGCAGGAATGAGGCGGTAGGCTACGAGGCCGGTGCCCAAGCCGAGGAATGCTTCATTTTCGCTAATCCCGGCGCCCAGCGCTGCCGCCGATTGATCATTACCGGCCAAGATAACCGGGCATTGCCGCAATCCCAGCGCGGATGCCATCTGGCTCGTTATCATGCCCACGCTTTCGCCGCAAGGGATGATCGGCGGGAGCACGGCACTGTCAACGCCGCACGCTTGGAGGGCGCGGGGCCACCAGGCAGCCCGACGCAAGTGATAGAGACCTGACATGGCGGCGATGTTATCATCCACCGCCTGCTCCCCGGTCAGCCGCCAGGCAAGGTAGCTGGGGGCAAAGAGGACCCGGCGGCAACGCGACATTAGCTCCGGGCACCTGGCAGTGAGCCAGGCGAGCTTGGCTGCGGCGAGCAACGGATTCACCGCCGGCCAACCGGTAGCGCGGTAATAGAGGGCGCCGGGCAAGTGCTCCGCCAGGCGCCGCGCCTCATCCTGCGCGCGCGCATCGGTCCACAGAAGCGCGGGAGCCAAAGGACGCCCTTTCTCGTCGAAGCAGGCGAAGGTCTGGGCCTGGCTGCAAATGCCCACCCCGGCGACGCGCTTGCCGGCCGAGGGCACATGCGCCAGCATCTCTGCCAGAGCGGAGCGAAAGAGGTTCCAGTAGGTTGCGATTGGGAGCTCCGCTTCATCGGGCGCCGGGGAGCGTGGGCGCGGAAGGTCACGCCCAGCGAGCGCCTGAAGCTCCCCTTGCGCGTCAAAGACGCCAACCTTGAGGCGAGTGGTGCCCAAATCCACTCCCAGCAGGAGCGGCTGTGCGCCGGTGCGTTTCAACTGGCGTTGCCCAGGATCAAGTCATTTCTCTGCTTGAGACGCAGACTTCGGCGGTCTTGGGAAGGCGTCTTGCCGTCGCACGTCGCGGGCGGGGGCGCTCGCCGGGTGACCGGTGGCAGGAATCATCGTAAGTCGGTTATCCCCTCTTCCCGTCGAGGGCGCTGCGCAGGGCGAGCAGGGTATCGGCGATCTGGCGGCGGCTGCGCTGAAGCACGTCGAAGGGCAGGCGATTATCGTCCGCGCCGGCGGTGACCGCGGCCAGCACATCTTCGCGCGTGCTCCGCGCCTTGTCACATGACATCGGGTCAACCCCGGCTTTCTGCGCCTCGGCGATCGCCTCATCGAGCAGCAGGACGGCGGTAACATCCTGAACGCCGTCGTGTGAGGCGCGCCAGCGCCGCGAATCCACGACCTCGGTGCGGTCAATGTAAACGGTGCCGTAATCGGGCTCATTGGCGGGGCCTACGCCCCACAGGTTCGAGTAGTAATAGACCCAGTAGCCGGACCCGCGCGCGCCGTTGCGCAGCGCGGTCCACGGCTGCCGGCGATAGAAGCCCAAGGGGCTGAGCAGCCGCACGTTGCCGGGCGCATCGTACATCCACACCTGGCGGTTGCGCGTGGAGATGATGTCACGGATATCCGGTCGGTCGGAGAGACCGCTCGCCGGAGCCCATACATCAACCCAGGGGTCCAGCTCCCGGATCCATTCCGTCGGATAGGCGCCGCCGGCCGGATCGGCATAGATGGGAGCCTGCGGGTCGGCCTCGCGCAGGACTTTGGCGGCAGCGATCAATTGCTCAATCCCGGTGTGCCCCGAATTACCAGGCTCATCCACCGGGTAGAAGGCAAAGTGGCGATAGTCTATCCCGATTGATGCCAGGTGGGCCACGAACTCGCGCATCCACTCCTGGTGGGCCTTCTTCCAAATCGGCGAATCCTGGCTCATGCTCGCGGGCGCGTTTAACGGCAGGGTGCCGAAGAACAAGAAAGGATCGCCGGGTTTGGCCTTCGCCACCAGCTCATCGAGCGGCGCCCAATCCACTTCGCCGACCAGACGGCCTTCTGCGTCACAGGCGCGCGACGGTGTCGGCGCATACATTACGTTTGAGCCATGTGATATCAGGTTTTCGATAACGCGGTCGCGCAAAGGTTGAGCAAAGGACATGGGCCACGCCCAGTTGCACAGCTTCCAGGGATAGGGATATGGCAGCGCGACCGGGAGCACGTCAAGGCGAAGCGTCGCCTCGGCGGCCGCCGCGGCCATCGTCAGCGACTGGAAGCGAAGCTTTATGGTCCAGGCGCCGGGCGCGAGGTCCCTGGTGTCCACGACCAGCCACACTTGAGTGAAGCTGCCTGGGGCAAGCTGCACGGTGCGGCCGCTGTTCATGGTGGGCAGCATGTCGGGCACATCGCCCCCGAACTTGGTGGGCATCCAGATCACCTCGCACAGCGTCAGGTGCTGCTCCCATGGAGCCTTGGCGCCGTTGGGACCGAGCAAGTCGGCGGGCTCCACGCGGATGGCGAAGGGATCGGGGCCGAGGCCCACCAGGTTGAGGCAGAAGTCCTCCTTCTGGTTGCCATAGGCCCAGGCGGAGAAGACGGCGTTTTCCGACACCGCCGCCGGAAGTTCATCGCGCGGATCTGTGTTATCCCAGGGGTCGGCGTCCGGCCATACGGCGAAGAGCATGTGCGGCGAGATGGCCGCCGCCTTGTTGGCGAAATGGAAGAAGCTCTTCTCTTGCGCGACCCGAGCACGCAATGCGGCGGCATCGTCCAGCACCGACTGCGGCAATTCGGCGGTGGCCGGGATGGCGCGAACCCGCTCTTCGAGCGCAGCGAGGGTTGCATACAAGCTCGCTCGTCGTCGTTGTAGCTCCGCGGCTATATGGGGCGCGGTTGCGGCGATGGCTGCGGGTGCGGCGGCGTCGCGTTTGCACACCGCCTCGACCATGCGGCGCTCGGTGGCGAGCGGCGTGAATGTCGTCCTGCGGCTTTCTGTCACCAGAACGCGATGCTGCGCTGTGTCCAGCAGGCGGGCTTCCATCGCGTAGCGTCCGCGATGGCCGAACGGCAGTTGTACCTCCACTGATTTCCGGTTGGATGTGGTGCGGAATGCCTGAGTCGTGCGCTTGCCGCGCGGATCCGTAAGAGTGACCTCGAGGTAACCCTGGGTAGGCGTGGGAACCGCCCAGGCTGCGGTGACTTTCGTCTCACCTAAGATCGCTTCGAACGTCTTGGGCAGTAATGATCCTCTGGGAGCGGCGGCCTTCGGCGCCGGGCGCTTGCCTTCGGGCATGGGCAACTGGCTGCCCGTGAGTGCGGCGTTCGCCCGGTAGCACGGCCAGAGGACGGCGCCCGCCTTGGTCGGGTTGCCAAAGTGATACGCAAAGACGGTGTCGCGCGAGCAACTGATGACCTCCAGCAAGGTGTCATGGTTGATGTCGGCGATCACCTCCGCGCGGTCTGCTTCACCATTCTGCGGATAGCCGCCGAGCAGATTGCCCTGCGCGTCCAGGACATACAGCGAATTGCCGTCGGTCGCAGCGCCGCGCACCCCGACCACGATCTCGAGGCGGCCATCGCCGTCAATGTCTGCGACCGCAGGGCTCGAGAAGATGCCATTGCCGCCCATGGTCGCCTGCCACAGCTTCTGACCGGCGTGAGAGATGACGAGGACCTGGCCGTATTTTGTGCCGGCGATGATTTCGTCATAGCCGTCGCCGTTGAGGTCGGTGACGGTCAGGGCGCAATAGCATTTGCTGGCGATCGGCACGGTCCAGAAGAGCTTGCCGGTGGCGCCGTCGAGGCAAAACACGGCGCTGGTGGCGCCGGCCTTCAGGATATAGACCTCGGGCTTGTGGTTGCGATCGGCGTCGGCGATGACAGCGACCTCGCGGCCGAATTCATCGGGGCTCGCGAACTCCCACAGCAGGTGCCCTTCATCCGTGATGGCGATCACCCGTTCGGCGTCAATGCCGCAGACGTACTCGGGCTTGCCATCGTTGTTGATGTCGGCGACCGCCGGCGCTGAGATGTGGCCGGGTTGCGCAATCCTGAAGCTCCAGCGATGGTGACCCTTGCCGTCGAGGCACGTGAGCCAGCCGTCCCGGTGGTGGATCAGTACGTCACATCCTGGTCCACCAGGCCGCTGGGCGAGCACAACGTTCGCGAAATCAACGAACGGGTGGCGGGTCTCATAGGACCACTTGGCCTTGCCCTCGCCCGTGAGCGCGGCCACGCGCCCGCGGACAGTGGCAGCCACGATCTCGGACTTGCCGTCGCCGTCAATGTCGCCGCACGCCGCCATGCCGCCGATCAGGTCGCCGATGTCGAACTTGAAGACAACCTGGCCTTTGCCGTTGATGCGCAGCATGTGGTTGTCGCCGTTGCAGACGATCACGCTGTCGGCGGCCTGGGCTGAGGGATATGGCGTAGGCGATCCAGCGCCGCCTGCGACCGGCACGCTCCAGACAATGGTTCGCGCCAGTTCGCCGGCCGAGGCTGCAAGTGCCCCGACGACCAGCACCGCCGCGAGCGTTCCGATGCGGCACATCACCGAAGTCAAATTGGAATTCAGATTCAACTTCTCGCTCCTCTGCCGGGGGCCATTCTTGCCTAATCCCCAATCGGCGAACGCAAACCTTGTTGTATTAGTTTCGGCGGGCGAAAGGGCGCATTCCTGCTGGAGCGGCGTCTGCGGCGGCCGAGACCGCCGGGAAGCATGAACCGCGCCGAGCGAGTTGGCGGTGGGTTGTTATGAAGACCGGCAATCGCCGCGGTGCGGTCCAAGCCAGCAGGTTCGGCCTCCCCGGTGTCGCAATACATTAGGGTGAGGATGATGTAGGCGCTGGGTTGTGGGTGCGCCGTGGGAGGCATTGAAACCATGAGCGTCAGGCAGCACCAATTGAGCGGCATCATCGCCTTGTTCTGCTTAACGGCGGCTTCGGCAACGGCGCGGTGTCGGGCCGCGACACCTGAATTGGTGTGGAAGGCGAAGCTGAACGGCCGCATCTATACTGCGCCCCTGGTGTGTGACCTGATGCCTAGCCCAGGTTTGGAGACGGTAGTATGTGACAGCGAGCGGCGCCAGGTAGTGTGCATCAGCGCGCAAGGACGGCGGTTATGGTCCTTTGGTGAGGGCTTCTCGGCGCGGCTGACCTCGACACCCTCTGCCGGCGATCTCGATGGTGACGGTCGTTTGGAGGTCCTGGTGGCGGGCGGCGGGGGCAACCTTGTCTGTCTGCGCGGCGATGGCTCGCTTGCGTGGCGCATCAAGACCGATGGCGAAGTGGACTGGTGCGCGCCGGTGATCTGCGATCTTGACGGCGACGGCTCTCCCGAGATCATCCTGGGATCAGCGGGCGGCCTGCACTGTCTGTCCGCGACCGGGGCGGAGCGCTGGAAGGCCAGGCAATTCGGCGGCGTGGGCACACTGCCTGCCGTGGCTGACCTCAACGGCGACGGCAAGCAGGAGATTGCGGTGCCCGTGGATCGTTCTCTCTTCTGCCTGGACGCCGACGGCAACACGCTGTGGCAAGCCGCCGCGCCGGTGGCGTGTGACGGAGTGAGCATAGGTGATGTAAATGGCGACGGCAAACCCGAAGTGGTTGTCACCTTCGACGAGGGCATTATCTACTGTCTCACGGGCGAAGGACGGCGTCTGTGGGCTTATTACGGCGGATACGCGGGCGGCGGGGACAACTGGCTCACTCCGCCGGCGCTGGGTGACCTGGACGGCGACGGCCGGTTGGACATCGTTGTGGGCGACGGAAGCGGCGCGCTGCGCTGTGTTGATCATCAAGGCCAGGAGCGCTGGTATTACCTCTTCGGTCACCCCATCGGGGATGGGCCGACGGTCGGGGATGTGGATGGTGATGGGGAGCCGGAGGTTTTCGTGGGCTTCGATGACGACGGCACGGTGCTTTGCCTGAATAGCACCCCGGTGATAGAGTGGCGCTTCATGGCCGATTTCCGGGTGACGGCCTCGCCCTCGGTGGCAGATATTGACGGCGATGGTCGAGCCGAGGTGCTGGTGGCCTCCAATGACAACTACCTGTATTGCCTGCGTGCCCCTGGCGCGCATAGCTCGGGAAAGCTGCCGTGGCCGATGCGTCGGCTCGATGCCGCCCAGACGGGCGCGTTGGTGGGGAGGTGAGCGATGCGACGGCTCCTTTTCTTAATGGCCGCCTGCGCCGTGACGATTAGCGTGTGCGCTCTCGCCGGTGTGTCGGCGTCGGGCAACCTGGTGCCTAACCCATCTTTCGAATCCGGCGAGAGGGTGCCTGATTCCTGGCGATGCAGCCCAGCCCAGCGCGGCTCGCGGGCGGAGACCGGGGCGCGTTTTGGGCGGCGCTGCCTGGCGGTGGAGGCCGTCGGCGGGGCCGTTGCGTGGCGGTCGCGTCGGTTCGCAGTTGGCGCCCGCCAGGGGCTGAGGTTGAGCGGGTGGCTGCGCGTAGATGGGGGAGAAGCGTGGCTTGAGGTGCGCCTGATCGCCGCCGACGGACACGTCCAGGCCGTGGTCACGCCGGCTGGGACCGATGCTGAGTGGACTTACGTGGCGGCCGATATCCCTGGCGCGAAGAGCCGCCCGGCGCGCCAGGCCTTTGTGGTCTGCCGGGCGCAAGGCGGCAAAGCCTGGTTTGACGGCCTGCGCCTTGCTTCGCTCGATATCAATATCCTTCCTAACGCTGAGCTGGCGCCGCGTCTCGTTGACGGCAAGCCGCTCCCGAGCGGGGAACCCAGCGGCTGGTATGCGCTGCCGGAGACCGATGAGCGCTCGCTGGCGGTCACCGAATTCGCGGCGGGCGGGCCCAGAGCGCTACGCTTGGGAGAGCCAGGGCCCTCGGCCGCCTCGTGTTACCTGGTTGATCTGCCGCCGGCGACGAAGTCCTGCGCCCTTGAGGCCGCCGTGCGCAGTGATGGGGAGGTGGCGTGCGCTATTTCATGGTTCGGTCCACGAGGCTGGATCCGCGACCACACTTACCGGGTGGCGGGCGAGAATATGAGCTGGTCGCCGCCCTCCGACGTCCCCGCGCCGGCCCAGGCCAACCGCGTGCGCGTGACCTTCGCCCTTGCCAAGGGCAGCTTCGCTTGCGTGCGGCCGCTGGCGTTGATTCCCGTGACCGCGCGTCAGGCACCGAGGACTCAGGCGCGGGTGTTCGTCAACCAGGTGGGCTATGAGCCGACAGCGACGAAGACCGCAATCGTGGGCACGACGGCTTTCCCCGGTCACCTGCGGGACGCGTACTTTGCGCTGGTGGATGAGAGCGGGCGGCAAGTTTCGGCTGGCCGTCTGGTACCGCTTGGGCGGATGCACGAATGCCGACCTGACGACTGGGGCGCCTACTACTGGCTCGCGGATTTCACGGAATTGAAGCACACAGGGCGCTTCCGGGTGCGGGCGCAGGTGGGAGGTGAGTGCGGCGTCTCACACGCGTTCACCGTCGCTCCAGGCGTGCTGCTAGAGCGGACGGCGGAGCTCACCTACCGTCACTTCTACTACCAGCGCTGCGGGGGGGAGGTGCCGGGCTGGCACGCGGCGTGCCATTTGGATGATGCCCGGCTGCCGGATGGCTCTCATTGCAGCCTGGCGGGGGGTTGGCATGATGCCGGCGATTACAATAAGTGGATGCACACCGTAGGCCCCTCCCTGGCTCTTTACGGCATGTCCAGCGCTTACCTTGCCCACCAGGCGTTCTTTGATGGGATTGACCGCGACAGCAATGGACGCGCAGACTTACTGGATGAGATCATGTGGGGCGCAGATTGGCTGCTGCGGATGCGCAACCCCAAGACCGGTGGCCTCTACGGCTCGATCGCCACGGGCTGGAGTTACTGGGGGCTGGCGGAGAATGAAACAGACAATATCCCCGGCAACGCCGACGACCGCCCGGCTCTCGACGAGGACCAGTCTGTCTCGCGGGCGGCGGCGGCTTTCGCGAAGATCGCTCGCTGTGTGCCCGATGGCAAGGTTTACCTTGACGCGGCCATTCAACTGGAGGCCTATTCTCGCAAGGAGGGCCCAAACTCCGACCGCTTGCTCGCCAACCTCGCCATCTGGCAGGCGACCGAGAGCCCGGAGCATCTGGCCCAGGCCAGGGTCTGCGCCGATGCGATCGCAGCCGCGTCTGCCGATGGGCGCCAAGGGCCCGCGCTGGCGGCGCTGGCGCTGTTTGTCAGCAGTGTGGCGGAGGCCAGGGCCGATGAGAAATACCGTCAGGCGCTGCGGGATTCCATGGCCTGGCTCGCCGCCCGCCAGAGCCAGCCGTTTCGGCTGGCCGCGGGGCGCACCGGCCTGGACCTCGACATGGAGCAGGCGGCGCGCCTGACGCAGTGGGGGCACCACATGGAGCTTACCTCAAGCGCCTGGGCGGCGGCTGCATGCGCTCGGGCGCTGAATCAGCCCGAGCGGTTGCAGATTGCATACAATGAACTGGATTGGCTCTTCGGCCTTAACCCGCTCGATCTCTGCATGCTGCACGGGGCCGGCAGCCACCATCCAGCGCGTTACCATCATCGCTATTCGACCATCCCGGGGCATCGCGATGGCGCGGTGCCCGGGGCCATCCCCAACGGCATCGGCCGTCCCTTGCGACAGCCAGACCTCGACCTGCCCTTCCTGGATGAAATCAACCGCGACCCTTCCACCGACGAGCCGTGGATTCCATACAACGGCTATCACCTGTGCGCGCTGGCGGAGATGGATTAGCGCTTTCCTTGCGGGCCTCACTCCGGGTGGCCACGGCGGTGCACCGCGCCGTTGCCGGTGTCCATGCGGGCGCCGGGTCACGACCTCGGAGCGTCCCTCTCGGTGCCCCAGGCCGTGCCAGGCGTGCTGATGCGGCTTATAGCTTGAGCCGGAGCGTGGCGATTTGCCACGGCCTCAGTTCGAAGGTGGCGGTCGAGCCGCTCATGCGAATCGAGCCCGCCAGCATCGCGCCGGATAGGTCCACAAACTCGGCGGCGCTGGGCGCGAAGGGCAGTGCCACCGTCACTTCCGTAGAGGCCGATGCCATGTTCACGATACGCAGCAGCGCGTGTTCCTCCTCATGGGTGAGTGCACTCAGGCGCACGGTTGGAGGGCAGATGCTGAGCCACTGCACGTCGCGTGCGAGCGCGTCTTTGGGCACCCACTGTTGGCGCAGGGGGTGGCGCAGCTGCTGGGCAAGGCCAACGAGATCGGCCTGCTGCCAATCACCATCGGCGAGAATCAACCGGTGATGGAACCGCTGGCTTTCCCCGAGGTCGTGGGCCTGGGTTTGCGACTCCCAGATGCGCTCGAAACGCGGGAACTGGCGAGCGAGAAAGTGGACGAGGCGGCGGGGCTTGCCGGAGGCGCGGAAGAACTTATCGCCATCTTCTGCGACCAGAGCCACCAGGCCGCGGCGGTCATGGGCGGCGACCCAGGTGCGCGCCCAGAACATGCCCTGGATCAGCCGTTCGAATCCGACGTAGGGGCAGCCATCGAGGTCACGTGGTTCGACGCCGAACGGGATGTCGGCGGTGAGCGACGCCCGGCGCGAGAGAGGCAGGCTGAGCGCAAGGAAGCCTTGACGGGGTTCGCTGGGAGGCGCGAATTCGGTCGCGCAGCGCACGCCGCACTCGCCCCGGATCAGGTCAATATGCTGCCGCACCCAGAAGCCTGCGGTGCTGCCGGTGCGCGTCACTCGCCAGCGCAAGGGCCCCTGCTCGTCCACGCGCACCTCTTCGACAACGAATCCCTCGGGGTTGTCGGGGATACCGCTGCCAACATACCAATCATCACTGGTCATCGGGTAGTGGACGGGCTCGAGGAACGCCGCGCCCGCGACTGCGCGTCGCTCGGTCCCGCGGACCAAATCCTCGATGCGCACCAACTGTCCGTTGCGAAAGGTGAGGCCGACCTCATCACTGGATAGGCGCAGAGTAGTTTTCGTAGCCGTGATGAATGCAGGCAGTTGAGGCGGCGTCTCGTCATATTCGATGCGCAAGGCCGCATAACCACATGCAGGAGCCTCAACCTCGGCCAGCAGCCCGTACTCGCCGGCGGCGTGGGGACCGGCAAAGAAAACCTGTGTCGGCAATTCGCTCCCCCTGGCGTCGAACAAGCGCGCCCCGCCGCGGGCAAGGTCGGAGTTGATCATCCGCAGCGGGATCACCTCGCGGCGCTGCGCTGGCAGAGTATTGATGATCGCCAGGCCACCGGCGTCCATGGGCAGGCAACCGCCGACCAGCGCGCGAACCGCGCGATCAATGATCCTGTGGCCGGCGTCAATGGTTTCGCGCAGTGACAGGCGCGCGGCCTCCCAGTCCGGCTGGAATAGAAGCTGCACCGCATGGGGCGCGTTATCGAGCAGTCTCTCCCAGGACTCGGTCAACTCTCCGGTGGGATAAACTGCGCCCTTCACCACCCTGGCCAGCGTGGAGAGAATTTCAGCATCAACGAGCAGGCGGTCGGCCTGCTCCCGCAACCACCAGATGCCGCGGCGCCCGTTCCACGCGGCGTTGTAGCACACCTCCGCCGGATCGAGCGCGCCTTCGACCGTGGGGAGGTGGTCGCTCTCTGCGGCCAGGCCGGCGAACAGCTCGTCGGGATTGCTGAAACGCATCTTGCTCGACTCTCGCTGATTCCAAATGCGGATCAGCTCTCCGTAGTCACAGAGCTGGTCCCGTTGGTAGTTCCAGCGGTCCGGGCGGGAGTCATCGGAGCCGACCGAGAGCGGAAGGTTGCTCGCGGCCTCCGCGAGGGCTGGTGGAAGATATCGGTGGCAGATGTTCGACACCACGGCGTCCCAGTCGGTGTCCCACGTTGGGCCATGGCGCTCTTCCGGTGTGTAGAGGCCGCCGTACTGCGCGCGGCAGACGAGCACGGTGTCGCCGGAGAGACCCTTCCAGTAGAAGGCGCGCGGGACGCCCTGCCGATCCAGGCCCGCTTCCGGGCGCCACGCGAAGTAGTTGCGGATGCCGGCCAGCCGCAGCAACTGCGGCACCTGGCTGTGCCCGATCGCCACATCCATGTTGGCGTAAACGTTGAGACGCACCTCCGGCGCCAGCTCCTGCCACCGGCGCATTCCGAATTGAAGGTTGCGTATGAAGGTCTCGTCGCCGACGTGGGTGCTGCGGACGTTTCCGTAATGGCCGCAGCATACGGCCAGCCGTCCGCTGGTGACATGCTTGAGCAATCGCGCGACATTCCGCGGCCGGAGCTGAATGTACGGCTTGATCCACTCGGTCCAGGTATCAACGTAATAGCGAAACGCCGGGTCCTGATCGAGCAGATCGAGCACTTCATCCATCGCACGGGTGTAACGATCCAGGTGCCAGGCGCGGCTGTGGACCCAGGCGACATCGGCATGGGTATAGGGGATAACGTGGAGGGTGCGCCCGGCGAGCGCGCGCCGGCGGGAATCAAGCATGGGCACGTCTTGCTCCTTCTTCGCCGAGTGGTGGTTGATGACGCTGGCGTACCTGACTTCGATCCCACTTCTGGCTCACTCTGATTACCCCGGCCGCCGCGGCCGCTCCGGCCGGCAATCGAGCAATGGCGCAGCAGGAGAAGAACCGCGGACGTGAGTATTTGTGCATGGCCATTGTGTTCGGGATTCGCTGCGCCCGCTCCTGCGGGCAGCGGTCTTGCGCCCTTCAGGCGTTCGAACGCAAAAGGAGGCTTCGATGAGGTTCGAGCAGGACCATGTTCGATTGCGTGAGCGCGCGCTCGAATGCCTGCGGCAGGCAGGCATCGTGATTCGCCCCGACGAGGCCGAGCGCATGGAGGTGGCTGACTTCGGCCTCGGCGAAGTGGAGACCAGCGGCCTGGAGATAATCGTCTACGTCAACAATGATCGCTATTGCGCTAAGGAACTGGTGCTGTTTCCAGGGCAGACTTGTCCTCAGCACCGCCACCCGTCGGCGGCGGGCCGGCCGGGCAAGCAAGAGACCTTCCGCTGCCGATGGGGGGAGGTCTATCTCTACGTGCCGGGCGCGCCCACGCCCAACCCGAGAGCCGCGCCGCCAGCCCACCGCGGTGAATTCTACACCGTGTGGCACGAGATCGTGCTCCGACCCGGGGATCAGTACACTTTGGCTCCCGATACCTGGCACTGGTTCCAAGGGGGGCCCCAGGGAGCGATAATCTCCGAGTTCTCCAGCACCAGCACCGACGAGGCCGATGTGTTCGCCGATCCGCAGATCAGGCGGGTTTGACCAAGGGCGCGGGGATAGCGCAGGGGGTCGTAATGCCCGACCCGGTTGACCGGGCCTTGCGAACGGGCGCGCATATGCAAACCCCTCGGCGCGGCAACGCAATGAGTGAGAAGCTCTATTTTCGGCCGCCGGGGCTTGGGCCCGATTGCAGCACTCCTCGTTCGCAGCGGCTCCGGGAGCTCCGTTTTCGCATGGGGTATGAGCAGCGCCCGGAACCGCCTCACTACACCCAACTCGCAGATGAAGCGCGACGGATCTTCCTGGAGCAGGAGCCGATTGCCCCATCACTTGCGCGAGCAAAGGCGCTGCGACACGTTGTGGAACACTGCGAGATCACCATTCAAGATGACACCGTGCTAGTGGGCGGGGAAACCCCGTTCTTCTTCAATCTCCTGCTGCCGACGCTGCAAGCGGACCGCCACAGCCGCGAGGGGCAGCGGGCGCCAGATGAGGCGTGTGAGCGCTTGCGCGGCGCGGCGGCATTTTTCGCAACGTGTTTCGAGGGGCATATCACGCCCGGACTCGAGTTTATCCTTGGGCAGGGAATCGAGGGCTTGCGCCGGCGAATCGAGGAACACTTGGCCGCGCTTCGGGCTTCCGAGTCCGCGGAACCGGAGAAAGAGGCGTTTTACGAGGCCGCGCTGCTTTCGTGCGAATCGGTGCTCATCTACGCCCGGCGCCATCGCGCAGCAGCCGAGCGGCTGGCCCGCGAATCGCAGGACGGCAAGCGGGCGACTGAGCTCCGCCAGGTGGCGCGAATGCTCTCGCGAGTGCCGGAGCGCCCGGCCGAGACTTTTCATGAAGCCCTGCAATCGTACTGGATGGTCTATGTTCTTGTCACGCTCGAGATGGGGGGGTGCGGTCCCGGCGGCGGGTTGGGATTGGGGCGGCTCGATCAGTTTCTCTACCCTTACTACCTGCGCGATATCGAGCAGGGAGGTTTGACTCGCGAGCAGGCGCTTGAGCTTATGGAGCTGTTCCTGCTCGCATTTCGCCACGTTGACTATTATACGCCGCACCAACCGTATACGCCGGGCAGCCAGGGCAGCCTGGGTGGGGTCGCGCCGACGGGGCTGGAGGCGTCGAACGAGCTGACCGAACTGATTATGGAGGCGTCGCTGCGCATCGCCATGCCGGCGCCATATATCTCGCTGCGACTGCACCGGGGGGCGCCGGAGCGCTACTGGCAGGCGGCGGCGAACTACATCATCGGCGGCCTGGGCTTTCCAGTAGTCAACGACGAGGTGCTGGTGCCGGCGCTGCTGCGGCACGGGCGATCGCTCAATGATGCGCGGGACTATATCTGCTCGTGCTGCTACGAGAATACGATTCCCGGCCGCGAGGCGTTTCACCCGAATGCAGCATACCTGAATCTGCCACTGGTGCTGGAACTGTCGCTCAACGAGGGCCGGTCGCTGGTGAGCGGCCAACGCGTGGGCTGTGAGACGCGGCCCGCCGAGGAGTTCGAGAGTTTCGATGAAGTGATGGAGGCGTTCCTGGCGCAGTTGCACTACGTGTCCGACTAGCTGGCGGCCCTGGTGCATGACGCCGACCGATCGCACATGGCGAACCGCCGCTATCCCTTGATGTCGCTGTTCATTGACGATTGTCTGGCGCGCGGGAAGGATGTGTGCGCGGGTGGCGCGCGCTATAACTTGACCGGGTGCATCGCCGCGGGGCTGCCCAATGTGATCAATTGCCTGGGCGCGATTCGCGAGCGCGTGTTTCGCCAGCGCGCGCTCAGCATGGCGCAGGTTACGGAGGCGCTGCGCGCCAACTTCGCGGGACACGAGGACGTTCGCCATGAGCTTGTAACCGCCCCCAAGTGGGGGAACGGCGACCCCCGGATAGACGATCTGGCTTCGATTGTGACGGACGCGCTCTACGACGAGCTGGCTCAGCGGACCAACCCGCGCGGCGGGCGCTGGCAGCTCGCACTTTACTCATTTGTCGCCAATGTGCCGCTGGGAGAGGCGATTGGCGCCTCCGCTGACGGACGCGGGTCAAGAGAGATCCTGACGCGGAATCTGAATCCCGCCCGGGGCACCGACCACGAAGGGCCGACCGCAGTGCTTGGTTCCCTGAGTCGGATTGATTTCACCAAGACGCCCAACGGCTCGGCGCTGGATCTTCGGTTCGACCCGGCGCCGTTCCTGACCCCCGAGGGCCGGGAGAAATTCGTCGGCTTCTTGAAGGCGTTCGTCAACCTCGGCATCATGGAGATGCAGGCCACGATGGTGGACACGGAGACGCTGCTGGCGGCGAGAAGGAATCCGGAGCAGTTTCCGAATCTCATGGTGAAGGTGGCCGGCTACAGCGCGCGGTTTATTGACCTGCCGCCGCACGAGCAGGAGGAAATCATCGGGCGTGCATCGCGAGGCGTCTGATGCCCGCTGGCGACGGGGGCGCGTCCCCCTTCTCGCTACTGGAGCCTGATGCGGGCGTAGCGAATCGTGCGCGGCTGATCGGGGGATTCGCCGAGGACATCGAGCGTCGCGGATGGCGGTGAGCCGCCCCGTTGGCTGGCGGTCATGAAGCTGGCAAACGGGTGAGCGAGCGCGACCTTCACCGGCTGGCTGTGCGTGCCCTCGGGCAGGATTTCCATGACCCGGTTCTCCGATACCGTCTTGCCCGAAGCATCGGCGCCGCCGCAATAGTAGAAAACAAACAGGCGCCCGCCGGGAGTGGCGTGGAAACGCGCGACACCGGGTATCTCGCTTGATTCGCCTTCCCCCGCCTTGGCCAGGATGTCGCGGGCGACCACTTTCCCGCTGCGCACAATGCAGTGTTGGAGCGAATAGGTTAGGCGTTCACCGGGGAAGAACTTCTCGCGCAGGCGCGGGTCGAGAGTGGTTTCGAGCCACAGCAGGTGTGCCGCCCCATCCGGAGCGAGCCAGATGTCGAGGTTGTCAATGTGGCCAGCGGTTTTCTCGCGGCTCGCGATCTCGGTCCATTCGGAAAATGGCGTGGTCAGGATGTTCGGCGTCCACGTGTAGAATAGCCGGCGAAAATCGTAATCCCATTCCTGGCCGGTCAGCTCGCGCTTGTACGCGCGCCAGGCTTTGACCGGCTCGATGATATCGCTGATCGCCAGGATGTGGGCGGCGCGGTTGGCGAGCGCGACCACCGGGTAGCACAAGCGGATCGCTTCTGGTGCCTCGTACTCACAGCCCATCGGGAAGACCAGCTTGCCGCGGGCGGCCCAGCGTCCCGCCCGGTCGCGAAAACTCCAGTACTGCGCCTCATGCCCGCGGATGTTGAGCAGCAGGAGCTCGCGCTCGCGCCCATCGGCAGCGAGGCCGCGGTACGAGTGCTCGGTGAAAGCGGGCCGGTCCTCCCAGCGCGGCAGCAGCCGGCGATAAGGGGCTTTCGGATCGCGGGCGGCGAATTGCAGGATTTGGGGCATCGCCGGGCCGTTGTGGACATTCGGGTCGGTCAACGCCGGATTGACCGACAGGAAAAGGCAGCCATCCGGGAAGCCCGCCAGCGGACAGGGCTCGCGGGTGCGATCCTTGGGATCGCGCTGCTGCAGCGCCCAACCGTCATCGGTGCGGTGGAACAACAGCCACCTCACGTTGTTGAGCGGCTGGAGGTCCTGGATTGTCTCGAGGCCGCTGACAAAAACGTCGCTGCCGATGCGCGCGATGCACGTCGAGCCCTTGCACCACATCGGCCCCGCGCCATTGTTGGCAGGTTCGTAGCTGTAAACATCCTCTTCCGCCTCAACTATCGGCGCGAGCGGTCTGACGGCCTCGCCGCAAGCAGACGCGGTTACCATGAGGCAGATCATGATTGAAGCCCACCTGGTCATCTCGTTACCTTGCGGTTGTCCACACGGCGGCGCGAGCCTCTCCAGCGGCAGATCAACTGCATGGGCCAAGCGCATGCCGCACCTGCCCGCTAAGATAGTTGGCCGTGGCGCCCCGATTTCCCTGCGTGCCCGGCGCGGGCGTATGTGTAGGTAATCATCGCGGCGCCGTCGAAGAGGGGTTGATGCGCGTCCGGCCTGGTGGCTTTGGCGGCTGACGGGTGGTGGGCGTCGTGCGGAGGTCCGCGAATGAGGGTTTGCGAGGGACAACTGAGGCGTCGGGTTGACAACAAGGACCTGCTGGTCTTTGCCTGCATCATTGACAGTCGCTCGTCCTCCGTGATCGAGGTTTTCCAGGAAGCCGGTTTCGACGCCCTGCTCATAGACCGGGAGCATTCGGCGCTAAACCACGAGACGATCATGGATCACATCCGGGTTGCGCGCGCCCTGGGCTTTCCGTGCATGGTGCGGGTCGCCGAAGACACCTATCACGAGCTCAACCGCACGTTGGACCAGGCGCCGGACGGCGTCTTCGTGCCGCGAGTCAAGACCAGGGAGCAGGTCGAGCGGATTCTCCGCACGGTCAAGTATCCGCCCCTCGGAATGCGCGGCTTGGCGGGCTCGACCTGCCCCGTCAGCAAGTACCGCGGATGGAGCCGCGGGGTGGTCGAGCAGATCGAAACCGTTAACCGGAATACGGTGGTCGGCATTCAGATTGAAACCGCCGAGGCACTCGAGCGCTTGGACGAAATCCTGTCGGTGAAGGGCGTGGACATGGCGGTGGTCGGGCCCGATGACCTCGGCATGAACCTGGGACTGCCCGGTCAACTGGAAAGCAAGCCATATCTTGACGCGGTGCAACGGGTTATTGCGGCATGTGACAAGTGCGGCGTCCTGCCCGGAGTGGCGACCGGGGACCCGGATGCCGCGGCCCATTGGATCAGATGCGGGGCGAAGGTGATCTGGTACGCGGCCGACATCGGCCTGGTTTGGACGGCGGCAGTGAGGACCATGAACGACCTGAAGCAGCGGCTGGCCGGGGAATAGCGTGACCGAACTGGCGCAGCGGATTCGAGATACCACGGTGCGGCCCGGCCAACTGGCGGTTTTTTACCTAGCTCAGGCCGGGTTTTGCTTCAAGACCTGGCGCGCACGGGTGGTCGCAATTGATCCTTACCTGACGGATTGCTGCAACCGGCTGTTTGGCTTTCGGCGCATGATTCCCGCGGTGATCGCGCCTGAGGAGCTGGAGGCGGACATCGTGGCCTCTACCCATGCGCACGCTGACCATCTCGATCCCGACGCCGCCCCCATTCTGGCGCGGCATCCGAAAACGCATTTCCTGGGTGCGCCGGATTGTGAAGCGATGTATCGCGGCATCGGCCTCCCGCGTGAGCGATACTCGATTGTGAAGCGAAATCAAACCGCGGTGGTGAATGGGATCGAGTTTCGCGGCGTGTTCGCGGATCACGGGGAGTTGGCGCCCGATGCGATCGGGTTACTCATTGATTTTGATGGCATCAGGGTCTATGACGTCGGCGATAGCGCCTACGCGCCGGATGAGATCAGACAGTCGCTGGGGGGCCGGGTGGACATCATGATCTCGCCCATCAACGGGCAGTTCGGCAACATGAACGCCGACGAGACCTGCCAGTTGGCGGCCATGGTTAGGCCGAGACTCCTCATCGCCTCGCACTTCTGGATGTTCATCGAGCATGGGGGAGATCCGGCGCGGTTCCTGGAGGCGGCGAAAGAGCTGGCGGCGGGGATTGACGCACTGGTCATGGCGCCGGGTGAGCGGGTGATCTTTGCGAAGGACAGATGATGCAAGAGGAGACCAGAGCGCAGCCGCTGGTGGTGCGGCTGAATGCCGAGACGTGTCCGCCCATCCCGCAGGAGCGGGAGATACTCGCGGCCGTCAGCGCTCGCATGGTTGAAATCGAGGGCGCGACCGACGACGACATTGTGGGCCACGCGGCCAATTGCGACGCGCTCATGGTTGTCGCATCATGCGTGCGCGGGCACGTTATCCAGCAGCTTCGCAAGTGCAAGGTAATCTCACGGCTGGGGATCGGCACCGATAAGATTTGCGTTGAGGAGGCGACGCAGCAGGGGATCATGGTCACCAATATCCCTGGGTTTTGCACCGACGAGGTCGCCGACCACGCCCTCGCCTTGCTGCTGGCGGCGGCGCGGCAGCTCACCTATTATGAGCGGCGCATGAGGGAGGGCCAGCCTCCGTTGCAGGTCGAGGGGATCCACCGGCTTTCCACCCAGAAGCTCGGCGTCATCGGTTTCGGGCGCATCGGCCGCGCAGTGGCAAAGCGGGCGCACGCGTTCGGGATGGAAATCCTGGCCCACGACCCTTACATCACCCCGGAAGAGGCCGCCGCTGCCGGCGCAAGCCTGGTTGATATGGATGCGATCCTTGGGCAGTCCGATTACCTCTGTCTGCTGTGTCCGCTGACGCCGGAGACACGCGCCATGCTGACGCTGCGCGAATTCCGCCGCATGAAGCCCACCGCGGTGTTGATCAACACCGGGCGCGGCGAGCTGGTGGATGAGGACGACCTGGCTGTCGCCCTCGAAACCGGCATTATCCGTTATGCGGCGCTCGATGTCTATGGCAGCATCAATGTTTTCTCTCGGCAGGGATTCCCCACCGACCATGCGCTCTTCCGCTTGCCCAATGTGCTGATGACCCCGCACGTTTCGGCGCATTCGATTGAATCCGAGCTGGAACAGAAAACCAAGGGGGCGCAGGCGGTGGTTGAGGTCTTGTCCGGAAAATGGCCGCAGCACCTGGTGAACCCGGAGGTCGTGCCCCGGTTTGCGATAGACAGACCGATGGAGCACGGGTGAAGTGAAGATGGAGACGATGAAGGCGGCGAGAATCTTCGGCCCCGGCGACATGCGCGTGGTCGAGATGCCCATCCCGGAGCTGCGATCGCACGACGTGTTGTGCAAGGTGGTGCGGTCGGGGATTTGCGGCACGGATTACGCGATATACAGCGGCGAGTTTTCGTTTGTGAGGAGCGGCGCAATCAAGTTTCCGATGACGCCGGGGCACGAGTGGTCGGGGGTGGTGGCGCAAGCCGGCGCGGAGGTAACACGCCTGAAGCCCGGCGACCGGGTGGTGGGTGACACCGCGGTCTCCTGCGGGGCGTGCAACAAGTGCTTGCTCGGGGCCTATTATGACTGCGACGACATCCATTCCGTCGGCACCGTCAACACCTGGGACGGAGCCTACGCCGAGTATATCGTCATGCCCGACCGCCACCTCTTCCCATTGCCCGAGAGCGTGAGTTTCGACAATGGCGCTCTGGTGGAGCCGGCGGCGACCGCGCTTTCCGCGGTGGTGAAAGCGGAGGTCAAGCTTGGGGACACGGTATTGGTGCACGGGAGCGGTCCCATCGGGATCATGGCGGGCAAGCTGGCGAAGCTCAGCGGCGCCGCTAAAGTTGTGATCACTGGGCGCAAGGACTCCAAGTTAAAGGCAGCCCTGGCTTTGGGAATTGACGCGGCGGTGAATACCACCCGGGAGCCGTGGGCCGAGGCCGTGCGCGGCCACGCCGGGGCGTACGGCGTGGACCGAGTGATCGAGGCTTCCGGCTCAACGGAGTTGCTGAAGGAATCATTCGCGCTGGTCAAGCAAGGGGGCGTGGTGTCGGCGGTGGCTTTCTACGAGCGCCCGGTGGAGGTGTTGGATGTTGATCGGTTGGTCTTCGGCAACCTGGCGCTGCGCGGGTCGGCAGGAAGCCTGGGCACGTATCCGGTCATTCTGAAGCTAATGGATCTCGGGCTGCTCGATTTCGGCTCCCTGATCACCGGGCGCTACCAGCTTGACCGGGTGGGACAGGCGATGACAGATATGAAGGACAAGAACGAAACCAGGATCAAGTTGATGTTGGACATGGCCGGGTGATGTGACGGGCCCAGGGCGCTGGAGACGCGGAGGCGACATCCAGCCGGCCGGCTCTCCTAAACATTCTGGCGAGGCGGTATCAACTAACCCACGATGAGCATAGACGCCATTCTTCCGGCCGGCGGGCGCATCTCCGGCGATTTCGCCCGAGAGACGGGGACCGAGATCAAGGCCCTGATCGCGCTCTGCGGGCGGACGCTGCTGGAACGGACGCTGGCCACCCTTCGCGCCACCGGGCGCGTGGGGCGCATCGTCGTCATCGGCCCGCGCGAGGTTGTCGAACATCCTTGCCCGCACGCAGCCGACGCGGCGCTGATGGAAGCCGGCTCTGGTCCCGCGAATATCGTGCGAGGCATGGAGTGGCTTTGGAACGCCAGCGGCGGCCGCTACCCAGAGCGCATTCTGATCATCACGACCGATTTGCCGTTTCTGACCGCGCAGGCGGTTACCGGGTTTCTCGACGCGTGCCCGGCAGATGTGGATGTCTGCCTGCCGCTGACTCGTCGTCGGGAATTCGAGGCTGGATTTCCCGGTTTGACCATCGAGTACGTGCGTTTGCGCGACGGCCAATGGACGATGGGCTGCGCGTTCCTGGTCAGCCCCACGGCAATCGCAAACAACCGGGCGATGATCGAAAGAGCCTTCGCCGGGCGCAAGAGTCAGATCGCCATGGTGCGCCTGCTCGGTCCGCTGTTCATCGTGCGTTTTCTGGCCCGGCGGTTGACGGTGGCGGATATCGAGCGGCGCGGCCTGCAACTGCTCGGATGCACCGGCGCCGGCATCCGCGGCTGCGCCCCGGAACTGGCGTTGGACATAGACCAGCCGCAGGACTATCATTACGCCCTCCTGAACTGCCGGCGATGAGAGCGTGTTCATGACATCAGCAAGCCCCCCGCGCCCGCATACCCGCAAGCCGCCGGTGCAAGGCGGCGCGGGCTATCCAGAGCAGTCGGCGAGGTTGTATTTCGACCTCAGCGTGTTCTGGTTCGCGCTCTCCTTCCTCTGGGCGGGGATGATTACCATCGTCATTCAGACGCTCGTCAAGCAGATGGCGGGCAGCCAGAAGGATCTCTACCTCGGCTGGACGCTGGCCGTCGGCGCATTCATCTCGACCGGGGTGGTGATCATCACCGGCACCATGAGCGACCGCTCACGATGGAAGATGGGAAAACGGCGGCCATATATGATCGCCGGCGCCGCACTGTCGGCGCCCGCGCTGTTGTGGCTGGCCGCCGTCGGCTCCATCCCGATGCTGATAATTGACTTCTGCCTCATCCAGCTATGGGTTAACGTCGCCACCTCGCCATTCCAGGCGATGATACCCGACATGGTGCCCAAGGAACGTCAGGGGGTCGCGTCTGGTTACATGGGCATGGCGAGCCTGCTGGGGCAGCTCGGGGGGCTGATCCTGTGCGGCCTTCTTATCACCCGGCCCGGTGGGTTATGGATGATCGTCCTCACCCTTGCGGGGCTGCTGCTGGCGGCGATGCTCTACAGCGTCGCGCGCCTACCCGAAAGCTCCGCCGCGGAGAATCCCGCGCCGCGGGTGGGCCTGGGTGGAGCGCTGGTGGAGTCATTTCGCGTCAACCCGCGCGAGCACCCCGATTTTTTCCGTCTCATCGGGTCGCGGTTTGTCATCAACATGGGCTTTTACACGGCGACGGAGTTCTTGCTCTACTACGTGAGCGATACCCTGCGCGCGCCTCACCCGGTGGATACGGTGACGCGGATTTTCGTTATCACCACCATCTCGGGGCTGTTTGGAACGTTCCCGGCGGGTAAGCTCAGCGATCGCATGTCGAAGAAGGTGGTGATATACGCATCGGCCGCGATCACCGGGGTCGCGGCGCTGATCTTTCTGCTGACAAGCTCGATCGAAGTTGCGCTGGGCGCGGCGTTCCTCTTCGGCGCGGGGTTCGGGGCGTTCATGGCGGTGGATTGGGCGTTTGCGACCAACTTGCTGCCCGACCGCGATGAAGCGAAATACATGGGCATATGGCACGTCGCGTTCACGGTGCCCCAGGTCATGGCGCCGCTCATCGGCGGCATCGTGGCGTACCTTTTCAACCAGCGGATCGGACAGGGATTCGGCTATCGCGCCGTGCTGTTCCTGGTGCTGGTCTATCTCGCGATCGGGACCGCGATGATACGGCCGATTAAAGAACGGCTCATCTTGAAGGAGTTAACGACCGGCGGCGGGCAATAGCGCCGAAGAATGGAGCATGGGGACATGAGAGTATCCCGTCGTCGTTTTCTGGGCGCTGCTGCCGCTGGTCTGGCGGAAGCAGGCCTGGGCTTCCCCGCAGTGGCGCAGGTCGCGAAGGCGATCTCGCCAAACGAGAAGATCGTTGTGGCGCACGTGGGCGTCGGCGGGATGGGCATGGCGCATGTTCAATGGTTCGCGAGCATGCCTGATGTGGAAACGGCGGCGGTTTGCGACGTGGATACGTCTCACGCCGCGGCGGCCCTCGGCCGGCTGAAGGAGATCCGCCCCGATACCCGCGCGGTGGTCGAGAGTGACTTCCGGCGCCTGCTGGACCGCCCCGACATTGACGTTATCACTTACGCGACACCCGATCACTGGCATGCGCTCAATGCTATTCTCTCGTTCCAGGCGGGCAAGCACGTCTATGGCGAGAAGCCGCTGTCCTACGACATCGCCGAGGGCCAGGCGATGCTCAAGGCCTGCCGGCGGTATCGCCGCGTCTTCCAGCTCGGCACCCAGATTCACGCCGGCGAGAACTATCATCGCGTGGTGGAGCTGGTAAGGTCAGGCGTGCTGGGAGCGATACATACCGTGCGGCTGTGGAAAGTGGGCGGCGATGTGCCGGCCGGCTTCCCTGCCGACAGCGAGCCGCCGCCCACCCTCGATTGGGACCTGTGGCTTGGGCCCGCGCCCAAGCGTCCCTACAACCCGCGCATCTGCCCCTTTATGTTCCGCTACTATTGGGACTATTCGGGAGGAGTGTTCGCGGACTTCTGGTGCCATGTGGCGGATCTGGCGTTCTGGGCGTTGAATCTCGGGGCGCCGCGAACGGCTTCGGCCACTGGCAGCGACCCGCTGGATGACATGGTTACCACGCCGGGGTTCATGGATGCGGAGTTCGAGTTCGCCAACCTGAAAATGTATTGGCACAGCCGCGTGCCCGAGCTCCCTACCGCGGGCGGTCGGGAGCTCGGCATCCAGTTTGTGGGCACCCAGGGGGAACTGGTCGCGGACTACGACACCCGCGTCATCTTTCTCGACGGCAAGCAGTTGCAGGACCTTCCCGAAGTGCCGGTGTCGCTTCCGCGCTCGCTCGGGCATCAGCGCAATTTCCTGGACTGCGTGAAGACAGGTTCACAGCCCGAGAGCGCTATCGCGCACGCGACTCGCATGACCCTCCCAATGCACATGGCGACCATCGCCTACCGGCTGGGGCGTAAGGTGACGTGGGACGCGCAGCGCGCTGAGTTTGTCGGCGACGATGCAGCAAACCGGACGCGCCACCGTCCTTACCGCGCGCCGTGGTCGCTGCCAGGATAGGAGGACCTGGATGAGGCTGTTGACCGTGGTGGTGACGTTATGGCTGGCGACCGGCGCGCTTGCTGCTGAGGCACCCAACGGGTTCGTGTCATTGTTCAATGGCAGCAACCTGGACGGATGGGTGGTCGCGGGCAACCCCGAAGGCTTCACTGCGCTCAACGGGCGCATCCACAGCGACGGGGGCAAGGGCGGCGATTGGATTCGCAGCGCCAAACAGTACGGCAATTTCGTGCTGCGGCTTGACTGGATGCTCTCCAAAGTCGGCAACAGCGGGATCTTCATCCGCAACGGCCCGCGGGGCGGGGGGTTCGAGGTGCAGCTTCTCGCGCCGTGGACGCCGCGCCGCGATGACCTGCACTGCACAGGTTCTATCTACGGCCATGTTGCGGCGAATCCGCGCCCGGACGAAACGCCGCTGCGCTGGCGCAAGCTGGAGGTCAGCGCCGAGTACAAGCACATCACGGTCAAGATAGATGGCGTCCAGTGCTCCCAGGCGGACTACGACCAGGTGCCATCCATGAAGGACCTGGCGCTGGCCGGGTACGTGGGTATGCAAGATTCGCACACCGGCGAGGGCGAATGGGTCGAGTTTCGCAATGTCGAGATCGAGGACCTCGATCAGGAGCCGGGTTTCGTTGCACAGGGCCTGGCTTCATCTGATCCCACAGTGCGAAGGGTGGCATACGACAACGCCATCAAGCTTGGCCCGCCAATGGTTGGACCGCTGCTGGATATGCTCACGCGCGGCGGAGCTGCCGAACGGCATGTCGCCGAGATGGCGTTGGAGCGCATCGCCGCCAATGCTTCTGCGCCCGGCGCGGAAGCGCAGGCAGTCGCCGTGCAGGCCAGTCTGGTGGCGCGCCTGAGCGCGCACGAGAGTGGCGCAGCGGAAGATCGCGTGTGCGCCGCGCGCCTGCTGGGGCTCGTGGGGCGGAGCGACCAGCGCACGGTGGCGGCGTTGGAGAAGGCTTTACAGGAGAACGGCCCGGTGTCCGACGCAGCGCTGGGGGCGATGCAGCGGATCCCTGGACAAGCGGTGACGATGGCGCTTATTCATGCGCTGCGCCAGGCGAGTTCATGGCAGCAGCCAGCCCTGCTGGTGGCGCTGGGGGCGCGCAAGGACGAGGCCGCGATCGCAGTCATCGCCGACACGGCGCGAAGCGGAACCGGAGATGTGCAACTGGCGGCGGTGCGTGCCCTGGGCATGGTTGGCAGCGCCAAGGCCATACCGATTTTGCGAAGGATCGCCGCAGGCGCGGCGGGGGCGGTGCGGCAAGCAGTGGCGGATGCGTTGATCGTCCTCATAGATGCCAAAGGATTGGACGACGATGCGCGCCTGGAGGCGCTGCGAGCCGCTCGCGAGCTGGCGGTCACCGACGCGCAAAAGGCCGCCGCAGGGATCGCGCAATAAACGATGAACAGTGACTACGCGTACAGACCGGTTGTTGCCCTAAGCCTTGCTTGCCTGCTGGCGCTTATCACGGGCGTGACCGCCGAGATGACGGCGGGGCGGGCTAACAGCGGTTCGGAGGCAGCGATGACCATCAAGCTTGAGAACGCTTACGCGGTGTACGAGATCGGCGCTAACGGGGAGAATCTGCGCCTGGTTGACAAGCGCACCGGCGAGGACTACGCCGCCCGCGAGCCGAGATACCCCTGCGCCGAGGTGCGGAAATCAGGGCGGGTTTATGCTGCTTCCGCGGCATCCTATCGCCAGGGACGACTCACGGTGGGGTTCGGCGATTCGGGTGTCAGCGCGGTGATAAAGGCAGGGAGCGAAGGAGACTACTTCACGCTGGAAGTCGAATCGGTGAGGGGCGAGCATGTCGAGGAGCTGGTGTTTGCGAACCTGCATCTGGGGCAAGGCGGGCCAGAGGAAGATTTCGTTGGCTGCGCACTGGCCCTGAACCTGAGGACCAATGTGTCGGAGCTGCCGCGCGCTAACGAGCGCCTGCGGGCAGCATGCTACCCGCGGTTTGGTTTCGCCGGCGCCAAGGTAGCCCTGATCGCGTGCCCGCAAAGCGAGTTGCGGCGGGTGATGCAGGAGGTGGTGAGCGCGGCGCCCGCGCTGCCGCATTCGCCCATCGGCGGCCCCTGGGCGCTGGGCCCGGAGATCAACCGCGGCTCCTACCTGTTTAACTTCGGCGGCCTATCGCAGGAAACAGTCGAGGATTGGATCAAGCTGGCGCAGACGCTCGGGTTCAACCAGATAGATTTTCATGGCGGAAGCAGTTTTCGGTTTGGCGATTTCCGACCCAATCCCGAGACTTATCCCCACGGCTACCCGAGCCTGAAAGCGGTCATTGACCGGCTCCACGCCGCGGGGATCAAGGCCGGCCTGCACACCTACGCCTTTTTCATAGACAAGAGCTGCCCATATGTGACACCGGTGCCAGATGCGCGCCTGGGCAAGGATGCTGCCTTCACCCTGGCAGCGCCGCTGACCGCGGAAGAGACGACGGTGCCGGTGCTGGAGTCCACCGAACGGATGTCGGCAGTCACGGGCTTCTTCGTGCGCAACAGCGTAACCCTCCAGATTGATGAAGAGCTGATTACCTATGGCGCGGCGTCAGGCGAGCCCCCGTACGTCTTCACCGGATGCCAGCGCGGGGCCTGCGGCACTCGCGCCGCGGCTCACGCACAGGGGGCCCAAGTCCATCATCTGAAGGAATGCTTCGGTCTCTTTACCCCTGATGGTGATTCCACATTGCTTGCCGAGGTCGCGGCCAAGACGGCGGAGATATTCAACGAGTGCGGCTTTGACATGATATACCTGGATGCGCTGGACGGCGAGGATGTGCTTGGGGGCGCCGAAAACTCGTGGCACTACGGGTCGAAGTTCGTCTTCGAAATCTGGAAGCGCTTGCAGCGGCCAGCGCTGATGGAGATGAGCACCTTCCACCATCACCTGTGGTATGTGCGCTCGCGCATGGGCGCGTGGGATCATCCGGTGAGAAGCCACAAGCGCTTCATTGACCTCCACTGCGCGGCCAATGAAGAAAACGGGCGCATGTTCCTGCCGGGGCAGCTCGGCTGGTGGGCGGTGAAGACCTGGTCCGGCGGGCAGGGGGAGCCGACTTTCCCCGATGACATCGAGTACCTGTGCGGCAAGGCGCTGGCTACCGACTGCGGCCTCTCGCTGATGGGAGTGGATCCGGGCGCGATTCAGACGGCGCCCGCGCTCGGGCGCCTGGCCGCCATATTCAAATCCTACGAGGATTTGCGCCACGCGGGCTACTTTTCCGAGGCCATCAAGGGGAAGCTGCGCGTGCCCGGCGAGGAGTTCACGTTGAGCAAAGGCCCGGACGCGGATTGGCGGCTGCGCCCCGTGCAGTATGCAAAGCACAAGGTTCAAGGCATTGACGGCTGGAGCAATGCCTGGCTCACCACCAACAAGTTCGGCGCGCAGCCGGTTCAGTTGCGCATCGAGGCGCTGCTGTCGGCGGGGCCCTATGAAGCGCCCGGAAATGCGACGGTGGCGGACTTTGCCGATGTCGCCAGTTTCTCCGAGCGCGAGGCCCAGGCGGGAGTGACCGCGGACCTGCGGCCGTCGCCGGCGCAGGCAAAAATCGGGACCGTGAGCGGCTGCTACACGGCCACCAGCAACCGCGAAGACCGCAAGTCCGCCTGGGCCAAAATCGGCAAGGTCTTCTCCGAGCCATTGAACCTCAGCAATCACCAGGGGCTTGGGGTCTGGGTGTATGGCGACGGTCAGGGCGAGGTGCTGAACTTCCAGTTGCGGAGCCCGGAGCATGTCGTCGCGGGCATTGGCGAGCATTACGTGGTGGTGGATTTCACGGGTTGGCGCTATTTCGAGCTGATTGAGCCTGAAGGCGAGCACTACCAGGACTACTCATGGCCATATGGCGGAGCCTACGCAATCTACCGCGAATCTGTGGACTATGGGCGCGTCGCCTCGCTTAACCTGTGGTACAACGATCTGCCGCCCGGCAAGTCGGTCACCTGTTATCTGAGCCCGATCGAAGCCTTGCCAGTGACGAGTGTGAAGTTAAAGAACCCCGCGGTCACCGTCGGCGGCAAGACGATCATTTTCCCGACGGAAATCGAGACCGGGTGTTACCTTGAGTTTCGCTCAATGACCGACTGCAAGCTTTACAGGCCGGATGGCAGGCTCGTTTCCGAGGTGCAGCCGCGGGGTGAGATACCGCAACTCGCGGCGGGCGCGAACCAGATTGCTTTCAACTGTGAGACGGCAGCCGGCGCAAGTCCCAACCCGCGGGCCTGCGTGACGATAATCAGTCAGGGCGAGCCCTTGAGCGAGTGAAGGGCGGGGCCGCGCGTGCGCTTGGGGTTTTTATGATCTGCTAAGAGGCTATCCTAAGAACGGCCACTGTCATCCTGAGCGCAAGCGAAGGATCTTGGTGAGGCGTCGCATCACGCTCCCAAGATTCTTCGGCTCCGCCTCAGAATGACATCCTGGTCTATCCCCGTGGGGTTTCCCGGATAGGCTGTAAGATCGGAGGCAATGATGAACCTGGCGCACGGTATCTTCGCGGCCTTGGTGCTAACGGGATTGCTGGGATGCGCGCAGGCGGTGGAGGGCGCGTGGCAGAACTCTCTGGCGCCGGTTGGCAAACCCAGCCGGCCGCTGGTGCTGGCGGACCGCGGCAAGACCCGTTACATCATAGTCATTCCGGCCCGGCCCACGACCCAGGAACAGAAGGCGGCGGACGACCTCGCGCTGTGGCTCGGGGCGATGACCGGCGCTCGTTTCCCCATCGTGGCTGACAGCGCGCCCGCCATTGAGACCGAAATATGCCTCGGGCGCACCAACCGCCTGCAACGCTCCAAGATCCCCCAGGCGAAGGCCGACTTGGGTGATGAAGGATACGCGATCGGCGCCCAGGGCAGCAGACTATTCCTTCGGGGCGGGCGCAGGCGGGGCCCGATCTACGCGGTCTATGCGCTGCTGGAGGAGGATCTCGGCTGTCGCTGGTACGCGGGCGAGAGCAGCCGCATCCCACACCGTCCCACGCTGCGCTTCAGCCCGGTGCCGCGCGCCTACGCGCCGCAGCTATTGATTCGGGATCCGTTCTACCACGATGCTTTCAACGCCACCTGGTCGCTGCGCAACCGCACCAATGCGCCCGGCGCCGCCGTGCCCGAGGAGTGGGGAGGGCGCGTGGATTACGATGGCTTGTTCGTCCACACCTTTGACCGGCTGGTGCCGTCGTCGCAGTATTTCAATGACCATCCCGAGTACTTCTCCTTGATTGACGGCAAGCGCACCCCGCGGCAGTTGTGCCTCGCTAATCCCGAGGTGGTGAGAATCGCCACTGCGAACGTGCTTCAGGCGCTGAAAGAGAACCCGAACAGCGAAATCGCCGAGGTGTCGCCGAATGATGGGGGCGGGCACTGCGGCTGCCCCGCCTGCGCGGCGCTGGACGCCGAGAATGGCAGCCCCGCCGGCTCGCTGATTGACTTCGTTAACCAGATCGCCGAGGTCGTGGAAAGGGAGCATCCGGAGGTCTGGATCTCGACCCTGGCGTATCTGGACACGGTTGACGCGCCGACAAAGGTGCGCCCGCGCAAGAACGTGATCGTGCGGCTGTGCGATGATCTTCACGCCTGGCGCTATCCGCTGATTGACTTCGTCTCCAGCAACTATGATGAGAGCAAGCGGTATCGCAACGCCATCATCGCGTGGGCCCAAATATGCGACAACCTGAGCATCTGGGATTACACCGTCAACTTCAGCCATTACCTTGCGCCGATGCCCAATATGCACGTGCTCCAGCCAAGCGTGCGCTTCTACATCGAGCACAACGTGAAGGGCATTATGTTTCAGGGCGCCTATCAGAGCCCCGGCGGCGAGCGCATGGAGATGCGCGCCTGGGTCATGGCCAAGCTGCTGTGGGATCCTGCGCGCGACGTGAACGGCCTGATCCAGGATTTCGTGTGGGGCTATTATGAAGACGCGGCGCCGGCGATCGCGGCCTATTACGACTTGCTGGAGCAGGCGCGCCGCGACCACGCGAGCAGCAGCAGCGCGATAGACGGCGGCATTCGCTACTCGATGAATGCCGAGTTCCTCTCGCGCGCGTTTCTGGAGCAGGCGACCGCTCTATTCGACGAGGCTGAGGCGCTAGCGCAGAGCGAGGACATCCGTCGCCGGGTGCAGCTTGCGCGGCTGCCCATCACCTACGTCAAGTTGTGCCGCGGGCCGGAGTTCACCGGCGCTGAGAGCTACCGCGCCCTCATCGCCGAGTTCGAGACCGTGGCCGGTCGAGAGAAGATCACCCATCTCGCCGAGGGGGAGCCGGATGTTGACGCCACACTTCAGCATTGGCGCGACCAGTTGAGGGCATACCAGGAGAAGCAGCCAGGCGCGCGCTGAATTGCTGCCGTGCTGCTGCGCTTCGTCGCAATCCTGGGGCGCGGTTCTATGGGCCTATCGAGAACTCGACCCAACCGAATGTGATCTCGCGCTGCGGCGAGGCTTCGATCAGGTTGTAGCCGCGGTTCATCGCCGACAGCGGCACCGCGAAGCCGTACGCTGAAAAATCCGGGCGCGGCTCGGGAAGATCCGCGGGCCCCATGAAGCGACAGACTTCCCCGTTAACCCGCACCTCGATCGTTGGCTCATCAATCGGCGTTTCCCCGTGGATGCCGAGGATGGCCGCAACCTTGCCGGAAACCGGTTGCGGCCCCGTCGGCAAGCGGAATGCTGACCACGTGCCGGCGCCGCAGGTTGCCGGCAGCGGGATGGCCTGCGGCTCGCCCGGCGCCCAAGTGTCGGCGTAAGTAAGGATGTGCCGGCGCGGCTTGCCGGCGAGCGTCTCGAGACTGCCGACTTCGCGCAACAGCGCGGGGTAGTCGGGCCCGGTTATCCCGCTCTTGGCGCCCGGATCATCCATGTAGTTAAACAGATAGATGCGGTCGGCGCCGCGATCAAGCATTGCGGCGGCGGCGCCGCGCGCCGTCTCGAGCGAGTTGTACGGATAGCCCGGGTAGCCGGGATAAGGGCGAATTAGGACCTCGAGCCCCGCGGCCAGGATCACCTGGGTGCCGTGCAGCAGGTCCTTCCAGATCTCGATTGGCATGTCGGTCTCCACCGTCGCCCAAAACGGGGTGATGACCAGCATGTTCACCAGGCCGCGGCGCGCCCAGGTCATGGCGTCCATGCCCAGGCCCAACGCGGTTTGCGGCCGTGAGGGCACGCGCGCGCCCAGCAGGATCTTGTGCCCGCGCTTTTTCTCCCAATCATCGAGCAGGCGCCGCACTTCGGCCGTGAATTCGGTGAGCAGCCGCGCTCCCTCGCCTTCGCGGCCGGGGCGAAAGTGAAACCCGAAGCGCATCCAATCGAGCTCCAGCCCGTCGAAGTCATAGCGCTCCGCAAGCTCGCGGATGAGCGCCATGTGATAGGTGCGCACTTCTTCTTTGCCGTAATCGAACGCGCGGTCGGTCCATTGCGCGAACCGGTACGGCACCCGCCGTAGATCGGGGCGCGAACGCCAGAACTCGCTGTGGATGTAGGCCTGCTCGTCATTCACATAATGGATGTCATTCATGCGCATCGAAATCCAGGGCGAAATTGCCCGCCGGCGGCAGCGCGCGATCCAATGCTCGTAAACATCAATTCGATCCTGGTGCAGTTGCCACGCGGTATGAATCCACTTGCGCGCCCCTGGCCGGTCAGACGCGGCAAGGCTTGCCAGCAGTGGCTGGTCATCGCCGCCCTGGGGGTCGTAGCCGCGCCAGATTGGGTCCCAGACTTTGCTCGCGTAACTGGTGCGCATGCAGTTCGGGCACAGCATCAGCTCTTTGACCTGCGTGTCGGCGTACTGGTCCACCCACGACTCGACCTTCTCTGCGTCTAGCCGCTCGCCGGCGCGGGTCCCGAAATAGTGGGAATCATCCTCGTTCAAGGCGATGCCTGGCATATGTTTTTCTCCCTTCGCTACCGAGTGTTTGGGGACATCATCGCGGGCCCGCGAGGCGGGCGGCCAGGCGCGTAACGGGCTGGCTCCTGCGAGCCCAAAGGCCGCCGCGGCGGCAGTGCTGAGCAGCTCCCGCCTCGTGCAGCCCGCCGGGGTCCGATCGCGCTTTGTAGCCTTCTTCACGTCCAACCCGTCGGACTCATGCCGCTTTTCGCATGCCCTCGTCGGCGCGGCAATCAGGTTGCCGGCGCTGCCGCCGACGCCACCGTCGCCCGTCGCATGGCCGGCGTCGGGGCATGGATTCCCCTTTTATCTTTGCTCCCCTGCCGTCGCTGCGAGGTGAGAGCGGAAGTCTTTGCATCCGCGAAGATGCACCGCGATACGACGGAGAATGATTCGTTGGATGACCGCGCGTCGAAGGCGGAGGGGAGCGCCAACACACCAAGGGTAAGGCGGTGCTCACACAGAATTGACGGCAGCGCGCGCCGTCAAGACGGCGCCGCGTAATCGCGCCTTCAAGCGACGCCTTCGTCGGCCGAAACGGAACGCCGTCGCCCGCGACGGCGGAAGGCGCGCCCGGAACCTGGGCGGTGGTTTCCAGAGCGCCCGTGCGGTTCCATCGGAGATAGGTGGATGTCCGAGCCGTCGGCTCCTAACGTGCCTGCGTCGGCCATTGACCGGGCGATTCGTCTGTCATACGGGCAGGCGATGCTGAGCGCCATTTACCTCGCCTCGACCGGCGGCATGTTCCTCATCGGCTATGCCCTGAGGCTTGGCGCGAGCAATGTCCAGATCGGTTTGATGAGCACCGTGCCCATGTTCTTCGTCGCGGCCCAACTGGCCGCTTCGGTGCTCGTCGAACGCGGGGTCAGCCGGCGCGCAATGACTATCGCGGGTTCACTGGCGAATGTCTCGTGTTGGGCGTTAATCATTCTTATCCCCTATGCGGCCGCAGGCAGCGCTGCGGTGGTCCGGATCGGGGCGCTCATCACCATCATCACGCTCGTCGCCGCGTTCGGCCAGATCGCCGGCAATGCCCGCGGCAGTTGGCTGGGGGATCTTATCCCCGCGGGTTTTCGCGGCACATTCTTCGGGCGCGTGAACATGTACGCGGGCATCGTCGGCACCGTTTTCGCTGTTATCGAGGGCGCCATCCTGGATCGCGTCAAGCTCATGGGAATCGGGGCGTTCAGTTGGCTCTTCGGCTTCGGCATGTTGTTCGGCCTGGCCAATGCCCTGCTCTTTCTGCCGCAGCCCGATCTCCCACTCACCAAGCACAGCTCGGGCGGCGGATTCCTTCGCATGGCCCGGGAGACATTCGCCAACGCGCCCCTGCTGGCCGTGATGGCCTGGTCCCTATTGTGGTCCATGCAGGCGATCGCCTGGCCATTCTATGCCACGTACATGCTGCGCGATTTGAAGATGCCATTTCTGGGGGTGGGTGCGGTCAACGCCGTGACAACCCTGACCTTTCTGGCCGCCTCGCCCTTTTGGGGGCGCGTGGTTGACCGATACGGCAGCCGGCCGGTGCTCATCGCCTGCACCGCGGCGCTCGCGCCGGTGCCGCTGGTATGGATCTGGATGACCGGCGCTAACGCCGTCTATGCGGCGGTTCCACCGTTGAATCTCCTGGTAGGGTTCGTCTTCGGCGGCACATCGGTGGCGGTGAACACTTTGGTCTATAAGCTAACGCCGAGCGCGGGGCGGTCGGTGCAGTTCGCCATCTTTTCCACGATCGTGGTGCTGGGGGCGGCGCCGATGCCGACCCTGGGCGGTTACCTTCCGCACCTTCTCGAGCTGCTTCGCATCCATGCCGACCTGCGCCTGACATTCTACGTCACGATACCCTTTGTGCTGGCCGCGGCGTGGGTGGCACGCTCGATCAGGGAGCCCAATTCCCGCCCCACCGGCGAGCTGATCCGCAACTTGCCGCGTCATCTACGGAACCCCGAAACGCTCAAGTCGCAGGACTAGTGCTGCGCCAACTTTGGTTTGATGGTCGCTGCCAACCCCGTAGCCGCGTACGGGCTAGATAGCGCCATCTGCGGTGCCGATGCCACGCACCGTCGGCCACTGCGTAAAGACACCGCTCAGCGTGGGAGCTCGCCCAGCAGGCTGCGTGCGCTCTCGCGGTCAGGCTGCAACTCCAGCGCCCGCCTGAGGTGGGCTCGGGCGGAGGAGAGATCGCGTTTCTTCAGCTCGACCCTAGCCAGTTTCTCATAGAGGTCGGGCCGCTTGGGCGCGAGAGCCGCGGCGGCGGCAAACTCGTCGCGCGCCCAGCCGAGGTAAGCCGCCTGCTCGAAAGCGTCGGCATGGTGCTCCAGAAATGCGTCGCCTAGCGCCTCCCTGGCGCTGGGGTCGCGGTCAGCGGCGCCCAGCTCAACAAGATCTGCGAGTGGTTGGGACTTGCAGGTGGCGAACGCATCAAGGCTCTGATCCACAAGGTCGTGATGATAGAGATTGCGCGGCGCGTAGAACTCGAGCCAGGGCAGGTCGTCGGTGTTGAGAGTGCCAGCCTTGGCCAGGCGGCGCAGATCCTTCGGCCCCAGAAGCAGGGCGGAGATGACCGAAATCGGGGAATCGAACTGCGCTTGCCGCAGATCCTCCGCCACCGGGGGGTGTCTGCTGATTCGGGCCGCGATCCTGGGGAGGCTGATCTTCCATGCGCGTTTCTGGGCGATCAACGCCAGGTCAACGTGAAAACGGCCGACCCACCACACGGTGGCGTCGGGAAAGACCTTGCTGAAGCTGGCAGCGACGGAGGCCACGTCGTGCGGGGCCATCTGGTAAACCTGGAGCCACTGGCAGATCACGCCGTCATCGGCAAGACACGCGCGCAGGGCCCGAAAATGCTCGACGGTGAAGAGGCTGGCGACCCCTGCGACCCAGGGGTTTGAGGGCTCGCAGATGATAACATCGTAGCGCCGGGGGGTGGCGGCGAGGTAGTTGCGCGCATCGGCAATTATCAGATTGAAGCGGGGGTCAGAGAAAACATCGTGATTGATGTGCCGAAAATAGCGCGCCGCGTCGGCCACCGCGGGCTCGATCTCGATGCAGTCAATTCTTCGCACGGGATACAAGGAAGCGGTGCCGGCGGTCATGCCGCTGCCCAGGCCCACCACCAGCGCGGATTGAATGCGCGGCGCGAGCAGCAGAGGCAGGTGCGCGACCATCCTCTGCGTATCCATATCGCCCTCGGTGTCGCTGGCATCTGGTTTGCCGTTGATAATGAGCGACCTGCCATCGGCCGCGATCACGGTGACAGTGGCCACAGAACCCTCGCGGTGGAAAAGCACTTTCCTCTGCTTCTCGACGTAGTCCCGCGCCTCGGCCATATTGGTGACATAGTCGCGGAAGAACCCGGCGGACATGTACTCCGGTCGCCAGGGCGGCAGGTATATCAGCGCGAATGCCAAAGCGGTGAGGCTCAAGATCGCCCACAGGCGGCTCCATCCCCGATTGGCGAGCAGCACTGCCGCCCCGGTGACGACGTAACAGCCAGCGCACAACAGCGCGGTGGCGCGCAGGCCGATGTGGGGGATCAGCAGGAACCCGGCGGCGAAAGCGCCGATGATGCAGCCGGCGGTGTTTGCCGCATAGAGAAAGCCAACGCCGCGCGAGAGAGCGGCCGTACGGTTGACGTAAACCCGGGTCAGGATGGGAAAGGTCGCGCCGGCGAACAGGGCGGGGAGAAGCAGGCAGACGAGGATGAGCCCCACTTCGAGCGCAAGCAGCAGCAGGTAGGAGCCGGAGAAGCTCATCACCAGGCGCAAGAAGGCGAAGGCGAGGAGATTGTAGAGAAAGACCAGTGCGAGCGTTGAGATCCCGGCCCCAAGTTCCGCGCCCGCAAACCACGCCAATCCCATCCGGCGGCGAACAGCCAGGCGCGCGACGGCGAGGCTCCCCAGCGCTATGCCCACCAGCACCGAGAGGAGAATGGCCGAGAAGGCGTAGATAGAGCTGCCCACATATAGAGAGAGCGCGCGCGTCCAGACCACCTCGAGCGCCAGTCCCGAGAAGCCGGAAAGGGCGAAGCCAACGATGAGTATTATCAGGAGCAGTTGAGGCAACGGAGAAGCGCCGGCCGGCGCGCCGGGGCTGGCGGGGGGCGTTGAGGCGGACGCCGGTTCCGGCATCAGTTGAACGGGGGCCGCTGCGGCGCGGGCATCGAGCGCCAATACGGCGATACCTATCATCAAGTTGACGGAGGCGGCGAGCGCTACCGAGAGTCGCAATCCGAGCACTGGCAGCACCATGAATCCCACCAGCAGGACGCCCAGCGCGGCGCCGAAGGTGTTGACCGCGTAGAGCCCGCCGATTTCAGGGGCGATGGCCTCAAGCCGGCGGACCACTCCCTTGCTGGCGACGGGCAGGGTGCCGCCCATTAGCGCAGTGGGTGCTAGCAGGACCAGGAAACTGGCCCAGAACTGGAACGAGACCAGCCAGAAACTATCGAACGGCAACCGCTGGGCGAGGGCGACATAGCCGGAATGAACAGCGCCCAGCAGCGCCAGGCTGGCCAGACCGTAGGCGCCGATGAGGAGCTCCAGCCAGGCGTAGAGACGAAAGGGCCTCGTCACCCGATCTCCCAGCCGCCCAAACGCGTAGCTGCCTAGCGCGAGTCCGGCCATGAAAGCGGTCAGGGTCACCGATAGTGCGAGGGTAGTGTTGCCGAAAACGGTGGCGAGGCGCCTCAGCCAGATGACCTGGTAGAACAGGGCCGAAAGGCCGGAGAAGAAAAACGCGACCCGGATCACCGAGCACATGCGCGATAGATTCGCGCCCACCGTTTCCCCCGGTGTCAGTGGTTGCGGCTGACCAGTGCCCGCAGGTGCTTGATCCATGCCACTACTAGCATTAAGCGCCAGGGGCGCTTTGTCCTGCGGCCAAGGCCTGCGCGGGCAACTTCGTGATGTGTAACGCCGCCGGGCGCCGACGACCGCGTGTCAGATAGGTTTCTTCTTACGGCGCGTGGAAGAAGGCGAAGTGCGCGAAGGAACGTCATGAGCGATTCAGCGCCAAACGACCGAGAGCCACGGGTGAATCCCGATTCGCCAAGCCCCATCGGCTTGCCGCAACTGACGCTGATGATGCTCAAGGTAGGCGCAACCGGCTTCGGCCTCGGCATGGTGGGTGTGCTCCAGCAGGAGGTGGTGACGCGTCGGTCATGGCTGAGCCAGGAGGAATTCGCCGACGGGGTGGCGCTGGCGAACCTGCTGCCTGGCCCTATCGCAACCGATGTGGCGGTTTACGTGGGATACAAGCTGCGCGGCTGGCGGGGGGCGGCGCTGTCGCTGATCGCATTGCTGGCGCCGGCGTTCGCCATCATGGTCGGACTCACGATCGCATACTTGCGCTATGGCCGCGCGCCGCACGTTCAGGGGCTGTTCGCCGGGCTTAACGCTGCGGTGGCGGCGCTGGTGGTGGCGGTGGCGTACCGCATCGCGCGCTCCTCGCTGAAGAGCGCAGCCGAGGGTGGTCTTGTTTGCGCGGCGTTCGGCGCGCTGCTGCTGCACGCGAACCTTGTTGTGCTGATGCTGGCCTGCGGCGTCATCGGCGCGCTGCTGCTGGCCCCGCAGCGCAAGTCCGAGACATGATAAACCTGCTGCGAGTGTTTCTGGTATGCGCCAAGATCGGGGCGCTGGTGTTTGGCGGCGGTTACGTCATGATCCCGTTTATCCAGCGCGAGGTGGTGAGTCACTATGGCTGGCTGACCGAGCGGCAGTTCGTGGATGCTATCGCGCTGGGCCAGATCACACCGGGGCCGATCATGATCACGGCGACGTTCATCGGCTACAAGGTGCAGGGGCTGGCGGGAGCGGCGGCGGCGACGCTGGGCATTTTTCTGCCCTCTTTTGTGATGACCGCACTCGCGGCGGGGCAGATGATGCGCCTGCGCCAGAATCGCCGCGTCGCCGGCTTCGTTCGCGGCGTGCTGCCGGCGGTGGTGGCGATGCTGCTGGCCGCGGCGATAGCGATCGCGAGGCCCGTGGTCGGCGATTGGCGGTTGCTGTTGTTGGCGTTTGCCGCCTTGGCGCTGCTTGTGAAGTTTAAGGTGGATGCGGTGTACGTGGTGCTCGGAGCGGGGGTCGTCGGCTTCCTGCTGGAGCGCTGATAAGAGACACCGCCTCCGAGCGAGCGCCAACGCCGCGAGCCGAGTGATACAATCGGGCGCAGACAGCGAGACTAAGCGAGTGGATGATGCTTCATAATGTCAGATGGCGGGAGGAGCGCATCCTTGGGCGACGGCAAATGGCACGTAAGGCGGCAGTGTGGGCGTTGACATTGGTCGCGTCGCTCTTGCCCGTTGCGATCTGGGGTGCAAAGACTACGCAAGGAGTCACAACCATGCAAATAATAGGCCATCGCGGCGTACCGTCAGAGACGCCGCGCAATACGCTTGCAGGCATGCGTCGAGCCATTGAGCTTGGCCTTGACTATGTCGAGGTGGATCTGCGCACAACATCTGACGGCAGGATCGTGGACATCCACAACTCGACGGTGGACGACACCACCGATGGCACCGGCGAGGTGTCTTCGATGACCTGCGCGGAGATCCGAAAGCTGGACGCGGGATCGTGGTTCGGCCCCGAGTTCCGCGGGGAGCGCGTGCCTCTTTTCGCCGAGGAGCTGGCGCTGGCTAAGGGGCGCATCAAGCTCTACCTCGACATGAAGGCCGTGGACTCCTTGCAGGTTCTGTGGCTGCTGGAGCAGTTCGACATGGTGAAGGACGCCGTCTGCTTCTCGGGGGTGGAGGATCTGGCGGCGATGCAGGCGGCCAATCCGCGGGTGCAGGTCATGCCCCACCTTTCGCAGGCAGCGGATATGGCGGGCCTGGCTGATCGCTTGCACCCGCAGTACGTTGAACGGGGCGGCGGACCCCTCGACCAGGCAGCGATTGACGCCGCGCACGCCCACGGCGCGCGGTACTTTCTGGACATTCAGGGCGAGGGGGACAACGAGCGGAACATTCTAGCCTGCCTTCGTGCGCGCGTGGATGCCGTGCAAACCGACCATCCACGGTTGGTACTCGACGTGCTGCGTCACGCTGGAATCGAGCGGCAGGCGCCTGAGCCGGCGCCGCCGCCGCCGGTTCCCGGCGCCAGGACGGACCCCCGGCGGGTGAAGATCATAGCGCATCGCGGCGTGGCAAAGCGCGCCCCCCAGAACACGCTGGCGGCAGCGAGAGAGACCATCGCGCTGGGTCTGGACTACATCGAGGTTGACGTGCAGACCACGGCCGATGGTTTGCTGGTTGACATCCATAACGATGCCGTGGACGGGACGACCAATGGCCACGGGCGGGTGCGCGACCTGACCTACGCGCAGATACGGGCGCTGGATGCGGGTTCGTGGTTTGCCCCGAAGTTCAAGGGAGAGCGCGTGCCATTGCTGGGGGAGGTGCTGGCGTTGGCCAAAGGGCGCACCGGCATCTACCTGGATTGGAAAGATGCCGACCCCAAGCCGGTGGTGGGGCTGCTGCGAGCATTCGACATGACACGAGACGTGCTGGTGCATGCCGACGAAGAGACTTGCCGCGAGGTGCAGGCGCTCGATTCCACGGTGCCGCTCATGCCCGGCGCGGGCAGCGCACAGGAGGTGCGCGCGCTGGCGACATCGCTAGCACCGCAAGCCATCGAGCTGCGCTGGCGGTCGTTCTCGGAGGAGGCAGCGCGCGCCTGCCACGAGCTGGGCATCATCTGCGCCACCAGCCTGGCGGGGGGCCGCGGCGATACGGCCCCGGACATGGGTCGCGCAGTCGCCGCCGGCGTGCAGGTCATCGAGACCGACGAGCCGGAGCTGCTGCTCGAGGTCCTCCAATCGAGCCCGTGAGCGCAACGCCGGTGTTAGGCCGGCAACCGTCGGAGAAGCGCATCGTCAAGCGCGTTGTCTATTACCGGCGCTGATTCCCGATCCAGCAGCGCTTTGCATCGTTGCCGCGCCAGGTCCACGAGTGAGGGCGCCCCCGACTCCCGCCAGCTCTCGAAGACCGGATGCCGGGTTAGAGGCGGGATCCAGTGCTCGCCGGAGCGCATGAGCTGGAGCGTCAAGTCGTGCGTCAGGAAGCTGCCTCCAGGGCCAACCTCGCGTATCGCGTCACCGGCGAGGGTTTGCGGATCCACGCGAATGCCTCGCGCAATGCGCTTGACATATCCAGCTAGTTCATCATCCAGCACCAGTTGATCCAGGCCCACCGTCATGCCGGTGCCGAGCATGCCGCTGTTGACCATGAGGTCGGCGCCCCCGCCCAGCGCGGCCCACGCCGTGCTCGTTTTCTCTGTCGCCGACTGATAGTCAACGAGGTGGGAATCGGTGTCAGGGCCGATGGTGTGGTAGGGTAGGCGCAAGTGATGCGCGAGCTGAGCGCCCGCCATTCGTTGGAGCATCGTCTCTGGCGACCCGATCACCACATTCCCCACCCGCATATCAAAGCTGGTCCACGCCCCGCCATAGATGAGCGGCGCGTTGGGGCGCACCAGGTTTGCCAGCACCACACCGGACAGAACCTCGGCGTGATGAATCACCAGCGTGCCTGCGAGAGAGATGGGGGAGGATACGCCGCAGAACGGCTCGGGCAGCACGGTCAAGGGAAATCCCGCCTGCACCGCAACCACGAGCGCATCGGCAGCGCCTTGCTCCCATTGGAGCGGGCTCGTCGGCGAAACCTGGCATATGGCGCACGGGTATTCGCGGAGGTCGTTGGTGCCGGCGACGGTTTTCGACATCTCAATAATGACCTGGGTAACGCGGTCGTGATCAGGCGAGAAATACAAGGGCTTTTCGCAATGGCGCCACATGGCGTGACAGGCGTGCGCGAGAGACAGCTCGGCATCAACATCCTGAGGCATTGCAGGAATGCCCGCCAGGTCAAGGTGGTCGAGTCGTTGTGTCAGGCGGGCGAAGTCTTCGATGTCGCGCTTGGCGCACGGACGTCGCGTGCGGCCGCCGTCATCAGTGACAAAGACGGCGTTGTGGCCGCCGGCGACGAGCAGGCTCCCGCCGCCCACCACGCACGCGGGCTTACCGCGAGCGTTGACCAGGGGAAAGGTGGCAGGGCTCAAGCGCAGATGCGCCTCCACCAGCGCGCGGGGGACCTTGATCACGCCGCTCGCCTGCTCCCACGCAGCGCCAGCGTCGAGCAGCAGCCGGCGCGCGCTCGCGCTGTGGACGCGCATGCCGACTTCAGTCAGAACCGTGAGCGCGGTCTCATGAATCTGGCTCACTTCATCGGGAGAAAGCACTTCAAGGCGGCTTGGTCTCATTCTGCCCTCCTGTGTCAGCTGGCCAGGGGCCGATTCTTTCGCCGGCGCTGCCGGGAAGCGGCGCGTGTTTCCACCACCACATTGTGTTCCCCGGGCGGCAAGGGCAGGAACACCCACTCGCGCCCGAACCGCCGCTCGACATGAAAACGGGCAGCTCGTCCATTCACCATGCAGCGCGCCCTCGTTTCGCGGCTGAGCGGAACCTTGACCACAAATCCGCCCTTGTAGCCGCATCGCGGCGTGAATGACACGCAGCCGTTGCTCAATCGCGGGACGGTGATCCGCGCCCGCGAGCGCTGCCACCACCATCGCCACAAGTCGTCATTGCCCATGAACACGGCCCTTACTTTTCGGACGCGCAGGTAGCGCAGCAGCTCATCAATCGCCGCACGGCAGGCGGGATAAGTGCTTATGTATACGGGGTGATAGAACATGTTCATGGTCAGGTGATGTCGCGCCGCGAGATCAACCGCGCGGTGGAGTGCTGTGAAGTCGGTCGCATTGCCTTCATAGCCGAGCTCGTAGGCGACGATTGGCTGTTGCAGAAACGGGATTCTGGCGTTCCGCCCGCGCCAGTCGTCGCGGAAGAAATATGGGAACGGCGTGCCAAACGCGAAGCCCAGGCGGTTGACCGGATTCAGCGGCGGAGACGGCCAATGGATGCGGCTGTTGTCGGCCTTGCCGCCCACCGCGCGCATCCATTTCGCCGGCTCGGTCCATCCTGTCCAACGGCACCAATGGTTGACCGTGCACAGCGGCCGGCGCCCAAATCGCCGGCGAAACAGCGTGTTCTGCGCGCGGACGTCGCTTTCGGAGAACGGCCCAGGGTGCGAAAAGCCATCCATGAAGTTGTAATGCAGGCTCAATTCGTGGCCATTGGCGCAAATCTGTCGGAACTGCCGCCGGCTAATGGCGAAGCGGCCCTCCAACGGCATCAGGTTGATGTGATAGGGCAGCCCTTTGCTCTTCATGAACTCGGAGGCCGGCACTTGTACGCCGGGTTGGCACTCGTCATCGCCCCCGAAATATAAGAGCGCGTCGGGGGTCCCGCCCGCGTGCGCCGGCAGCTCGTGCACCATGGGCAGGGGCAGTCGCGACATCATGCTGCGCAGCAGTAAGACCAGCTCGTCAGCGTAAGCGACTTGGGGGCTGTTGCGGCCAATGACCATCGCGTCGCCGGACCGGTAGTAGCCGTCGCCGTCGTAATCGGCGTCAACCGGGCGGCCCTGCTGAATCGCCAAAACGGTGTGTGCTGCATCGAAGCCAACGTAGAACGCCCACCCGCGACCGATACGGCGCGCGGTGACCGCGGCGAGCCCGCTGTCGAGCGCGCGCGCGCCGTCCTCGGGCGCCGATGGATGAGGCTGGAAGAACCGCGCGACTTCGCGGGAGGCGCGCGGTATCGCCGGGCGCACCGCCGAGATGATGATCAGTCGCTGCTGGGGGTGCAGCGTAGAGTGGATGCCCTGTGTCGGCGGCGCCCGCGCAAGTTGAAGATAGCCGGTGATGGCGAAATCGTCTTTGGGTTGGGCAATGGGTGTTTGCGGCTCGATGCCGAAGACTTCGTCCAATCCATCGGGGGCGAACCCGATAAGCGTGCCGCCCTGCTTGACCCATGCTGCAAGCGCCTGCCCCGCGCGGGTTGGCAGTTTATCCCCGTTGAGTCCTCCGACGATGATGCATCCGAAGCGCGCAAGCTGGCGAGGATTGGCGAGGGCGGAGGTGCTGATGCGCGCCCCGGTGATGCCAAGGCGATCGAGAATCTCCCAGATGTAAGCGTACCAATAATTGCGCTGGCCGCGGTTCGCCTGCTCGCGTCGCGATTCATCCCATGCGACCCCCACGGAAAGGGGGATTGCGCCCGCGGGGGTCGCCGGCGCACCGGGTTTCAAGCCAGCCTCTCGACGACTCGCCGCAGGTTTGCCGCGTTGCGCTCGTGATCTGCTTTCGGGCCGAAAGTATAGGCCAGCAGGATGCGCGGGAAGATGTCCTGCGCGCACGGGCACAGGCCGTCCTGGTAGCGGTTGTTCTCGCCAACATACAGCGGGCAGTCGAGCGGGCAGCCGCGGCCATAGCCGAGGCGTTGGGCGATGAGAGGATGCTTGTAAGCCGGCATGTTCGTATAGCCCACCGACACCGGCGCGCCTTCCTCTTGCAGCACGCGCTTGAAATCCTCGAGCGCCATGCCTCTTTCTTCGCCGCGGAAGGTGGCGCCCCAGAGATGGAAAGTGTGGCGCGCATCATCGGGGCCGCGCTGAAGCACGATCCAATCGCAAGCGGCGACCGCTGCGTCATAAAGCCCCGCGATTTCAATCAGCCCCTCAACATACTGCCGCGCGCGCTTCAGTTGCGCCAGCCCGATGGCCGCGGTTTGCTCGTTCATGCGGTAATTGAAGTGAAGCCCAAATGCGATGGCGTGGAACGTCGGCGCGCCGGCGTTCAAACCCAGGGTCTTGGCGAGCGCCTCGTCGTTGGTCACCGCCATGCCGCCGTCGCCCAGGGCCAACTGCTTGGACATCTGGAAACTGAAGGAGCCAATGTCGCCCCAGGCGCCGGTGAACTTGCCTTGGTAGGTCGCGAAGAGCGAATGCGCGCAATCTTCGATCACCGTGAGGCGGTGCCTCTTCGCGATGGCCATTATGCGATCCATCTCGGCCGGTAGGCCGCAAACATGGGTGACGATGATAGCCTTGGTGCGCTCGGTAATCCTCGCCTCGATGAGACCGGGGTCCATGTTCCACGTCACCGGGTTTACGTCCACGAACACGGGGACCGCGTTGTTGTACATGGTGGCAACCGCCCCGAAGACGCAGATCGGGTCACAGATGACTTCGTCGCCAGCGCCCGCGCCAGCCGCGATGACCGCGCTGTGCAGCACCGACATCGCTGAATTCATCGCCACCCCGTAGCGCGTGCCCACTGCCTGCGCGAACGCCGCCTCGAGCGCTGGCGTGGCCTGGCCGCCCATCGAGGAGAGGTTTCCTGAGCGCAGCACCTGCTTGACAGCTTCGAGGTCCTCGTCATCGAATACTCTGACCGGCATCTTGCCTCCTTGCCGCCATCGCTCGACCGCAATCGTGCCCGCCGATCGCATCACTCTGCAAAGAATGTTCCCCCCACCGCACCTTCGTCCCAGTTACGCCTGATGCTGACTCTGCCCGCGCACGTTCTGCGGTCGGGGGGTGGGTCGGCGGGCAGGCCTTGTGCTTCAATCTGCACCAGATAGCGGCAGTCTGGCAGAATCTCGGGCACTGATACCCTGGCATCACGCCAGCGCTCCCAGATAGACACGCCCCCGACGGGATCCGAGCTGGGCAGCACCTGGCGCCGCGCTTCGCCCTCCATGGCGACAATGGATACACCCCTCACGTCGGTGCCGTAGGCGCTGTCAACAAAATCGAGGCCCACCACGTAATCCCCGGGCTCGGTCACGCAGGCGGTAGCATCGAAGGTCAGGACCTGCCCCGGGCCGGTGGCGAAATCCGCCGCCGACCACTGGCCGAGTTCCCGATAGCGAACCTCGGGGTGTGGATCTGTGATGCCAAGCGGGCGACCAAGAATCTCCCGCGCGCTGTTTGCGGTTCGCGCGGGCGCCTGGACGGTGTCTATCAGGCGGCTCGGTATGCTTTCACCGGAGCGCGCGCATACCCGCTCACCCCACTGACGCAAGCGCGTGCTGATCACCGCCGCGCACCGGTCCAGCATATCCAACGATTGCGCCGCAGCCGCGACTTGCGCGGGGGACACGTTTGCGGCATCGGCCCGAATGTGCGACAGCCAATAGAGCCCGCGCAGAAGCTTAAGGGAGGCGATGTCGAGTTCGGTTTCCTCCACCGCGTCAGGCAGGTTAAGGCGGCGAGCGATGGCGAGCGCTGCCTGCGCCGGCGCCAGGTCATTCTGGATTTGCTCATCGGAGAGGACTTCGGGCCCGCCCTCGAAGCGATGATCGAGGGGCGCGTCACCTCCGAGCGCCATGGCCGGGCTGTAGATCATGCGCAGGAACAGCCGGCTGCCGGCGATGTCCCATCCGATGGGTCCGATGCTCTGGGCCCAGTCGGCGAATGCCTCGACGTCCGCGATTCCCGCGGCGTGGGCATAGGCGCGCGCGAAATCACGCGGGCTGCGGCCGCCCGGGTTCCAGCTCCACTCCGCGGCAGCAATGACATTGAACTCATGGAACCGATTGGAGGGAACGACATAGCTGATGACACAGGACAGCCGCTTGGAGGCGAACTCCTGCATGCGCGCGCGCACGAACTGGGGTCCGGTCCAGGGGAAGACGGTGCGCCACGCATTGGTCAACTGCGGATAAACCCCCAGCCAGCGCCCGGAGCAGGCGAAGTCCTCCAGCAGCGGGTATATCATGGGGCTGTGCGACGAGTCGTAGGTGCGGCCGCCATCGTAGTAGCTCACACCGACATCGGGGGGCACGGCCTGGAGAATCTTGTCGTTGACCGGGAAGCTGCCTTGCGTGGTAAGCAAACGGAGCCGCAGCTTGGGACTGACCTGCCCCTGGGCCTGCCGAAAGCCGGACATGACCGCCGCCACCTCCAGGCCGTAGGGCTCCTTGCCGTTGCATTGCTGGCAGCAGCACGGCGTCCGCTCCTCCGACAGCCAGACCATGACATCGCTGACGCCGGGCAATGCCGCTATTTGCTTCAGCCACTGGGCGATGAGATCCCAGGTGCGCGGGTTGGACATGCAGAGGCTCGGGTGGTAGTCGCTGCGTTTGGCGCGCTCTGCGTCCGGGGTGTTGTAGCAGTCCTCCCACCCCTTGAGGCCGCCGCGAGGCAGTTGTTCGAGGTGGGTGATGATGGGCACGACTTTCAGACCGAGCCTGGCGCCTTCTACGAGCTTCGCTTCATTGAAAGAGATCGTCGGGCGCCCGTGCTCGTCAACGCCAGTGTCGCATGGGATCTCGACGACGTTCATCTTCCACCGCGCCATCCACGGGAGGTCCTCATCCGAAGTGCCGCCCCATTCGCCGCGCTCGGGGATGTCAGGCCAGTCGGTGACTTCACCGAGCGGCAACACCAGCGCGGTATCTGGCGCGATGCGCGGCGCGGCGACGAGTTGTTGCAGCGTCCGCGTCGCGTAGAGCAGACCTTGCGGCGTGTTGGCGACGAGGACCAGCTCGGCAGCGCCTTCGCCCGTTTGACGACCGACAATAGCGTAGGCCTGATCGGCATTGGGCGCTGCGGACAGCCGGCGCGCCAGGCCGGGCGGGAGCGTCACGCCGGTTTCAGTCGTCGAGACCAGCCGGATCTGGCACGGGCTCTTCGGGCCGCCAAGCGCAAACGAACGGAGTATTTCGAGCGCAGTGATGACGGCCGGCGCGGAATCCGGTGGCGCCATTGCTGCGATCCGGTCGGCCCTTGCCGCCAACCCGCCGCTCAACTTCATCTCATGGGGCAGCGGGATGACGCGCACCGCCCAGTCAATGTCGGTAACGGTTTTCAACGGAACTAAGGCCTCCTTTCCTCTCGAGCGCGGCTGATCGGCGCCCGCCGCGCGAGCGAGCGGCGGCAGGATGAGAAGCACGGCGATGATCGCGAGGCGAATCGTAGGCATCGGGCGACAGTGCATCACATTGGTATGGTTACTATGGCTCACCACTTCGCCCAGCAGACGGGAGAATCCTTGGCCGACCTCGGACAGCGCCGATCGAGGCCAACGCGGCGGCATGGGAATCCTGGGGACGCGCCTCGCTGCCAGATATTGGCCGGGGGCGTGAGAGGGACTACGGCCCGCCTCTCCGTATTATCCGGGTGCACAGGCACGCCCGACTGAAGGACGGATGAAGATGAAGACACGGATCTTGGGTCGCACCGGGCTGCGGGTCAGCGAACTCGGCCTCGGCGGGCTGTTCATTTCAAGGGTGGGCGGTTTGCCGCAGCAGGAATCCGTGCGAGCGATCCGGCGCGCGCTTGAACTGGGCGTCAACTACATTGACACGGCGCCGACGTACGCCAACAGCGAGGAGGTGCTTGGCACCGCGCTTAAGGGCGTGCCACAGCCGTACATTCTCTCCACCAAGCTCGGCGGCCGGCCCGAGCCATTCGACCCCAAGGACCAGGCAGCCCTGCGCGAATCAGTGGAAACGAGCCTGCGACTGTTGGGCCGCGACACCCTTGACATACTAATGATCCATGAACCCGACCGCCCTGGCCAGCACAATTGGTGGACCGATTACGATTCGTTTCACGGGCCGGTGGTTGAGGTTATGGAGAAGCTGAAACAGGAGGGCGTCATTCGTTTCACCGGCCTGGGAGGCACGACCGCCTACGAGCTGCCGCGAATCATGGCCACCGGGTTCTATGACGTAGTGCTGACCGCATTCAACTACAGCCTGTTATGGCGCGAGGCTGCGATCGCCGTATTCCCGGAGGCCAGAAGGCAGAGCATGGGGCTTATCATCGGCTCGCCGCTCCAGCAAGGAGCGCTTGCGCGGCGCTATGACGATGAGGTTGACCATGGCGCACCGTGGCTCAGCCCGCAGCGCCGGGCGCAGTACCGGGCGCTCTATGCCTGCCTGGATGAGATTGGCTTGCCGATTAGCGAAGTGGCGCTGCGGTTCGTTCTATCGAACCCGGATGTTGCAATGACACTGATGGGCGCGCGGTCGGTTGAAGAGGTGGAGCAGAACGTCGGCGCGGTTGAAGAGGGGCCGCTGCCGGGTGACGTGTTGGGGCGTCTGGATGAGATCGCGGCGATGGTGCCCTGCCGGCCCTTCGAGGAGCCCTTTGGTATGCCCTTCGGCCGGGACTACCATGGGCCGGGCAGAGCGGCGCGCTGATGCGGAGTCCACGCGCCCCTCCGAATACCCACTAGAAACGGTCATACCCGCGGGAGCAGCGGCGTGAAGGCGGTAGTTGTAGAAGATGCGAACTCCGTAGTGGTGCGCGAGGCCCCCGATCCCGCGACCCCGGCCCCGTACCAGGCGCTGACGCGGAACGTCTGCGCCAGCATCTGCAACAGCACCGACCTCAAGATCGCCCATCGCCGCCTCTACTTCGTCAAGGACTATCCGACGATTCTCGGCCACGAGGGCGTAGGGCGCATTATCCAGGTCGGCGACAAGGTGCGCAATTTCGGCGTCGGCGACCTGGTGTCGCGGCCGCGCGCGAACCTCCCGCCGGACTCGGGGCTGCATGAATCGTGGGGCGCTTTCGCCGAGTACGGCATCGTCACCGACCTCTGGGCGATGGCAGAAGACGGCTTGGCCGCGATCAAGCGGGACCGGCTGCCGGACCAGATTGCCGCCCCGCCGGACGCCGACCCGGTTGCGCTGACGCAAATGGTGACCCTGCGCGAGACGCTCTCGCTGCTTCGCAACATGGAGGTGAAGACGGGCGATTCGATGGTCATCTTTGGTGCGGGGCCGGTGGGGCTGTCGTTCTCCATTCTGGCGCGGCAGGTCGGCTTAGAGCCCGTGATCGTGGTCGGGCGGCGCAAGGAGTCGCTGGAGCGCGCCCTGACCTTCGGGCGTGCGACGCACGTTATCAACAACACCGAGAATAGCGTGCCCGATGTGGTTCGAGCGCTGACCGGGGGGCGCGGCGCCGACTGGGCTATCGAAGCGATTGGCGCCGACGCGGTGATGCCGGACGCGCTGGCTTCGCTCTCCTCTGACGGGAAAGTAGCGCTTTACGGGGTGCCGGATGCGAGCGAGGTTGAATCACCGCTGCGCCGCGGGCCACAAGTCAGCAGCGCCCGGCCCAACGAAGGGGCGGCCGCCGAAGAGGTCTTCGACCTGGTCTCGCGGGGACTTACTCCGGCGCGCGAGTTCGTGACTCATGAACTGCCGCTATCGGAAGTCGTGGCGGGTCTGCGACTTCTGGAGAGCAGGCAAGCCTTCAAGGTATTGCTGTGGATCGAATGACTTTCCGCCATTCTTCCCCTCACACGCGGCCCAACTAGTCCTTCAGCCGGTGACGCTTGGCGGCTTGGGCGGCGGGCGCGCCCTCTTGAACGACATCACACAGCGCGCGCTGGAATGCCGCTGGGTCGCGCACCTGGATCGCATTGCGCCCAAAGACGACGCCGCGCCCTCCGCCCTGAACGATCCGTTCCGCGAGTTCGAGCGCCTGCACCTGCTTCAGCATCTTCTCCGCCCCCAGGCCCAGAATGGGCACCGGGCATGATGCCGTGACTTCGCTGAACTTGAACGTGTAGAAAGTCTTGATTAGATCGGCGCCGAGCTCGGCCAAGATGCGGCACGACCGATAGACTTGCTCGTGCATCTGCGCCTTTGACAGCACCTCGGAACGGGTCGGGAAGCACTCGCCAACCACCGGCATGCCCAGCCGCCCTGCCTCGCCCGCGAGCTTGCAGAAGACCTCGACGTTCGCGGCATCCCGCGCTTCGCTGCCGGTCCGCAGCGTCAGCGAGATGAGCACCATGTCGGCGCCGGCGGCGACCGCGTCCGCCGGGTTCATCGCGGAAACGGTCTCGGCGTCATTGTAGTTCCAGTGGAAGCAATAGACCGTGCTCCAGTTGAGGCGCACGATGGCGAGCGGCGCGCCCTTGTAGCCCAAGGCATGCGCGCAATGCCCGATCATCCCCGGTGACAACAGAACCGCGGAAACGCGTGGGTCGACATGGTTGATGACTTCGGGCAAGTTGAGCATTCCGGGCAGCGGCCCGTCAAATTCCCCGTGATCGAGAGCCACCACTACCGCGTTTTGGCCCTTGGAGAAGAGTCGGTTCAGCCGGATTTCTTTTCCCGTCAACGTGGTCTCCGTTTCCGCGCTGGCTTACCTCGAGGATTTGGAGGCTGCCAACACGGGCACCAATTACGCCCGTCAGTCAGCGGTGTCACCAGCCGGCATCGCCTCCGAATAGACTGGGAGTAACGCCTCGTAGAACCGCAAATACCGCGCGTAGGCGCGATGCTCAGTCTCGGTCCGCTCAGGCCGTGGAGCAAACTCGCGCGCCCCTTGTGCGCGATCCCACTCCGATGCCGCGGCGCCCGCCGCAAGCTTCGCGGCGCCGTAACACGCGGCCTCGGCGTATGGCGACACCTCCACGCGGCGGTCCAGCACATCGGCGATAAGCTGAGGCCACGACTCGCTCTTGCCCGCGCCGCCGACAAGCCGCAGAGAAGGTATCCGCCCGCACATCCTCTCCGCGGCCTCGACATTGCGTCGCGCCTCGCAGGCCAGCCCCCGCATCACCGCCGTCCTCACATCATCCCACGTGTGCGCTATGTTGAGTCCGAGCAGGCTCCCCTGCGACTCCTCGCGCCAGTCGGGGGCAAGCCCGCCGTAAAGGTGCGGGATAAAAACCGGTTGGCGCGCCCCGCTGGTCGCCTGCGATGCGCCGCGCTCGAACGTCCGGTGGAACCAATCGTAGGCTGCCCCGCCGGTGAACGGCAGCACCATGCCCCATGTGCCAGGGCTGGTATGGCAGCAGATTGGAATCTGCTCGCGCTCATCAACCACCGGAGTGTCGGTAACCGCATAGACCACCCAGGCGGTGCCGCACGAGAGCACACTGGTCCCTGCGGGCTTTGCCCCTGCGCCATGCGCAGCAGCCGCCTGATCAAAGGCGCCAGCCGCGAGCATGACCTGCGGTGTGAGCTGCAATGCCGCCGCGGCCTCTGGCAACAACGGGCCGATCGGCGCGCCACTTTCGACGACCTCGGGCAGACTCTCCGGCGGCACCTCCAGCACACGCATAACGTCGGCCGACCATCTGCGCTTGACGGGCGAGTAGAGCGGTGTCCACGAGGCGCTCGGCACGTCCGCGACAAAGCGCCCGCAAAGCCGGTGCGCAAGGAAATCAGAGACCCAGCAAAAGCGGCGGATGCGCGATTTCAACTTCGGCGCGGTTTCGGCGATCCACCGAATCTTGCATGCCGAGCTCAGCCGCGCGAGCCGCGCGCCCGTTTCGCGGTACCAGAAGGAGGCGCCGGTTTCCGCAAGCAGCCTGCGGTGCTGGGCTTGCGCGCGGCTGTCCATCCAGGTCATGGCGGGAGCGAGCGCGTTGCCGGCCTCATCAGTGACGATAAGCGTGTCGCCCTGGGTGCTCAGCGCAAGCGCCGCGATGTCCGCCGGCGGGCGTCCCTGGTCGCGGCATGCCTGCACGCACTGGGTCACGACGGTCACGAGCCCTCGCCAGTAATCCTGCGCATCTTGTTCCGCCCAGTCTTGCCGTGGATGTGACAGGGGGTACGGCTGCTGGGCGGCCGCCAGAATCCGGCCATCTTCGCTGACCGCGAGGCACTTGGCAGAAGTGGTGCCGATATCCGCGCCTAGATAGAGGGAGCGCATGATTCAGCCGCCAGGCAACCGGATGACGTTCCAGTCCATAATCTGGCCGAACCGCAGAATGCGATCTGCCGCATCGCCATAGACCAACGCGGAATGGTGCGTGCCGGCGGCGCGGCTGTATTCGGCAATAAAATCGGCGATGGGCATTTCGGGCCGAAACCAGCCATGCACCATCTCGCTCATCTGGTCGGGGCCTGTCACATCGAGCATCATCACCGGCGCGACTATCAGGGCGTACGTATCATCCGGCCCTGGCGCCAGATTCACCAGCGCTGCCGGCCCCGCGCGGAATCTGCCGACCGCGAGAACGGGGTTCTGCGCATCGGTCCAGGGAAAGTGCATCTGCTTCAGCCGCGGCGTGTCGGCGGCGAGTCCAACATTCATCTCGCCCATGTGGCTGAGAAAGATGCGGTTGTCGGCCCAGTCGGGGCAGAAGATCTCGGTGAACGAAGTGTCGGGAAAAGCCGAGGCCAGAACGCCCACCAGCGCGGCGGTCAGTACGTCGCCTTCGCCGGCATAGCCGATGCCGCGCGCCAGGGCCTTGCTGGCCTCCAGGAAGGGTGGAGTCGGGATACCTGACGCGCGGTCGAAGGTCAGGAAGTTAAAGGTGAAGGCGGTGAGCCGCTCGCGCTCGATCCATTTCCGCACGGCCAGGCACGCGCGGGTAGTCTGGAGGTGCGCCTCGGAGTCGAGGTCCGCGGTCGCGAAGCTGGTGAGGTCGGAGGCCATTTCGGATGCGACCTCCGCGTCATTCTCGGCCGGGAGCAAGTTGCGAAGCATGGCCAGGTCACATGCCACCGTTTCGACGCCGATCGTCGCCTTCAATACCTCCTGCGGCACCGTGAAATCGCCCATCCCGGGGAATGCCTCGCCGATGCGTCCCACTCTCGCATTTCGCATCCGCGTCGCGAGCGCCGCCGCGTGAGCCCAGGCGGCCACGCGGTCGAGCACGTCCGATCGCTGCCAGTGCCCGGCTTCGATTTGAAATGGCTTGCGATGGCGGCGCAGCACGTTGCACAGGTCCTGCACGCCGTGGATGCCGTGGTTATACATCAGCTCACCAGGGTCGTTGCGGGGCCCGAAGGCGTAGCCCGGCGTGGTGTCGAGCACGATGATGGGAAGCGCGGTGGCGGCGAGCGTCGGCGCCGATTCGAGCGATGGCGAGTAGGCCAGATGCAGGGTCACGATGGCGTCGGCGTTGGCGGTCTCGAACGAGCGTATCGCGGCCGCGAACTCTGGCCCGATGCAGCAGACGGGGCAGGTGGTGACCTCCAGCCCGCGCGCCGCCAGCTCCCTGGCGATCATCTTGTGGAAGTCGTCAATCCGGGACCGCACCTCGGGCATCGCTTTATCGTAAAGCTCCAGGTAGAGCGGCAGCAGGCCGATTCTGGGGTTGGTCATCGTCCTCACCGTGACCGCGCGCGCGGACATATCTAGGCGACCCCGAGTTCCCGCTCGGTTTCGCCTATCGCTTCCTCGATCATCTCGAGCGCTTTCGCGGCAATTGGTTGCTCCATTATCACCGGCGGCGATAGGCGCAAGATATGTCCTGCGGGAATCCAGGCCAGGCCCTTGCGGAACGTCTTCTGGTACACGAGCCGGCCGGCATCCTCGAACGGTTCCTTCGTCGTTCGATCCTTGACCAGCTCCAGGGCGAGCAAGCAGCCCTTGCCCCGCACGTCACCGACGATGGCGTGCCGCTCCTGGATCTCACGCAGCGCGCCCAGGATGAACTCACCCAGCGCCGCGGAACGGTTGACCAGGTCCTCCTCTTCGATGACCTCCAGCGATGCGAGGGCGGCGGCGCACGCCATCGGATTTCCTCCATAGCTGGTGGACGCCGAGATCTTCTCCACCGAATCCTTATAGCGCTCGCTCACCATCATTGCGGTGACCGGAAAACCATTGCCCAAGCTCTTGCCCAGGGTCACGACATCTGGGCGCGTATCCCAGTGCTCCATGCAAAACATTTTGCCGGTGCGCGCCATGCAGGTCAGGACCTCGTCGGCGAAGAGCAGAAGCTCGTATTCGTCACATAGGGCGCGCAGGCGCGGCATGAATTCATCAGGGGGCACCACCGATCCCGCCCACCCCTGGATCGGCTCGAGCACGATTGCCGCGACCCGGCCGGAGGTCTCCTCCTTGATAATCTCGCGCAAGTAATCCACGCAGTGAATGTCACACTCGGGGTAGGCGAGCTTGAACGCGCAGCGATAGCAGTAGGGGCGCGGCGCCAGGAAGAAGCCAGGCGCGCGCAAGCCCTGGCTGGGGTCGAGGCGCGCCAGGCTCACCGCGCCCATGGTCTTGCCGTGGAAATCGCGATGGAAGCTGATGAACTCCAGCTTGCCCGTCGCCGCGCGGCAGACCCGCAGGCCGGCCTCCACCGCGGTGGTTCCCGAATCATAGAGCTGCACGCCCGTCAAATCCCATGGCTGCGCCGCGACCAGCTTCTCCAGGAGCTTCACCTTGACCGGCGTGGTGAAGTCGTGGCAGTTCATGAGCTGCCCCGCCGCCCGCTGCACTGCCTCCACCACCTTGGGATGGCAATGCCCGAGGCTGGTGACGTATATGCCGCTCGAGAAATCAATGTATATGTTCCCGTCCGCGTCGGTCAGCGTCACGCCGCGGCCCGACTCGAAGACGACCGGGAAAAGGCGCACCTGTGACGAGTACCCTTTCATATAGCGGCTGGCCCGGGCGTGCTGCTCCACCGATTTCGGCCCGGGCGGCGCGACCACGATGTGCGGCACCGAGCTGGGGTCAACGTGCGCCCAGTGGCGGCCTTCCTTCGCGGTGCGTGTTGACATTCAAGCGATCTCCTGGATCAGTTGCGCGTTGATTGCAGCAGTGGGGCTCACCCTGCAAGCTATCTGGCGCGAGCGCGCACACCAATCTGCTCTACTCCGGCTGAGCCCCACGACCAAACGCTGCGAGAAGCTTCGCGCTGTTCGAGTACAGAACCTTCTCCATCGCCGCCGCACCCAGCCCCGAGCGCTCGACGGCCTTGATCAGCGCGCGGAGCTCCTGGTAAAGGTAGTAGGTGTATTTCGCCTCCTCTTCCGGGCGCTTGCGGTTGACGTTCCACGAATAGGGGCGGTCGGTGTAGTTGATATATCGCTCGCCGATGTGCTCGCGCACCCCGCGCATGATGGTGACCGGCAAATCGCTGCCGAAGAGGAGCCGCTCGGGGCCGACGGTTTCGAGGGCGAGCTGGAACACCTCCGCATTCAGATTCGCCGAGACATCGAAGTAGATACTATCGCGACCGACGAAATGCGGTAAACCGCGCTGGGCGGTGGGCAAGCAATAGGCGCGTCCGATGTGCGGCAGTACTAACTTGATGGCGGGGTAGGCGTCCGCGATTTCGAGGATTTGCCTGATGTTATCGGGGTCGCCCAGGCGGCCGTCACCGGGCAGATGCAGCATCAGGATTCCGCCCCGCTCGTTGAGCCGGGCGAGATGCGCCCGCGGGACGAAGTCATAGATGCTGACGTTTGGGATTTCCGGCGGCGCCAGGTCGGGATAGGGCTTGATGCCGATGAAGCCGCGCGCCATCGCGGCCGCGATACGCTGCGCATCCCATTCCGGGCGCGTGACGTAAAGGCCCTTGGCGTCATTCGCCGGATCCGAGATCCCGGCAAGCACGTAATCATTGCTGCGCTCGATGTCCACCTCGCGGTAAACGCCGCCGAATGCGAGCGTCGAGACCTGCTGGCGAGGGAAGAGCGTGCGATAGTTCTCCCGCAACTGCTCCCACGACTGGTGGAGATCAATCTCCATCGCCCAATTGGCTTTGCGCCGCTGTGGGCTGATGGGGCCGGTGTGCTCGGCGAGCGCGACATGAACGTGGCAGTCAATGATCCTGGCCGGCAGCCAGGGCGCTAGCTCTTGCTCGTAGATGGCATTATCGAGGGTGGTATTCATGGCTGCTGGTTCGCCAGGCCGACGCGAAGTCGCAACCGGGAGCCGTCGCTCGGCAGCTTGACCAGGAAAGTATATCCGATGCGCTCTTGGCCGTCAGGCCAGGCGATATACCAAGGCTCACCGTAGCGCACATGGCTCAATGGCGCCGCGGCTCCGTCCGCGCCGATCTGGAAGACTGCCAACCCGCCTGAATGCCGAAAACCGCCCACCCGCACTGCCATCCAATCTGTGCCTCCGGTGAGGGTAAACTCCGCCACATCATTGTCGCACCTCAACTGCGGCGGGAACTCTGATGCGACCGACCCCACCCTGGCTTCGAGTCGCAGCGGGTTTTCGCACCATGCTTTGCGCTCCGCCAGCAGTGGCGCGTAGTCGGAACCATTATCCCCGTAAATCACTTGCACCGCGCGGTACTTGATGACCGTGCCCGCGGGAATAAGCCCGAGGCGCGGCGCCAGCACTACGGCCAGGTCGCGGGCATAATCGCCGTTTTCGGTGTCGTTCGCCCCCGTGCCAAACGCGTAAAGGCCGACCGGCAGCGCCGCGTCGCCGAGCCGGGTCCCGATATCGAGGAGCACCCACCCGGGGTTACCAACTATGTCGCTGCAGGGAATACCCTGGTCAATAGGATTGCTCGCCTGGTAGAGACAGCCGAACGGGTGCTCCGCGAGGGGCATGCCGTTGGCGGCCATGTGGGGTGTGAAGTCAAGTTCGCCGTCATATACCTTGCCCGGCTCCACCCAGGCGGCGAAGCGGCGGTAGGCCATGGGATTGAAGGCATGATGGCGCAGCAAGAACAGCGGCGCGGGCCGCAGCGAAGACAGACGCAAATCTTGCTTTACCACGAGCGCGACCTCGGCGAAGAGCCGGGTTACGTCGGAGCACGGGACTTCCCACAGGCGAATATCGCCGGCAACCCGGCCGTCCGCGGTGCGCGCAGCGATGGTCACCTCGGCGAGCAGCGGCCCCGCCTCTCTGATGCGGACCTCCTGGGGAATGAGGCCCTGGTAGCGGTCGTCCGCATCATAATAGGCGAAGAAGGTGGGGAGAATGGCCGAGACCGAGCGGACTCTCAAATCCCGGTAATGGCGGCGGAAATCGTTGATCCTGAGCTCGCCGCCTGTGGTAACGGTGAAGCTTTCGAGGCGCGAGACAGTCGCCTGAATGAGCAGCGGGCCGCCGACATTCTCCAGGCTGGTGAGAAACAGAAGGTCGTGATCGCGGGCGCCACCGTACAGGTGCTCCACTGTAAGCGAGCGGCGCTCGTGTGGCGCCAGGGATAGGGGAAATGTGAGTGCGGCCCAGCCCGGCTCGCCGGCCTCGGCGGCCAGCTCCGGGAAGTTTAGCGCATACTGTATGCGTATCGGCAGCGGGATGCCGTGCTCATCGCGCACCACGCCACCGCAGACGCCGCCCCAAGGGTCGAAGGAATCCACGAGAAGATCGCGCTCTCGATCATCGTTGCTGACGGCAAAGCTCGTTCCGGCGCGAAATCCTCGCGGCGGCTCGGGGGTAGGGGAGGTCTGGGCGCGAAAGACATAGAGGCCGGTGCGAGGGTCAAAGCGCTCGCGCTTGCCCATGGTCGTCTCGAAGGCCTCGGGGGCGAGGGGATGGCGCTCCATATCAAGGGCAGCGGCTGCCTGGGTGCGATTCGGCGCGACGACGAACGCCCACGCCGCTTCGGCGGCGCTCCCCGTGGTCCAGGGCGTTTCACCGACCGGAACTGAGAGAGCCAGTTTGCCGTCGGCAGCAGACAACGGAACGGCGCCGCCCTGCGGGAGCGTGGCAGTTATGCCCACGCACGGGTGGATGCCAACCAAGAGGCCATTGCCGGCGGATATGGTTTCGCGTGGGGCGCTGAGGATGACACCGGCCTGAGATGGTGAGCAAGCAACTGGGGTCGGATGCCCCTGCGGCCGGCTATAGACGAAGCGCCCAGCGTTGATCCATTCACCCGAAGGCAGCAGAAAGCGCGCGTGCAGGTAGAGCTTGCGCTCCTGGCAGGTGAGGTGAAGCTCGGCGAGACCGGGCCAGGTCTCGCCGCCGGCGGTGAGGATGATGTCCTCGATGCAGAGCTCGACAAGGTGGGGGCCGGCGCGGAGGGTGTGCAGGTGAGGGGCCGGTTGCCCGGTCCAGGCAAACTGCCGCTCGCCGATTGACAATGAGGCTGCCGCTATTCCTTGCACCAGGCAGGTTCCGTCCGCCCCTTGCAGGGCGAACAGGCTGGACGAGGCAACGTCCACCGTCAAGGCGTAGTGCGGGGTTCTGATGGCACACGCGGTAGCGCCGTTGCTGAGCACCACCTCTCCATGTGCGGGTTGCATCAGGCACATGGGGCATAGTAACGCGAGCCACAGGTGCAGGGCAAACGCTGTGCGATGACTCACCGGCGTCGTGATTACCTTCGCATGTCGCTCGAATCCTCGGCAGTGGCTCAGTTCAACCGCCGGCGAGGTGTTCCCTGCAATCGCGGCTAGCTTTCCCGCGTTGAGCGGTCGGCGCTGCTCCCCCCTCGGGGGGATATGCTTGCCGGCTGACGAGGGGGGGGACGGGCGGCTTCATAGCGAAATACGCAGCCGTCCGGGCACACGGGCGGGCACGCCTGCATCAGCGCGAGCCACAGGGAGCGACACGATGGGAATCCGCACGGCGATTCTGGGTTATGGACGCAGCGGCAGCAGCATGCACGCGGGGGGCGTCGAGCGCAACCGCGCCTTCGAGATGGTCGCAGTGTGTGATATTGACCCTCAGCGGCAGACGCAAGCGGCACCGCGGTTCGGGTGCGCGATCTATGACGATTACCGCAAGATGCTGCTGCGCGAACGCCTCGACCTGGTGATCATCGTTACTCGCAGCGACCAGCACTGCCAGATGAGTTGCGACTGCCTTGCCGCCGGCGTCAACGTGTTGGTGACCAAGCCGTGGGCGGTCAACGAGGTCGAGGCGCGCCGCATGGTCGCCGCCGCGGATGAGAGCGGCAAGCTGCTGATGCCCTGGCTGCCGGCGCGCTGGGGCTGTGACCTGCGCCGCCTCCAGCAGTTGCTTGCCGAGACGGCCATCGGTAACGTCTTTTTGGTGCGCCGTGTCGTTTGCGACTTCGGCACGCGCAATGACTGGCAAACTCAGCGGCGTTACGGCGGAGGCTATCTGCTGAACTGGGGCCCCCATATCGTGGACCCGCCCGTAGTGCTGATGGGGGGGAAGGTGGAGAGCGTCTACGCCCGGATGAAGCAGACGATCAATCCGGGCGACGCGGAGGACGTTTTCTTCGCGGTGATTAACCTGGCCGATGGGACGATCATCCAGGCCGAGTACGCCATCGCAGTTGAGAGCCTGCCCAGTTGGTTCCTTCAGGGCGACCGCGGCACCATCGTCGTGCGCGGCGACCATCTGAAAATGTACCAGAGCACGCCCGCGCGCCCGCAGGACCCGACCGCAGCCGGGGCAATGAAGCCAGCGGAGGAGCGGGTCGTCGAGGAGAGACTAAAGGGCGCCCTTTATGGCGACACCGACGAGATCTACGCCGAGGTCGCCGCAGCCTTGCGCGGCGAGCGCCGATTTCCCGTCACGCCCGCTGACGCCCTGGAGCTTTCGCGCATCCTTGATGCGATCCGCACCGCGAGCGAGGAGAACCGGGTGGTAAGCCTTTAGGCATCACCGCACTGGGCAGCGCTGCCCGCGCATCTTCTCATGGCAGCGGGTTGATGGCGCCGTCATCCCTGATGCGCACGCCGAATGAGCGCGCTTCAAGATCGCGCAGCACCTGGCGGCGGGCACGGGTGTCAGTGATGACCTGCGGCCGGTAGCGGACGATATGACAGGGGATAATGGCCGCGCGGGCTAGCACGCCGTCCCGGAAAGTTGTCTGCACCATCGCAGTCGTCTTGGTGCGATTGTTGAAGATGAAGTTGCCCAGGCTGTAAGCGATGAGCCGGCCGCGGTGATACTCGAACCCCTGGAGCACATGGGGGTGGGCGCCGACGACCATATCCGCTCCGGCGTCAATGCATCGCCTGGCAAGCGCTCGCTGGTAGGGCTGCGGGCGCAGGGCGCGTTCCTTGCCCCAATGCAGATACACGATCACGACACCGGCCCGGGCGCGCGCGGCGCGAATCCCGGCGAGCAGGCGCGAAGGGTCGTAGGCCTGGGCGATGCCTGGTCGCCCGACCCCGGCGCACCAGGCCGCGGTCGGCACCACCCGAGTTGCAGCAAGCAGCGCGACCCTTTGCTCGCCCGCTCGGAGAGGAATCGCCTGAGTCGCCGCTCTAAGATCCACTCCCGCTCCGGCGGCCGGCAAGTGTGCGCTTTGCAGATGGCTCAGCGTCTCGACCAGGGCGGCGCGGCCATAGTCCAGGCTGTGATTGTTGGCCAGTGATACTGCGTCAATCCCGCTGGCGCGCAGGCCGCGCAAGAGGGCGGGCGCGGCGCGGAACGTGTACTTTTTCCTCGCCGGCGTGCCGCGCGTCGCCACCGCGCATTCCAGATTGCCGATGGTCAGGTCATCGCGCAGAAGCACCTGGCTGACCCCGGTGAAGAGGGTCTCGGTGCCGTGCGCCGCCGCTATCCTGCCGACAGCAGATGCGAGCAGGATGTCGCCGACGAAGGTAATCGTGGCCGGCGCCGGGCGGTGAAGCTTGTGCTGTGGCGGAGCAGCCGGGCGCGCACGATGCCGCTGGTGCCAGAACACGACAGCGCCGAGGGCTGCCAGCAGGAGCGCCGATGTCCACCACACCCTGCGCATTGATGTGCTCGCTGGTACGGGCGCGCCGCGCCCGCGCTCACGTCAGGTGCTTGAACTGCGGCAGCCGCGGCGCCTGAACCCTGAACAACTCGTCAACCATGTGCTTGATTTCGGCCAGCGAGAGCACCGAGGCCGCCAGCGGATCGAAGCAGCAGGCAAGATACGCCGCCTGCGGATCCCCCGAAATGGCGGACTCGACTGCAAATTCGATGACCGCGGTATTGATCTGGTTAAGCGCGGCGCACTGCGGCGGCAGCGCCCCCATTTGGATCGCGCTGAACCCCGCCTTATTCGCGATCACTGGCACCTCCACCGCACACCTGTCGGGAAGATTCGTGATCAACCCGGTATTCGGCACCGTCGCGTTGAACTCGAATAACTCATCGAACAGCAGTCCGCGCACAATGCTCGAAGCGTACTCGTGTGACCGCCCCAACTTGATCGGCACCCGGCCCTCGGCGTAATCGCGCATGTGCCGCTGCCACTTTTCCGCCTGCTCCCGATGCTGGTACTCATCGAGGATGTAGCGATGGCGACCCGGGTTCCAGTTCTCGCCGTGGGTGCAATACTTCTCGATCAAGTCGGGTCGCTTGCGGAACCACCAATTGTACTCCGAGTTGTGGCCGCTGGATTCGGTCACATAGTAGCCGAGCGCCTTGAACATCTCGGTGCGCACAATGTCTTTGCGGTAGATCTCGGGCCGCTCCACCGCCTGGCGCAGCAGGGGATAGGCGTCCTTGCCGTTCCATTCGAAGCGTATCGCCCAGGCCTGGTGGTTGATGCCCGCGCAGACGGAGACAATCTCATCGGCGGGCGCGCCGATCCACCCGCCGAGCATGCCGCCCAGCCCCTGCACGCTGTGGCACAGGCCGACCAGGCGCACCGAGGTCTCGCGTTGGATCGCGCGGCAGAGCATGGACATCGGGTTGGTGTAGTTGAGCACGTAGGCATTGGGCGCGTGGCGCTCGACATCGCGGCAGATGTCCAGCATCATCGGGATCGTCCGCAGCGAACGGAAGACGGCTGCGGTGCCGTGGGTATCGCCCACATTGAAATCCACGCCGTATTTCATGGGGATGTCAATCTCCGGGGCGAACCCGTCCGCGCCGTGGGCCAGGATCGTAATGATAACGATGTCCGCGTCCTTGACCCCGGCGGCGCGATCGAGGGTGGCCTCGACCGTGGCCGGGTAATTGCCGACCTCCATGATGCGCTCCACGGCGCGTCTAGCGTAATCCAGCCGCTGCTCGTCAATGTCTGTCAGCGAGAGGGTCGCGTTATTCAGATCCTCCCATGACATCAGGTCAATCACCAGAGTGCGGGTGAACCCGAGACTCCCGGCGCCGACGAAAGCAATCTTCATCACGCAGTTCTCCTCGCAGATTGATGACGCACCGACCGGCGCACCGCGCCGCGCCTGCCGGACGACGCTCTGCTATTTACGACCACGCCAGCCGCAAACCTTCTAGCGCGGCAATTGCGCGACCCTCGCAGGTTCCCGCCGGTGTCCGCCGAAACTTCACGTTAGAGTGCCTGAGAGCGCGTCAGAGAGCGCGTGAGGGGCGAGATATCTCCGGGAATGCGTCATGAGGCAATGGATGCGCAAAGCGAAGGTGGTGTTTCTGGTCTCGGGCCTGGGCCCGGGTCTCTCGGCGTTGGGGTGTGCGGCGATCGCGGTGGCGAGCCCTCAGGCCGGCGCGCCTGTCGCTGGTAAACCTCAGCCAAGCCTCCAGGCGGCGCAGGCAGGCTCTCAGGCTCGCACGCCCGTCGCCGACAGAGCCCAGTCAGGTATCGCGGCCAACTCTGGCTTCGAGCAAGGCGCGCCAGCGCCCCAGGGATGGCTTGGTGTGACCAACGCCATCTTAGGCGCGGGCCGCAACCGCGGACGCTCCATTGGCGCCAGGACGCCCCACGAGGCCGTGACCTGGGTAAGCGAGCCCATTGACTTGGAGGCCGAGCAGAGCTACCGCCTGGACGGATGGATTCGCTGCCGCCGCGGAAAGGCGGTCCTCGGGCTTGACCTGCTCAACGATCAGGGCGCTGTTGTCGCAACTGCCGCTGCGCCGGCGGTCTCTGCCACTCCCGGCTGGCAATACGTGGCCGTGGAGAAAGACGTGCCCCGGCAGGCGCCGGCGGCGAGGATATGGCTCAAGGTCGCGGGCGAAGCCTACCTTGACGATGTGAAACTGGCGCCAATGGTCAGGAACCTGGTCTTCAACCCCGGCTTTGACGTTGACGCGAAAGGTCGAATCGGCTTCTGGAACCAGGAAGCGGCCGAAGGGGCCGAAGGCGGCTCCAGCCGCGGCGACCCGGCGGGCCGCAGCGGGAGCGGCCTTTTGATTGAGGCAGATAGCAGAGGCTGGGGGGTGCGGTGCGTGGCGTGGCCGGTGGTGGAGGGAGTGACCGCCTATCGCTTCTCAGGTTGGGCGCGCGGCGAGAATGCGGAGCCGCGATTGACAATCATATGGCTCGATGGCTGGGAAAAGACCATCCGCGAAGATCTTGTCAAGGCAACGGGCGCGGTGGGGGAATGGCAGCACTACCAGCGCAGCAGTCTTAGCCCACCGCCCGAGGCCACCTATGTCACCGTCGCCGCCCGAGTCGAAGGCGGCAGAGCGTGGTTCGATGACTTCTTCTTCGGCGCGCAGAATCCAGCGATGAATACGCGTCCGATCGCGCGGGTGCTGGTCAACCAGGTCGGCTATGGTCTTGGCGCCCCCAAGAGCGCGGTGGTGGCGACGAACTTCTTCCCCAGCAGTCCCGAGCAGGCCCACCTGGAGGTGGCGCCGGTGCGCCACGGCCGCAGGCTAACAGTGCCTTTACGCTGCCAGGGGCGAATTCATGACGGAACCCCCGATGACTGGGGCAGCTACTACTGGCGGGCAGACTTCTCGGCTCTGAATACCCCCGGCGCCTACAAGGCTAGGGCGATGGTGGGAAAAGCAAGCGCGCAGTCCCCCAGTTTCGTCGTCGGCGAGCAGACGGTTTTCCGCGAGACGGCGCAGCTCGGTGTCGAGTTCTTCTTCGTGCAGCGCTGCGGATTCGAGGTTCCGGGCTGGCACAAGGCTTGCCACCTGGATGATGCGAAGCTGCCTGATGGCAGGCAGCTTGACGCCATCGGCGGGTGGCACAGCGCCGGCGATTACAACAAGATCATGTATGAGAATGGCGATGGCGGAGTGATGTACGCTCTCCTCACGGCCTACCTCAAAGACGCGAGCTTCTTCGAGCGCAGCGCCGGCCAGCGAAACGGGCTGCCGTGCATTCTGGATGAGGCGTGGTGGGGTGCGAAGTTCGTCGCCAAGATGCAGATCCCTGAATCAGGCGGCTTGCGCAACACCATCAGCCAGGGCCCGGGCCGCGAATGGATGAAGTGGTCGCCGCCGGAGGTTCATACGGACACCATCGTGGGCACCGCAGACGATCCCGTGATCCAGGCGGGTGAGGGCCACTCGCCGCTGGCGATCGGAGGATGGGCGCGCCTTTCGGTGCTCCTGCAAGAACGCGGCATTCATAACGACTACCTGGAACGCGCGCGCCGCCTGTGGGATTACGCGACGAACAATGGCGCCAACGTGAGCGGCCCGCACCTGCTGATGAGCGCGGCCGAGCTTCACGCGGTCACCGGCGACGGGCGATACCTGGAGGCAGCGCGCCGCTGCGCCGAGTCGGTCCTGGCTGGCCAGCAAGCGAACGGACGGCTGGCGGGGGCATTTGGTTCATACGGCGAGTTGGACGCGGGTGCTCTCGCCTTCTTCGCTCTGCGGTATCCTGATGATCCGTTGTGCGCACGCATAGGCCCGGCGCTGCGCTGCTGGATCACCTTCTGCCGCAGCACCGCCGACAATCCCTTCGGGCTGAGCAAGCAGAGCGTGGGGCCGCAAGATTACTTCTTCGAGCCGACCTCGGCTCTGGGCCACAACTGGGAGCTTCTCACCCGCGCCTGGGCGGCGATGTTGTGCGCGGCCGTGAATCGCGACCAGCGGGCGCTGCGGTATGCAGTGGACCAGATTGACTGGGTGCTCGGTAAGAACCCGTACGGGTTGTGCATGTTTGAAGGCAAAGGCATGTTCAATCCGCCGCGCTATCACCATCGCTACGACTCCATACCAGGCCATGAGCGCGGGGCGGTGCCCGGGTGCGTGCCTAACGGATTCGTGCGGACCCCCGCGGGACTCGACCAGCCCGGCTTCGATCTTTCCCGCCCGGCCCCCGGCAAGCGGCATCCCTCGTACCGCACCAGTGAGCCATGGCTGACGCACAATATGTGGTTTCTGATGGCGACGAGCGCGATGCCGTGAGGCAACGCGGCTCCGCAAATGCCGGCCAAGGTGGCGGGCGCTCGCACCCGCCCATCATCTTGCCGCCGGATACGGAATCGCCACCGGGCCCAACGCGAGCATCCCCAGGTCCTGCTCATCGGTAATGTTGACGTAGGGGTCGCGCCCGCGCGCATACCAAAGCTGCGCGCCCTCGGGAAGCGCCTCCCGCAGGCGCAGCTCGACGGTGTCTGCGCGCTCGCGGGGCAAATCCACGCGGACGATGAGAGGGAGATGCTGGCCCGCGGCATCGCTTAGGGAGAAGCCCGTCGGCCGCCCCTCGGCGCGCAGGCGGCCGTTGACGTCGGTGAAGCGTATTACCACTATGGTTCGGTCTGCTTCCGTTTTGATCTCTGCGAGGCGCGGCCCCCGGCGCAGGTCATCGCGCGAGAGCAATTCCCGCGCTGCCTCCAGCGCGAGCCGCCGCCCCACCTTCGTCTGTCCCGCGGTGTCAAGGTGAATCAGATCCACCAGCGCCGCATCAACCGCCGGCACCACAGCCGCGTGCTCAAGTTTCATCTCCGCCAGCCGCTGCGCTTCCCGCAGCGTGTCCCATGCCGCCTCCGTTTTGTCGGGCGGCACGATAAAGCGTCCTATCTGAACATACAGGAAGGGAACCCCGGGGTCGCCCAGGTCAGCGCGGACGGCGGAGACGAAATCGAGGAAGCGCTTCTCATAGGTGACGCTCGCTTCCGGGTTAGCATCCGATTCGCCCTGGTACCACAACACGCCGCGCACGCGCCCGCCGACAGCCGCCACCCGCCGCAGCATCGCCCCGTAGAGCGAGCGCCCGCCTTCGCCTTTCCCCGCCGGGCTCCATTCCTCCAGGCTGGTTCCGCCGCGGGCGCAGGGTATCAACCCAATGGGCACGTGCGTCAGACGATACAGCTCCCATGCGAACGGCAGGCCGGGTCCGACCCCCTGTGCTTCGGGCGCCCGGACGGCCTGGCGCCACCCCGGCAGCAGCTCCTCGCGCGTCTTGCCCTGCGGCACCAGCCCCTGCCAGTGCGCCTCGTCCCGTGACTCGAACAGCGGGTGCAGCGGCTCGCGCGCCAGCGCCCAACGATCATCCATGCTGAACATATTCACCGTGGCAATCGGGGGCGGCAGTTCCGATACTTTCCCTACGCCTTGCATGTTCGATTGGCCCGCCAGCACCCATAGGTCTCCAACCAGTATGTGGCGCACCGTCGCCTCGGAAACGGGAATCCCCTCGGGGTTGACGAGTCGCAGCTCGAGATCATAGGGGCCGCCCACCGGCAGGTCGCGCAGCTCGGCGGTCCACTTGCCGTCTTTCGCCTCGCCCGCCTTGCGCCAGTCGAGATCGGCCACCGGCGCCCCGCGATCCAGAAGCCGCGCCTCGATGACTCCGTCGGGCGGGTAACAGCGCCCCCTGACGTGAGCCACGGCTCGGTCGTGGTCATCGCGAGCCAGAACCTGGAAATCGTCCGTACCGCCCGTGACTTGCATTATGCCTGCGATTGTCGGTGGTCGTCCTGGCTCCGCGGCAGAGGCGCATTGTGCGCAAACCACGATAACCAGAATCAGCAGCGTTGGCAAGATTACAAGGCGATCGCGCATCGCAAGCTCCTCGTGCGGACGGCGCCGCGTCGGCTCCGGCGCCCCGCCATCAGCGTGAATAATGAAGCGGCGATATTCCACAGCGCCCTTGGATATCCCTTGCCACGGGTTGGGCAGCAATTCCTTTTGGCTTTTACCAGCGCCTCCTCAATGGAGGCGGCGGCTGCCAGTCATCGCTCCCGAGACGTGAGCGACGGGCGCCGGTGACAATCGCCAAGGACTTGCGGGTGCGGCAATCGAAGTGTCGCTGCGGCCCTGCATGGCGCAGCATCCGTGCTCGTTGGAGATGGAAATGGCTAAAAGCGTTGAGCCAGGTCCAATCGGTTTAGGTATCGTCGGCTGCGGTAGCGTGGCGCGCGCTTACGGCGCGCCCATCCGCCGCCTCCAGATGGAGGGAAAGGTGCGCCCCGCGGCCTGCTGCGACACGCTCAAGGGGCGGGCCCAGGATTACGCGGCGCAGCATGGCGTGCCGCGCGTCCTCGATGACTTTGACGCGCTGCTGGCATTGAATGAAGTCCAGATCGTGCTCGTCTTTACACCAAATCGCCATCACTTCCAGATGGCAAGCGCCGCGCTGGCGGCGGGCAAGCATGTGCTGGTCGAGAAGCCGATGGCGACGAGCATCGCCGACGCCACCGCCCTCGCCGCGCAGGCCCGGGCGAGCGCCGGCCATCTCCTGTGCGCGCCGTTCGTGATCCTTAGCCCCTGCCTTCAGATCATGGCGGCCCGCATTGCCCGCGGCGACATCGGGGCGCTCTCTTCGGCGCGGGCGATCTACGGGTGGGCGGGGCCTGACTGGGCGGAGTGGTTCTACCAGGCCGGCGGAGGCGCGCTGTTCGACTTGGGCGTGTATGACGTGACTGCCCTGACCGGGCTCCTGGGCCCTGCGAAGCGCGTGACCGCGATGGCCGGCATCTGCATCCCCGAGCGGCTGGTTGGCGGCCGACGCATCCAGGTCGAAGCCGCTGACAATATCCATCTGATTCTGGATTTCGGCGATTGCCTCTTTGCCTCGGTGGTGACCGGGTACACCATACAACGCCAGCGCGGAGCGGAGTTGGAGATCTACGGCGAACAGGGGGTTATCCAGATGCTCGGCCATTGCTGGGCGCCGGATGGATACGAATTGTGGCAGAACAGCGCCGGTTGCTGGCAAGTGTACGACGACACCCAGCCCGACTGGCATTGGACCGCGGGCCTCGATCATCTGGTCGAATGCATACGCACAGGCGCCGAACCTATTGTAACCCCGGAGCAAGCCGTGCACGTGACGGAGATCATGATTCGCGCGCTCGCAAGTGCGCAGAAGGGCGCGACGCTCGACCTGGAGACCACTTTTGCTCCGGTTTACTTCGGTGAAACGAAGCGGGCGCGGCCGGCGCACCGAGTACATGACCCCAGCCGCCGCGAAGAGGACGAGATTTCCTAGAGCATCTGGCGAAAGCATCCACAGATCATGCGGATGAGAATCCGTGCAATCTGGGGACATGAAGCTTTGCCGGAGATTCTTGAGCTATGAACCTCACGGTCCTTGACAATGTACAGATGGATATGCTGCACCAGGCATCGCTGCGGATTTTGCAGGATATCGGAGTCCACATTCCGCATCCTGATGTGCGCAATCGTTTTCGCGATGCGGGAGCGACGGTGGACGAATCCGCGGCCGGCGTCCGAATTGCCGAGGCCCTGGTCGCGCGCTGCCTCGGCCAGGCGGGGAAGTCGTTTGCCCTTTACGGGCGCGATCGGCGGCGCACCGCGGTCTTCGGCGAAGGGCGGCGCAACTACAATTCGATCTCCGGCGAGGCTTTCTGGATTGACGACCGCACCAAGCAGCGCCGTTACGCGACGCTGGACGATGTCACGACCGCAGCCCGCGTGGGCGATGCGCTTGAGAACTTGACCGTTGTCGGCGCGATGTCCGATCCTCACGAGGTGCCGGCGCCGTACCGCTGCGTCGAGGTCGCGGCAGCGCTGCTGCGCAATACCACGAAGCCGATCGGGTTCTGGTTCCATGACCGCGCCTGTGCGAAGTACCTCGTGGATATGTTCATCGCGGTGGCGGGACAGGAGGAAGAGGCCCGGCGGTTCCCACTGACCTATCCCTTGCTCGAACCGATCAGCCCGCTGCGCTTTCCATTCAACGGGATAGACCTGCTCTATGAGACCGCCCGGCTGAATCTGCCCTGCGCTATCGGCCCCATGGCCCAGGTGGGCGTGTCCGCCCCCGCGACGCTTGCGGCCACGCTGGCGCAGGAGAACGCCGAGATCCTCGCTGGCATCTGCATCACGCAGCTTATCCGCCCGGGCCTGCCGGTATGCTATGGGGGCATCCCACATGCCTTCGACATGCGCACCACGCAGTTGATTTTCTCCGGGCCCGAGCAAGCGCTGATGGCGGTTGCGATGACCCAGATGGGCAAGCGCTACGGCCTGCCGGTCTATATCAATGTCGGGCTCACAGACAGCAAGACGGTGGATGCGCAGGCAGGCTTGGAGGCGGGGGTGACGCTCGTCTGCGGGGCACTGGCTGGCGCCGACATCTTCGGCCACCTGGGGATCTGTGGCGTGGACCAGGCGACTTCCCTCGACATGCTGATAATGCAGCATGAACTGATCGGCTACATCGAACGAATGATGCGCGGCATTCGCGTGGACCCCGAGACTATCGCCTTGGAGGTGCTGGCCGAGGTCGGGCCCGGCGGCAGATTCATAGACCACGAGCACACCGCGGCCCATTTTCGCCAGGAGCTGTGGTTCCCGCGGCTGCTCGACCGTCAATTCTATGATGCCTGGGTCGGCGGCGGCTCCCAGACCATGGCCGACCGCTGCCGGCGCGAGAAGGAACGCCTGCTCGCCGCGCACCAGGTCGAGCCATTGCCAGACGATGTCGCACGGGAAATAGACCGCGTCGTCGGCGCCGCGCGGCGGCAACTCGGGGCGCAATAGCCCCGAGATGGCAAGCAACTCGGCGTCTCTCGTCAGCGAAGCCGAAGGGAAGGAGATCCAGATATGAAGAGCAGAGAAAGCTCAGTGGCCCACTGGCTGATAATCGCTGTCTTAGTGGCAGTCACCATCGGTCTGCCTGCCATTGGCTACGCCGACGCACCTGACCGCGACATCGAACTGGGGATTCAGCTTTCGAAGCTCAGTGTAGTCCTGGGGGAGCCTGTCGTCGCGACGTTGAAGCTTGCCAATACAGGGGAAGCGCCGATAGAGGTGCCGGGCGGCCTGTGTTTGGGGCTGATGATCTCCCAGGATGGCATGTCATATGAAACGTATGACCCGAATATGCTGATGGCATATAGGATGGAGCAGGCGAAGCCAGAGGTCCTGAATCCCGGCCAGACAAAGGTGATACAAGTCGGTATTGTCTATGCGCCTAGACTTCTGTTCCCGTCAGGAGAGAAGGAAGGGGCCAAAGAGACAACGAAGGCCACGAGTTTCCTAGAACGGGTTAAAAGGCACCACTACGAACCTTCGTCGAGGCATCTGGCGTTTCCCAAGCCGGGTCAGTATTGGCTGAAATCCGCGTACAGGAAATCGGAGTCCTTGGCCGCAGCGATCTCGGTAATGGAGCCAGAGGGCAAAGATGCCGAGGCGTGGGCGCAACTGAAGTCCACTCCTTACGCGCTGGCTGTGCAGCTGCCGGATGAGATTTGGGACGCGGATGTCGCGGTGTTCCGCGAGTTCTTGGGTCTTTACCCCGACAGCGTTTACTCCAGGCATCTTGCTCGCGCTCTGATCAGCCATCTGGAGGACCGGCGTGATAGCAAGCCGCTCACCCCCGAGGATGAAGATCTCTTGAACACGCTCAGGCGCCGCTACGGTGAGCTACGCCAGGGGCGGCTGTAGGGCTGGGGAAAGGAAAACGGGTCGAGAACGGGAGAGCGCGGAAAACGGGGACACACGAAAACGGAGACAGGTCATTTACCTCAGCTGACAAGGGGCGCGCTCCAGCTACCACATGAGGCTGACTTTCCCCAGCAGCACCAAAGTCAGTTTCGAGGACGCCGACGGGACCCCGTGGAACTTCACCAAGAACGTTGACGCCTCCTATACCCCGGAGCCGGGCTACTACGCCACCCTCGTTAAGGACGCGTCCTATTACACCCTGACCTTCGGGGATGGTCACAAGTTCCGCTTCAACCTGAATAGCGGCCGGCTGGAGCGCGTGGTTGACAAGACCGGCAACATTGTCCAGTTGACTTATGATGGCAACGGCCGCATCATAGGCGCGGCCAGCTACGTCACCTGCTCCGCCACCGCCAGCGACAGCGATCACTGGAGGCAGGGCGCCAACAGCGGCACTGCGGCGGATACTTTCAATGACTCTGACGCATACACCTGGAGCGCCAAGAGGGGCGACGCGGATGTCGGAACTTTTCCTAACGGCAACACGGGCTCATTCGTGACCTGGCAAGCGCCGGCCACGCCGGGCGCCGTGACCATCACCTGCACAGCGGACTACCTCGGGCCCATTCACCCGCCCAACTGTTGAGATCTTTGGCATGCGGTCATCGTTGACCCTGCTGGAGGCCCATGCTACAATGTCCGTGCAGCCGCGCTCCCCGGAGGTACTCTCAGCTTGACGTTGTTCGACGAGCCCCCCACCGCGCCGCGTGAAGCCATGCCCCTGGCGGCGCGCATGAGGCCGCGCGATCTCAGCGAATTCGTGGGCCAGGAGCATATCCTCGGGCCGGGCACCTGGTTGCGCTCCGCCATCGAGCGCGACGAGCTCTCCTCGGTCATCTTTTACGGCCCCGCGGGCACCGGCAAAAGCACCATCGCCGACATCATCGCCCGCCGCACCCAGTCCCACTTCGAGCACTTCAGCGCCGTCACCGCCGGAGTCGCGGAGGTGCGCAAGGTCATGACCCAGGCGGCCCGGCGGCTGGCCGCCCAGGGGCGCAAGACCATCCTCTTCATTGACGAAATCCATCGCTTCAACAAGGCCCAACAGGACGCTTTCCTGCCCTCCGTCGAGACCGGCGCCATCATCCTCATCGGCGCCACCACCGAAAACCCCTTCCACTCCGTAAACTCGCCCCTGCTGTCCCGGTCGCGGGTGCTGGCCTTCGAGCCGCTCACGCCGGAGCAGCTCGGGATCATCGCTGACCGGGCGCTGGCCGACAGCGAGCGCGGCCTGGGGAATATGCGCGTCGAGCTCGAGCCGCAAGCCCGCGCCCACCTGCTCGATGCCGCTCGCGGCGACGCCCGCGTGGCCCTCAATGCCCTGGAGGCCGCCGCGGCTCTGGCCGCGCCCGATGCGGAAGGGCGCCGCATACTCACCGTCAGCTTGATCGAGCACGCGCTCCAGCAGCCTTTGCTGACTTACGACAAAGAGGGTGACAAGCACTACGACATTATCTCCGCGTTTATCAAGAGCATGCGCGGCAGCGATCCCGACGCGGCGCTGCACTGGCTGGCGCGGATGGTCAAGGCAGGGGAGGACCCGCGCTTCATCGCCCGGCGGTTGGTCATTCATGCCGCGGAGGATGTCGGTAATGCTGACCCCATGGCGCTGGTTATTGCCACCAGCGCCGCCCACGCGGTCGAGTATGTCGGGATGCCGGAGGCGCAGATCCCGCTCGCCCAGGCCACCATCTATATCGCCACCGCGCCCAAGAGCAATGCCGCGGTGGTTGCCATCGGGCGGGCCATGGAGGATGTCGAAAAGCGCGTGCCGCCGCCGGTGCCGCCGCACCTGCGCGATGCGTCATATCCCGGCGCCGCCCGGCTCGGCCACGGCAAGGGCTACCTCTACCCCCACGATTACCCCGGCCGCATCGTGAGCCAGGAATACCTGCCCAGAGGCGCAAAGAGCGGCCCGTACTACGAGCCCAGTGACTCCGGGTATGAGCGCGAAATCGCCCAGCGCATGCGCGAATGGGAGAAATCGCGGCGCGCGCCGCCGCAGCCGCGAGAAGAGAAATGAGCCAGCGCCCGGGCACCGTGGTGGTCGCCATGAGCGGTGGCGTGGATAGCTCGGTCGCCGCCGCCATCCTCAAGCAGCAGGGCTGGGAGGTTATCGGCGCGACCATCCGCATCTGGCCTTGCGACGACACCACTGACCTCGCCTACGCGCCGCGAGGGTGCTGCGGTGCCATCGCCATCGCTGATGCGCGGCGGGTCGCGGGCCGCCTGGGCATCCCTCATTATGTGTTCGATCTGCGCGACGCCTTTCAGCAACAGGTGATAGACCCCTTCTGCGAGGACTACGCCGCCGGCAGGACCCCCAATCCCTGCATTCGCTGCAATCGCTACATCAAGTTCGGGGCCCTGGCGGAGCGCGCACGCCAGGCGGGCGCCGACTACGTCGCCACTGGCCACTACGCGCAAGTCGAGCGCCACGAGGCGCGCGGGCGCTGGATTCTTCGCGCCGGCGTTGACGGGTCGAAAGATCAGTCCTATGCCCTGTACAGCCTGGAGCAGGAGCAGCTTGCCTGCGCTTTAATGCCGCTTGGAGGCCTTACCAAGCTGGAAGTGCGCCGGCGCGCGCGCGACCTCGGGCTGGCGGTCGCGGACAAGTCTGAAAGCCAGGACCTGTGTTTCATCGCCAACGATGACTACCCGGCATACCTGCGCCGCGTGGCGCCCGCCACCGCCGCGCCCGGCGCAATGGTTGATTCATCGGGCAGGCGGGTCGGCACCCACCGGGGAATCGCATTCTACACCATCGGCCAGCGCCGGAGCCTGGGCATCAGCGGGGGCAAGGAGCCGCTTCACGTCATTGATATTGACCCCCAAGCGAATCTTGTCATTGTGGGACCTGAGCGCGAGCTTTACCGCACCTACGTCAGCGCCGGGGCCGCCAACTATGTCTCGTGGCCGGATGTCAATCAGGCGGCGCGTCTCACCGGCAAGCTGCGCTACCAGATGACAGCCACAAGGTGCACCGTACGCGGCCAGGGGGATAGGATCGAGGCCGATTTTGATGAGCGCCAGCGGGCCGTCACCCCCGGGCAGGCGGCGGTGTTCTATGACAGAGATGTGGTCGTATGCGGCGGTATCATCGAGCGGCAGCAGCGCGGGGCGAGGGTTGCGGCTGCGGCGCAATCGGGTGCGGCGCGATCACAAACCGGGGCTTGCAGCGGCGGCCGTAGCCACGATCGCTATATGTTGACAGATGGCGGCGGCAGGGGAGGCGCCGCGCCTGAAGAAACATTAGCAAGCGCCGCTCCGCGAGCAGCGAAGGAGGACGGACATGAGCAGTGAGCGAGATACGGGGGACGCCGTGGTCAGCTTCCTCGTGGGCGCCGGCATCGGTGCGGTGATGGCGGCGATCGCGGCCCTGCTGTACGCGCCGAAATCGGGGGCGGAATCGCGGCGCGATATTGCCCAGGGGGCGCAGGAGTTGTGGCGCCGCGCGGATAACATCGCCGAGCAGGTGCAGGGCGCTGCGGGCGACCTCGCCGGGCGTCTGAGACAGGACCTGGACTCGGCGATGGCCGCGGCCAGAGAAGCGGCTGCCGTGCGCCAGGCCGAGCTCGAGCAGAACGTGCGCAGCGAGTGAATCGGAATGGAAAAAGAGACTGACGCGCAGTTGAGCTCCCAGCAACTGGGTGCGCAGACGGCCGTGCTGCGCATCGGGGGCGAAGTGGACCTCTACAACACCCCGCAGCTCAAGGAGCAGATCCTCGCGCTCATCGAGAGCGGGGTGCGCCGCCTGGTGGTGGACCTTGCGGAGACGCAATACCTCGACAGCACCGCGCTCGGCGCCTTGATCGGGGGCCTCAAGCGCCTGCGCGAGCGCGGCGGCGAGCTGCGGCTCGCGGGCCCGCGGCCGCGCATCCGCAAGCTGCTCGAGATCACCCGGCTGCTCAAGGTCTTCGAGGTCCGCGACAGCGTCCCGCAGGCCCTGGAAGATTGGGACGCACAAGGGGGCAAAGGGTGATGACCACCGCTACCGCTTCTTCGCGTATCGAACTCAAGATCCCCAGCCGGCCTGAATTCATCAGCGTCGCGCGCCTTGCCGTGGCTGCCGTGGCCCATCGCATGGGCTTTCACTACGATGACATCGAGGACCTCAAAGTCGCCACCGGTGAGGCCCTGACCAATGCCATCCGGCACGCCCAGACCGCCGGTCGCGAAAACGACGACCACATCGTCATCATCTGCGCGATGGAGCCGGGGGCCCTGGTGATCGAGGTGCGCGACACCGGCTCTGGTTTCGATCCGGAGCTGCGCCGCCAGGCGCTGGAGCAGGAGGAGCTCCAGGAGGGGGGACTGGGGCTGCTGCTGATCGAGAGCCTGATGGACAAAGTGGATTTCAAGACCAGACCGGGCAAGGGGACGCTGGTGCGCATGGTCAAGCGTCTCTCCGGTTTCTGATATGTGTGCCGCAAGCAAGGCCAAGCCAAAGACGCAAGCGGCGCAGCGCAAGGGCAAGCACCTCGACCACCAGCAAGTCGAGGCGCTGTTCCGCGAGTCCAAGCGCACCGGCGACCCGCGGCTGCGCGAGCGCCTGATCCAGATGCACCTCAACCTGGTGCGTTTTCTCGCCCGCAAGTTCGCCAACCGCGGCGAGCCCGTTGACGACCTCATCCAGGTCGGCAATATCGGCCTCATCAATGCCGTTGATCGCTTCGACCCCGAGCGGGGCATTCGCTTCGCCACCTACGCCACGCCTACCATCGTCGGCGAGATCAAGCGCTACTTCCGCGACCGCGGGTGGGCGATCAGGGTGCCGCGCCACCTCCAGGAAATTAACCTCGCCGCTAACAAGGCGGTGGATGCGCTCGTACAGCGCTTCGACCGCTCACCTACCGTCGCCGAGATCGCCAAGGAGGTCGGGGCCTCGGAGGAGGAGACGCTGGAGGCCATCGAGCTCGGCCACATGTATGAGCTGATCAGCCTCGACAGTGAGGCCGGTCAGCCGGAGGACGAGTCCCACACCACGCTCGCCGATTATGTCGGCGGGGACGACGCCATCCTCGAGGAGATCGGGGTGCGCTCGAGCCTGGTGGATATCCTCAAGCGGCTGCCCGATCGGGAGCGTAAGATCATAGAACTGCGCTTCTTCCGCAACATGTCTCAGACCGATGTCGCAAGAACCCTGGACATCTCGCAGATGCACGTATCGCGCCTCCAGCAAAAGGCCCTCAGCCGCCTGCGCGAGATTGTGCGAGGGGAGCACTAGAGTCCTACCCGTGGGACGGTTTCGCGGCGCCGGGCGGTCTCTCGCGCGCAGCGGGGAGAGTTGGCGGCTGGCGCAGCTATCTCTTCGAGAATAGGCATGTGCAATATCTGCCGGCGCTGCGCATCCTGCCGGCGGTTGATGACTTCCCCACCCGAGCCTCGACCTGGCCGGCATCGAGGGCACTGACGCGCCATGAGACCAGCCAGTGGATCACACCGGGCGCACGGTCGCCGCCGACCAGCAGGGCGAGCTCACCCCGGCGCCTGGGCCTCTCGCCGGATCGCTGGCGCGAGGAGCCGCGGCATGAGTTGGGCGCAGGCACATGTGTGATGGAGGACAATTATGGAAGCTGGTCGTTACGTCCTTCTCGCCATCGGCATAGACAAGTCCAGAGGAGCCAACGTTCCTCCTCAACCCTTTGAGTTGGGTCGCGGCATCTACATCTGTCAGTGGACCGACGATCACGCCGAGGCCATCAGCAAGTGGGCGGAACTGATGGAATGTCGGCGCTATCGGCGCGCGGCAGACGTGCGATTGCGCTTCATGCAGGTCACCCACTGCTTGCTGTTCCACGTTGACGAGCCGCTGTCCACCTTAGCCTTCCACGATGTCATCTGGCCACCGACTGAGGTCGGTGCCGACCCCAGGCTCAGTCAGCGTTTCCTGCGCAACCGCCAAATGCTGACAACGCTCCAAGCGATCATGATCGCGGCTCCACTCAACTTCGGTTGCGTGGAACACTGGCTTGGTGTCCACATCGAAGATCCGGCCGGGATCAGTTGCAGGGAAGCGATGGATGTGGGTTGGTACGGCCGGGGGCGGCTTCGAGAGATGGCCGCCGACTTCGACATGGACGTATTGCGGAAAGCGGAGTTGGCTCTGCGTGGTCTCGAAGGCTGCGCGGGGGCACTCAACGCTCGCCTGACGGTGGTTGCAGACGCCTTCGCGCGGGCGCTCATGGCCGAAGACTGGCGTTTCGAGTTGATGGGCCTGTGGGTAGCGATGGAGGCCTTGTTTGGCAATGTGACGCAGGAAATAACGCATCAAGTTAGCGAACGAGCGGCCGCCTTCACTTTAGACCCGGGTCCAAGCCGGGTCGAACGGTTCAAGCGCCTCAAGAAGGCATACGGGGTCCGCTCGAGAGTGGTGCACGGCACGAAGGTTGAGCGACCACAGGATGCTGATGTCGAACTCGTCGAGGACACTGTGCGCGCTTCACTATTGCGCGTATTCAGCGACGAGAATCTCATCGAGCTCTTCAGCGGAAGCCAGGGGGCGCTAGACGAGCATTTCTGTCAGCTTGTCCTAGCACCAACCAGTGCCCATCCGTAGGGCCGGGTGTTGCATTTGCTCGATGATATGCAACGGAAGCTCTTCCTGCCCATTTCAGTTAGATTGGAGGCGTCATTTGGGTGTGACCGCAAACTCTTGGCGCAAGCGCCTTAGGATGTGGAACAGGCGCCCTCCAGCATCGCGCGGCTGCCCCTGCATCACTCGCGGGCCAGCAGTCGCTCCACCTCCTCGCGGCTCGCATAGCGGTCATCGCCCAGGCGCGAGGCGGCGATGGCGGCGGCGGCGTTGCCCATTCGCAAGCACTGCGCCAGCGACCGCCCCTCCAGGCGACCAACCAGAAAGCCTGCGTTGAAGCAATCCCCGAGGGCGGTCGTGTCGCGCACCGGCACCGCGAAGCTCGGCGCCCGCAACCCGACGCCACCCTGGCGGCCAAGGGAGCCGTCGGCTCCGAGCTTGACCGCAAACATGGGCACCTTCTCGGCGAGCCGCGCGCAGGCAGCCTCCAGGTGCTCTTCGCCAGTCAAGTGCAGCGCCTCGGTCTCATTGGGTAGCAGCAGATCCACCACCTCCAGGACCTCTTGCAGCTCGCCGTCCCAGCGCTGTTCGGGATCCCACCCCACATCGAGCGAGGTCGTAAGCCCCGCCTCCTTGGCGCGTTGGAGAATGGCGCGGTGGCTGCCTCGCAGGCCGCGCTGTAAGAAATAACCGCCGACGTGGAGATGACGCGCGGTGGTGAGAACCGACAAGTCCAGGTGTTCAAGCGAGAACTCTCCCACGGAGCCGACATAGGTTGCAAACGCGCGGTCCGCGGCCAGCGAAAGAGAGATCGTCACGCCGGTCTTGACCGCCTCCGAGCGCCGGATGTAATCGGCGTTGACGCCGCTGTCGCGCATGGCGCGTATCACAAAATCGCCGAAGCTGTCGTTGCCGACCAGGCCGATGAAAGCCACTTTGGCTCCGAGCTTGGCCGCCGCGCGCGCGCAGTTTGACGCCGAGCCGCCGCTGCGGAAATCGAGGTCCCTGGCGATCTCCTCGGTGTCCAAGCGCGGCAGTTGCGCCATGCCGCTGAGAATGATGTCCACGTTGGCGTCGCCCACGACCAGCAGGTCAAAGTCCGGATCGTTCATGCTGCCCCCGGTGTTTCGATTTGTGCGTCGGGCGGATAAGATGCGACCTCCGCCCCTATACTCGCATGATTCCAAGCCCCGGTGCACGGTGGATCACGCCGAGACTGCCTGGCTTGGGCGGGCTCACACGCTCCAGCAGGCGTCTTGCCTCAGACGGCCGGGTGAGGCGCCGGCGCGGCCGACTAGCCCTGCCCTTCCACGTGGTGCACCAGTTTCTCGCCGGCGGCCCTTGCCGCGATGAGCATGTATTCTCGGCTGCGGCGCGTTACGATCATGCCGTCGAACACCGGCCAGCCGAGCACCCCGTAGTAACGCTCGAGGCTCACCAGGGTCGTTGGGCCTCCGCCTCCGCCCCCGCCAGCCGCGGCGATGGATAAGACCGGCGTGCCCTTGAGCGAAGATGGGTCACTGTGGCGCTCGCAGCGCCGCAGGCGGTCGAGAAACGATTTCGTGATCTCGCTGACATCTCCGAAGTAAACCGGCGTGCTGATGACCAGCGCGTCCGCTTCTCCGATCCGCCCGCGGATACCCTCGAAATCGTCCTCGATAACGCACTTCCCCTCGCGTCGGCACCGGCCCCAGCCCTGCTCGCACTGGCGGCACGCGTCGAGGTTGGCGTTGCACAGGTGGATCAGCTCCGTGGTTGCGCCCGCCGCTCGCGCCCCGTCGAGCGCCATCTGCGCGATGGTCGCAGTCAGCCCGTCTTCGTTAGGTGAAGTCTGGATGCCCAGCACTTTCATTTGAGACCTCCATTACATTAACTCTGACATGCTGTTGTTGCGGGCCGCAGGCGGCCAATCTCGTTCGCTTGCGCGACCACCACCGCCGCACCTTCGCCGCGCGGCGTTCACGTTGGGCCCACTGACATTCCTTGCCTCGCTTGTTGAGAATGAGACTACTAGCGCTGGAACCGGACCTTGACGGTCTTGATCTCGAAGCTCCCGGTCGGCACCCGCAGCGTCTTGCCCGTCACCCGGATCTCACGCAGCTCATTCTCCATCAAATCCGTCTCCCACACCCGGCGCGGCTTTCGCGGCAGGGCGATAACCGCGGTTGTGTCTGTGCCGGTCGCTTCATACCACCGCAAGACCCAATCGGCGCTGTCCTCGGCGCGCTTGACCACGTGAAGCACGATATTGTCCGGGCTCGCGGCGGCGAAGCTGGCGGATGGCCCCAGCGGCCCGTCGTGCGTGCCGGTAATCCGAGCCTGGAGCGGGTAATTCAGTTCATACGCTGCGCGCACGGTGCCGCCTCTCCTCCAGCCGCCCTGGTGCGGGTACACGGAATACGTGAACTCGTGATGTCCCTCATCGGCATGGGGGTCGGGGTCAGTGGGCGCGCGCAGCAGGCTCAGGCGCATGACGTTATTGCGGATGTCGTAGCCATACTTGCAGTCATTGAGCAGGCTCACCCCATAACCGCCCTGCGAGAGGTCGGCCCACATCTGGGCGGGCACCTCGAACTTTGCCTTCTCCGCGCGCGTCCGGGGTTTGGTGATGCGCTCGATCGCCGCGTATGGAATCTCGTACGTCGCTTTGCCGGGGTCAACGCAGACCGGGAATGCGACCTTGAGCAACTTGTGCTTCGCCTGCCACTCGACGTTCATGCGGATGTCCAACCGGGGCGTGTGGCCGCACAGCGTTATGTCTTGCACGAAGACGGACTCCCCCATGCGCCGCGTGACGCGAACCACCGCGCGCACCGGCCCGCATTCAGTCACCGCGATTTCGCAGCCGGGGTCCAGTGGCGCCGGTTTCTTCCAGAAGTTCCACGGGACTTCCCAGGCGTCCAGCGGATCCTCGAATACCTGGAGCTGGTTGCCGATTCCAGCGAGAATCTCGCGCCCGGCGCGCTTGTCGTAAATGGATTTGAGCCAGCCGCTGCGCGGATCTATCTCCGCGCGCAGGAAACGGTTCTCGATCATGTTTTCGCCCGCGAAGACCCCGGTGCGATACATTGTCGCGGGCGGAGCATCAGCCAGGTGGTAAACGGCGCAGCCCAACGCCGGGATGCCGCGGGCGACGAAAATCAGCTTGCGGCCCGCGGCCATCTGGCTCGGTATCTCGCGGCCTCGGGGATCGCGCAGCATCACCCCGCGGCGGGCTTGGGCGGCAGTCAACTGCACTTCGACCAGCCCGTCGCGCTTCCACGATAGGGAATTGAAGATGACCACGGCCGCGCCCGCGCCGCGCGTGTCCGCGCGCGCAGCGATCGCACGCAGCGCCGCCTCCAGCGCGCCCCCGGTCAGGCGAAAGAGCTGGCGGTAGTCCTCGGCCGAATCCACATACACCTGGTTGATGCTCGAACCCGGCAGGATGTCATGGAACTGGTTGAACAGCGCCAGCCGCCACGCCTCCCACAGGCGCGCTTTGGGATAGGGCTTGCCAAGTCGGCTCGCCCACGAGCAGAACAGCTCCGCCTGGCGCAACTCGCGCTCGGCGCGGCGGTTATTGCGTTTGTTGCGCCCCTGGCTGGTCTGTACGCCGCGGTGCCGTTCGAGGTACAACTCGTCCTTCCACACCGGGTGCTTGCGCGCCGCGACCAGTTGAGCGATGAAGTCATGCGCCCGCAGGTGTTCGACGCGCGGGAAGACGGGCAGCGACTCCGCCGCCTTCACTTGCTCCAGGTTTGCGCGCGAGGGGCCGCCGCCGTGGTCGCCAACTCCGTAAAGCCGCAGCGTGAAAGGCAGCTCCGTCTCCTTCTTGAACGCCGCGAGATCGCCGATCATCTCGCCTGCGCCCAATCCCCCGCCGACGCCGGAGATCGGAAAGTACGAGAAGATCCGGCTGCCGTCCGGGCCCTCCCACCAGAACGCGTGATAGGGGAAGACGGTCGTGTCATTCCAGCCGATTTTGGTGGTGAGGAAGGCCTCGACCCCGCACTTCCTGTAAATCTGCGGCAGGCTCCATGCGTAGCCGAAGGAATCGGGATTCCACCCCAACTTCACATCCACCCCGAACTTATCCAGGAAGTAGCGCTTGCCGTAAACGACCTGGCGCACCAGGGACTCCCCCGACGGCAAGTTGCAGTCCGGCTCCGCCCACATCGCGCCCACGATTTCCCATCGTCCCTGCGCGACCCGCCGGCGGATTTCCTCGAAGATTGCCGGCTCGTGCTCTTCCATCCACCGATAGGTCTGCGCTTGGCTCTGCGCGTAGATGAAATCGGGATAATCGTTCATGATGTCGAGCGCGCTGCGGAACGTATCCCGGCACACCTCGACCGTCTCGCGCCAGGGCCACAACCACGCCAGGTCTATGTGCGATTGGCCGATAACGTAAACCACGCTCTCGCGCGCCAGCTCCCGCAAGGGCTCCAGGGCTTTCTTCGCCCCGGCCAGTGATGCCAGCAGCGCCTCGCGATCCCCGCGCGTTGCGGCGTCGAAATCAACGTGCTGGGCCGCGCCCTCCACCATCTCGCGCCAGCGCCGGGCTGCGAGGCGCGGCAGCACCGCCGCCGCGACCTCAAGACTCTCGAGCACCGCGGCGATGCCCTGCGTAATCTCGCGCACGCCCTCAAACTCCAGCCGCGCATCCATCAGACGCCCCGGGCCGCCCTGGTTCTTCGCCTTGAGCGCCACCCGAATGACCGCTCCCGGCCGGGCGCGCGGCGCCAACTGCGTACGCCCTTCGTCCCAGTGGAACGACTGCTTGAGCTCACCATTGACATATATCTCGCCATCATCATCAATGGCACAGGTCAGGGTTACAGGCGCCGCGCCGGCCTCGAAGCCCGCAACCTTCTTCGGAGTAAGAATATCCTTGCGATACCACGCATTCTGATACTCGCCCTGCCAGCGATGCTCGGGGCTCACCAGTTCCCAGTCGGAGTCATCGAGATCAAGCTGATCGCCGCGCGGTTGGTCGCGCTCCATACGAAATCGCCAGCCGCCGACCACCGGATTGAGCTGTGACAGCAAACCGCGCAGCCTGGCGAGCAGCGCCTCGGCTGCCGGCGCGGCCGCCATGCTCGCGACGGCGAAGGCCGCGATCACCATCGGCGAGATATCCAAGAAGTTGAAGGCCATCAGGCATTCGCTCCTTTGCGGGAATCGGAGGTCAAAGTTTCCATAAGAATCTGCGGCGTTCCTTCGTTGGCGCTATCACTGACGCAGGTCTTCTGGCAGATACGGGGAATGCTACCACCGATGGGTGCGACCCATGCCTAAGTGCCCCCGCTGCGACACTATGTTGCGCGAGGTGGTGGCGACCACCAGCCTCGGGACGCGCACCGCGGTCGAGGCGTGTCTCGATGGCTGCGCGGGGATTTGGGTCGGTCGGGAAGACCTGCGCGCCGGCGTTCAGCCCCCGTTATCGGATGAGTTGCTCCAGATCCAGCAAGGCGCATCCGCGGGCAGCGCCAGCCGCTGGGATTTCCTGGAGGTGGATGAAGCGCGCCGCCGCGGGCCCAAGATCGTGCTCACGCCCGAGCAGCTTGAGAAATATATCCAATGCATCCGCTGCGGCAAAGAGATGATGCGCTATCGCTGGAATCTGACCTCAGTGGTAATCCTCGACGAATGCCCCGATGGTCATGGTATATGGATTGACGCCGGCGAGATCATGCAAATGCGCCAGTTCCTTCAGACCGAGCTGGCCGACGATTCCAAGCGCGCCGACCTTCGCGCACGGCTCGCCCAGGTTAAGGTGGAATACGACCGCAGCGCTCGCCAGCCGCAGCCCGGCGAGGAGTCGCCCCTCTCATGGCTCTTCGGGGTCTTGTTCAGGAATGACTGGTAGGTGCGGGCTGGGGGGCAGTGACTTTGGACGCAGCACGCGCGGGGTAGCGAATCTTTGCCTCGCATTGCCTGTTATGGAGGGACGCTGTCATTAGAGCGCAGGCTTCGGAGCGCGCCGGCTTCCTGCGGCGTTCTCCGCCGGGCCCTCAAACATTTATTCTCAGCGATTGAAGGAGCAGGCAGGGCCTGCGCCGAAACGCATGTTTGATTGCGCGGGCGCCAAATGGATACCTTCGACAAGCTACTGACCCTTGGCTCGGCGGCCAGGTTCGATGTCTGCGCCGCCGGCTGCGGCGGCGCCTCGAAGCGCAAGCCGACTTCGCCGCTCGGGGATATCGGCGTCCGCGCAATCTTTCACGCCCGCGTCTCCGGCGGCAAGAGCGTGCCTCTGCTGAAGATTCTCCAAACCAACGCCTGCCGGCACAACTGCCTCTATTGCGCCAACCGCGCCGAGCGCGGCCACCGCCGCATCCGCTTCCAGCCCGACGAACTGGCCTCCCTCTTCATGGATCTCCAGAGCCGCGGCCATGTGCAGGGCCTGTTTCTGTCTTCCGGTGTGGAGGGCAGCCCCGCCCGGACCATGGCCGAGATGCTGACGACCGCCGAGATTCTGCGCCACCGATATGGCTTCGCTGGCTACATCCATCTGAAGGTTCTTCCCGGGGCGCCCTACGATTGCGTCGAGCGGGCAGTGGAGTTGGCCAATCGCGTGTCGGTGAACATGGAGGCGCCCACCGAGGGTCAACTGACCCGCATCGCGCCCGACAAGCACATGCCGGGCGATGTCATCCAGCGCATGCACTGGATCAGACAAGCCGCCAGCCGCCGTGATGGCGCCATGTCCGCGGGTCAGTCAACCCAGTTCATCGTCGGCGCCGGGCGCGAGACCGATCGCGAGCTCCTCACTGCCGCGACCGCGCTCTATCGCGATGTCAACCTGCGGCGAGCGTATTTCAGCGCGTTCGAGCCGATAGCCGACACGCCGCTGGAGGAGCAACCGCCTGCTCCGCCGATGCGCGAGCACCGGCTCTATCAGACCGACTGGCTGCTGCGCTGCTATGTGGGCGCATATTCGCTGGGGGAGATCGTGTTCAACGATGCCGGCAACTTGCCGCTCGAAGTGGACCCCAAGCTGGCGATTGCGCTGCGCCAGCCGGAGCGCTTCCCGATAGAGGTCAATCGCGCAGACTTCATTGAGCTGCTGCGGGTGCCGGGCATCGGCCCGAAGTCGGCGAGGTCCATTGTCAGGGAGCGCAAGACCGGTCGTATCAGCGACTTGCAGGAGCTGCGCCGGAAGGGCGTGGTGGCGCGCCGGGCCGCGCCGTTTCTACTCATCAACGGCTGCGCGCAAGGCAGCGTCGAGACGCTCACCCGCGAGCACTTGTGCCAGCTAAGCGACGACCGGCAACTCTCGCTGCCCTTCAGCGGATAACCACAACTCGTGGAGCACAGCCGCCCCTGCTTCGCGGGCTTCGTAGCCCAGCTTCGCAGGGCGAAGTAGCCTCGGCTGTGTCCCTCTTGCGCTCGTGGAGCACAGCCGCCCTCGGCTGTGTCCCCCTTGCGCTCGTGGAGCACAGCCGCCCTCGGCTGTGTCCCCCTTGCGCGAGCGAAGTCGTAGGGCCGGAGCTTCAGGCGCCTATGGCGTCTCGCCTCCTGCCCTACGGCTGAATCTGCGAGATTTGCGCTAATCTGCGGACTCCGCTGGCCTACTTCACCGCCATCTCCGCGCCGGTTGCGGCGGACTGGTAGATCGCATCGAGGATCGCGGTTGCCATCAGCCCGTGCTCGCCCGGAACCGGCGAGGGTTTGCCTTCGCGGATCGCCTTCACGAACTGCGCCATTTCCTCCGCATAGGTATCCACGTTGGGCAGGCGCTGGGGCGCGATATCCACCAGTGCGCCCTGCTCCTGGCGGAAAACGCGCGGGGGCGAGGTATTCAGTCCCCCGTCGGTGCCCATGAGCATGACGTGATGCTGGTCCTCGCCGATGTTGGCCGCCCAGCTCGCCTTGACCAGCAGTATCGCTCCGGTATCGAAGCGCACCAGCCCCACCCCGAAGTCCTCCACCGAGAACTTCTTCGCATCCCAGCGCCCCATGCCGGCGAACCAATCCGAGCGCTTGCCGAAGGCGGTGTAGGCGCCGCCGAAGGCCGCGGTCGGCTTGGGATGCCCCATGAGGTAGAGCGCGAGGTCGAGCATGTGCACGCCGACATCAATTAGAGGCCCGCCGCCCGATAGCTTCTTGTCCACGAACGCCCCCCAACCCGGGATGCCGCTGCGTCTCATGTACACCGCTTCGCCATAATAGATGTCGCCGAGCGTGCCCGCTTCGACCTCGCGCCGCAGATACTGGTTGGCCGGGCTCCAGCGCTGGTTGAACGCCACCATCAGCAGGCGCTTTGCCTTGCGCGCAGCCGCCACCATCTGCCGCCCCTCAGCGGCATTCATCGCGATCGGCTTTTCCACCATCACGTGCGCCCCCGCTTTGAGCGCCGCGATGGTCGGCGCCGCGTGATGGGCGTTGGGCGTCGTGACGCTGACGGCGTCGAGCTTCTCCGTCGCCAGCATCTTGCGGTAATCGGTGTAGGTCTTCTTGACCCCGAACTTCGCGGCCGCCGCTTTCAGCGTTTCGCGATTGATATCGCTCAACGCCGCGACCTCTACGTCTTCGATTTTCTGGTATCCGGGAATGTGCGCATACTGCGCGATGCCGCCCGCGCCGATGATGCCGACCCGCAGCTTGTTCACTTTCCACCCTCCTGAATTGATGTGTTGCCCGGCCTAGACGCACTGCCGCCCGAGCATATCGTTCAGCACCTCGGGGTAGTTAGTCGTGATGCCCGTGATGCCGAGCTCCATCATGCGGCGCATATCCTCGCGATTGTCAACGGTCCAGGCGATGATGCTGATGCCCGCGCGAGCTGCGGCCGCCACCAGCTCCGGCGTGATGCCGCGGTGCGACAGCGCCAGGATGCTCGCGCCAAGCCCCTGGGCGCGCCGAATCAGCCGCGCGATTTCATCCTCGCTCAGCGGATCAATCCCCACGATCAGCCCGACCCTGGTTTGGGGATCGAGCTGGCGGACACGCGCCAGGCATTGGTCGTGGAAGGAGGAAATGAGGGACCGCCCGTCGGCTGCCTGGCGCACTGCCGCGATCGCCTGTTGCTCCACACCTGTTTCCTTTAGCTCTATGCTGAGCGCGATCTTCCCCGCAGCCAAAGACGCGACCTCGACAAGGGTGGGCGCGCGCTCCCCCGCGAACTCCGGTGAAAACCACGAGCCTGCATCCAGCGCCTGAATCTGCCGCAGCGTCAGCTCCGCCACCCGCCCCGAGCCATTGGTGGTTCGGTCAACTGTCGAGTCATGCATTACCACCGCCGCCCCGTCCGCCGTGGCGCGCACGTCCAGCTCGATGAAGTCCGCGCCAATCTCGATCGCCCGGCGGAAAGCCGCCACGGTATTCTCGGGGCGCGTTCCGCTGGTGCCGCGATGGGCTATGTTCAGGATGGTCCGCGCCATGCTTGCTCTTGTCCTTGCCAGCGGCTTTATACTCGGAGCGGGCAGGCCGCGCTTTGAGCGCTGACCGCGCGGCGACGACTGCCACTCACCCTGGGCGAGCAGCTATTTCCGCAGGGGTGTGTGATCTCCTTCGTGTGCGTTGAGGAGGGATTCGGCGCGCGGGGGGCGGTCTGGCCGCCGGATGCGGCCTGCGCTCAGGTGCGCAGCGGGCGGAAGGAGCAAGCCCAGCGACCCTCGAAGCACCGCCAAGCGCCGCCGGCCAAGGCGCTTGGAATCGGCGATTACATCCCAGGGAGGGTACCAGGAGTGAGGAGAAGCGCTAGGGAACTGCTGCCAGCGCGAAATGGTCTGAACCACGAATGCCGGGAGGCGCTGTCCGTTCGCAATAGAGCCTCTCGACCCCAGGGGAAACGAGGTGGGATGAGAATGCATTGCACAAAGATACTTTCTGCTCTCGTGTTGACCGTTTTGCTGGCGTGTCCGTTTGGCGGTTGTTCTGCCCGGCGTTCGCCCGAGAAAGCGCCTGCGCACCCGCCGGCGACGGCCGGCCCCTCTCGCGCAGGCGGAGCAGTGCGCACCCTGACGGGGCACAACCAGAGGGTAACTTCCGTGGCATTCTGCCCCGACGGACGGCTTCTAGCCTCGGGGTCGAGAGACGTGACGGTGAGACTGTGGGAGGTCGCCACGGGCCGCGAGGTCAGATCTATGAGTGGGCATGGGGCGGGCAACGATGTGACGGGGGTTGCTTTCTCTCCTGACGGCCTGCGGCTGGCGTCAGTATCCATGACGCGCGGAGTCAGTGGTCCCAGGATCATCATCTGGGACGTGGCGACGGGCCGTCAGGTGCTCGCGGTGGCCAGGTTTCTTGCTGGCGATGTCCTCTGCGTTGCGTTCAGCCCGGACGGTCAGTTGCTCGCCGCCGGGCTTGACGGAGCCGGGACGATCATTGTTGGTGCCCGCTCGGGCCAAGAGATCTGGAGCTCGCAGCACCCCAAGCCAGGAGCCGCACCGCCGTTCGAGGTCAGCACGATCGTGCACGCGGTGGCGTTCTCTCCTGACGGACGGCTGGTAGCCGCGGCGGCCACCGCCGGCAGCGCGCTGTTTGAAGTCGCCTCCGGGCGTGCTTGGCGGCTGCTGCCAGGCAGCGTGGGCTCCGTGACGTTCTCGCCGGATGGCCGGCTGCTGGCTGGTGGAGGAGACGGCCGTGTGACGCTGTGGGAAGTTGCGTCGGGCCGGCAGGTGCGCGTATTCACGGATATTGTGGGCGGCGTGCGCTCTGTGGCTTTCTCGCCAGAGGGCCAACTGCTGGCTGCGGGCTCGACGAATGGGACCATCAGGCTGTGGGAGGTGGCCTCGGGGCGAGGAGTGACAACGCCTGCACGCCATCAGGATCGCGTGTCTTCGCTTGCCTTCTCGCCTGACGGCCATTTGCTGGCGTCAGGTTCCTTCGACAAGACTGTCAAGTTGTGGAGAGTGCCCTGACGCAGTCTTGGCAGCCCCAGGGAGGGCACATGGATCGCTTTCGATACAAGGGCTCAAACACTAAGGAGATATCCTTTCCGCTGGGGGGCATCGGCGCCGGCTGCGTGGGGCTGGCGGGCAACGGGCGCCTGATTGACTGGGAGATCTTCAACCGCCCCAACAAGCGCAGCACCAACGGCTTCTCGCATTTCGCCGTCAAGGCCGAGGCGCGCGGCCAAGTCCTCGACGCCCGTGCGCTAAACGGCGATCTCTTGCCGCCCTACAGCGGCGAGGACGGTAATTTCGGCTTCGGTCCCCGCCGCGATTCCCTCGCGGGCATGCCGCATTTCGGCGAGGTCGAGTTCCGCGGCGAGTTTCCCATCGCCATTGTCGCCTTCAAGGACAAGATGTTTCCAGGTCGGGTGCGGATGACCGCATTCAACCCCTTCATCCCGCTCAATGACAAGGATTCGGGGATACCTGGCGCCTTCTTCGAGATCGAGATCACAAACCCGACCGCGACGCCGATAACCTACACAATCTGCGGCACGCTCAAGAACCCGCTGCCCCCCAATAACCTCAACCGGGTGCGCAAAGAAGGAAAGCTCACGATCCTCAGCCTTGCCTCCGACAGCCTGAAGGAAAACGAGGTCGCGTACGGCGACCTGGTGCTCGCGACCGACGCCCCCGATGTCAGCTATCAGGAATACTGGTTTCGCAGCTCGCCGCTATGGTTCAGCGACCTCGAAGTCTTCTGGCGCGACTTCACAACACCTGGGAAGCTCAGAAATCGGCGCTATCCGCCGGGGAAAACGGGCGACCGCACCCACGGGAGCATCGCCGCGCACCTGCGCGTGGCGCCCGCCAAGAGCGCGCGGGTTCGCTTCGTCATCTCGTGGAGCTTCCCGAACTGTGAGGACTATTGGGACCGGGGAGCGCGCGAGCGCGCGGAAAAGGCCGGCCTCCCGCCGACCTGGCGTAACTACTACGCGACGCTCTTCAGGGACTCCGCCGACAGCGCGGCCTACAGCTTGACTAACTGGGACCGGCTCTACGCGGACACGCTCCGGTTCAAGCAGGCGCTGTTCTCGTCGGACTTGCCGGCCGCCGCCCTCGACGCCATCTCGGCGAACATCTCGATCTTGAAGAGCCCGGCGGTGATGCGCCTGGAGGATGGCACCTTCTACGGCTGGGAGGGGTGCACGCCGAATTCCGGCTGCTGCGAGGGCTCCTGCACCCACGTCTGGAACTACGCGCAGGCGCTGCCGTTCCTCTTCCCAAAGCTCGAGCGGTCCATGCGCGCGGCCGACTTCAGCTACAACCAGCGGCCCGACGGCGGCATGGCGTTTCGCCTGCTGCTGCCGCTGGGATCGGGGCGCTCCAGCTTTCGCCCTTGCGCCGATGGCGAATTCGGCGGGGTCATCAAGACCTACCGCGATTGGAAGATCTGCGGTGACACGGAGTGGCTCAGGTCGCTGTGGCCGGCGGTCAAGCAATCAATCGAGTTCGCCTGGGCCGAGACCAACGAAGACCGCTGGGATCCCGAGAAGACGGGCGTGCTCCACGGCCGCCAGCATCATACGCTCGACATGGAGCTATTCGGCCCCAACGCATGGCTCACAGGCTTCTACTTGGCAGCGCTTAAAGCCGGCGCCGAGATGGCCGCGCATCTGGGCGAATACGACACGGCGTGCGAGTATCGGTCGCTTTTCCAGAAGGGCAAGCGCTGGGTTGATGCGCGCCTGTTCAATGGCGAGTACTACCACCAGCTCATCAATCTCAAGCAGCGCTCGGTGCCCGAGCGGTTTGGGGCCAGTGATGCCTACTGGGATGAGGAGCACCGTGAGATCAAATACCAGATTGGCGAGGGCTGCGCACTCGACCAGGTGCTCGCGCAGTGGCACGCAAACCTGTGCGGCCTGGGGGAGATCTTCGACCCCAAGCAGACGAAGCGGGCGCTCGCATCAATACTCAAGTACAACTTCAAGCGCCCGATGCGCGATTACTGCAATCCTTGCCGCGTTTACTGTCTTAACGACGAAGCGGGGCTCGTGATCTGTGCGTGGCCTGCATATAAGCATCAGCCGATGGTTCCGGTCCCGTACGCGCAGGAGACGATGCACGGGTTCGAGTACGCAGCGGCGGTTCACATGATCCAGGCGGGGCTCGTGAGTCAGGGCATGCAGGTTGTCGCCGCGGTCCGCGAGCGCTATGACGGTGAGAAACGCAATCCCTGGAATGAGATCGAATGCGGCAGCAACTACGCGCGGTCCATGGCCAGCTACTCGCTGCTCATCGCATTCAGCGGCTTCAAGTTTGACATGGTCAAGGGGCTGGTGGGCTTCGACCCGATTCGGACCAAGCAGGGCCGCTTCCGCTGTTTCTGGTCGCTCGATTCGGGCTGGGGGGTCTTTGACATGCGACCGCGCAAGGTGGAGCTCAAGGTCCTTCAAGGGTCACTGCAAGTGAAGGCGCTTAGCCTACCTTTTCTGCGGGGCCGAAGAATCACAAAGGTTCTACTGGGCGCGCGCAAAGTGGACGCGGTCAACCGCGCCGGAACCTTGGAGCTGGCGCGACCGGCGCGGGTCAGGCCGGGCGCTCCGCTAACGGTCACGACCTCCGGGGCGCCTTCGAGGAGCGGCAAGACGCGCTGAGCCATTCACCTGCCCAGCTCGCCCCCAGTTCACATGTGGTCGCGATAGGCCCCGGGGCGGAGTCGCCGCTGCGCTCGGTTCCTCCCCGGATTCCGCAGCGTCGGCGCGACCCGCGGTGCGCGCCGCCCTTGCGACTTGCTGGCCCTTTTGCTAGAATGACGTAAGCTCATAATGGCGAGGGATAGACGTGGCCGAATCGCATCGCGTCCGCTGGGAGAGTATTGGCATGTTCGCCGGCATCATCGTCTTCCTGGCCGGCGTGGTCATGCTCATCCTGGTCTTCGGATGGACCTTCAGCCTGTTCCAGGACGCGAAGCACACGGTCTCCCTGGCCTCCGCGAAACCGATTCAGGCGCCGTTGCCGACGGTGCTGGCCGGAATCGGCTTCCAGGTGGCCTTGCTTTTTGTCATGGGCTATGTCGCCTCCCTGATCGGCAGCAAGGGCCTTCAGCTCTACGGCGTCTGCCGCGGGGTCAGCCCGCGATGACAATGGTGCTGGCGCTGGACCTCGGCAACAGCCAGACCAAGCTTGGGTGGTTTGACCCGGGGCAACTGCGCGGGGAGCTGCACTTCCCTACCGGCGCGCGCGATCCCGCGGAAGCTATTGCCGACCTGCTCGCGCAGGCAAAGGCGCTGCCGTCGGGCGCGGCGATGTGCAGCGTCATTCCCGATGCCGGCGAAGCCTGGCGCGGCGCGCTGCGCCAGGTGACGGGCTCCGACCCGCTGGTGGTGGCGGGTGACAGCGAGATTGGCATCGCAAACCGTTACGACGATCCGGCCGCCCTCGGCCCCGACCGCCTGGTGGGGGCGCTGGCCGCGCGCGAGCTGTATGGCGCGCCGGTGATCGTCGTCAGCCTGGGCACGGCGACCGTGGTTAATGTGGTGTCGCGCGCCGGAGAGTTCATCGGCGGGGCGATCGCGCCGGGGGTCGAGACCTCGCTCGCAGCGCTGGCAGCGAAAGCCGCGCGTTTGCTGCCGGTGCAGTTCGAGGTCGCGCCTCGCGCCATCGCGATCAACACCCGCGACGGGATGATCGCCGGGGCGTTTTTCGGGGTCGTCGGGCAAGTCAAGGAACTGCTGGCCAGGGCGCGCGCCGAGATGGGCGAGGCGGCCCCCGTCGTTCTCACCGGCGGGCGGGCGGAATTGGTCGCCCATGAGCTCGATAACGTCGCTGGGGTTGAGCCGGCGCTGACCCTCATCGGATTGCGCCTGGCATGGGAATACGTCGCATCGAAAGCCGCATGAGTTCGCCGCGGCAGCGTCACCACCAGCATCGCGCTCGCTGCCGCGCTGGAGCCAGATCGGAGGAGCTCCTACGGCCGCACCCGTAAAAGAGATCGTGAGCGTCAGCCTGGGCTCATCGCGCCGCGACTCGGATGTCACCGCCGAGGCCGGAGGATACCGCCTGCACATCCGCCGCATCGGCACCGACGGCGATGTCAAAAAAGCCGAGGCGCTCATCCGCGAGCTCGACCCCACGGTAGATTGCTTCGGCCTGGGTGGCACTGACCGCTACCTCGTCGCCGGGAATCGCCGCTACGAGGTCGTGGCCATGGGCCGCCTGGCGCGGGCGGCAAAGCACGCCTCGGTGGTGGATGGCAGCGGCTTCAAGCAGACGCTGGAGCCTCACCTGCTGCGGCGCCTGGTGGAGCAGGGGCAGCTTGACCTGCGCGGCAAGGAAACTTTGCTCGTTAGCGCCGTTGATCGCCCGGGCATGGCGCGGGCGCTGCCCGAGCTCGGGGCGCGCATAACCTACGGCGATCTCATCTTCGCCCTCGGGGTGCCCATTCCCCTGCACTCGCTGCGGGCAATATCATTGCTGGGGCTGGTGGTGCTGCCCATCATTCGCCGGATGCCCATCTCCGTGGTTTATCCCACCGGCGATAAACAGGGATCCTCGGTCGCCAAGTATAGCAAGTACTTCCACCGGGCGCAGGTTATCGCCGGTGATTTCCATTTCATCCGTCGCTACCTGCCGCCGCACATGGACGGGCGCACCATCATAACCAATACCATCACCGGCGAGGACCTGGAGCTCCTGCGCTCCGTCGGCGTCGGCCGGCTCATCACCACCACCCCCGCCTTCGGCGAGCGTTCCTTCGGCACCAATGTCATGGAGGCGCTGCTGGTGGCCATTTCCGGGCGCCGCCCGGAGGAGTTGTCAGGGCAGGACTACCTGGACTTGCTTGACCGCCTGGGCCTGTCGCCGAGGGTGATGGACCTATAATCGGGCTCGCGGATCCATATCATGAGCATGGGTCGCTTTGGCTTTATCATGCATCCCCTCTCGGTGTCGGAGGACGTCGGGCGCAAGTACCCCATTGCCCGCTACTTGCCGGCGCGGATGATCGAATGGGGACTCAAGCGCGTTCCTCCGATGCTCGTCTCGCATATCACAGGTGTCGTCGGAAGCGACGGCGCCCAGGCGGAAGGATGGTTCGTCGGCTGCCCGCTGACACCGCGCCAGTTCCTTGAGCTCGATGAGGGCTATGTCATCGGGCGCATCATCCAGGCCGGAAAGGTGGCCCAGCAGGCGGGCGCCTGCATCGTCGGCCTGGGGGCTTTCACCTCGGTCGTTGGCGACGCCGGCATCAGCATCGCCCGCGGCCTCGATATCGCAGTCACCACGGGCAACAGCTACACCGTCCACACCGCGATCGAGGGGACGCTGGAGGCGGCGCGGCTCATGGGCCTGGAGCCCGAGCGGTGCGCGGCCGCGGTGGTCGGGTGCACCGGCTCCATCGGCCGCGTGACCTCCCAGATGCTCGCCGAGGTCGTCCCTCACCTGGTACTGGTGGGTCGCGATGAGGCCCGGCTGCGCGCAGTAGCTGACCAGCTTGCAGGCCGCGCTCAGGTTGAGACCTCCACCCATACCGCCACCGCGCTGCTCGCGGCGGACATCGTGGTCAGCGTCACCAGCGCGCTCGACACCGTCATCGAGCCGTGGTTTCTGAAGCCGGGCGCGGTGGTGTGCGATGTGGCGCGTCCGCGCGATGTCAGCAAGCGCGTCGCCAAGCAGCGGCCCGACGTCTTGGTTATCGAGGGCGGCGTGGTCGCCGTGCCTGGCAACGTGGATTTTGGCTTCGACTTTGGCTTCCCTGCGCGGACGGCCTATGCGTGCATAGCGGAAACCATGATCCTGGCGCTCGAGCAGCGCTACGAGAGCTACAGCCTCGGGCGCGATATCGAGGCCGCCAAGGTGCGGGAAATCGCCGCGCTCGCGGCGAAGCACGGGTTCCGGCTCGCCGGGTTCCGCAGTTTCGAGCGCGAGGTGACCTCGGAGCACATCAATCGCACCCGGGAGCTTGCCGAGCGCGCTCGCAAACACGGCATACCGGGAGGATAGGATGAGGCATGCGCAGGTCGCTCCGGCTGTTGGCTTGAGCATTATCTCCGCCCTCGCAATAAGCATCGCCGCGGCCGTGCCAGCGTACTGCTCTCAGGCTGCGCGGCCGCTGTACACCATCGCCTCCGTCGCGGCGCCGCCGCGCATTGACGGCCGCCTCGACGATCCCTGCTGGCAATCCGCCACCCGCATCGGCCCCTTTGTGGTGCTGGAAAGCGACGCGCCGCCCACGCAGGACACCCGCGCGTGGGCGGCCTATGATGAGCGCGCCCTCTACATCGCGTTCGAGTGCCTCGAGGACCGTATGTCCGACCTCAAGGCCCAACACACTGAGCGCGACTCCAATGTCTATGACGACGATTGCGTCGAGATCTTCCTCGACCCGGAGCGCGACCAGCATTACTTTCACTTCGCGCTCAACGCCATCGGTACCCAGTATGATGAGCGAGGTTCGCTCAACCCCGCCGGCTGGAACGGAGAATGGCGCTCAGCGGTGAGTAAAGCTGCCGACCGCTGGAGCGCGGAAGTCGCAATACCCTTCGCCACGCTCAACCACCGCCTGCCGGCGCTGCTTGAGGCGTGGGGCGTCAACCTCGCCCGCGAGGAGCGGCCCCACCGCGAGCTCAGCGAGATCTCGCACACCGCAGGCTCGTTTCACGACCGCGAGCGCTTTGCCGACCTCGTGTGCGGCGGGCCGGAGACGCTTGCGGCCTCGGTCATTTCCACCGGCGAGCCGTTCCTGGGACGGCATCAGGCGGAGGTGCGGGTCCACAACTTTGGCGCGCGCGCGGTGCGCGTGACACTGTGGGCCGAGATGCCCGGGATGCGGCAAGCAAGGGTGGGGGCCGAGATCCCACCGCTGGGTTCCCAGATCGTCGCGGTTCCCTACGAGGTGTATGCTGAGGGCGACCTGTGGCTGATGCTCAATGTGGCCGATAGCGCGGGGCGCAGCCTACTGCGCTCGACCTGGGTCGCGTTTCGCGTAGAGCCTAACCGTGAGCGGCTGACACAAGTCCTGCGTGTGCTGGATCGCCTACGCGGTCCGGCGAACCAGCGCGGACTCGCTCCCGAGCTCGACAAAACAAGGGCCGAAGCCGAGCGCGTTCTCGCCGTGGCGCGCGACCGCAAGCGCTGGGGCGCCGGCAGCCGCGCTGACTGGGACCGCGTGACTACCATCACCGAGCGCCTGGACGTGCGCGCCAACCGGCTGCGATTGCGTTCGCTCACCTCCGACCCGCGGGCTGGCTATGCCGTGGGCGTGGAAACGCCTCTGCGCAAGCTGCGGCCCGACAACCCCTACCGCGGCCCGGTGGGGGTGCCCGCCGAGGTCTGGCTATGCCGCAATGAATACGAGCCGGTGCAGGTTGTCGTCCTTGCATTGGAGAAGCCGCTCCAGCGGGTGCGCGTCAATGCCACCGAGCTCGTCGGGCCCGGCGGCGCCCGCATCCGCGATCAGCACGTGGCGCTCAACGTCGTCGGCTTCGTGCATACCCGCAAGCCCGCCTACGCCGTCGAGTATGTCGGCTGGTATCCCGACCCCCTGCTCGACATCGAGCCCTTTGATGTCAACCCCGATGGCTTGCAGCCGATCTGGGTCACGATCTATTGTCCGCCCACCGCGCCCGCGGGCGACTATGTCGGCGAGATCATCATCAAGCCCGACAACGCCGCCGAGACGCGCGTCCCCCTCATTGCGCACGTGTGGGATTTCGCGCTCCCCAACCAGACCCATCTCAAGACCGCCTTCGCCCTGTTCGAGAGCGAGATTGCGGCGTGGTACGGCTATGACCAGCTCCCGGCGGAGGTGCGCCTGCGCTATTACGACTTTCTGCTGCGCCACCGCATCAATCCGACCAACATCTACTCTTCGACCCCGGTGCCCGCGGCCAGGGATATGGCGTTCTGCATCAGCCGCGGGCTTAACGCCTTCAACATCAAGTGCATCGGCTATTCCGAGACCCCCGAGCAGCGCCGCGCCGAGGTGGAGGAAGTGCAGAGCTATGCCCGGTTCCTCAGGCCCCAGCACTGGTTCGATGGCGCCTACATCTACGGCTTCGACGAGATCCAGCCCGCGGATTACCCCAAGCTCCGCGAGATGTACGGCATGATCCGCCAGGCGGTCCCAGGCCTCCCGCGCGCGTGTACCGTTGTGCCCAACGAGGAGCTCAAGGGCTACGTTGACATCTGGGTGCCCCTCACTGCGGCCTACAACCACGAGAGCGCGCTGCGCTATCGCGCCGCCGGCGACCAGGTCTGGTGGTACATCTGCTGCGGGCCGCACCACCCCTATGCCAACTGGTTCATTGACTATCCCGCGACCGATCCGCGCCTGCTATTCTGGATGAACTGGAAATACGGCACTAACGGCTTCCTCTACTATGCCCTCAATATGTGGCAGAGCAACCGCATGGTCGAGGGCCTGCCGGGCTATCTCACGCCTGCTGAGGATCCCTCCGCGCGGGAGGCTATCGCCGCCGGCAGGCGCTGGCCCGAGGTGCCCTGGAACACGTTCACCTTCGGCAACTTCAACGGCGACGGGCACCTGCTGTATCCCGGGCCCGGGGGCAAACCGATCAGCTCCATTCGCCTCGAGTGCATCCGCGACGGCATTGAGGATTACGAATACTTTTGCTTGCTGTCCCAACTGACGGCGGCGCTGGAGGGCCCGGAGCGCTATCACGTCATGGTCAAGACGGCGAAGCGGCTGCTGAGCGTCGAGCCGCTGGTGGTGCAGAGCCTGACCCAGTACACCGATGACCCCGACTTGATTGAGCGCGCGCGCCGCGACCTGGGTGAGCAGATCGAGGCGATGTCGCAGGCGGCAGGGCGATGAGCGAATGGGCGCGGGTGTGTCGCAATGAATGCTAGCCGGTCCAGGTCGTCGTGGCCGCCCTGGAGGAGCCGCTCCAGCGCGTGCGCCCCTACGATGATACGCCATCACCCATAGGGTGAGCGTCCACCGCTCCATACGGATAATCTTGGTTGGAGGCGGCTACAGGATATTCGGCCGTTTGCGCGGGGTTAGGCTTCGCGCCGCCGCAGACGTGTTTCCGGGACTGGCTATGAGCCATCCGGGGTTGGATTCCAGCTCGGGTCGAAGGTGAGGATGGAGCGCGTATATCCTGCTCTGGCCGAGACCGCCACGAGCCACGTGTCCGGCGGCAGCTCAGCACTGCCCTCGTGATATCCTGTGGAACCCGCGGCGACCGTTAAGGGCTGATTCAGACCGCAACCGCCTCCACTGCTCCACTCGATGTTAACCAACACTGTCCCGTCTGCGTCGCCACTGTTCCAGACTTCAACCCCCCAGTACAGCCTGTTGCCGACCACCGTCCATTTCCCCGACAGCTCCCACACCGGCTTGCGAGTGTCTTCTGGCGCTGGCGTGTTAGTGGCAGAGCCCTCGGCCCCCGGCGATTCGGCGGCTGTGGCCGAGGTTACAGGTCTTCTCAACGCGCTCATCTCGACCGCGTGTTTCAGATGCTGCTGAGTGCTCCGGAGAAAACTCTCGGCGTTGAGCCGCCGCTGGCTCGCGGGGTCCGTCTCAAGGGCGATGACATGCTCGAAGCACTTCATCGCGAGAGGCAGATAGCGAGACCACGATGGATCGTCGAAGTAGACGGCCCAGTTCCCGACTCGGCTCAGCGCCTCCCCCGCGAAATACAGAGCACTCGGCCACACTATGGATCCGTCGAGCGTGATGACTTGCCCGCTGAAGAATGCTTGTGGCCATTCGGTCGCCCATCGCCGCCATTCCCACTCCGAGGGCAGATCCTCGCTGATCTCCGCCAGGGAGTCTCCAATCACTTGCATGAGGTGAGCCTGTGCATAGGCCTCGTTATCCCCTCCTGGCGGCGGGAGGTCACACTGCCTCCAGGCTGGGGCGGTGAGATCGCCCAGGTGGAGCTTCGAGGTGTCCAGAGATAGCTCGAACTTGATCTCGCTTCCCTCAAAGCCCATGAGGGTCTCGACATCGGCCGCCAGCATAGGCCCAACGTCACGGCTGCGTCCCCATATCCGCCGAGACCACCATTCGTAGTCAGACTCCTCCTGTTCCGACCTGTTCTCAGTAGCGATATAGTGGTGCAAGACGTTCATCCCCGCCTTCACCTCCGCGCCCGCAAGGACCACTCGCAGCAAGCACGCCTGCCGGGCCTCATCGCTGTCAGGGCGCTCTCGCATGACCGCTCCAAGCTGCCGGTAGGCCGCCGCAAAACTCAGATCCTTGAGGTATTGCAGGCCTCTATCATAGAGCGGGGTAGATGCCGCCACGGGTGGGGCATGAAGGGCGCAGGTGTGGACTACCAACGCCGTCAATATGAGCCGACAAGTCCTCATGGCGATCTCCCGGTCAGGTCTTGCGCTCACAGTCAGTGGCGGGACCGGCCAGATAACGATATCGTTTAAAACTTCGAGCCCGCGGGCCTTGCCACCTGCCTGTCGCTCCTGACAACATGACTCGCTCCGGATGAGCGCACTCGGCTGCCCGCAATCCGCCCCACCCGGCCCTGCTGGGAGACATCCTGTTGTCTGGTCGTGTATCTTGTGCCTCGGCAGGATGGGGCCCATCCCCCGCCGAAACTACCCGTGGGACGCTCGCCGACATGGCTGCCAGCATACCTCGCCGAAGCCTGTTGATATTGCTTCTGTCGCTGCTATTGACAGCGCGGCTGTCGCTCGCGGGGCAAGCGCAGGCTGAGGCGCCCCCGGCGTCGGCGCCGGCGATCCAGGGGCACCTGCGGGTGCCGGCGGAGCACTGCAAATTCGTGCGCACCACCGATGGCTAGGCTTTCAGCCGCCATGGCGGTCGGCGGTGCCGACTTAGCCACCTCATCGAGCGGGCGTTTGAGGAGCAGCGCCGACGGACGAAGGTCATTCCGCGGTTCTTCGACGAGCGCAGTTGTCTCAAGTTGGCGTTCGCGGCGCTGGAGCGCGCAGCGCGGGGATGGCAGCGGATTCATATCAGCGAAGCGGAACATCGCCAACTCGCCGCGCTGCGGCATGAGCTGGGGCTGGCGCCGCCGCCGCCGGAAACGGAAACCGCCCATCACTACCAGAAAATCGCCGCCTGAGGGGCCAACCATGCCCATCAACTTTTACAGCAGATTCAGGACTTGACCAGCCGCAAAGGGCAGAAGACAAGTCCAAGTCGTCTCATTGCGCCCTTTCGTAATGCCGGATACTCTTTAGGTGCGGGAGAAACACATGAAAGAGACTTTCACTGCCATCGTCGAGCGCGAGGGCGACGGCTATGTTGCCCTCTGTCCGGAACTAGACGTGGCAAGCCAGGGAGACACGGTGGAAGAAGCCCGCGCAAATCTTCGTGAAGCGGTGGAGCTGTTCCTGGAAACCGCTAGCCCCGAAGAGATAGCTGAGCGCCTTCACGCTGAGATCTACGTCACCCGCCTAGAGGTCACCCGTGCGTAAACTCCGCGTTCTCTCGGGCGCGCAGGTAAGCGCCATCCTCGGCGCGCACGGCTTTCAGCAGATTCGTCAGCGGGGCAGCCACGTCGTCATGCAGAAGCACATCGCGGACACCACGATCACGGTACCGGTCCCTGCGCACCCAGAATTGCGGCCCGGGACTCTGCTTTCGATCATTCGCCAGAGCAAGCTGCCCAGAGATCTCTTCGAGGCATGATTGATCCGGCCGTGATCTCCTCATTGCGAGGCGAGCGCTCTGTCATTGGGTTCAGGCTTGGAGTATGGAACCGCATTCCCGGGCACTCCCGCTCTCCTGCGCCGTCATTGCGGCAGGACGCTCACCCATCACCGCCGAAACTAGCCGTGGGATACTCGCCGACATGGCTGCCAACATACCTCGCCGAAGCCTGCCGATATTGCTTCTGTCGCTGCTATTGACAGCGCGGCTGTCGCTCGCGGGGCAAGCGCAGGCTGAGACGCCCCCGGCGTCGGCGCCGGCGATCCAGGGGCACGCGGAGGCGCAGGTGGAAACTGTCCCCAGCCAGAGCCATGCGGAAACGCCGGTCTATCCAGCCCTCGCTGGCCTCAATGAATTCGTCTCTCTTGACGCCCTGGATGCAACTGTAGGCCAGGCCGCCGCCTTTCTTTCGGACCAAACCCCGTACGTCATTGCAGCCGATCCGCGCTACCGCGACTTGCGCGTTTCGCTCGCGGGCGCGGCGGGCACACTGGGAGATGTCTTGTCCGGCCTGTGCCTGGCCGCCAACGTCGAGCCCCGCCGGCTCGATCGCTGGATCATCCTCAGCCCGGCGGCGCGAGGCATCGCCGTGGTCGCGCGCCAGCTCCGCGCGCAGTACGCTCCTCGACTCGCGGATGACAGCGCTCAACTCGTGGCCTGGCGCGCGGCCGCCGCACGGCAGGCTCTTCAGCTCCTCGGCCTCGGCACCCGGGCGCAGGCCCTGTCTGAACTCAACGACTTTCAGCTCGCGGCCCTTCGGGCTCAGGGGTATCTCACCGTTGCCCAGCTTTTCCCGGATTACTACTTGCCGCTGTATGATGTTTTCGGCTACGTCACAGACGGCCGCGCCCAGCGGCCGCCCTCCCTGCCCGAATTCGCCGGGACGCGCGTGTATCTGAATCCCGCCCTGCGCCTGGAGCTGCATATCCCCAGGCCGGCGGGAGGGGCCGAGGCTGTATGGCCGATTGATGTCATTCCCGCGGGCGGGCGATAAGCCCCGTCGCCGCTCGCGTGGTGGTGGGGTTTGGGGGCTGAAGTCGCAGACTTGCAGTCCCCACGGAGGTCTCCGATTGGCGCGCAGGGCGGCCTTCACCGCTGCGGTTGTCCTTTTTTGCGCCGGCCTACAGTTCACCCTTGTCAACTGGGCGCGCATTGCAGGGGTTGAGCCCGATCTGCTGCTCGTGGTCACCGTGGTCATCGCCCTGCTCAGTGGGCCGCGCGCCGGCATGGCGACCGGCTTCAGCGCCGGCCTGGTCGAGGGCGCGCTGCTCGGCCGCGGCATCGGCGTGTACGCCGGGGCGAAAACCGCAGTTGGCTATCTCGCGGGGGTCGCGGGGGGACGCCTGTTTGTCGAGAATCTCCTGGTCACCATGGGCGCCAGTGCGGTTATGACTCTGGTTCATGAGGCGATCATAGGCATTTTCACCCCGCGCGCCGCGGTGTTCACGACCATCGCCCTCGCTGTGGGGCAGGCGGTTTATAACGCGGCCGTCGCGCTGATCATCGGCGCGGCGCTGCGGCGGGCGCGGCCCTTGCTGCCACCCGAGGAGCAGCGCGCGTGAGAGCGCGTCGAGCAATCCTGCGCGCGTTGGTCTTCGCAGTCTTCGCGGTTCTCGTGGTCCGCTTGTGGCACATACAGATCATCCGCGGCCGCGAGTACCGGCGCGCCTCCGAGGAAAACCGCATCCGCCTGGTCCGCCGCGAGGCCCCGCGCGGGGTCATTTACGACCGCCGCGGCCGCATCCTCGCCACCAGCCGGCTGTGCCTCGATATCGTCGTCAACCCCGACCCCTTTCGCCGCCACCCGCGGGCGGTCGCAGAGCTCGCGCGCATACTCGGCGAGAAACCCGCAAGCGTCGCGGCGCGGCTGGCCCGGGAACGCGGGCCATTTAGAACGATCACCATCGCGACCGACGTGCCCTTCAATATCGCCACCCGGGCCGCCGAGGCGGGCCTGCACCTGCCCGGTATGCGCCTGGAGAGCAGGCCCCTGCGGCACTATCCCCGCGGCTCCTTTGCCGCCCATGTGTTGGGCTATGTGCGCGACATCAGCGCCGCCGAGCTGGAGCGCCTGCGCGACCTCGGCTACACCGGCCGCGACAAGATCGGCAAAGATGGGGTGGAGCGGCTGCAAGAGGCGGTGCTGCATGGAACCGACGGCGGCGAGCAGGTCGAGGTGGATGCGCTCGGCAACCTGGTGCAGGTGCTGGGACAGGTGCCGGCCATCGGCGGCGAACCCGTGGTGCTCAACCTCGACGCCGATGCGCAGCGGGCGGCCGAGGCCGGCCTCGCCGGCAGGCCTGGCGCGGCGGTCGCCGTGGATGTGCGCACCGGCGCAATCCTCGCCCTCGCCAGCAGCCCGGCTTTCGATCCCAACCTTCTGTGCGGCAAGATCACGAGGGCGCGATGGCGCTACCTGAACGGCCCCGGCCGGCCGCAGCAGGACCGCGTCACGGGTGCGTTGTATGAGCCGGGATCGGTGGTCAAGCTCGTCACTGCCGCCGCGGCCATCGAAAGCGGGTGCGTCAACGCCAGCAGCCGCTTCTTCTGCCCTGGGTACGTTCAGCTCGGTCGGTGGCGGTTTCGCTGCTGGCAGCGCGGCGGGCATGGGCCGCTGGATTTCATATCCGGCGTCGCCCAGTCGTGCAACGTCATGTTCATCAGGCTCGGGCGGGAGGTGGGGCGCCCGGGGCTGGAGCGATGGGCGCGAGCTTTCGGCCTCGGCAGCGCGACTGGCGTTGACCTGCCTGACGAAAAGTCCGGCCTGGTGCCCAATCCCCGTTGGAAGCGCCGACACTTTGGCTTGCCGTGGTATCCAGGCGATACCTGCCAGATGTCGGTGGGGCAGGGCGGGATCCTGGTGACTCCGCTCCAGGCCGTGGTGGTCGCCGCAGCTATCGCCAACGGGGGCTTCCTGGTGACACCGCGTGTGGTGCGGTCGGTCGCAGGTCGCATCGAAGCGACGCCAGCTCCCCGTCCCGTGGGCATCAAGCGTGCCACTGCGGAATTGCTGCGCCAGGGCATGGCAGCGGTTGTGAGGCGAGGCACGGCGCGGCGCATATGGGATCCGAACTTTCCCATCGCAGGTAAGACCGGAACTGCGGAAACCCCCCACGGCGAGCCGCACGGCTGGTTTGTGGGCTTCGCCCCGGTGAAGCAGCCCCAGGTCGCGGTTGCCGTCCTGGTGGAGCAGGGCGGAAGCGGGGCCGCGGTCGCGCCCATCGGCGCCGCCATACTCCGCGCCGCGCTGAGCCGGGATGGTGGCGCCCAACCTTCGATAGCCAAGCTGCCGTGATCGGGGAACGACAGTGCCCCTTCGGGGGGCTGTTTGGTGTGCGTGGGCGCAGGATGACCCCTCTCCCTCTTCGAGGGGGAGGTCGTCCCGATAGGATCGGGACGGGTGAGGGTGGGTTGGTGGGGTAGGCGCCTGTGGCTAGGCTTTCAGCCGCCATGGCGGTCGGCGGAGCCGACTTAGCCACCTGCCGATTATTTCGCAGCCGGGACGGTTATCATAAGACGGTCTCCTCCCGTAGATGGCGAAACCGAGT
>Ga0315289_10000159_pt1 | contig 106841 bp, 107 predicted proteins | sample YL17G11_40_MG_FD_203452 | JGI IMG/M metagenome (GOLD analysis project Ga0315289, IMG submission 203452) | Sediment microbial communities from Yellowstone Lake, YNP, Wyoming, USA - YL17G11_40 | ecosystem: Environmental > Aquatic > Freshwater > Lake > Sediment | place: USA: Wyoming | collected... | reverse complement strand
TATGGCGTTAAACGAAGTAAGTTAATCCTGCGGATTGAAATCCGCAGCTTCCTCGAAGCTGAGGGTTTCAACCCTCAGAGGTGAATCCAAATACTTGAGAACCTTCAGGTCGGCCCTGGGCGGAGCTGAAGCTCCGCCCCTACGAGGTGATGGCCCATCGAGGAGCGCGTCCGGCTGCTAAGGGCGCTGCAGGGGGGAGCGATGCCGTGAATCGGGCCGCGGCCCTCAGCCCCCCTTCTCCCCCTCCAGGGCCGCCACGTGCTCCTCGAGGACAGACGCTGGGACCAGGCGGAGGAACAGCCACGCCGCTCCCATGATGATGAGCACGTCGTCCAGGTAGCCCACGATTGGAATGAAGTCGGGCACGAGGTCAAGGGGCATGGCCAGGTAGAGCACGAGGCCGGGCAGGACGGCCCTGGCCAGCAGCGGCACCCGGCGGTCGCCGAGCAGTCTCCAGACGAGGCGCGCCTTGCGGCCCAGCGACAGGGCGGCGACACGCCGCACCAGGCGGCCCATCTGAGAGTCGCGCAGCGCGTCGCGCCGCCGCCACAGAAGCAGCGATAGGACCAGCGCCAGCACGACGGCCGCGGCCAGGCAGCCGGTCGCCACTATCCAGAGAAGACCCACGGCGCGGCCTCAAGCCGCGACCGCCGGCCGCTCCCCACAGCGGCGAGACAGGATCAGTGGGGCGCCCGCCATATCTCCGTCCAGCGGAACCGCCGGACCACGCCCCGGCCCATCAGCAGAGCCGGCACGATGGCCAGCAGGCAAACGACGCCGGCGGCCAGGAAGGTGTCGGTGAAGGTGCTCACCTCGAGGTCGGTGACCATCTTCTTGTACTCGGGCGAGTCGAGAGGGATGGTGCCCGCCTGCTGATAGAAACTCCCGAGACCGCGCGAGGTCAGCAGGGCCACCCCTATGAGCATGCCCACGAGACGCATCACCGTCAGCAGTGCGGAGGCCGTGGCCCGCTGATGATCGGCGACGGCGTTGACGACAGCAGCGCTGATGGGGGCGATCACCAGCCCGAAGCCCAGGCCCGTCAGCAGCAGGTTCAGCGTGAACTGTGGGTCACTCACGTTCTCCGTCCAGAACGTCATCAGGAAGAAGCCGGCCCCGCTGACTAGCATCCCCAGGGCGGTGGCCCGGTGAAAGCCCAGCCAGCCGGCCAGAAAGCCCCCGAGAACCGCCCCCACCGGCAGCATCACCGTGAGCCGCATCAGATTCAAGCCGCCCTCGAAGTACGACCCCTTCATGACGATGATGGTGAACACCGGGATGTCCACCATGGCAACGATGAGAGTCCCTCCCATGAGGAGATGCGTGAGGTTGCCAGCCGAGAAGGGCCGCGAGCGGAAAAGGGAGAGCATGACCATGGGGACCCTCGTCAGTCGCTCCCGCAGAAGGAAGGCAGCGCCGAAAGCGGCGGCCAGCACGTACAGGGCAACATTGACAGCCATGGGCCGTCCCTGGACGGGGTCATCGGTGAGGGCCACGGCCAGGCAGGTAAGGCCGGCACCCAGGAGGAGGCCGCCCACGTAGTCCACCGGCGTCTTTGGCGCCCTCCTCTCGCCCGACTTGACCATAAAGGCAAGAACAATGGCGATGATAGGCACACAGAGAGGCACGTTGATCCAGAAGTGGCCCCGCCAGCCCAGGAGCTGGACCCAGCTTCCGCCCCAGAGGGGGCCGAACAGGCCACCCCCCTCGGCGGCCGCCCCCAGGAAGCCCAGGCCCATGGCCCGCCTCTCCGCAGGCAGGTGGTCGGCCACGATGGCCATTGACACGGGAACGAGGGCACCCCCGCCGAGGGCCTGGACGCCTCGGGCGACGATCAGCATGTTCAGGGACTGGCAGGCCGACACCCACAGCGAGCCGACCAGGAAGATGAACAGGGCCAGCAGAAAGATGCGTGAGTGCCCATATACGTCGGCGATGCGGCCCATGAGGGGCATCGCCACAACGTATCCCAGGATATAGCCATTGATCACCCAGGCAGCACGGTAGAACTCGTCCAGCGGGACGTTCACCCCGTTCATTATGGGCTCGAGCAAGGTGACTACGACCGTCTGGTCCATGGCGCCCAGGAAGACGGCGAAGCCGACGGCCGCCAGCAGCCAGTTGGTGGAGAGGGGCCTCGCCCTGGCGGGTGCTGCTACCTCTGCGGTGGAATCCATGCTCTACGGCTACGTCGGGGGCTCAATGGAGACGGGCTCGTCGAACTTCGAGAGGTAGAGGATGCGGACGATGTTTGCCGGCTCGCTGGGGGCAAAGGGCCCCTCCAGCCGGACCTGACGGATAGTGTAGTCCTTGACGTCGACCCAGACCCTGACGATCACGATGAGGCCCGGCTCGGCGATGGGGGCCGCTGCCTCCAGGGCAGCGGAATCGACCAGCCCTTCCAGACGGTAAGTCTCGTGGTCGTCAACCATATCGATCCCTCTGATCATGACATCCCGGAGGGAACCAACCACAGCTTTGACGCCCGCCGCCGGGTCGAAGATCGAGCTGATGGTGGTCCCGCTGGGCAGAGGCTGCCACTCGCGGGAGAAGGGGTTGGTCATCCACGCCTCCTCACCGATGCCGATGACCTCCACCTGCACGAGCGCGCCGCCCGCCTCTGCCTCCAGCTCGGCCCGAATGCGGTCCGGGACCAAGACGTCGCCCTCGGCGGTCTTCAGCTTCAGGTCCAGGGGTATGGACGACAGGCCGCCCTCATGCCCAAGCCGGAAGTGAAAGGACTTCACCGCCTCGACTCGCTCCACCACCTTCGGAAGGACCTCCTCGGCCGACGGCAGCGCCACCGGCGTGCGCGCGGCCCTCTCGCCGTCTCCACCGCAGGCCGCCGCCAGCGGCAGGGCGGTCAGGACCAGCACCAGAAGCGCGAACCAGGCTTTTCTCACGGCAAGACCTCCCCTCCGCGCGCTAGAGCGCCTTCAAGTCGTCGAGTATACAGACCGCAGCGTGTGGAAGCAAAGCTACGCCAGCAGCCATCAGGCTACAACCGACACACCCTCGCCCTCCTCGACATGGCCGACACGCCAGCACGAGAAGCCGTCCTCCCTCAAGCGGCTCTCCAGCCACGACGACCGATCCTCCGGAACGGCCATCAGCAGCCCGCCCGATGTCTGCGGGTCATATAGAACGTCCTCAAGCTCAGCCGACACGCCCGCATCGACCCGCACCACCCCGGCCAGCGCCTCGCGGTTACGGCTGGCGCCGCCGGTCAGGAAGCCCCGCCGCGCGTACTCGAGGGCGCCGGGCAGGACAGGGACAGCACCGGCGCTCAGGACAACGGCCACTCCGCTCAGCTCTGCCAGCTCGTGGGCGTGGCCCAGCAGCCCGAACCCGGTAACGTCGGTGACGGCGTGGACCCCCGCCTCCCGCGCCACGTGCGAAGGGTGGCGGTTGAGCAGCAGCATGCTCTCCACCGTCGCCTCCAGGTGCTCGGGCGCTACCTTCTCTTCCCGCGACGCCGTCAGGGTGATGCCGGTGCCCAGGGCCTTGGTCAGCAGGAGGGCATCGCCGGGGCGGGCGCCGCCCTTCGTGAGGATCCTCTCAGGGTGCACGATGCCCATGACGCAGAGCCCGTACTTGGGCTCCTTGTCATACAGCGTGTGGCCGCCGGCCACGACCCCGCCGCCCTCGGCTACCTTGTCGGCGCCGCCGCGCAGGATGTCGGTCAGGATGGACGCTGGCAGCTCCTCCGGGAAGGCGACGATGTTGAGGGCCAGCACCACCTCACCGCCCATGGCGTAGACGTCGCTCATGGCGTTGGCGGCGGCGACAGCCCCGAACACGTAGGGGTCGTCCACGACCGGCGGGAAGAAGTCCAGCGTCTGGACCACAGCCACGTCGTCGCTGATCCGCCAGACGGCGGCGTCGTCAGGCCCGGCGAGGCCCACCAGGAGGTTAGGGTGGTCCGCGGGACGGAAGGACTCGGCCAGGGGGCGCACAACTTGCGCCAGGGTGCTAAGACCCGCCTTGCCGGCTCAACCGGCGCAGGAAGCGAGCTTGGTCAGGCGAACCTGTTCCCGCGTCATGCCCATCACCTCCCTTCGCGCGCGATTGCGCCGCCGCACGGCTCCAACGCTAGAGTATACACACTGCGCTGAGACCAGCACACCTCGATTGCAGATTCTGGCTTCGGTCGCCGATACTTGTCAATAGGGGGTTGACGGGCGATATCATATATGATATCAGTAGATCATGAGAGGCAAGGACGTCTGGAGCAGGATACAAGCCCTTCGCCAGCGCCGTCATAACCTGACATTCCGCGATTTGGAGGAGGTCGCCGAGGATGCGGGGTGGCGTTTCGGCCGTAACCACGGGAATCATGCCATCTTCACCAAGCAAGGGTTTCTGGGCAACCTGTCGATTCCGAGGCGCAAGCTCAAGGGCAACACCGCGCTGCGAATCCTTGCATTCATAGAATCCTCGCTAGACCTTGAGGAGTGCGACGAATGAATCTCAGGAGGAGAGACGAGATGAGGCCCCGGACTAGAGACGTGGCTACATACTTGAATGCCCCATATATACGCATGCTGATCCCGGACGCTGAGGAGGGCGGCTACGTGGCCGAGGTCTTGGAGCTTCCTGGGTGTATCAGCGATGGTGACACTCCAGAGGAGGCGTATCGCAACCTTCAGGAAGCAATGGAGGGCTGGATCGCCACGGCCATAGACCACAATCAGCCCATTCCCGAGCCGGTAGGGGATAGAGAATACGGCGGTCACTTCCCACTGCGGATATCGACGGAGTTGCATCGCGCTGCCGCTCTGAGGGCCATTCAGGAGGGGATCAGTCTCAACCAGTGGTTCGCGAAGGCCATTGCCGCGCAGGTGGCCGGAGAGAATCTGGCGGACAGCCTGGCCGATCAGATAGCGGACAAGGTGGCGGACCGAATCTCGGTCGGCGTCTCCGCAGGACTCTATGTGCAGTTGAAGGGACTCCGCACGGCAGCCCCGACCTCCTCGGAAGTCTTGGAGGCTCTTCTTACTAGGCCCGAAACCAAAGATACGACCTTGAACGCGCCGGATATAACCACGTGGTTGCCGCCACGCAGTTTCCGGGGCCTTGTGAACGGACCCGAGACTAGAGAGAAGAAGGTGAAGCAAGATGCCTGAGGTGGGTCAAATCAAGTATGACCTCAAGGAACTAACCGCCCTGATGCTTCGAGACCAACGGATCCGGAGCGGTCTCTGGATGATCTGGACGAGGTTCGCTCAAGCCGTTGCCAATTTTGCCCCGCCTGAAAGTGAACCCGCTGGGCCGGCCGGACCGGGCGCGATCACGGTTCTGACGGAGGTCGGCATTCAGAAGGTAGACCAGCCGGGACCGCTGAGCGTAGATGCCTCCGAGGTCTGGAAAGAGAAGAAGCCTGCAGCTTCGAAACGAGGGCGTGGGAGAAGCGAGTAGTCGAATCAAAGGCATTCACACTGTAGTCGGTCCAGCCCCCGGCCGAGTTCGGCCGGGGGCTCTCTTTTCGATGGGCGTTCCCTTCCCGCCCCCGTCCGATGTAACATCCCCACCTGCCGCCAGCGCGTCGGCCAGCACTGCCCACTTGGCCCTCATCGTGTATCGTAGACATCAGGAGAGAAGCAGCCGCCTTGGCCACCCAGATGTCCCCCCGCCACATCATCGACCTGCTGTCGCGGGAGTACGGACGGCCGCGCCCGCGGCGCCGCCTGGACCCCACGGCGGAGCTGGTGCTCACCGTCCTCTCCCAGAACACCTCCGACACCAACTCCGGGCGCGCTTTCGCCCGCCTGCTGGAGGCCTTCCCCGACTGGCAATCCGTCATGGACGCCGACGTGCGCCGCCTGGAGGAGGCCATCCGGCCCGGCGGCCTGGCCCCCACGAAGGCGTCGCGCATCCAGGCCCTCCTGGCTGAGGTCCGTCGTCGGCGGGGCTCCTTAGACCTGTCGTTCCTGGCCGGCCTGCCCCTGGAGGAGGCGCGCGCCTGGCTGCGTAGCCTCCCCGGCGTAGGGCCCAAGACGGCAGCCTGCGTTCTCCTCTTCTCGCTCGGCCGGCCCGCCCTGCCCGTGGATACCCACGTCCACCGCGTGGCGCGACGTCTCGGCCTCGTGCCCACCAGGGCCGGCGCCGAGAAGGCGCACGAGCTGCTGGAGGCGCGCCTGGAGGCGGACGAGGTCTACCCCTTTCACATCTCTCTCGTGATTCACGGACGGCGCACCTGCCTGGCGCAGCGGCCCCGGTGCCCATCATGCGTCCTGCGCCACGGCTGCCCCTCGGCGGCCCGGTTCGTCCCGGGGCGGGCCGGCCTGCGGGCGCGCGCCGATAGCACGACCCCAGCCTGAAGGTTCTCAAGTATTTAGATTCACCTCTGAGGGTTGAAACCCTCAGCTTCGAGGAAGCTGCGGATTTCAATCCGCAGGATTAACTTACTTCGTTTAACGCCATAAGGCTGGGGCATGGGAAGGCCAATCGATGCCCCCGCCTTTAGGCGGGGGTCGCGAATTCACCCACCAACCATGAACCAGTCACCCGAAGTGCGTTGCCTTGCCCGCCGGGAGCGCCCCCCGTATACTCGATTCCTATGAAGCGCGCAGGCATCATCAACGTCACCGGCTACGCCGGCGCCGAGTTGGCCCGTCTCCTCTGGCGCCACCCAGAGGTGCGCCTATCGTCGGTGACGGGCCGCACGGCGGCGGGCAAGCCCCTGGGCGAGGTCTTCCCCCACCTGGCGCCCCTCGACCTCACCGTCGGCGAGGAGCTGGAGTCGGTGGATGTCGCGTTCTCCGCCCTCCCCCACGCCGCCAGCGCCGCAGCCCTGGCGCCTCTCATCGAGGCCGGCCTGCCGGTCCTCGACCTCAGCGCCGACTTCCGCCTCCACGACGTGGACGAGTACGAGTCGTGGTACGGCTGCAAGCACCCGGCGCCTCACCTGCTCCCCGACGCCGTCTACGGCCTGCCCGAGCTGCACCGCCAGCAGGTGGCCAGCACACGCCTGGTGGCCGTACCCGGCTGCTATCCGTCCGGCGCTATCCTGGCCCTGGCACCGGCCGTGAAGGCTGGGCTGATCGAGCCGGAGATCATCGTCGACAGCAAGTCGGGCGTCTCGGGCGCCGGCCGCACGCTGGGTCTCACCTACCACTACGCCGAAGCCAACGAGAGCGTGTCGGCGTATGGTCTGGACGGCCACCGGCACCTGCCGGAGATGCTCCAAGAGCTGTCACTCCTCTGCGAGGCGCCGGCGCCGCGTGTCACCTTCGTGCCTCACCTCATACCCATGACGCGGGGCATCCTGAGCACCTGCTACGCGCCCCTGGCGGGTGGCCGTCTCTCGACAGGAAACCGCGCGCGGTCTGAGGTACGCGACATCTACCGCGACTTCTATCGCAACGAGCCTTTCGTGCGGGTCGTGGACTCGCCGCCCCAGACCAAGCACACCTGGGGAAGCAACTGCTGTCTGCTCTACCCCACCGTCGATACGCGCACGCAGCGGCTGGTGGTGGTAAGCTGCCTGGACAACCTGGTCAAGGGCGCCGCTGGCCAGGCCGTCCAGGACATGAACCTGATGCTCGGCTTCGACGAGACGGCGGGGCTCGAGGACCTAGCGATCTACCCATAGCCTAGGCCTTGCGCCCTTCTCCGCGTGCCGGCAGGCGGGCCCCAAGGACACGTGATCCCGCAGATGGAACAATCCTCCGACTCAAGCGAGCTCACTGGAGCGGTTTCTCTCTCCGAAGGTGGCATCACCAGCCCCCTGGGTTTCCTGGCGGGGGCGGCTCGCGCTGCCATCCGCAAGTCGCCGCCCGACAAGCTGGACCTGGGCTTGCTCTATTCGCTGGAGCCGTGCACCGCTGCCGCCCTCTTCACCACCAACGGCGTGCGGGCGGCGCCCATCCTGGTCTCGGAGCGCCACCTGGCCGACGGCCGCGCCCGCGCCGTCATCGTCAACAGCGGCTGCGCCAACGCCAGCACTGGCGAGCGGGGCCTGGCAGACGCAAAGGAGATGGCGCGGCTGGCCGCCGACAAGCTCTCGCTCACCCCCGAGGAGGTGGTAGTCGCCAGCACCGGCGTCATTGGGTGGTTCCTGCCCCTAGACCGCATCGGCCCAGCGCTGGCGGGTCTGCGGCCCAGCCGTGAGGGGGGCCCGGACTTTGCCCGGGCGATCATGACCACCGACACCGTCCCCAAGTCGGTCGCCGCCACGCTCTCCTACGACGGCCGCCGCTACCTGGTGGGCGGCTGCGCCAAGGGGTCGGGCATGATCCATCCGCAGGTGGCCACCATGCTCGTCTTCCTCACCACTGACGCCCCTGTTCAGCCCGACTTCCTGCGCGACAGCCTACACCGCGCCGCCGACATCTCGTTCAACATGATGACCATCGACGGCGACACGAGCCCCAACGACATGGTGCTGGCCCTGGCCAACGGCGCTGCCTCCGGCCCGGGCGACGAGGCCATCGGGCCCGGCCACCGAGCGGCGCCCCTCTTCCAGGCTGCCCTCACCAAGGTCTGTACACACCTGGCGCGCGAGATGGCCCGCGACGGTGAGGGGGCCAGCAAGCTCATCGAGGTGCGGGTGGAAGGCGCAGCCAGTGAGGCTGACGCCCGCCGCGTGGCGCGGGCGGTGGCCGGATCGCTGCTGGTGAAGACGGCGGTCCACGGCTGCGACCCCAACTGGGGGCGGGTGCTCACCGCCGCTGGCTACAGCGGCGCCCAGGTGCGGGAGGAGACCTGCCAGCTCCACCTCCAGGGGGTGCGTGTCTTCGCCGGGGGACTGCCGGAGCCCTTCGACGAGGCAGCCTTGCGAGCGGCCCTGGCCAACCCCGAGGTGACTATCCACGTGGACCTGGGCCTGGGACCGGGCGCTGCCACCGCCTGGGGCTGCGACCTGACGGCGGACTACGTGCGCATCAACGCCGAGTACACGACGTGACGGGCGCTATGACAGATGGGATCACCGTCGTTAAGATCGGGGGCAGCACGCTGGGCGCCCACGACACCACCCTGGATGACCTGGCTCTCCTGCATCGGGAGGGCCGCCGCCTCGTGGTCGTCCACGGCGGCGGCGACCTGGTCAGTCGCTGGCTCCAGGTCCACGGCGTCGAGGCCCACTTCCTGGACGGCCTCCGGGTCACCGAGGCAGAGACCCTGGAGGTGGTCGTGGCGGTCCTGGCCGGCCTGGTGAACAAGCAGTTGGTGGCAGGCCTCAACGGGTTGGGGGCCCGGGCCATAGGGCTCTCCGGCGCCGACGGCGCCCTCCTCAGGGCCCGTCGCGCCCGGCCTGAGCTGGGCTTCGTGGGGGAGATCACCGCCGTCGACCGGGCGCTCCTGGAGACACTGCTCGAGCAGGGCTACCTCCCCGTGGTGGCCTCCGTAGCCGTCGAGGAGAAAGGAGGCGCCGTAAGCGGGCAGCTCTTGAACGTCAACGCCGACACCGTGGCCGGCGAGATTGCCCGCCACCTCGGAGCCGCCGCCCTCGCCTTCCTCACCGACGTGCCCGGCGTGCTGGACGGCGAGGGACGTATCATGGAACGCCTGGCGGGCGAGGAGGCGCGGGCGCTGGTTAGCTCCGGCACCATCGCAAGTGGTATGATTCCCAAGGTGGAGGCTGCGCTGGCCGCTGCCGCCGGCGGCACACGCACGGTGGTGCTGGACGGGCGCCGGCCTCACGCCCTGCGCGAGGCCCTCGAGGGCCGGCCTGTAGGCACCGTTATCGCCTAGAAGGATCATGAGCTTCTTCGAGATGTTTCGCAGAGGAGACCAGGAGCCCCTGGGGCCACCACCGCCGCCCTTCCGCATCGGGCGCCGCGGGCCCTTCCCCCCCGTTGCCCGCTGGGTGGTGGCCGGAGTCATCCTGGTCATCCTCTACATAGTGCTCAATATCGCCAAGGGCATCTACGCCGACTGGCTTTGGTTCCAGGCCGAGGGCTACAGCTCGGTCTACTCTAAGACCATCATCACCAAGGTCTGGCTCTTCTTCGCGGGCGCGGGGGTGTTCCTGGCCTTCTTCCTGGGCAACCTGCTGCTGACGCTTCGCCTGATGCGCCGGCCCGAGGGGGCCCCGCGCATCATCGCCATCGACGAGGCGGGGCTACGGCGCATCATCCTGGTGGGGATCATTGCCGCCTCCCTGTTCCTGGCCGTCATCTTCGGGTCCCTGGCCTCAGGCAAGTGGGACACGATACTGCTCTACCTGAACGGTCAGTCCTTCGGAGAGAAGGACCCCGCCTTCGACCGCGACCTCGGGTTCTACGTTTTCAGCCTGCCGGCCCTGCGCTTCATTCAGGGCTGGGCGCTGGGGGCGGTAATCGTCACCACCATCGCCGTAGCGGGAGCCTACATGCTGAGGACCGGCGTGGCGACCGCCGGGCGCCTCCTGGGCGGCGCCCCGTTCGAGCTGACCACCGGCATCCGTGCCCATCTCTCGGGCCTGGTGGTGATCATCATCGGCCTCTTCGTCTGGCGCTACTGGCTCGGCATCTTCGACCTCAACTACTCGACGCGAGGGCCCGTCTTCGGCGCCACCTACACGGACCTGCACGCCCAGGTCCCGGTCATCTATACCCTCATGGCCCTGGCGTCGCTGACAGCGGTGATGGTGATGGCCAACGTCTTCCTGCGCCGGGGCCTCTGGCTGCCGCTGGGCGCTGTCGGCCTCTGGGTACTGGCCGCCATAGTCGGCGGCCTGATCTATCCCGCCACCGTGCAGCGCTTCGACGTCGACCCCAACGAGCTGAGCAAGGAGCGCCCTTACATCGAGCGCAACATCGAGGAGACCCGTCGCGCCTACGGCCTGGACCGCATCGTGGAGAGCAACTTCCCCGCCGAACCATCGGTGACGGCGGAGGAGGTCGCCGACAACCCGCAGACAGTGGACAACATGCGGCTCTGGGACCCCCGACCCCTGCGCGACACCCTGAACCAGATCCAGGCCCTGCGCCAGCTCTACGACTTCCCCAGCGTGGACGTGGACCGCTACGTCATCGACGGGGGGTACCGCCAGGTGATGCTGGCGGCCCGGGAGCTGGATACCGACCGTTTACCTGAGGAGGCCCGGGGCTGGGTGAACAAGCGCCTCCAGTTCACCCACGGCTACGGCGTGGCCATGAGCCCGGTCAATGTCGTCACCACCGAGGGGCTGCCGGAGCTCTTCCTCCAGGACATCCCGCCCAAGGGCAAGCTGGAGGTAGAACGGCCGGAGATCTATTTCGGAGAGAAGACGGACACCTACGTCATCGTCAACAGCAAGGAGAAGGAGTTCGACTACCCGCTGGAGACGACGAGCGTCTACGCCAGCTACGAGGGCGGGGGCGGCGTCCGCCTCAGCTCCTTCTGGCGCCGCTTCACCTACGCCTGGGAGTTCGGCGACCCCAACATCGTCATCAGCGGGCAGATCACGGGCGACAGCCGCCTGCTTTACCGCCGCCAGGTGCCGGACCGGGTGCACACCATCGCCCCCTTCCTTCGTCTGGACGCCGACCCCTACCTGGTCGTGGCCGACGGCCGCCTGTTCTGGATCCAGGACGCCTACACCGTCAGCGACCGTTACCCCTACTCGCAGCCCTACCAGGGCGACTTCAACTACATCCGCAACAGCGTCAAGGCCGTCGTCGACGCTTACAACGGGACGGTCACTCTCTACATCGCCGAGCCGGACGACCCCATCATCCGCACCTGGGATGCCATCTTCCCCGACCTCTTCACGCCCATCGAGGAGATGCCCGATTCGCTGCGCGAACACATCCGTTACCCGGAGGACCTCTTCAACGTCCAGGCCGAGATGTACCGGACCTACCACATGGTGGAGCCGCAGCTCTTCTACAACAAGGAGGACCTCTGGAACATCCCCAACGAGCTCTACTTCGAGCAGCAGCAGCCCCTCGAGCCCTACTACCTCATCATGCGGGTGCCCGGTGAGCCGCAGGAGGAGTTCGTCCTCATTCTCCCCTTCACGCCCAAGAACCGCGACAACACCAATGCCTGGCTGGCCGCCCGCTCCGACGGCGAGCACTACGGGAGCCTCATCTCCTTCCGCTTCCCCAAGGATCGCCTCGTTTTCGGGCCGGCCCAGGTCGAGGCCCGCATCAACCAGGACTCCAAGATCGCCGAGCAGTTCACCCTCTGGAGCCGCTCCGGGTCGCAGGTGCTGCGCGGGCCCCTGCTCATGATCCCCATCGGCCGCTCCAATCTGTACGTGGAGCCGATCTTCCTCCAGTCGCAGACCAGCCAGTTGCCGGAGCTGCGGCGAGTTGTGGTCGCCAACGGCAGCCAGATCGCCATGGAGGTTACCCTCGACGATAGCCTGGCCGTCATCTTCGGCGAGCGGGCGCCCACCACGCCGGAGGTCGTGCTGCCCCCCGAGGGGCTGGAACCCCCGGAGGGTGGCGAACCGGGCCTCGAAGTCACGCCGGGGGCAGAGGCCACGCTCGCACCTCCCGCCGAAGCCACTGCCACCCCGGCACCTGTAGCCACGCCGGCGGGCGATGTCGCAGACCTCGTGCGGGAGGCCCAGGCCGCCTACGAGGCCGCCCAGGCAGCTCTCCGACGGAGCGACTTCGCCGGCTACGGCGAGGAGCTGGACCGCCTGGAGGCCGCCCTAGAGCGCCTCGTGGAGCTCACCTCTTCCCCGTGACCCACAGGCGGCGCTGCTTTACACTGGCTTCGGACCGGGGCCTATCCTCGGTTTCCGAGTCCCGGGCCTGCATGTGGAGGGTGTCCTGTGTCTAACACTACGACCGATTGGCGCCAGCTAGAGGCCGAATACTTCATGACCACGGGCAAGCGGCTGCCGATGACAGTGGCGCGCGGCCGGGGCACTTACCTCTGGGATGAGGACGGCAAGGAGTACCTGGACTTCTTCGGGGGGCCGGCAACGGTCAGCCTGGGCCACTGCCACCCGGCGCTGGTGGACGCCCTCAGCGAGCAGGCGAAGACGCTGATCCACGTCTCCGGGCTGGTCTACTCCATCCCTCAGGTGAAGCTGGCACAGCTCCTGGTAGAGAATAGCTGCCTGGACCGCGTCTTCTTCTGCAACAGCGGCGCCGAGGCCAACGAGGGCGCCATCAAGCTGGCCCGCAAGTGGGGGAAGGAGCGCCGCAACGGCGCCTACGAGATCATCTGCGCCCTGAACGCCTTCCACGGCCGCACCCTGGCCGCCGTGACCGCTACCGGCACCGAGAAGTACAAGGTGCCTTTTACTCCCCTGCCGGAGGGGTTCGTCCATGTCCCCTTCAACGACGTAGAGGCCATCAAGAGCGCAACGACGGACAGGACGGTGGCCGTCCTCCTGGAGCCCGTGCAGGCCGAGGGCGGCGTCAACGTCCCCGATGACGACTACCTGCACCTCGTCCGCCGCTGGTGCGACGAGCAGAACATCTTGCTCATCCTAGACGAGGTGCAGACTGGCATCGGGCGCCTGGGGACGCTTTTTGGCTACCAGCTCTACTGGGTCGAGCCTGACGTGATGACCCTGGCCAAAGGGATGGGCTCCGGCGTGCCCATTGGCGCCGTTCTGGCGAAGGAGCACTGCTGCGTCTTCACCCCCGGTGACCACGGCACCACGTTCGGGGGCAACCCCCTCATGACGCACGCCGCCTACGCCGTCTGCAAGTACATCATCGACAACAACCTGCCGGCCCAGGCGGCCGAGAGAGGGCGCTACCTGGAGCGGAAGCTGCGGGGGCTGGAGGACCGCTTCTCCTTCGTCACCGAGGTGCGGGGCCGGGGCCTCCTCTGGGCCATGGAGTTCGACTGCGAGATAGCCGAGGAGGTGAACCTGGCCTGCCTGGCCGAGGGCCTCATCGCGAACAACGTGCGCCCCACCTCCCTGCGCCTCTGCCCGCCTCTCACCGTCTCGGAAGAGGAGATCGACGAGGCGGCGGCGATACTGGAGCGGGTGCTGGCGAGGCACGGATAGGGGCGCGGCCCCCGGGCCGCCGGTTTGAGCCCCTGGGTCGTACCCTGCCCGCCTGCTAGAATACGAGCAACACCCCTCAAGGAGCGCACCCTATGGCTGAGAAGCTCGTCCTCGCCTACTCCGGCGGCCTCGATACCTCCGTAGCCATCCACTGGCTGAAGGAGGAGCGCGGCTACGATGTCATCGCCCTCACGGTTGACGTGGGGCAGCAGCGAGACCTGCCCGGGTTGCGGAAGCGCGCCGAGGCCACGGGCGCCGTCAAGGCCGTCGTCCGTGACGGGCGCGACCTCTTCGTGCGCTACTTCGTCTTCCCGGCCCTGGCCGCCGACGCCCTCTACCAGGGATCGTATCCTCTGGCCACCGCCCTGGCCCGGCCTCTGATCTCCAAGCTGATGGTGGACGTGGCGCGCGAGGAAGGGGCGACCGCCGTCGCCCACGGCTCCACCGGCAAGGGCAACGACCAGGTGCGCTTCGATGTGAGCGTCCAGGCCCTGGCGCCGGACCTCAAGATGGTGGTCCCTCTGCGCGAGTGGGGCTTGACCCGCGAAGCGGAGATCGCCTACGCCCAGCGCCACAACATCCCGGTGCCCGTCACCAAGGAGAGCCCCTACTCCATCGACGAGAACCTCTGGGGTCGCAGCATCGAGTGCGGCATCCTCGAGGACCCCTGGGAGGAGCCGCCGGAGGAGGTCTTCGCCTGGACTCGACCCATCGCCAAAGCGCCCGACAAGCCCCGGTACGTTGAGATCACCTTTGAACGGGGCATTCCCATCGCCCTCGACGGCGAAGACATGGACGGCGTCGCCCTCATCGAGCGCCTCCACGAGTGGGCCGGCGAGCACGGCGTCGGGCGCATCGACCATCTAGAAGACCGGCTGGTGGGCATCAAGTCGCGGGAGATCTACGAGGCGCCAGCCGCCGTCACTCTCCTCCGCGCCCACGATGCGCTGGAGCAGATGACGCTCTCCAAGGCGCAGCGCAGCCTGAAGGCCCGCCTGGCCGGCGAGTACGCCGACCTCATATACAACGGTCTCTGGTTCACCAGTCATCACCAGGACCTGGCGTCGTACATGCACAGCACGCAGCGCCACGTGACGGGCACGGTGCGGATGCGCCTGCACAAGGGCCAGGCCGCACCGGTCGGACGGCGCTCTCCCAAGAGCCTCTACAACTTCGCCCTGGCCACCTACGACGAGGGCGACCAGTACGACCATAGCGCCGCCGTGGGCTTCATCAAGATCTGGGGCCTGCCGGTGCAGGTGCAGGCGCAGGCTCAACTCCTGGCTGAGCCCGGCGAGCCCCTGCGCATCGCCACGCCGCAAAGCGAGGGCGAAGAATAGAGAGGGCTGAGGGCCCGGCCCCACCTGCCGAACAGCCTCCGGCAGGAAGAGCGCCCCATGCCTGAGGACGTATCGGGTCGATCCATCCGCTTCGAGGGGTGCGCCCGGCAGAGCGCGGAGTGCGATGGTGCCCAGTTTAATGTCGCCCAGAAGGGGAGGTCACCCCTGCGGGTGGAGGTCCGCACTACGGCCCATATCGAGAGTATCCTGGCCCGGGAGATGGGCAAGCGGGAGGTGACGGCGCAGGACAGGGAGGCCATACTCTCAGCGGCGGGCCGCCGGCTTATCGAGGAGTGCCTGCGCGAGCGGGGCCGCGTCGACCCGGTGCTCCTGTTCACCTCTCAGATCTTCCGCGAGCCCGGCGCCGAGCGCCGCCTGCTGCGGGAGTGCGGACTCATTTGACCCCTCCAGCCGGTTCGGGTATGATATCCGTAGGCATACGGATATAAGGAGCCTTCTCTCATGTTGTCCAAGCGAGTGGAGGTCCTCTTCGACCCCAAGCAGTACACGGAGCTGGAGCAGGTCGCACAGCGGGATGGCAAGTCCGTGGGCGGCCTGATCCGTGAAGCGGTGGAGAAGCAACTCCTCCAACCGACACGGCAACAAAAGCTTGCCGCCGTAAAGAGGTTAACATCCCAGCAGATGGACTGGCCGCCGTGGGAGCAACTCAAGGAGGAGATCATCAGATCGAAGGTCAGCGGCCTTGATGCTAGTTGACGCGAACGTCGTCTTTTACGCCACCGGGGTGCCACATCCTTATAAGGCAGCCTCTTCTCGAATCCTTGAGGACGCAGCTCGTGGGATTCTAGACGCCAATGTAGACGTGGAAGTGTTTCAGGAGGTGCTCCACGCCTATTCCCTGCGTGGTGAACGAAAGCGCGGGCTCTCTACATTCGATGATCTGCTGTTGACCTTCCCGGTGCCGATAGCAGTCGAAAGAGAAGACGTTATTGGTGCTCGGGTGTTGATGGAACGCTATCTTCGCCTGTCGGCCCGCGACTGTATCCACGCCGCCGTCGCCCTCAACCATGGTCTCGAAGCCATCATTAGCGCCGACCGCGCTTTCGATGAGATAACGGAGATCAAGCGCCTGGACCCCCTGGAGCTCTACCCATGACCATCCGCGCCGTCTTCTTTGACCTCGGCGATACCCTCTGGCACTTCCCGGAGATGCCCCCCTTCAACGTCATCCGCGGCGAGACGGTGCGCCGCATCTCCGACCTTCTCCGCTCGTGGGGCGTGGAGCCCGAAGGCGAGCTCTTCTTCCTGGGGCGCGACATCCGCTTCGCCGTCGAGAGGGCGGTCGCGGATGCCTTCAAAGGCGACTGCGTCAGCCCCCACCCCCCGACCATCGCCCGGCAGGTGGCCGCTGCCAAGGGGCTCGCCATCAGCGAGGAGCAGGCCGTGGAGCTGTGGCACGCCTGGAACCTGGGCGGCGTCTTCCTGGGGCGGACCCTGTTTCCGGACGTGATCCCTACTCTGCAATGGCTCCGCGAGCATGGATACCGCATCGGCTCCGTCACCAACCGCTCCCAGGGCGACGAACCCTTCCGCGAGGAGCTCCGCCACCACGGCCTGCTGGACTACTTCGAGGTGCTCTCCATCTCCTGCGAGGTGGGCTACATGAAGCCCCACGCCGCCATCTTCCAGCACGCCCTGGAGGCCCTGGACGTGGCGCCGGAGGATGCCGTGATGGTCGGCGACTCCCTGCGCGCCGACGTGGCCGGCGCTCAGGCCCTGGGCATGACCGCCGTCTGGAAGCGGAACCACGCCTCGCCGGCCGACAGCGGCCTGGATACCGAAGACGCCTCCATCACGCCCGACTACACCATCGAGACGATGGGAGACCTGCTTGGGCTCCTCATCTTCCGCTGAGGGCCTCAGAATGGTGAAGCGAGCACCGGCCCCCAAGCGCCCGCGCCAGCCCGCCGCGGCCGGCGGGCCCGCCAAGCCCTGGTCGGGACGCTTCGACGCGCCCACCGACCAGGCGGTGGAGGCCTACACCGCTTCCATCGATGTTGACCGCCGCCTCTACCGGCAGGACATCGCCGGCTCCATTGCTCACGCCCGCATGCTGGCGCGCCAGGGCATCATCCCTCAGGAGGACGCCGAGGCCATCGTGCGCGGGCTGGAGGAGGTCCGCCGCGAGATCGACGACGGGCAGTTCCCCTGGCGGCCGGAGCTGGAAGACGTTCACATGAACATCGAGGCCCGCCTGGCCGAGAAGGTCGGTGAGGCGGCTGGCCGCCTGCACACGGCCCGCTCCCGCAACGACCAGGTGGTGACGGACCTTCGCCTCTATGCCAAGGAGGCCATCGCGCGCACCGTGGCGGCCCTGCGGCGCCTCCAGGGGTCGCTCCTCGACCTGGCGGAGGCAAACCGGGAGGTGGTCATTCCCGGCTACACCCACCTCCAGCGGGCGCAGCCGCTCCTCCTGGCCCACCACCTGCTCGCCTACTTCGAGATGTTCGACCGCGACGCCGCCCGCTTCGCCGACTGCCTGGCCCGCACCGATGTCCTGCCCCTAGGCAGCGGCGCCCTCGCCGGCGTGCCCTACCCCATCGACCGGGCGGCCGTCGCCCGCGAGCTGGGCTTCGCCCGCTTAAGCGAGAACAGCATCGACGCCGTGTCCGACCGCGACTTCGTTGTCGAGTTCCTAGCCGCCGCCGCCACCTGCATGATGCACCTGTCGCGTCTAGCCGAGGAGGTCGTCGTCTGGTCCAGCGCCGAGTTCGGCTTCCTCATCCTGCCCGACGCCTTCGCCACCGGCTCCAGCATCATGCCCCAGAAGAAGAACCCGGACGTGGCGGAGCTGGCGCGGGCCCGCACGGGGCGCGTGTACGGCCACCTGCTGAGCGTGCTGACCATGCTGAAAGGCCAGCCCCTGGCCTACAACCGCGACCTCCAGGAGGACAAGCAGGCCTTCTTCGAGGCGGAGGACACCCTCCTCTCCAGTCTGGAGGTCTTCGCCCGCATGCTGCCCGCCCTCCGATTCGACGGCGAGCGGGCGCTGGCAGCGGCCACGGCTGGCTATGCCCTGGCCACCGACCTGGCCGACTACCTGGTGCGCAAGGGCGTCCCCTTCCGCCAGGCTCACGCCGCCGTCGGGAAGCTGGTAAGATATGCTGAGGGGCAGGGCAAGGGCTTCTCGGAGCTATCCCTGGCCGAGTACCGCCGCTTCTCGAAGGGGTTCGAGGCCGACGTGCTGAAGCTGGACGTGCGGGCCGCCCTTGCCGCCCGCGACGTGCCCGGCGGCACCGCGCCCCGGCGGATACGCACGGCGCTGCGGCGGGCACGCCGAAGGCTGGAGGCCCACAGTCGACATGCCTAACCTCATCAAGATCGCCCCCTCGTTCCTCACCGCCGACTTCTCGCGTCTGGGCGAGGAGGTGCGCGCCGCCGAGGCCGCCGGCGCCGACTACCTGCACCTGGACGTGATGGACGGACACTTCGTCCCCGCCATCACCTTCGGGGCGCTGGTGGTGGCCGCCGTCCGCCGCCTGACAGACCTCCCCCTGGACGTGCACCTGATGGTCGAGCGGCCCGAGCGTCAGCTTGAGGAGTTCGCCCAGGCCGGTGCCTCCATACTCAACGTCCACGTCGAGGCCTGCCCTCACCTGCACCGGGTGGTGCAGCAGATCCACTCCCTCGACTGCCGGGCCGGCGTCTGCATCAACCCGGCGACGCCCGTGAGCGCCGTAGACGAGATCCTGCCTGACGCCGATCAGGTGATGGTGATGGGGGTCAACCCCGGCTGGGGAGGCCAGAAGTTCATCCCCAGCACCCTCGACAAGGTGCGCCGCCTTCGCGCCATGCTCGACGAGCGCGGACTGGGGGCCGAGATCGAGGTGGACGGCGGGGTGAACGTGGAGACGGCGCCTCGCTGCGTGGAGGCGGGGGCACGGGTGCTGGTGGCTGGCTCGTGCATCTTCAACGACCGCGCCAGCGTGGCCGAGAACATGCGGGCCCTGCGGCAGAGCCTGGTCAAGGCGGGCCTCACGGTGTAGGGGCGATTCGCCAGTAAGGACGGAGCTTCAGCTCCGTCCGCATGGTGATCAGACAGCGGACGAAGCTAATGGCGTTAAACGAAATAACTTAATCCTGCGGATTGAAATCCGCAGCTTCCTCGAAGCTGAGGGTTCCAACCCTCAGGGGTGAATGTAAATACTTGAGGACCTTAAGCTTCGTCCTTACGGCCACCCACAGAGTGGCCGCCCCTTCGTCGGGGCGGCCATCCGTTTATCCGTTCCCTATCCGTTGTCTAGACTGCCGTCTTCAGCTGGCTCCTGAGGCAGCGGGTGCAGATGCTCACCCGCTGGCGCTCGCCGTCCACGTAGATGACGCGCTTGTGGACGTTGGCGCGAAAGACGCGGTTGGTACGGGGCGCCTTGCGCTCCCATCGCCCCGCGTGGCGGTGCCGGATGTTGCGCCCGAACACCGTGCCCCTGCCGCAGATATCACACCGGTTAGCCACCTGAACCTGCCCTTTACGCCGCTCTCGCCTTCTTGCTAGAATCCGGCAGTGATCGTAGCATGGCTCTCTCGGTAGAGCAACCGGAACACGCTATGGGTGCCAGCGCCGACCGACACGGGTCTCCCGCCCGGAGCGCACCAGCCCCCGAGAGGGCGAGTTCCCCTACCTCCACCGTCGCCGCCGCCCGTCACCACAACGGCCGCGACCTGCGGGAGATGTTCGCTGCTGCTACCTTCTGGCTGGAGCGCAACGCCGACGCCATAAACTCCATCAACGTCTACCCCGTCCCCGACGGCGACACCGGCACCAACATGTACCTCACCATGCGTGCCACCATGGACGAGGCCTTCCAGGCCAAGAGTGACGCCGCCGGCACCGTAGCCCACGCCATGGCCCACGGCGCCCTCATGGGCGCTCGCGGCAACTCCGGCGTCATCCTCTCCCAGATCCTGAGCGGCATCGCCGATCGCCTGTCCGAGAAGGAGCGCTTCTCAGGTTGTGACTTCGCCGAGGCCCTGCAAGCGGCCTCCGACAAGGCCTACAAGGCCGTCAGCCAGCCCGTCGAAGGCACCATCCTCACCGTCATGCGGGAGGGTGCCGCCGCTGCCAAGCGCAAGGCGCGTCGGGTAGGCTCCAGTCTCAAGGCCGTCCTCGCCAGCGCCGCCGAGGCGGCCAGGGAGGCTGTGAGCAAAACACCGTCCCTACTGCCCATCCTGCGCGAGGCCGGCGTGGTGGACGCTGGTGGTCAGGGGCTGTACATCATGCTGGAGGGCGCCCTGCGCTACGTTCGCGGCGACAGTGCGCCACCCCTGGCCCTGGCCGCCCGCGACCCCGAGGCCACCTGGCTGGCCGCGACCGCCTCCCTCCACGACGGATCTGAGTCGTCCTATGGCTACTGCACCGAGTTCCTGGTCAAAGGCGAGAGCCTGGACAGCAGCGCCGTCCTGGAGCATATGCTGACCCTCGGCGACTCGGTCCTGGTGGTAGGCGATGAGTCTCTTCTCCGCGTGCACCTGCACACTCGGGACCCGGGAGCCGCCCTCAGCTACGGTACGTCTTTGGGGTCTGTCACCACCGTCAAGGTGGGGAACATCCAGGCTCAGGCCGAGGAGTTCGTGACGCGGCCGCGGCCGGAAGCGGAGGCGCCCATCGCCCGCGTTAGCACAGTCGCCGTCGCGGCCGGCCTTGGGCTGCGGCAGGCGCTGCGCAGCCTGGGTGCCACCGCCATAGTGCGGGGCGGCCAGACCATGAACCCGAGCACCGAAGAGATCCTGGCCGCCGTCGAGGCTTGCCCCTCGTCAGAGGTCATCATCTTGCCCAACAACAAGAACGTGGTCATGGCGGCGCAGCAGGCAGCCGAGCACTCGACGAAGAGCGTGAAGGTGGTGCCCACCACATCTGTGCCGCAGGGAGTGGCCGCCCTCCTCGCCCTTGACGCGGAGGCGGGCCTGGAGGAGAACGCAGCCGCCATGGGAGAGGCGCGCCACACGGTGCGCACCGCCGAGGTAACCCGCGCCGTGCGGCCCACCCTCCTGGGCGGCCTGCGCGTCCGTCGTGGCCAGGCCATCGCCCTTATCGACGGGCAGCTCAAGGTGGCAGAGGAATCCCTGCGCGGCGCCGTGCGCGCCTCCGTGGGCCACATGGTGACGCCTGACAGCGGGCTGATCACCCTGTACTACGGCGCCGACACCAGCCGCGAGGAGGCCGTGGCCCTGGCCGACGACCTGGGCCGCGAATACCCATCGCTGGAGGTCGAGCTGGTCGCCGGCGGCCAGCCCCACTACCACTACATTGTCTCCATCGAGTAGAGGTCGGCCTGCAACGCTCGAGCGGGGGGGGAGAGTGCTGAACAAGCGGTCCTTTCGCGGCATGCCGGCTCGTCGGCCCCCTTCGACCCTTCGACAAGCTCAGGGTGCGACAAGCTCAGGGTGTCGCCGTGAGGTCGCCGAAGGGTGGCCGCCATCCTGAGCCTGTCGCAGGAGGCGCCCAGCCCACTCGCGAAGTCGTTCAGTATATTCGAGAGGATGACTGGTGCATTGCTGGTGGGTCGTAGCTACCCTAGATTCGGACAGCACCCCAGCCTGAAGGCTGGGGCATCGGGAGGCCAATCTATGCCCCCGCGTTCACGGGGGAGTGGAGAGTACCCCACCAATCATGAGCCAGTCACTCGAGAGGCGGCATCGTGACGGTACGTGTCGTTACGGACAGCACGGCGGACCTGCCGGTGGAGGTGGCCCAGGAGCTGGACATCGCCGTCGTTCCTTTGCTTGTCCTTTTCGGCGACGAGGTCTACCGCGACGGCGTTGACCTCAGCACGGATGAGTTCTTCCAGCGGCTGACTACCAGTCCTGTCCTGCCCACCACCTCGCAGCCGTCAGTCGGTGCCTTCCAGGAAACGTACGCTCGGGTGGCAGCGGAGACGAAGGAGATCGTCTCCGTCCACATCTCCGCCCGGGTCTCCGGGACGTGCGAATCAGCCCTACAGGCCAGCGAGTCCCTGTCCGGGTCGCCGCGCATCGAGGTCGTGGACTCCAGGTCGACCTCCATGGGGCTGGGCTTCCAGGTCATGGCGGCGGCGCGCGCCGCCCGGGCCGGCGCCAGCCTGGAGGAGGTAGCCGCCGTCGCTCGCTCCGTGGGCCGGCGCCACCTCCTGCTGGCCCTTCTGGAGACGCTGGAGTACCTTCGCAGGGGAGGCCGCATCGGGAGGGCGCAGGCCTACCTGGGCAGCGTACTGAACCTGAAGCCGCTCCTCACCCTGAGCGACGGCGAGGTGCACCCCGTGGCCCGCGTTCGCACTCGGACGCGCGCCCTGGACCAGATGTTTCAGCGTGCCATGGCCCACGGCGACATCGAGCAGGTTGCAGTCATACACGGTACCACACCCGACGACGCCGACATGCTGGCCCAGCGCGTCCGGGAGCACCTGTCTGATGTGCCCGTCCACGTGGGCCGGCTGGGCCCCGCCCTAGGGGTCCACGGCGGGCCGGGAATCATCGGCATGGTAGTCGTGAGGGCCGAGAAGGATCAGGATTGAGCCCCGTCGAGGAGCAAGTCCGCAAGGTCCTCCTGCTGGAGAAGGCCAAGGGCCTCTGCGACCGGGCGGTGCTAGGCGGTCTGGACCGCTACCTGAAGCGCCTCGTCGAGAACCACTCGCTGGGTCCCGAAAGCCCTCTGTTGCGTTCCATCGCCGCTCTCCCCTCCCACGGCTACGCCTCTCTAGACCAGGCCCGCCGCCGTCGCTGGATCGAGAGCGCTCTCCGCGCGGCCTCCGGCGGTGCCGAGGGCCAGCCGCAGCGCGGCCCGGCTGGCAGCCGGACGAGGCCGCCCGGCCCCCATCCTAGGGCGCCGACAGCCGGAGGCAGCAGGCGCGCCACGCCCGGCGACAGCCAGGCTCCTTCCGGGGAGCATGCGCCCGGCGACAGGGGCCTGGAGGCGCCCATCACCGTGCTCCGCGGCGTGCGCCAGGGGCAGGCGGCCAAGTTCGCCCGCCTGGGGGTGCACACCGTCCGCGATGCGCTGTACTTCTTCCCGCGCCGCCACAACGACTTCGCCCACACCCGCAAGATCGCCGAGCTCGTCGTCGGGCAGGAGCAGACGGTCATCGTCAACGTCTGGAGCGCCGAGGACACGCGCATCGGGCGGCGCCTGCGCGGCACCGAGGCCTGGGTAGCCGACGAGACAGGCATGATGCGGGTGGTCTGGTTCAACCAGCCCTACCTGGCCCGCCAGCTCCGCACCAATGCCCCTCTGGTGCTCTCAGGACGGGTCAACCTGTACAAGGGCCAGAAGACCCTCGAATCTCCTGAGTGGGAGCTCCTGGAGTCGGAGGAGCTTGTGCACACCGGCCGGCTGGTGCCTGTCTACCCTCTGACGTCGGGGCTGCCGGCCCGCACCGCCCGGCGCATCGTGCGCGACGCCCTGGACGCTCACCTCGACGCGCTGCCCGACCCCCTGCCGGAGCAGCTACGCCGCCGTCGCCACCTCGGGCGCCTCCGGCAGGCCGTGCGCCAGATGCACTACCCCGACGGCTGGCGGGAGCTGGAGGAGGCGCGGCGCCGCCTGGCCTTCGACGAGCTGCTGGTCATCCAGCTCGGCGTCCTGCGCCGGCGCCGCGAGTGGCAGGAAGGCGGGCGCGCCCAGCCGCTGACGCCTCCGGAGCCGGTGCAGCGGGGCTTCCTTGAATCGCTCCCCTTCCAGCTCACGAGGGCCCAGGAGCGGGCCATGGACAGCATCATGGCGGACCTGGGCCAGGAGCGGCCCATGAGCCGCCTTCTCCAGGGCGACGTGGGGAGCGGCAAGACGGTGGTGGCGGCCGTCGCCCTCCTGGGCGCCGTGGCCAGCGGCTGCCAGGGCGTGCTCATGGCCCCCACCGAGATCCTGGCCGAGCAGCACTATCGCACCCTCTGCAATCTGCTGGGGGCGGGCCAGGATGCAGGCTGGACAGGCGTCCTCACTCCTCCCTACCTGGAGAAGCCCCTGCGCATCGCTCTCCTAACAGGGAGCCTGTCGTCGAAGGAGAAGGCCGCTGTCCAGCGGCAGGCCACTGAAGGCGCGCTGGACGTAGTCGTGGGCACCCACGCCCTGATCCAGGAGCAGGTGGGCTTCGACCGGCTGGGGCTGGCCATCGTCGACGAGCAGCACCGCTTCGGCGTCATGCAGCGGGCCGCCTTGCGGGGCAAGGGGCCCGGCCCCCACCTGCTGGTGATGACGGCTACTCCAATCCCCCGCACCCTGGCCCTCACGCTCTACGGGGACCTGGACATCTCCGTCATCGACGAGATGCCGCCCGGCCGCAAGCCGGTGAAGACGCTCTGGACCATGCCCCACGAGAGGGACGACGCCTATCGATTCGTGCGGGAGCAGGTCGGCAAGGGGCGGCAGGCCTTCGTCATCTGCCCGCTCATCGAGGAGTCGGAAGCGCTGGCCGTCCGCGCCGCCACGCAGGAGTATGAGCGCCTCTCCCAGGAGGTGTTCCCCAGCCTGCGCCTGGGCCTCCTGCACGGCCGGCTGCGGGCCGTCGAGAAGGACCGCGTGATGCGCGCCTTCCGCGACCACGAGCTGGATATCCTGGTGTCCACCGCCGTCGTGGAGGTAGGCATCGACGTGCCCAACGCTACAGTGATGATGGTGGAGGGGGCGGACCGTTTTGGGCTGGCGCAGCTCCACCAGTTCCGCGGTCGCGTCGGCCGGAGCGCCGAGCAAAGCTACTGCCTGCTCCTCAGCGACGACCCCAGCGAAGAGGCCCAGGAACGGCTGAAGCTGATGGAGCAGACTCAGGACGGCTTCGCCCTGGCCGAGGCCGACCTCCGCCTGCGCGGGCCCGGCGAGTTCTTCGGCACCCGCCAGAGTGGCATGCCTGACCTGAAGGTGGCCCGCCTCTCAGACGTCAAGCTCATCGAGGAGGCGCGCGAGGAGGCCGGCGCCCTCCTGGACGCCGACCCGGAACTCAGCGACGCGCAGCACGCCCTCCTGGCCTCAGAGGCGGCGCGCCTCTGGTCCCGCGTCGTGGACGAGGCGCACTAGGCGTCGAACATTGGAGCCGCAGGGCCTCAGAGCCGCGGCAAGTTGGCTCCTTGGCTCCATGGTTCTAAGGTTCCAAAGTAGGCTGGCCTAGTCGCAGGTGAAAGAGCCCGATACCGCGTTCCCCTCAAGGTCGGTGCCTTCGAACTCGCCGGACTTGAGGTCAGACGCAAGAGTCAGTCGCTCCTCCGAGGGACGCAGGACCGAGGAGGAGACCTCATGAGTCCAAGTGACGTTGAACTCACCCTCTGTGAACTCGCCACCGCCGTTGGCCGACCTCGCGAATTCCTCGCTGCCCGGCGTCCTGCCGACAAGGAGCCCGAAGTAGGTGTCGCCGTCGCCGATGTTGACTGCCAACCACTCGTCGCCGTCGCCGATGGCGCACTCGCCGCCTTCGAAGGTGAGCGTCTGGTCGCCGATGGTGACCGTCGCTTTGGCGCTGCCGGTGAACTCCGGGACTTCCCCGTCTTCCTCCTCCGCCACTTCGGCGGTCGGCTGCGCCGCCGCCTCGGGCGATGTCACAGCGGCCGGCTCTTCGGCCTCCTCGTCGCCTCCACAGGCTACCGCAAGGCCAACTACCAGCACTGACAACGCCAGCACGCCGAGGAATACCCTCATGACCCGCATCTAGCTTCCTCCTTGACTAGCCTGTCCCAACCCAGGGACAGCAGATTCCAGGCCCCGCGTCGATCAAGTGTCACTCACGCACCACCCCCACGGTCATTGAACTCGAATAGAACGCCCACCGCGCCTGCCTGGCTGGGGCTCACTGTTGTCTTGCCTGACGCGGGGACTTGCCAGAATGCTACAATGATGCGCTGCAAGCAGCAAGCTGGCCCGCCGTGCCGGGGAGAACCGGCCTGGTTCAACAGCGGGCCTTTCGATTCATGAGAACTGAGCCTACATCCCCTACGCCAACTGCCCTAGGCACCAACGAGCGCTCGGTGGAGGTGCCCTGGGCGCTCCAGCGCGTCGGCGGGGCCCGGCGCGTGTTGGACGTGGGCTGCTCCACCAGCGACTACCTGGGAGACCTGGCGCCATGTCGCCGCGTCTACGGTCTCGACCCGGACGGGCCGCAGCCGATACAGAATGTGGGAGTGGTGAAAGGCACTGTAGTGGCGCCCCCCTTCCCCTCCGGCAGCTTCGACCTTATCCTCTGTGTATCGACGGTGGAGCACATCGGCTTGCCAATCTACGGACAGCGCGAGTTTCCCCACGGCGACCTGCTCGCCATGCGCCACATGCGGCGGCTACTGGCGCCGGGCGGCCGTCTGCTGCTGACGCTGCCCTTCGGCCGCGCGCAGGTCAACCCCTGGTTCCGCGTCTACGACCGTCGGGGCCTGCGCCGGCTCACGGGCGGCTTCCGGGCGCTCTCCACCGCCTTCTACCGCCTGCGAACGCACGGCGAAGGCTCCTACGAAGCCTGCCGCGCCGCCGACCTGCGCCGGGCAGGCTATGACTTCGAGCACATGAGGACAGAAGGCGTCGCCCTCGCCGAGCTGACGCCTTCGGGCCCTCTTTCGTTCCTGCTGTCGCGCGCCCTCACGCGCCTGAGCCTCTGGTTCGACCGTCTGACAGGAAAGGAGCGGCCATTCCTGCGCCCATGCTAGTCAAGCACCACATCGCGGAGCTTGTGACGGCGGCGGCCCGCGAGGCGCGCGCCCGCGACGAGTTGCCCGCTGTCGCCCTGCCCGACGTGGCGGTCGAGCGGCCCCAGCGTCCGGAGCACGGCGACTACGCCACCGGCCTGGCCATGCGCCTGGCGCGCTCCGCGCGCGTCAACCCCCTGGCCCTGGCCGAGATCCTGATGCGGCGCCTGCCCGCCTCCGAGGTCGTGGGCGAGGTCTCGGTGGCGGCGCCGGGCTTCATCAACTTCCGCCTCAGCGAGCCCTGGCTGGCCCGCCAGGTGGACGCCGTCCTCGTAGCCGGCGACCGATTCGGCGACGTAGAGATGGGCGGCGGCCAGCGGGTGCAGGTGGAGTTCGTCAGCGCCAACCCCACCGGCCCCCTGCACGTCGGGAACGGCCGCGGCGCGGCGATTGGAGCCACCCTGGCCTCGGTGCTAGAGGCGGCCGGATACCGCGTGGAGCGCGAGTACTACTTCAACGACGCCGGCTCCCAGATCGACGCCCTTACCCGGAGCGTCTACGCCCGCTACCAGCAGCTCCTGGGCCGCGATGCCCCCTTCCCTGACGACGGCTACCCCGGCCAGTACGTGGTCGACATCGCCGGGAAAGTCAAGGAAGAGCACGGCGACGGCTTCCTGCGCCCCGAGGGTGAGCCAGCCCCCGCCGAGATCGGCCGGCTGGCCGTGCAGCGCATCATGGAAGAGATCCGGCACGACCTGGAGGACCTGGGGCTCACCTATGACGTCTGGTTTAACGAGCGGTCGCTCTACCAGACCAGCGGCCCGGACACAGACGCGCGTAGCGGGCGTAGCCTCTACGAGCAGGTGATGGCCCTCCTGCGCGAGAAGGGCTTCGTCGCCGAGAAGGAGGGCGCCATCTGGTTCGCCCCGTCTGCCAGGGGCGAGCCAGCGCCTGGCGGTGTCGCCGCGGGCGAGGACAAGGATAACGTCCTCGTGCGCAGCAACGGCGAGCCCACCTACTTCGCCTCCGATGTCGCCTATCATTATGACAAGTTCATCCAGCGGGGCTTCGCCCGCGTGATCAACGTCTGGGGCGCCGACCATCAGGGCCACGTGGCCCGCGTGAAGGCCGCTGTGGCCGCTCTGGGCGTTGACCCGCAGCGGCTGGACCTCCTCATCTACCAGCTCGTCACCCTCAAGCGCGGCGACGAACTGGTGCGCCTCTCCAAGCGGGGCGGCGAGATCATCACCGTGCGCGACGTCATCGACGAGGTGGGGCCCGACGCCTGCCGCTTCTTCTTCCTGGCACGCTCGGCCGACGCAGCCATGGACTTCGACCTCGAGCTGGCCAAGCAACAGAGCGCCGAGAACCCGGTCTACTACGTCCAGTACGCCCACGCCCGCATCGCTGGCATCCTCCGCCTCGCGGGCGAGCGAGGCCTCGACTACGCCGACGGCGACGTGTCCCTGCTCACCCACCCGGCGGAGCTGGCCCTGGTGCGTCAGATGCTGCTCCTGCCGGAGCTGGTGGAGTCGATCGCCCGCAACCTGGAGCCGCACCACCTGCCTCACTACGCCCAGGAGCTGGCCACCGCCTTCCACGACTTCTACGAGAAGTGCCGCGTCGTCTCCGACGACGTTCCCCTGTCCAAGGCGCGGCTGAAGCTGGTGGGCGCCTCCCGCCTCACCCTGGCCCGCACCCTTGGCCTCATCGGCGTCTCCGCGCCCGACCGGATGTAGCTCGCAGCGTATTGCTAGATTTCTTTATTTACGCTACCCTCTCACGGGAGGTAAGTAATCATGGCCGTTGACAGGGCGAGACTGACCATCGACCTACAGCCCGGCCTTCACGCTCACTTGAAAGTGGTGGCCGCCAAGAAGGGCACCAGCATGCGCGAGTACTGTGTCAACGCCATCAAACGACAACTGGCGGAAGAACCGGCAGAGTACTTGACCGCCGAGGCCGACCCAGTGCTCGCCGAACTCTGGGACAACGAGGATGACGCGGTCTACGACGACCTATAGTCGCGGCGACGTTGTCTTTGTTCCGTTCCAATTCAAAGATCGGCCCGTCGCCAAGAAGCGGCCCGCCGTCGTCATCAGCTCTGACGCCTACCACGCCGGTCGCCGTGAAGTGATCGTCGCCGCTATCACCAGTCGGATTCGTCAGCCACTGCTTGTGGGCGATTGCCTCATTGAGGGGTGGCAGGAATGCGGCTTACTCAAGCGGTCCGTGGCTACAGGCATCATCCGCACCGTAAAGGCGAGCATGATAAGCCGGACGCTAGGCGCCATGCCGGAACAGGACATGAGGGCCTGCCAGCGCGCCCTCCGCCAGGCGCTGGACCTGTGAACGCCCTCACCCGCCTCGCCCTGGCCCGCCCCCGCCGGCACGCGGGCAGGCGCTGCGCCTTATCGGCGTCTCTGCGCCGGAGCGGATGTAGGAAGGCACCGGGTGGACCAGATACCCCCCATTGAGATCTCTTGGATTCAAGAGACGGCTCGATCGGGAGATTTTGAACTGACAAGCCACGCGGAGCGGGAGCGGCAGGTCGAGTGCATCTTCGTATCAGACATTCGGTTTGCCCTGACGGGATGTGGGCTTCTCGAGGACTATCCTGATGACCAGCGAGGGCCCTCTTGCCTAGTCTTAGGATTCACCGAGGATCTACTGCCGATTCACGTCGTATGTGCCAGGACGGAGTCTGGTAGACTAAGAGTGGTAACGGTATACAGACCGTCGCTGCCAAGATGGTCTGATCCGTGGACTCGATCATGAGGGTAGAAGCTATGTCCTCCTATGATGACTGCACATACTGCGGCGGCAAAGTGACCGAGCGACTTGTGATGAAGGACTGCTGGTGGGACGATCAGCTCATCGCCTTGATCGAAGAGGTGCCCGCTGGCGTCTGCGAGCAGTGCGGAGAGCGATACTACAACGCTCACGTCCTAGAGAAGACTGAGGAGTTGTTGCGCTCACGAGACGATTTCGGCTCGGTCCCCATCCCGGTGACAAGCTTCCGCGAGTAGGAGGCGCGATGGGCGGCTGAAGCTGGTCGCCGCCTGTCGCCTGGCCCTGGCCCACACCCTGCGCCTGATCGGCGTGTCCGCCCCGGAGCGGATGTAGTAGGTAGCAGTCCCAATGCCCGTCGACCAAGCCGCAGTTGAAGCGCTGGTAGCTCGCTATCGCAGCCTGTCTCCGACGGCGCGGCACGGCTACAACGAGGCCAACACGCGCAAGGATTTCATCGAGCCGCTGTTCGAGGCGCTCGGCTGGAACGTGCGGAGCAAGGAAGAGGTCGATGCCGAGAAACTGGTCCGGCCGGGCTTCGCGGACTACGCCTTTCTCCAGCACGGCGTCGTGCGCTTCTACCTCGAAGCCAAACCACTCGAGGATGACATCTACCAGGAGCAGTACGCCCGCCAGGTCATCACTTACGCCTACAGCAAGGGGACTGCATGGGCGCTCCTGACCAACTTCGCGCGCTTGGTCGTGTTTGATGCTCTGGAACAGGTCGACGGCGGTGCGCCCCGCCGCGTACTCGACCTGCAGTGCGGGGATTACGTCAGCAGCCCGGACCTCATCGTACTCCTCACGCCGGAGTCATTGGCGGACGGCAGCCTCGTTACCCACGCTGAGAAGATCGGCGTGCGGCGGCGGGCCATACCCATCGAGAAGCGGCTCTATGAGTCCATGCGGGCCTGGCGCGAGAGGCTATTCAACGACATGGCCACCGCCCTCGGCTGGCAAACCGATGCCAGACTTCGCGAGGGCGACGAGGCGATACAGCGCCTTCTCGACCGCCTGATCTTCCTCCGCAATTGCGAAGACCGCACGATAGGCGAACCCGGCCTGCGAGCCCTCCGCAACCGGCTGCGCAACAGAGATCGAGCGGTGAGGGTTAGCGAGTCCCTCCTCCGGCTGTTCGACCGCGCCGCCAGCACCTACGACAGCGAGCTGTTTCAGACTGACGCGCTGATCGATGTCTTCTTGAGGGGGTTGGGCTCCATCGTGGATACCACGCTGGCGGAAGTCATCGAGGGCCTCTACTCCGTCCCCAAGAGCTACGCAGACTATGATTTCGCGCTCATTGACGCGGACGTGCTGGGCCAGGTCTATGAACAGTATCTCGGCCACGTCGCCCAGCGGGTGCGGCAACTCGCCGCCCGTCCCACGCTGCCGGGCATGCCCGCCCCCGAGATCGCGGTGGAGGCAAAGCGGGAGCGGCGCAAGCAGCGGGGCATCTACTACACCCCCAAGTGGGTGGTGGACTACATCGTCCGCCAGACAGTCGAGCGCTTCCTGGAGGAGCACGCCAACGACCCTGACGCCATTGCCAATCTGACCATCCTGGACCCGGCCTGCGGCTCCGGCTCCTTCCTCATCCGGGCCTATGAAACGCTGCTGGAGCACCATGCGCAGCAGATGGGCGGCGACGTGGGCCACCTGGACCGCAAGATGAGAGAGTGGGTGCTCAGGCACAACATCTTCGGCGTGGACCTGGACCCCCAGGCGGTCGAGATAGCCAGGTTAAACCTGTTGATCCGCATGGTGCGCGAGGAGGAGGAGCTGCCGCCCCTGGCCGACAACATACGGCTGGGTAACTCCCTCATCTCCGGCGGCGAGGATGAACTGCGGCCGTACTTTGGCGACGGGTGGCGGGAGAAACGGCCTTTCGACTGGCAGCGGGAGTTCCCGGACATCATGGCCCGCGGCGGATTCGACATAGTGCTGATGAACCCTCCTTATCGTCTTTTGCAGGGCCAGGAAGAGCTGCAGGCCTATTTGAGAGACCATTATGCCGAGATCTTTTCAGGGAGTGACGACATACTGTATTTCTTCATGGCCCGTGCGCTGGACCTGCTCAAGCCGGGTGGATATCTGGGATGCATTGTTTCGCGCTACTGGCTGGAATCGTTCTATGCCAAGAAACTCCGCAAATTCGTCCTAGACAGGGCTTTGCTGCAGACCGTCGTTGATTCTCGGAACTTCCAGGTGTTTGGGCGCGAAGTGAATATCCTCACGTGCGTTCTGGTGGCGCGCAAGAACTCCCCAGGCGTCGCGGCAACAGAGCGAGTTAAGGCTGTGACGGTGAAGGATGGTTGGTCGGGCGACGGCGAGCAGTTGTATCAGCGCATTCTTGAACACGACGCTTGTGATGCTCTCTCTGACGAGGTTATGAACGTCTTCCGGCTGCGCCAATCCACTCTCACCGACGATCCTTGGTACTTGGCGGCGCCTGACATGGCCAGCATATGGGGCAAGATGCGTGAAACGAGCTGGCAGCTCCGGGAGCTATGTGCGAGCACCCAAGGAATAAAAACCGGCCTGAATAGTGCATTCGTAGTTGACGCTGCTACCGTGGAGCAACATGGCCTAGAGGACCGGTGCCTACATCCGGTCCTTCAGGGGAGCGACATATCTCGCTACCATGCCGACGTCCGCGGCGAATACCTGATTTACACGGCTAATCAAGACGTCATCGACACGTCCCCAAACACGAAGGAGTATCTATCTGGATTCAGGGCTCGTCTCGAGAATCGTGCAGAATGTAGAGACGGCCTGTATTCGTGGTGGCGGCTGCAACGACCTCGAGATCCTGCCATCATCCTCGCCCCGGCAAGAATCATCGTGCCTTACATGGCTACCTCCAATCGTTTCACTCTCGTTTCAGCCCATGAGGGCAAGCCACTTGTGGGTCTTACCGACACGTACCATTTCGCGCCTAGAGGCAAACTTGGTGTGGATTTGCGTTACATTCTGGGGCTCCTGAATTCGACCCTAGGGGAGGTCTATCACAAGAGGAACGCGAAGCTGAAGCGCGAGGGCTACTATGAGTATTTTGGAGACGCGCTCAACCTATTCCCCGTGAGGCGGATAGACCTCTCCTGTGTCGCAGATATGCAAGCGCACGATCGGTTGGTGGGTCTCGTCCAGGGCATGCTTGACCTCCACCAACGTCTCGCCGCCAAGGGCAAGGTCCATGACAACGAACATGAGCAAATCAAGCGGGACATTGCCCGCACCGACCGCGAGATCGATGACCTGGTGTACGACCTCTACGGCCTCACCGCCGGCGAGCGCGAGCTTGTCGAGCGGGAGATGGCTCGGTAACTGCCGCTACACATGCCTGCGGGTTGACGGTCCTGGACAAGAATGACCAGACACAAGGCAGGGCTGAAGCCCTGCAGCTACGACCCTGCTCGCGTTTAGTGCCGCAGCTGCAGACCTTATGGCGTTAAACGAAGTAAGTTAATCCTGCGGATTGAAATCCGCAGCTTCCTCGAAGCTGAGGGTTTCAACCCTCAGAAGTGAATCTAAATACTTGAGAACCATCAGGTCTGCCTACCGTGGCAACCGCCGCTGTCGCACTACTCAGCCAATGGCCATGAACCCGCAGCTTCACAGATCCGGGTTCGGCTAGCTGCGGGATTCATCCCGCGGAACCCACAACACACCCCCCTTGACCCCTCGCCCCTCCCCGCGTACCCTGCGGGGCGTGAGCGTTTCCCCATCCCTGCCCGTCTCCACCTCCGGGGCCACCGCCCTCCAGGTGGCCCGTCGCTGCGGCGACGAGGGCGGCCGACTGGCCCTGGAGCGCTTCCGCAGGCCCCAGGAGGTATCGGTTAAGGGCCGAGGCAACCTCGTCACCGCCACCGATGTCGATGTCGAGGGCCTCATCCAGGGCATCCTGGCCCAGGAGTACCCGCAGCACGCCATCCTCTCGGAGGAGGCGTATGAGCGAGCCCGGGGCCCAGTGTCAGCGACAGGTGACGCCTCTTCCCCGGCCCGGCCGGAGTGGATGTGGGTCGTGGACCCCCTGGACGGCACCCGCAACTACGTCAGCGGCATACCTTTCTTCTGCATCAACGTCGCCCTCTGCCATGAAGGCGAGCCCGTCGTCGCCGTGACGCATGACCCCAACCACGGCGAGACGTTCTGGGCCGAGAAGGGCGCCGGGTGTCACCTGTCGTCCGCCGGCGGCGACCAGCCCTGCCGCGCCTCCGGCAAGCCGTCGCTCCAGGCGTCGGTCCTGGGCTTCGACCTGGGCTACGACGACCGGCGGGCGGCCCACATGCTGGCCCTCCTCCGCGAGCTGTGGCCGGGAATGCAGAGCGTGCGCATCCCCGGCAGCGCCGCGCTCGGCCTCGCCTACGCCGCCTGCGGTCGCTATGATCTCTTTGTGCACCACTACCTCTTCCCCTGGGACCTGGCGGCGGGCATACTGCTGGTGCGAGAGGCCGGCGGCGTGATCACCGACCGCGACGGCAGCCCGATCGGCATCCACAGCGAAGGGGTGGTGGCCGGCGGCGGCGCCGTCCACGTCGACTTCCTGCGCCGGGCCCGCTCCACGCCCTGGCGCGACGAAGGGCCAGCCCCCAGATGAGGAGACATCGCGCGCGACGGGAGTCCGCAGCCATCCCCCCGATGGTGCGGCTCGACGCGACCTCAGGTCCTTCGACAAGCTCAGGATGCTGTACGCCTTGCCCCTCTTGCCGACAACTGGATCGGCATCCCGAGCCTGTCGAGGGAGGCAGCGGCCCGCCAATGCAGGGCCCAGCATTCTCATCGCCCCTGGTGTGGGCTACAGGACCAGCACGGTCGATGCTGCCGAAGCTGCTAGCCGCGGTGCTGCTGGCAGCGGTCGCGGCGCCCGCCCTGCTCCTGGCCGCCTGCTTCGAGGATGGCGAGCCCTCAGAGCCCGGCGTCACCGCGGTCACGGCCACGCCAGGCGGCTCGCCTACACCCGAGACGAACTCGCCGGAGGACGCTATCCGCGAGTACCGCCCCGGCAAGCTTCAGATCGAGTACGTGGGCGACTGCGAGGCTGCCCAGTTGCCCGGCGACGAGGGCAAGCTGTGCACGTCCTTCCGAGGCGACCGAGGGTCGATGAAGGCCTACATGGCCGGGCCCACCTTCAGCGAGTTCAGCGCCTGGATCTTCGTGGAGGAGAAGGCGGGCCGATGGAAGGTGGTGCGAGTGTTCCCCATAAAGCCCCAGGCCGCCGATGTGCCCGGCATCCCCTGGCCCCTGACCGTTGGCGCCGAGGTGGTGGTAACCAGCACCGGCCAGTGCCTGAACGTGCGCGAGGGCCCCGGCCTGGACATGGCCGCCATCGATTGCCTCCAGGACGGGACGACGATCAAGCTTGGCGAGGGCCCTGAGAACATGGACGACTTCGAGTGGTGGCGCATCGAGGGCCGTGACGGCTGGGTGGCCTCGGACTGGCTCCGCTACCCCGACGCCCTCGAGTAGCCGACCACCGGCAGCCACCTACGGCGCCAGCGCCAGAACCACGACGCCGGCCGCGACAAGCAGCGAGCCGACGATACGGGACACCCCGTGCGGTTCGCCCAGCAAGACCACTCCCATCGCCACCCCCAGCACAATTCCCACTTCGCGCACGGGCGCCACGTAGCTGATTCGGGACGTGGTGAGGGCGACCAGCACCAGCACGTAGCTGAGCGGTGACAGGACGCCGGCCGCCACCACGCTCCGACGCCGCTCTTGCCACTCGGCGCGGGCCGGCAGCCCGCCGTCGCGCAGGGCGCTAGGTGCAAGGAAGAGGGCGAATCCCACTGCCCCGAACTGATTCACCAGCACTGGAGACAGGTAGTCCAAAGCGGCCTTGTCCCAAAGGGAGTAGGAAGCGATGAGGACGCCGGTCAGGGCGGCCCAGCGGCTATCGACGCGCTCCCACAGCCGAAGCGGACGCAGGATGGCGGCGGGAACCAGGGCCTCGGCGTGGAGCGTGTAGATACCGATGACCACCAGGGCCACCCCGACCGCCGCCGGCGCCGACATGGTCTCGCCCAGGATGAGGACAGCCAGGATGGGGACCAGCATCGGGCCCATGCCTCTCGACATAGGGTACACGGTGGAGAGGTCCCCCACTTGGTATCCGCGCGCCAGGGAGAGGCCATAGAGTCCGTGCAGGAGGACTGTGCCGCCGCCGAATAGCCACCCACGCGCAGGTATGCCATCGCGGAGGGCGTAGAAGAGACTCGGGCCGAGGAAGAGGACAAGGGCGACGAGGATGGAGGTCCAGAGGAAGGCGGCCTTGTAAGCGCTGCGCTTGGTGAGGACGTTCCAGGTCGCGTGGCAGAAGGCCGAAGCCAGGACCAGAAGGAAGGCGGCGGTACTCACCGCCCTAGCGGCGGCAGCTCTGCACGAAGCGGCCCACGATCTCCAGGGCCCGCTCGATGTTCTCGTAGGAGTTGGCGTAGCAGGCGCGAATGTAGCCTCGCCCCTGCTCGCCGAAGGCAGAGCCCGGGACCATCGCCACCTTCCCCTCGTGGAGAAGCCTCTCGGCGAACTCCTCGTCGGAGAGGCCGGTGACCGCGACGGAAGGGAAGGCATAGAAGGCGCCCCTGGGTTCGAAGCAACTCAGCCCGATAGAGTTGAAGCCGCTCACAATGAGGCGGCGGCGGCGGTCGTACTCGGCCACCATGCCGCGAACGTCCTCCTCGCCGCTGGCCAGGGCCTCCAGGCCGGCGTACTGGGCCATAGTCGGCGCCGACATCATGACGTACTGGTGGACCTTCATCATCGCCTCCAGAACGTCGGGGCGGGCAGCGGCCCAGCCCAGGCGCCAGCCCGTCATGGCATAGGTCTTCGAGAACCCACCCAGGAGGACGGTGCGCTCGCGCATGCCGGGGAGAGAGGCGAAGCAGGTGTGCTGGACACCGTAGACCAGGCGGTCGTAGATCTCGTCCGAGACGACGAACAGGTCGTGGCGGGCGGCCACCTCGGCTACCGCCAGGAGGTCGTCGCGCTCCATGACCGCCCCGGTGGGGTTGGCCGGGTAGCCGAGGAGGATAGCCTTGGTACGGGGCGTGATACGGCTCTCCAGGTCTTCAGCCCGCACCCGGAAGCCGTTCTCCACGGAAGTGGGCACCGGCACAAAGACGCCTCCCGCCAGGACCACGGCCGGCGGGTAGGCCACGAAGCAGGGGTCCGAGCAGAGGACCTCGTCGCCGTTGTCGAGGATAGCCAGGAACGCGATGGAAAGGCCCTCGCTGACGCCGGTGGTGAGAACAATCTCACGGGCCGGGTCGTAGGACACACCGTAGAGGCGGTCCAGGTGCGTGGCCAGAGCCTCCCGCACCTCCAGTACGCCGAAGTTGGAGGTGTATCCAGTGTGCCCCTCCTCCATGGAGCGGATGCCGGCGTTGCGGATCCTGAGGGGCGTCACGAAGTCGGGCTCGCCGACACCCAGCGAGATGACGTTGTCCATGCTGGCCAGCAGGTCAAAGAAGCGGCGGATGCCCGAGGCAGGAAGCGACGCCACCCTATGTGACGGCTGGCCGCGCAGGGTGCCGGGGGGCACAGGGCTAGACTCACTCATAGCTCCACCGCGGTCCAGAGATCCATATAGGGGAGATAATACAGGATCAGGCGCCGTCCGTCATCCAGTGTCACCCGCCAGCCGTCGCGGTCGGGCTCCCGCCAGCGTGACTCCACCTCCCGTACCGGGCAGCGGGCGCCCTCGATCTCTACCCAGCGCGGCTCCTCATCGGCACGGCTGCCGGCGTAGCAGCCCACCCTAACCCGGAAAGTGCGGGCACCCTCCGTCTCAGGCGGCACTGGCCATCTCTGGGCGGCAGGGGCCGCCAGGGTCGCGCTGCGCGACCACCGTGCGGGCGGGACGAAAGGCCAGCAGGTGCCGAAAGGGTCCCGCCTCCGGGTGATAGTGCTGGTGCGGCCTACGCAACGCGGGGCTCCCCCAGGGTCAGCTCTTCACAGGCCAAGCTGCTGGCGGTAGTCAGGCTCCACGGCCTGGACGGCACCCATCTCCAGCATCTTCTCGAGGGAAAGCCGAAGGAGGTCCTGTATCATTTCCCAAAGCACTTCGAACGGCACGTCGGCCGGCAGGTCCATCAGGGGTACACTGCCGATAACGCCCTCGGCCTCTAGGGAAGTCAGTTCCTCGTCGGAGAGGCCCAGCATACCCTGGAGCACCTCACGGTTGTGCTGACCCAGGAGGGGCGCCGCTGAGTCAACCCGCGGCTCGAAGCGGTCGAACCTGGCGACCAGATGGCGAGGCACCGGCCGCCGGCCCAGCACGGGATGGTCCACCACAGTGAAGTGGCGGCGCTCTCGGAAGTGGGGGTCCAGGAGCAGCTCCTTGCCGTTGAGGACAGGCGCTGCCTTCACGCCGGCGCGTTGAAGGAGGTGGAAGGCCTCGTAGTGGTCCTGGTCGCGGGTCCAGCCCTCGATCAGACTATCGAGGGCATCGTGGTTCTCGTGGCGGGCTAGGACATCGGCGAAGCGCTCGTCCTGGGACCACTCAGGATGGCCGGCGGCGCGGCAGAAGGCTGCCCACTCCTCGTCGTTCTCGATGGAGATGACCAGCCAGTCGTCGTCTCCGCGGCAGCGGTAGCAGCCCTGGGGCGCCGCCCATGAGCTGCGATTGCCCGTGCGCTGGGCCAGGCGGCCGTTCATCTGGTAGTCCATGAGGGCGGCGCCCAGGACGGCTATGGCCCCCTCCTGCTGCGAAAGGTCGATGAACTGCCCCCGGCCCGTGCGCTGCCGGTAATGGAGGGCGGCCAGCACCGCCCCGGCGGCAAGGACGCCCGTCAGCGGGTCAGTGAAGGAGAGGCCACTGCGGATGGGCGGTCCATCCCGGTAGCCCGTGGCGGCCGATATGCCCGAGGCGGCCTCCAGCCCCATGCCGTAGGCGCTCCAGTCGCGGTAAGGCCCCGTCTGGCCATAGCCAGACATGGAGGCCATGATGATGTCGGGCTTTAGCTGGCGTACCGTCTCGTACTCTAGTCCGAAGGCCTTCATGACGCGGGGCGTGAAGCTCTCTACCAGCACATCGCTGTGGGGGATGAGACGGCTGAGGAGGTCCCGGCCCTGCTCGCCGGTTAGGTCCAGGGTGATGCCCCGCTTACCGGCGTTGTGAACTGCGAAGTAGCAGGTCCGGTTCCAGGGCTGGTCGCCGATGTCGTTGTCGGTCATTATGAGGCTGCGGGAGATATCGAGCCGCTGTCGTGCCTCCACCTTGATGACGTCGGCCCCCAGCTCGGCCAGGATGCGGGTACAGGTCGGCCCGGCGAAGACGTGCGAAAGGTCCAGCACCCGGACGCCGTTGAGAGGTAGCTCCGCCATCGCTAGATCACCCCCCGGTCTCGCAGGATGCCCAGGTCCTCCCGGTTGTAGCCCACCTCCCTCAGGACCGCCTCATTGTCCTGCCCCAGAGTCGGGGCTGGCCCACTGTGGAGGGGCGTCTCGCTCATCCGAAGAGGGGCGCCCGCATGGCGCAGCTTGGCGCCCCCGGGGTGCTCGATCTCCACAAAGAAGTCCCGCTCCGCCAAGTGTTCGTCCTCCAGCAGGTCTGACGCCGTCGGCACCAGGGCGAAGGGCATGCGCAACTCCTGGGCCGTTTCCACGATTTGCCGGCTGGGGTGCGTCGTCAGCCAGGGGAGGAGCAGCTCATCCAGCTCACGCCAGCGGTAGTAGCGCTCCTGCATGCTCTGGAAGAGGGGATTCTGGTCCAGCTCCAGGTCTTCCAGAAGGAGCGACATGGGTGAGGCGCCCTCATCCAGCAGGGGCCTGGGAAAGCCCTCAGCGCCGGGGATCACCACCACGTAACCGTCCTGGCTGGGCAGGATGTCCATGGGGTAACCGAAGACGTGGCGCGAGTAGAACCGCCGGCGGATGGCCCCTAGGTAGGCGTACATGGCGGCGTTGTACTCGTCGGCTGCGGCGACCGATTCGACCAGCGACACATCGACGTGCTGACCGCCGCCGTTGCGCTCCCGGTAGGCCAGAGCGGCCAGGATGCCCGCGAAGGCCTGGAGCCCGGCGAAGTAGCCGGCCGGCTCGCAGCCCGTCGCCAGGGGCTCCCGGTGCGGCTCGCCGGTGTTGTACATGATGCTGCTCATCGCCATGGCGACCAGGCTGTTGGCGCCGTAGTCCCGGTAGGGCCCGGTCTGCCCAAAGGAGCTGATGGAGGCGTAGATGAGCTGCGGGCAACCTTCTCGGAGCTGCTCGTAGCCGATGCCCCACTCGTCCGTGCGGCCCGGTGGATAGCTCTCCACCAGCACGTCGACCTTAGCCAGCAGTTTCTTGAGAACGACCACCCCGGAGGTAGTCGCCACATCCAATGTCACACTCTTCTTGTTGGTGTTCAGGTGCAAGAAGAGGCCGCTCTTCTCCGGATGAGGGAGGTCTTCAGGGAAGGGCCCCAGACGGCGTGACACATCGCCGCCAGGGGGTTCGATCTTGATCACCTCTGCGCCGTACTCGGCCAAGAGCTTGGTGCAGTAGGGGCCGGCCACGCCCTGGGACAGGTCGACCACGCGCAGGTCAGAAAGGGCGGCATCGCTCAAGGGGGCCTCCGTTCCTTAGAGAGTGAAGCTTGAAGAGGAACGCGCGCTGCTACTCAGGCGCGCCGCGAATATACAATGGCCAGCAGGCAGGCGCAACGATGCGCACCCGCTCGACGCATCAGCCCGCCGGGCCCTTTCTGCCAGAATCCCCTACTGCTAGAATGGTGGGACTTCGCAGGAAAGGACAGCCATGGATCTCGGCTTGAAGGACAAGGTGGCCATCGTCACCGGCTCCAGCCGTGGCATCGGCCGCGCCATCGCCCTCGGTCTGGCGGAGGAGGGCTGTCACGTGGCCCTCAGCGCCCGCGGCGAAGAGCGCCTGCGCCAGACCGAGGCGGAGGTGCGATCGAAGGGAGTCCGCGCCCTGGGACTAGTGGTGGACCTGACGAAGGGTCAGGATGTCGAGCGCCTGGTGGCTGAAACGGCCTCCGCCTTCGGCCGCATCGACGTGCTGGTGAACAACGTCGGCGGCTCCTGGGCTGGCGACGAGGACGACGCCTGGAACGCGACCTATGAGGCCAACATCCTGGCAGCAGTGCGCGCCACACGAGCCGTGGTACCCCACATGCGGCGGGCCGGCGGCGGGAGCATCGTGCATATCGCCTCCATCTGGGGTCGCGAGGCTGGCGGCCCCATTCCTTACAACGCAATGAAGGCGGCGATGGTCAGCCACGCCAAGAACATGGCCCTGGCTCTGGCCCGCGACAACATTCGGGTCAACTCGGTGGCGCCGGGTTCCACCGCCTTCCCCGGCGGCTCCTGGGGGCGGCGCCTGGAGCAGGACCCAGAGGGCATGAAGGCGTTCGTCGAGGCGAACATCGCCATGGGTCGATTCGGCCGGCCAGAGGAGGTAGCGGCGGTGGTCGTCTTCCTGGCCTCGGAGCGCGCCTCCTGGGTGACGGGCGCCTGCATCAACGTCGACGGCGGCCAGAGCCGCTCCAACATCTAGCAGGGAGAGCGCGTGTCGCTGGAGCGATACCTGGGCCAGCTTTTCCTCGCCTGGTTCAACCAGCGCCACGACCGTGATTTCGCTCTCCTGCCGGAGACAGGGCCGGCGGTCGGCGGCCGCCCGGCCTCCGCGCAGCTATGGGCGAGCGACGGGCAGTATCGTCTGGCCCTGGCCGTGGACCGCCTGTACGAGAGCGAGGACGCGGTCTGGAATGAGCGCCGCCTGGAGGTAGAGGACCGGCTCACGAGGGCCCTGCACGCGCCCTACCTGCTCTGGATGCCGCCGCAGGCGCGGCTCCCGGGTCCCCAGCCCGACGAGTTCGAGTTTGCGATACGGGTGCAGATGGGGGCGGCGCCCCTGGTGGCTGGCGGCCGCGGCGAAGTGTTACTGCCGGTGCGCCTGAGGCTGGCGAAGGCGCGGGACGACGGCGCCTACGTGTCGGTGGTGGGCGCGCTCTCTCGCCACTGGTCCGCCATCTCTCAGCGGGTTCGGGGTAGCTTCAACCTGGACAGCACGGCCCTGCACCGCCTGTCGCGCCGGCCGGAGGCTCGGGAGGAGGTCTTCACCCTAATCAGCGACCACTGCTCCCGTCTCTCGGTCGGCGAGGGCGTGCAGTTCGAGGCTGAGGAGGCATGGACGATCCAGAAGCTCGCCGAGGGGGAGGAGGTGCTCATCGTCGGCTGTCCGCCGTCCTTCGACCCCACCGACGGCACCAGCCTGCGACGGGCCATGCGGCGCCGGGTGACGGCCGCCAACGAGGCCCTAGGCGCCCTGGAGGCGGACGTCAAGGCCCTGGCCCTGGTCGGCGTCTGGGAGTATGCGGACGACGAGGGGGCCAGCGCCACCCTGCGCGGCTTCGATTCCACCGTCTACCGCAACATCGATGTCATCGCTATCCTGGCCGATGGGGAGGTGCGTGCCGCCCTGGTGGCGCCCTCCATGCCGTGGGGAGGATGATTTCGGCGTGAAGCCCAGAGTGGGGATCATCGGGGCCGGGTTTATTGGACGCTTCCATGCCTGGGCCGTCCGCGGCCTCATCCAGATGGGGCTGGTCGACGCCGAGTACGTCGGCGTTTGCGACCGCGACAAGCAGCGGGCGCAGAGCTTCGCGCAGGTCGCCGACCTGTCGCTCTGCACTACTGACCCCGACGAGTTGATCAGCTCCCCGGAGGTGAACACCGTCTACGTCTGCACGCCGACCGGCTCTCACAGGGAGCTGGTGGAAAAGGCGGCGCGGGCGGGCAAGGCGGTCTTCTGCGAGAAGCCCCTGGCCAGGAACCTGGAGGAGGCGCGCCAGATGCGTGACGCCGTCGTGGCGGCGGGCGTCCCCCACCAGGTCGGACTCGTCCTCCGGCACTCGCCCATCTTCACCGTCCTGAAGGATCTGATGGCCGATCCAGACCTGGGCCGGCCCATGGCTGTCATCCTCCGCGACGACCAGTTCTTCCCCATCCAGGGCCACTACCAAAGCGACTGGCGCAAGGACTACGATGTGGCGGGCGGCGGAGCCCTCATCGAGCACAGCATCCACGACCTGGACCTGCTCACGTGGCTCATTGGGGACGTGCAGGCTGTGGCGGCGCGCACGCGCAACTTCGCCGGTCACCAGGGTGTCGAGGACCTGGCATCTGTCTGGCTGCGCTTTCGGAACGGCGCCGAGGGGCACCTGGTCTCGGTCTGGCACAACGTTCTCAGCCGCCCGTCCCTCCGCAACATCGAGGTCTTCTGGGAGAACGGCTACTTCGCCTGCGACCAGGACATGTTCGGTGAGCTGCGCCATCAGACGAGGGCGACGCCTGACGGCGTGCTGTCCCGAGAGGAAGTGAACGAGCGCTACCTGGCGCTTGTGGGGCTCTCAGGGGCGGAGCACATGGAGGCGCTCACGAGGTACTCCCTGGAGGACTACTTCTTCCTCCGGGACCTGACAGAGGGTCGGAGGCCCTTCCCTGGCTTCGAGGTGGCCCTGCGCGCCCACGAGCTGGTGGACGCCGTGTACCGCTCGGCCGCCGAGGGGCGGCAGGTGGCGCTCCCAGCGTTGGGGCGAGGCACCGCCGCTGCGGAAGCGGCCGCCGGAGGGGACAGCGGGTCCGATGACCCCTGAGACGGCCGACGACCTGGCTCTCTCCGGCGTAACCGTCCTCGAGCTTGGCGAGGACGTGTCGGCCCCGTACTGCGGCAGGCTCCTCGCCGGCTACGGGGCCGATGTCATCAAGGTCGAGCCCCTGGCGGGCGACCCGGCCCGGCGCCACGGCCCCTTCCCGTACGACATACCGCACCCGGAGAAGAGCGCTCTCTTCCTCTACCTGAATACCAACAAGAAGAGCGTCACCCTGGACTTCTCGACCGCCAGCGGGGCCCGGCTCCTGCGCCGCCTGGTGGAGGAGGTAGACCTGCTGGTCGAGAACCAGCCCCCAGGCCATCTAGAAGGCCTGGGCCTCTCGTACCGAGAGCTGGCGCATCTTAACCCCAGGCTCCTCATGGTCTCGGTCAGGCCCTTCGGGGAGGGCCCCTACGGCCGCTGGAAGGCCGCCAACCTGGTTTCCTTCGCCTCCGGCGGCCAGATGAGCCTCACGGGAGACCCGGACCGGGAGCCCCTGGTGAACGCGGGCCACCAGGCGGAGTACCAGGCGGGACTGAACGCCTTCGCTGCCACCCTGACGGCGCTGCTGGGGCTGGCGGTGATGGAGGTGGGCCAGCACGTCGAGGTCAGCGCCATGGAGTGCCAGGCCTGCGTCCTGGAGATCTACCTGCCCCACTACGCCTACACCCGGTCGGACGCCCTCAGCGGGCGGCGGGGCAACGTCACCTCGGCCGTCCTCGGCCTCTACCCCTGCCAGGACGGCTACCTGGGCATTCACGCCACGCCGCGCCAGTTTGCCGCCCTGGCCCAGGCCATGGGGCGGGAAGACATGCTCACTGACGAGCGCTTCCGTGACGCCGTCTCCCGCCTCCTCCACAACGACGAACTGGAGGCCGAGCTCTGCGCCTGGGCGGCCACCCAGACGCGGGAGGAGGTCCACCGCTTGGCAGGCGAGTTCCAGGCGCCGGTGGCCCCCGTCCTCAACCTAGAGGAGGCGCTAAGCTCGCCTCAGATGCGCGCCCGCCGCTTCTTCCAGAAGGTGGACCACCCGCTGGCGGGTCAGCGGGTGTACCCAGGGCCGCCCTTCCGGCTGACCGACGGCCCGCCATCCGGCGGGGGCTGGCGATGGCGGGCCGGCCGCGCGCCCCTCCTGGGAGAGCACAACGAGGAAGTCTTCGGCGAGCTACTGGGGTTGGAGGGGCCGGACCTGGTCCGGCTACGGGCAGCCGGGGTGGTATGAGGGACGGATAGCGCATGTATCGCCTTCCACTCTCCGACATCCGCATCCTGGACCTCACCACAGCGTGGGCGGGCCCCTATGCCACCCGCCTGCTCGGCGACATGGGAGCGGAGGTCATCAGGATAGAGTCGCCAGGGAACTGGGATGTGATGCGCTCCCTGCACCTGCTGGGTCGAGACGTGGAGAGGGCCTACAACAAGTCGGCCTACTTCAACCACGTGAACAGGAACAAGCTCGGCTGCGCGCTGGACCTGTCGGAAGCCAGGGGCAGAGAGCTCTTCTTGAGGCTGGTGGCGAGGAGCGAAGCTGTCATTGAGAGCTACCCCGCCGGCGTCATGGACGACCTCGACCTCTCCTTCGACGTGCTGAGGCAGGCCAAGCGCGACATCATACTGGTCTCCATGTCGGGACACGGCAGAGACGGGCCCGATGCTGGACACATCGCCTGCGGCACCCACGCGGAGCAGATGGCGGGGCTCGTGTCGCTGACAGGGTACCCAGACAGGGGTCCTCACAAGACCGGCATCAGCTATGGCGACCCTGTGGCGGGCACCAGCGCCGCCGCGGCTGTCTGCGCCGCCCTGCTCTACCGGCGCCGTACGGGCCGGGGGTGCTGGGTGGAGGTGGCACAGCGCGAGAGCATGACCAACGTTATCGGCGAGTTCTTCGTTGGGTTCAGCATGAACGGGCGCCAGCCGCCCCTCCTAGGCAACCGCCACCGCTCGATGGCGCCCCACGGCTGCTATCCCTGCGCTGGCGAGGACCGCTGGCTGGCGATCGCCGTGGGCTCCGACGCCGAGTTTGCCGCTCTCTGCCGCATCATGGGCCGTCCGGAGCTGGCCGCCGACCCGCGCTTCGCCGACGTGGTCTCCCGCTGCCGCCACCAGGACGAGCTTGACGACGCGATATCGGTCTGGGCGAGGGGGAGGACGCCCCAGGAAGCGGCCCTGGCCCTCCAGGAGGCGGGTGTTGCCGCCTCGCCCGTGCAGTCGGTCACCGACCTGATGGAGGACTCCCACCTGCGGGAGCGCCGGTTCTTCGAGAGGACGGCCCACGCCGAGGCCGGCGTCTGGGAGATGGACGGCGTCCCCTGGCGGCTGAGCCTGACGCCAGCCCACGTCCGCCTCAACGGCCCCTGCTTCGCCGAGCACAACGAATACGTCTTGCGCCACCTGCTGGGCCTCTCGGATGAAGAGGTGGCGGAGCTGGAGCGCCAGGGCGTCACCGCCGACGCGCCGGACGAAGGGGTGTACGCCTGATCCTGTCTGGGAACCTGCCTCGGCCAGCCGGAACAGAACGCAGCCCCCTGCCGGCCGTGGCTACCCTCTGAAGGTGAGCAGATGCGCCCGCCCGGATCAGGGCCGGCGGCCTACGGCCCAGATGTGGTTGCAGAAGTAGCGGTTCAGGGGCGGGAAGTAGCTCACGGGACGGAGGTAGCGCAGGAAGTCCAGCAGTCGCAGGCGCAGCGACAGGCGCGAGGGGTAGGCGTCCGGCTCCCAGTAGACGAGTCGCTCCACGGCAAGGCCGGCGGCCTCCAGGGCGGCGCGCAGGCTCTCGCCGGTCTGCTCGTTGACGTGCAGGCGGCGCTCGTAGTCGGTGCGGGGGAAGCGGCGAGCGACCGGCAGGTCGGGCGAGAAGACAGCATCGCGATAACGCAGCAGGCGACAGGCCGCCACCAGAGCCTGGTGGACACGGCGGGTGTAGGCAGGGTACACACGGTCCAGGAGCAGGCGGTTGGGCGACGTATGCACCACCAGGCGGCCGCCGGGCCGGAGGACGCGACGCGCCTCGGCCAGGGCGGCGGCCAGCTCGGGCGGCGTCAGGTGCTCGACGACATCCGTCATGAGGGCCGTGTCGAATGTGGCGTCGGCGAACATGAGGCGGCAGGCGTCCATGAGGGCGAAGGACGCCCGCTCCTGAACATCGGCGGGGTGACCGGCCAGGGACTCGCGGGCGATGGCCACCGCCGTCTCCGAGTAGTCGATACCCGTAGCGAAGGCACCCAGGCCGGCGGAGTGGACCACCAGCTCGCCACGGCCGCAGCCGATGTCGAGGAGGCGCTGCCCGGTTCGCACGTCGGCTAACGAGAGCGCCTTGCGAAAGCGGGGCCCCAGACGCCCGCCCCGGGAGGCGGCGAACTCCTGATACCCCTCAGAGGCGCAGAGGAAGTAGGTCTCGTCGTACTCCTGGGCGTCAACTGTGGGCCTCTCGGCGCCTGCCGCTTCCCGCATCAGCCACCCTCAAGGAATCCTTCGATGACGGCGGCCAGTTCCTGAGGGTTCTCCCGATAGTGGGTCATCGTGGGCGCCACCACGAGGTGGGAGTCCGGGATCGACTGGTGGAGCAGACGCGCCGAAGCCAGCGGGTGTATGTCATCGTCTGGGTGAGCAAGGATTAGGGTGCGAGCCCTGATCTCCCCGAAGCGCTCCTCAGGGAGAGGCGGCCCACCCAGCAGGCCCCGGATGGCCGGCACGACGGCCTGCGGGTTCTGAGACAGCAGCCAGCCGCTCATCCATTCGAACTCCTGAGGGTTGGCCTCGCGCAGGGCCTGGAACTGAGGGAGGCCCATGGCCAGCTCCACTGCCTTTTCAAGCCCCTGAGCCTCGATGATGGCCGCAAAGGCGAGGAACATCCGCTGCACAGGGCCCATGTCTTCGCCCAGGGGCGGCGGCGCGATGAGAATCAGCCTGTCGACCATCTCCGGGTGGTGGAGGGCAAAGACGAGGCTGGTGCCGGCACCCATGGAGCCGCCGCCCACGTGGGCCCGCCCGATGCCCAGGTGGCGAAGGAGGACCAGGAGGTCCTCGGCCAGGGCGTACCAGGAGTAGCGGGCGGGGTCGGTGGTGTAGCCGGAGCGGCCGTGGCCGCGGGCGTCGTAGTTGATGAGGCGGAAGCGCTGGGAGAGGGACTCTGGGTTCTCGCCCAGGGCGTCCATCATGTCGATGCTGCCCATGAGGCCGTGAGCGAGGATCAGGGGCACGCCCTGGCCGCGCTCCCGGTAGTTCATATCGAAACCGTTGATGCGGGCGGTGGGCATAGGGTTTCACTCCGCGGGCTCTGGTGCCGCGAGCCCTCTAGACGAGAGGCCAGGCTGTCAGCGCGACCGCACTTCGTCGCTCAGGAACTCCTCGACCAGGGCCACCAACTCTTCGGGATGTTGTTGGTAGTGCATCATGGAGGGCGCCACCACCAGCCTCGACCCCTCGATGGCTCTGTGCAGCACCTCGGCCGAGACCAGAGGATGGATGTCGTCGCCGGGGTGGGCGACGATGAGAGTGGGCGCCTTGATCTCGTTGAAGCGCTGGTGGGGAAGCTCCGGGCCCAGCACTATGCCGCGGATAGCGGGCACAATGCCTTCCGCGTTCTGGGACAGGAGCCAGTCGCGGATCCACCCCATCAGTTGCGGGTTGGCCTCCTTCAGGCCGGCCCAGGGACGCAGGGAGAGCGCGATGTCCACCGCCTTCTCCAGCCCCAGGCCGTCGATGAGGAGGGCCAGGCCCCCGAAGAGCTGCGCCCCCGGCGCCGACGCCTGCTGCCCGATGGGCGGTGGCGGCCGCAGGATCAGCCGTTCCACCATCTCCGGATGGCGAAGGGCGAACACGAGAGCTGTGCCGCCGCCCACGGAGCCACCCCAGAGAGAGGCCCGCCGGATTCCGAGATGGCGCAGCAGCGCATGAAGGTCATCGGCCCGGGCGTCCCAGGTGTGGTCGGCGGGGTCAGTCGTGTAGCCAGAGCGACCGTGGCCGCGGGCGTCATAGCTGATGAGCCGGAAGCGGTCGGCAAGGTACATGGGGGTCTCGCCGAGGGCGTCCGCCATGTCGACGCTGTTCAAGAGGCCGTGGACGAGGACCAGGGGCGGGCCGTCACCACGCTCCCGGTAGTACATGTCAAAGCCGTTGATACGGACGGTGGGCATACTCCGGCTCACAGGTGACACAGCAGCCCACCATCGACGAAGAAGGTCTGTCCCATGACGTAGCCGGAGGCCTCGGAGGCCAGGTAGAGTGCCAGGGGAGCCACCTCGTCGGCGTTGCCAGGCCGGCGCATGGGGATGAAGCGGATGAGCCGGTTGGCCTGGGGGTCCGGATCGCCCAGGCCGGGGGAGTCCTCCAGCCAGGCGGGGGCGATGCAGTTGACGGTTACGCCGTGCGCTCCCCACTCCTGGGCCAGGGCCCGCGTGAGGTTCATGACGCCTGCCTTGGCCGCACAGTAGGCGACGCCGTTGGCAAGACCGCGGTCTCCCATGGCGGAGGCGACGTTGATGATCCGTCCCCACCCCTGCTTGACCATCTCGGGGCCGGCGGCGCGGCAGGCGTAGAACACGGAGCTCAGGTTGACGTTAAGGATGCGGCCCCATTCCACATCGTCGGTCTTCTCGGCCTCCTTGCCCAGGAAGAGGTCCGGCGCGGTGACCAGGATGTCCAGGCCGCCCATATCCTTGACCACCTGTCGGACCATGTCCTGCACGGCAGTGCCCGACGAGGCGTCCAGCGCCTGCGGCTCGCGGCGGCGGCCTGTCTCGGCGATCTGTTCAGCGAGGCGCTTGACGGCCAGCGCTTCGCCGGCCTCGGGCGTGGCCGAGGTGACGGTGACATCGGCGCCAGCCTCGCTGAGGGCAAGGGCGATGGCGCGCCCGGCGCTGGAGGCGGCGCCCACCACCAGCGCCCGCTTGCCGGACAGGTCGAAGGCTTCGGGGCCCAGCTTAACGTTCTCCCACATCATCAGCTCGCTTCCTCTCCAAAGAAGGGTCGTGCCGGCGGACACCGGCGCTGCTCGCCGGACAGGCAGGCTCAGGCCATGTGTACCTCGGGGGCAAAGCCCACCGGCGCGTAGCCGCCAGCGAGGCCGCCGCCGTCGATGACGAAGCCCTGGCCGGTGATGTAGCTGGAGGCGTCGGAGGCCAGGAAGACGGCCAGGGCCCCCAATTCCCAGGCCTCGCCCAGGCGCTGCACCGGCATGAACCGGCCACGCTGGCGGATGAAGTCGGCGGCCTGCTGGTCGGCCGGAGGGCTCTGGACAACGAATCCAGGGATGATACAGTTCACGCGGATGTTGCGGCCCACTAACATGACAGCCAGGGACTTGGTCAGGGAGATGACGCCGGCCTTGGCGGCGGCGTAGGCGAAGCTGGCGGCATAGCCTCGCAGGGCGGTGCCGGAGGCCACGTTGATGATGACACCTCCGCCTTGCTGCACCATGTGTTGGGCGGCGGTGCGGGCGCAGTAGAACGTGCCGGACAGGTTCACCTCCAGTGTGTCGTGCCACTCGTCGTCCGAGACATCCCAGAGCTCCTTGCCCGCGCCGAGGCCGTCGCCGATGCCGGCGTTGCTGAGCATGATATCGAGTCGCCCGAACTCCTGGACGCAGCGCTGGATGAGTCTGTCCACGCTTGCTGGGTCGCGGACATCGGTGGGCTGGGCGAGCGCACGCTGCCCCAGGGCTTCCACTTCCCGCGCCGTGGCCTCGATCTGGTCTTGGCTACGGGCCGCGGCCACGACGTGGGCCCCAGCCTTGGCGAGGGCGAGCGACATCTGCTTGCCGAGGCCACGTCCGGCGCCGGTCACTATGGCTACCCTATCCTTCAACTCCAGCTTCTCACGGTACATGGCTGCCCTCCTGCCGCTGACGCCCACCGGGGGGGACGCCGCCTATTGTATCTGGCTTTGCAGTGTGCGTCAGCCCTGGGTCTCATCGATGTTGACAGGCGTCCCCCGCGCTCTATCATGAGGACACCCCCAGCGGGATGCGGATCGCGCTCAGGCTACGGAGGCCTCTGCAACGGCGAAGATACTGGTTGGCACCTGCTCCTGGACGGACCGCAGCTTGGTGGCCTGCGGGCGCTTTTACCCGCCGGAGGTCAAATCACCGGAGGAGAGACTGCGCTTCTACGCGGAGCAGTTCCCCGTCGTCGAGGTGGATAGCACCTACTACGGGCTGCCCTCGGAGCGCAACGCCGCCCTCTGGGTAGAGCGCACGCCGGAGGAGTTCATCTTCGACATCAAGACCTTCGCCTTCTTCACCCAGCACCCGACGGCGGTGGCTTCGCTCCCCAAGGACCTGCGGGAGGCGCTGCCGACCACTCTGCGCTCGAAGCCGAACATCTACTACCGGGATGCCCCCTCGGAGGTCCGGGACGAGCTGTGGCAGCGCTTTGCCAGCGCCCTGCTCCCCCTGGACAGCGCCGGCAAGCTGGGCGTGGTCCTCTTTCAGTTCCCGCCCTGGTTCATGCCCGGCGACGAAAGCCGGGGTTACATTCTGGAGGCGCAGGAGAGATTGCCCCAGTACCGGGTGGCCGTGGAGTTCCGCAACAGCCGCTGGCTCTCGGACCTCAACCGCGACCGCACCCTGGGCTTCCTGCGCCAGAACCGGCTGCCCTTCGTCTGCGTCGATGAGCCGCAGGGGCTGACGAACAGCGTGCCGCCCGTGGCGGAGGCGACGGCGGAGATCGGTCTGGTGCGCTTCCACGGCCGCAACCGAGAGGCGTGGGCGAAGAAGGGGGCCACCGTTGGCGAGCGCTTCGACTACCTGTACTCGGAGCGGGAGCTGGCTGAGTGGTTGCCCGCCATCGAGCGGCTGGCGGGGGAAACGCAGGAGCTGCACCTCCTGATGAACAACTGCGTGCAGGACAAGGCGGTGGTGAACGCCCGCCAACTCGCCCTGATGGCAGCGGGTGGGGCGGGATGAGGGGGTGGCGGCCACCCCGCTCCTTGAATGGGCATGAGGGCAATAGTAGAATGATCGTACGAATAGGGAGGGTCCCCAGGAGGGGCCGGAGGCGAACATGACCGACGAACGAGTGACTCCGGACGAGGGTGAGCCGCAGACCGGCGGCTGGACGGTGAAGAAGGGCCTGGCCCAGATGCTGAAGGGCGGCGTCATCATGGACGTGGTGACGGCCGAGCACGCCCGCATCGCCGAGGAGGCGGGCGCCTGCGCCGTCATGGCCCTGGAGCGCGTCCCCGCCGACATTCGGGCCGCCGGCGGCGTAGCCCGCATGGCCGACCCGACAAAGATCCTGGAGATCATGGAGGCGGTCACAATCCCGGTCATGGCCAAGTGCCGCATCGGCCACTTCGTGGAGGCGCAGGTGCTGGAGGCGCTGGGCGTCGACTACCTCGATGAGTCGGAGGTGCTGACGCCGGCCGACGAGGCTCACCACATCAACAAGCACCCCTTCAAGGTGCCCTTCGTCTGCGGGTGCCGCGACCTGGGCGAGGCCCTGCGCCGCATCGGCGAGGGGGCGGCGATGATCCGGACGAAGGGCGAAGCGGGCACGGGCAACATCGTGGAGGCCGTCCGCCACATGCGCGCAGTCTGGGATGGCATCCGCCGGGTCCAGGCGCTGCCCGAGGAGGAGCTCATGGCCGAGGCCAAGGCCCTAGGCGCCCCCTACGAGCTGGTGCGTGAGGTTCGTGCGGCGGGCCGCCTGCCCGTGGTCAACTTCGCCGCTGGTGGCATCGCCACGCCCGCCGACGCCGCCCTCATGATGCAGTTGGGGGCCGAAGGCGTCTTCGTAGGCTCTGGCATCTTCAAGTCCGAGGACCCGGCGCCCCGCGCCCGCGCCATCGTCAAGGCCACCACTCACTACAACGACCCCAAGATCATCGGCGAAGTCTCCAGAGGCCTGGGCGAGGCCATGCGTGGCCTGGACATCGCCACCATTCCCAAGGAGGAGCTCCTGGCCCCCAGGGGCTGGTAGCCCGCGCATGATCCGTATCGGCGTCCTTGCCCTGCAAGGGGACTTCGCCGAACACCGGGTCGTTCCTGGCAGGCCGGGGTAGCGGCTTCTAGCGGTGAAGAATGGGTAAGACAATTAGGCTTACAGCAGCAGTGTGGCAAGAGGGCGACTGGTACGTTTCCCAGTGCGTCGAATTGGGAGTCGCCAGTCAGGGCCGAACGGAGAAAGCAGCCTTGCGTAACCTCAAGCAGGCTGTGCTCTTGTACCTTACAGATGATGAAGAATTGCCATGAAGGTCGGCGTCCTTGCCCTCCAGGGGGACTTCGCCGAGCACGTCGCCGTATTCTCCCGCCTCGGTGTCGAGGCGCGAGAGGTGCGCCTGCCCGAGCAACTGGAGGATCTCGACGGCTTGGTCGTGCCCGGCGGCGAGAGCACCACCTTCACCCACCTGATGGCCGACTACGCCCTCCTGGAGCCCATCCGCCGCCTCGCAGGTGCCGGCGTCCCCATCTGGGGCACCTGCGCTGGCATGATCGTCCTCGCCCGCCAGGTCTCCGAGCTGCCGCGCCCGGGTCTAGGCCTGATGGACATCGTCGTGGAGCGTAATGCCTTCGGCCGCCAGGTCGATAGCTTCGAGGCCAAGCTAGCGATGCCAGCCCTGGGGCAGGAGCCCTTCCCAGCGGTGTTCATCCGGGCGCCCATCATTTGTGAGGTAGGACCGGATGTGGAGGTCCTGGCCCGCCTCTCTGCCCTTCCCTCTGACGGGAGCCGCCACGCCAGCCCAGACGGCGCCCCCATCGTGGCGGCCCGCCAGGGCCACCTGCTGGCCACTTCCTTCCACCCAGAGCTGACCAGCGACACACGCCTGCATCGCTACTTCCTCGACATGGTGGAGGGACGGGGGCGCTCGCGGGCGCCCGAAGCGGCTGCCCCTTCTTCCGCCGAAGCAAACGTTCCCGGCACCCTGCCTTGATGCCATGACCGTCGCCAGAGGCGTCCGCCCAACCGACCTCGTCGCCCTCGTCTCCTTCGACGGCCGCGTCTACCCCAACGAGGCCAAGACGCGGGACCGCCTGGGGCGCGAGGAGTCATCGCCCAGCCCCCTGGAGAGCGCCCTGGAACAGTGGTTCTCGTTCGCTACCGGGCGCCACACCTGGATCAGCGTTCGCGGCTCCACCCTGCGCGGTCTCATCTCCGCCCGGCGTCGCTCCTCCAACGCCGCCTGGGAAGTGGACTGCCTCATTGACGCGTCGGGGGACGACGCCGGTTGTCTGAGCCTCCTGGATCGCGTGTCGGAGGAGGCGGGCCGCGGCGGCGCCGAGAAGATCTTCCTGCGGCTGGCCGCCGACAGCAGCGTGGTGCCCATCGCCCGGCGGGCCGGCTTCGCACCTTGCGTCATCGAAGACCGGTACTCCCATCAGGGGCCCGTATCTGCCGAACGGCTGGACAGGCTGGCTGGGCAGAGTCGAGCCAGCTCGGCGCTGCCGCTGCGGCGTCGGTCTCGCGCCGACGCCTACCCGCTGTTCCAGCTCTACAACGCCGCTGTACCGGAACCGGTGCGGCGTGTGGAAGGCGCCACCTTCGCCGAGTGGCTGGCAGCCCAGGAGCGTCACTGGCTAAGGCGGCGCTCCGCCCAGCTTGTCCTGGAGCGCAGCGGCTACCTCGGCGCCTGGATTCGCACTGCCGCCGACGGCGACATCGGGCGCTTCGATCTTCTGGCGCACCCACGGGAGCTGGACCTGCTGGAGCCGCTGCTCATGGCAGCCCTGGCCCGGCTCCCCGGCCAGGGCGTCCTGCTAGCCCTGGTGCCGGACTACCAGGAGCCCCTGGCGCGCCTGCTGGAGCGCCTAGGCTTCGAGAGACAAGGCCAATACGTGGTAATGGCAAAGCGTACAGCGGTACTCGTGAAGGCGCCCCGCCTGGCCGCTAACCTGGAGACCCCCATAGTGTTCTGAGCGGGAGGACGATTGCAGAAGGAGATCACCGACGACCTAGACGCTCTCTTGGAAGTGCTGCCACCCCACATCCGGGAGCCTCTCGTGGCTCGCGAGGACCGCCATGAGCTCCTAGAGGTAGTCATGGACCTGGGGCGCCCGCCTGAGGCGCGCTACCCGGAGCACGAGGTGCTCCTGGCAGAGACCGAGGTCAGTGAGGCCGACATCGACTACGTCGTCTCCCGCATCGGGGAGTTCGGCGACGACAATCGAGCGGGCATCGAGCGCACGCTTCACCGCATCTCGTGTATCCGCAACCGCCGGGGGCGTATCGTTGGCCTGACGCTGCGCGTCGGCCGCGCTGTCTTCGGCACTATGCGCGTCATCGAAGACCTCATCCGCACCGGCAGGAGCATCCTCCTCCTGGGCCGTCCCGGCGTCGGCAAGACCACCATGCTACGGGAGGTGGCCCGCGTCCTTGCCGATGACATAAACAAGCGGGTCATCATCGTCGACACGTCCAACGAGATCGCGGGCGACGGCGACATCCCTCACCCCGCTATTGGCAGCGCCCGCCGCATGCAGGTGGTCACGCCCACCCTTCAGCACTCCGTCATGATCGAGGCGGTGGAGAACCACATGCCCCAGGTCATCGTCATCGACGAGATGGGGACGGAGCCGGAGGCGGCCGCTGCCCGCACCATCGCCGAGCGAGGCGTCCAGCTTGTGGCCACGGCCCACGGCAACAAGCTGGAGAACCTTATGATGAACCCCACCCTGGCCGACCTGGTCGGTGGTATCCAGTCGGTGACCCTGGGCGACGAGGAGGCCCGACGGCGCCACACCCAGAAGTCGATCCTGGAGCGCAAAGCACCTCCTACCTTCGACGTGGTGGTCGAGATCCAGACCTGGCACCGGGTCGCCATCCACTCGGATGTGGCGGAGACCGTGGACGCGATCCTCCGCGGCCACGAGGTGCCAGCGGAGATCCGGGAGGTGGACGAGCAGGGTGAGGTCCACCACATTCCCGCCACCGAGCTGGCCCGCGAGAGGCGCAGCCTGGAGCGGCGCGGCCCGCCCGTCGAGGGGCCTGCCCGGCGGATCTATCCCTTCGGCGTCTCCCGTCACCGCCTGGAGGAGGCCGTCCGCATGACCGCTTCCCCCATCACGGTGAGTACAATCCTGGATGACGCCGACGCTCTTGTTACCATGCGCAGCTACTACCGTCGCAAGCCCCAGACCCTGCGGGAGGCCGAGTCTCGGGGCATCCCCATCTACGTCCTGAAGACGAACAGCCTGCCGCACATGGAGCAGTGTCTCCTCTCCATGCAGCAGAGGGGCGCCAGGCTGGACCCCACTACCGAGGCCATGAGGGAAGCCGAGGAAGCCATCGGGCAGGTGATGGCTGGCGACGGATCGGCGGAGCTCTCGCCCCAGAACGCCTATGTCCGCCGCCTCCAGCACCTGATGGCCCAGCGGTACAACCTCACCTCTCGCAGCCGGGGCCGCGAGCCCTTCCGCCGGGTGCGCATCCTGGCGCCGGACGGGGCGGACCACCCCTTCGAGGGCTGAGGGCGCATGGCCCCGCCAAGCGGCCGCCGACGTCCCCGAGGCCTGCTGATCACGTTCGAAGGCGGCGAGGGGTCCGGCAAGACCACTCAGGCCCGGGCTCTTGCCCGCCGCCTGGAGGCAGCCGGCTACCCCGTCACTCCAACCCGCGAACCGGCCGCAACGGAGGTCGGCCGCCTGGCCTGGGAGGGCATAGCTCGAGGTGGCCTGGAGCCCTACACCGAGCTCTTCCTTTTCTTGGCCGCCCGCGCTGACCACACGAGCCGTGTCATCGCGCCCGCCCTGAAGGCAGGCCGCATCGTGGTCTGCGACCGATTCGCCGATTCCTCCATCGCCTACCAGGGGTACGGCCGGGGCCTCGACATCCGCCTCATCGGGCGCCTCAACCGGGTCGCCACCAAAGGCATCCGGCCCGACCTCATCTTCCTCCTCGACATCGCGGTGGAGGAGGGCCTAGCCCAGCAAGGGAAAGCCGGCCACGACCGCGACGCCATTGGTCGCGAGACGGTGGCCTTCCACGAGCGGGTGCGCCAAGGCTACCTGGCGCTTGCCGGGGCGGAGCCGCGCCGCTGGGTCGTCCTCGACGCCGCACGGCCTGAGGAGGAAGTGGCGGAGGGAGTCTGGCGGCGGGTTGAACCCCTCCTGAAGCGAAGGTAGGCGCCGTGGAGCCCGCCGTCATCGTCGAAGGGCTGGGCAAGCGTTTCGGCCGCATCGAGGCCCTGCGCGACGTATCGTTCACGGTGGAGCCCGGGCAGACCTACGGCCTGCTGGGGCCCGGCGGCTGCGGCAAGACCACCCTCATCCGCCTCCTCCTCGGCGTCTTGCGCCCTTCGGCGGGCCGCGCCGGTGTGCTGGGGCGGCCCGTCCCCTCGCCGGCCACCGCGGCCGCCGTCGGCTACATGCCGCAGCTTCCCGCCCTCTACCTGGAGCTCACCGCCCGCGAGAACGTCTCCTTCTTCGCCAGCCTCTACGGCGTCCACTCCCGAACAGCCGTCGACGAGACGCTGGCCCTCGTGGAGCTGGGCGAGCGGGCGGACAGCCCGGTCTCGACATTCAGCGGCGGCATGCGGCAGCGCACCTCCCTGGCCTGCGCCCTGGCCCACCGGCCCCGCCTCCTGCTGCTCGATGAGCCCACGGTGGGCATCGACCCGCGGCTGCGGGCCACCTTCTGGGCCTACTTTCGCCGCCTGAACGAGGAAGGGGTCACCATCATCCTCAGCAGCCACGTCATGGACGAGGCCGAACGCTGCAACCGACTCATTCTCCTGCGGGACGGACGCCTGCTGGCCGAGGGCACGCCTGCCGAGCTGCGCTCGCGGGCCGACACATCGACGCTGGAGGAGGCGTTCCTGGCCTTCGCGGGGGACGGGACGTGAGGGGCTCGCCGGAAAACCTTTGCGCGGGCATCGTCATTGCTGCCAAAATGCGACCTTCTGTGGCCTTGGGTCCTTCGACAGGCTCAGGATGCCGTATGCTCTGGCTTCGCCAGCGGCAGTCCGTTCCGCACCCTGAGCGTGTCGAAGGGCGGCCCGCATTTTCATCCTTTGCAGTGTCGGTTGACAACCGACAAGGACGATTCTGAGCGCCAGCGAAGAATCTGCTCATAAAGACTCTTCGCTTCGCCTGCCTGCCGGCAGGCAGGCTCAGAGTGACAGAACAGGAAGGATTGTCAACGGATCGATGAGCCTAGCACGTACCTGGGCTGTGACCTTGCGCATCGTGCGCCAGTTCCGACGCGACCCGCGCACCCTGGTTCTCCTCTTCGCCGTGCCCACCGTCGTGATCCTGCTGGTAGGCTACCTCCTGCGCACCAGCTCCGGCGGCATCAAGCTGGGCTTCGTCGAGGAGACGGGAGGGGCGGCGGCCCCCGCCCTCGAAACGCTCGGCCGCACCCTCTCCGAGGCTGGCGTCACCCCGTACCACTTGTCGCGGGCCGAGGCTGAGGAACAGGTCAAGGCCGGTGATCTGGACGGCGCTATCATCATTGCGCTGGCGGATCAAGGGGCGGACGTGTCCGTCCTGGTGGAAGGCTCGAACCCGCAGCGGAGCAAGGCGATCCTGCGCATCGCTCGGCAGGTGCCACTGGCCATGTCAGCGGCTCCGGGGCTACCCCAGGCGCCGCCTGGGGAGAGCGCCCTGTCTGTCACCTACTACTACGGCGGGCCGGACTTCGACACCATAGACTTCGAGGCGCCGCCGCTCATCGGCTTCTTCGCCTTCTTCTTCGTCTTCCTCCTCACGACCGTCAGCTTCCTGCGGGAGCGCACCGCCGGCACACTGGAACGCCTGATGGTCACGCCCACCACCCGCGCCGAGCTGGTGCTGGGCTACGTGGCCGGCTTCGGCGTCTTCGCCGTGCTCCAGGCGGCGGTGATTCTGTTCGTCACAGTCTTCGTGCTCCAGGTGGAGTACTCGGGCAGCCTGGCGCTGGTCCTGCTGCTGGTGGTGACGGTGACGGTGGCCGCGGCGAACCTGGGCATCTTCCTCTCCACCTTCGCCCGCACGGAGCTCCAGGCGGTGCAGTTCATACCCATCGTCATCGTGCCTCAGGGGCTGTTGAGCGGCGTCATCTGGTCGATTGACACCTTCCCCCGCTGGCTCCAGGGCGTGGCCCACGTCCTGCCCCTCACCTACTCCAATGAGGCGCTGCGGAACGTCATGATCCGCGGTCAAGGGCTGCTGGATGGGGGCGTGGCCGTCAACTTCCTGGCCCTGGTGGGCTTCGCCGCCTTCTTCGTGGTGATAGCGTCCCTGACGCTGAGGCGGCAGGTGGCGTAGGAGGCGGTGGAACAGTGGAACAATGGAACAGGGGGTGCAGGAACCTCTGAACCTTGGAACCTCAATTACTCCGAAGGCCGGGCTTTAGCCTGGCCGGAGAACGGACTCCGCCAATCGCGAGCGGCACAACGAGAGGGGCAACCAGGCGGTCGCCCCTCTCGACTTGTGGGCCAGGTTGTGATGAGTTGACACCCTATCTCCGGGTGCGCGCCATGCCTAGGCCAGCAAGGCCGGCCATCAGTAGTAGGGCACCTCCCGCTGCCAGCGCGTACCACCAGACCGGCACGCCGCTGCCTTGCTCGGTCAGCAGGCCTCCGCTGCCCGCTGCTGGGAGGGCCGCAGGTGCGGGCACCTGTGCCACGGGCGGGGCTGCCTCTGTGATGGTCACATCCTGGCTCACGAGGACCTCCCGGGCCTCGCCCTCGCTATCAGCGTCGTCGGGATTCGGATCGCAGGCTTCCCCGATGCCGTCAGAATCAGTGTCCTTCTGGTTGCCGGCCGCTGTTCCCGTTTGGTCCACGCCGTTGGCGACGAGCGGGCAGTTGTCCCCTCGGTTCAGGTAGCCGTCGCCGTCCTGGTCATCCACAGCCTTGTTGTCATCCGGGTCGCAGGAGGCGGGCAGGCCGTCGCCGTCGGCGTCACCGGGCCCTACAGCCTCCGCTGCTGTCGGGTCCCAGGTCGGGTCCGGGTCCAGAGGGCACGGGTCAATGGTGTTCTCGTGGCCGTCGCCGTCGGCGTCGCGCAGGCCGACCCACAGGGTGCTGTACGTGTACGTGCCCGCCTCCTTGGGGTTCTTGAGCAGGACGGTGCCGTCCTGAGTGGCGCCGAAGAATACGATGGTGAAGTCGAGGGGCGAGCAAGTGTCCGTCCCGGCACTGGGCTTCGGCACGGCTTCGGGATCACCCATGTTGCCGGCGACACCTACATAAGGTTGGCCCAGAGCCGGATCGAAAGTTCGGCCGAACAGGGTCGCCCCCGGCTCATACAACAGGAATTGCATGAGGAGTTTCGTCCCCGCCAGGTTCGCGATGCCCACGTCCCGCACGATGGGCTGGGCGGGGCCGAGAATGCGGTCGTTGAAGTCGGGGTACCTGTCGATGAAGTCTGGGTTGCCGTCGCCGTTGGAGTCGTCGAAGCCGTCCTGGAAGGTCACCGTCCAGGACTTGTCGGTGGTGGCGTTCAACATGTCGACATGGAGCGGTAGCGGGGTGTTGCAGGGGTTGTTCACGAGTCCCATAGTCATGACAATGTCCATGACGTCGCGCTGAACGCCGAGGTCCACCTCACTGCTGGGTGTCCACTGCCACTCGATCGGCGCGAAGTCACCCTCGAACGAGTAGTACACGTCGCCATCGGGAATGTGATAATCTATCGTGGCGTCGGATGGGGTGTCGGCCGCCGGATTGGAGACGCTGAAAGCGAAGCTGGGGTTGAACCCATCGCCTTGGGCTTCGGTCGGCCTCGCGGCACCCCCGAGGCCCCGTGCTCCTGCCACGAGCGCCGCCACCATGATTACCGTGCCCAACACAAGCAATCGCACCACACCTAGAGTGCGCATCACGCACCTCCTTCTTGTTGTGGTTTGCGGTGTACCGCCAGGCATCCCGCTGCTGCGGTCAGATGCTCCGGCTCGCTGTTGCCTTTGTCTCTCAGCGGTCACGATGCCCTCCTTCCCCGGCTGATGTGCCGACCGCCCTCTCGCCCGCCATCGACCTCCTCGCTGCCACGGCCCGATCTTCGCGCCCGGCGACCAGGCCGACATCGCTAGGAGTTGTGATTTTGGAACAAGAAAAGGGGCACTCGAAGCGCCCCTGGTTGGACGGAATAGCAAGAAATTGCTACTGGCGGATGAAGTTGCTACACGACGAGGCCATGCCGGCTGGCGTAGGTAGCGGCCTCCGCACGGTTGGCGACACCGGTCTTGGCGAAGATGTTGCTCACGTGGCGGATAACCGTATTGAGGCTGATCACAAGCTCGTCCGCGATCTCCTGGTTGCTCCTGCCACTAGCGATGAGGCGCAGCACCTCCACCTCTCGCTTCGTCAGACCGCCCGGGTAGGCGAGGGCAGCGCGCCGCTGGGGCTGGACTTCGTCCTTGTCCCACAGGACCTCGTACACCCGCACCGGGTCCTCGAAGCCGCGCAGGACCGTGTCGCCCCGGTCCGAGAACAGGAACCCCTTGCCAGCCACAACCTGTCGCACGATGTCGGAGACGAGGATCTCCCCGCCCTCAGCCTTCGCCGCGATCCGCGCCGCAAGGACCACGGCTGTCCCGAAGAGGCCTTTCTCCTCGGTTATCGGTTCCCCGGCGTTGAGGCCGACGCGTATGTGTAGGGGCGCAAGGCCTTGCGCCTCTACATCTGCGTTCCATTCGGCAAAGGCCCGCTGCATGGCGAACGCGCACTCCAGGGCCTTGGTGGCAGAGGAGAACGACGCCATGAAGCCATCGCCCATGGTCTTGACCTCAGAGCCGCCGTGGGCACGTAGGGCTTCCCTGACGATGCGCTCGTGCTCCCGCAGCATCTCTCGGGCTCTGGTATCGTCCAGCCGCCGAGTCAGCGCTGTGGAACCCTCCACGTCGGTGAAGAGGATGGTGCGAAAGGCTGCGCCGCCAGACGGCTCGGCGCCACGCACGGCCTCCTCGCTCTCGCCCACGAACTCGTCGATGGCCCTCAGGACTGCCTCCATGTCGCCGGCGAACGGACTGGGGTGCACCCCCTCCTGGACCACAAGCTGGGCGCCTGGTATCTGCCCGGCGAGCCGCGTGGCGATTTCCACCGTGGGAACCGGGAGTTGGCGGCGGTGCAGCACCAGTGTGGGCGTTTTCACTTGCGGCAAGCGGTCGGTGACGTCAAACTCAAGCATGGCACCGATCAGCGTCTGCGCGTCCTCCTGGGCGATGCTTTCTCGCATGAATACGGCGAGCTGGCGCGCCTCCCTTCCCCCGGACCACCCCGAAGCCATGGCGCCCACCGTCTCCGTATACGTCTCCCAGTCCTGATTCGCGAGAGAGCGCAATGCTTGAATCCTCGGGTCTTGCGTGAGATCGGCACCGCGTGCATGTGTACACCAAAGAACGAGGCGCGAGAGCCGGTCGGGGTGATGAGCAGCATAGGCAATAGCTATTGGACCGGCATGAGTCCAAGGCGCGAAAAGGATGAAGGGCTCCAGGTCCAGCCGCTCGACCACGGCCTCCAGGTCGAGCACGAGGGAATCAAGGGAGTAGCTAGCCAGTTTGCGCTGCGAAAACCCGGTCCCCCTGCGGTCGTACCGGATCAGCCTTCTCCTCGCTGCGAGCCGTTCATACCAGTGCCGCAAGGGAAGGTGCTGCCACTCCAACTGGACATGGCCATACGGGCCGAATGTCATGTGCACGAATGGTGTGCCTTCTCCCAGCGTCCAGAAGGCGATGGTGACGCCGTCTCTTGCGGTGGCGTACTGGATGCGCGGCTCCATGACGGCCGTATTCTACACCAGTGACGCGAGCCCTGAAAGTGCGGCAGGGGCGACCAAAGGCCTGGTAATGCCGTGCTTGCGATGGGTCAAAGAGTAGCGGGCTGCTGAATGTAGTTGGCGGGTTAGGACGCGTAATTCAGCGGGGGTCAGAACCTTTCCGGTTCAAAGCTTACCACGGCTGTCAAGATCCGCGCACCGGTGGAACATTAGAACAATGGAGCTTTGGAGCAGTGCAGCCGCAGGCCATGTTCAATTGTCCCACTGCTCCACTGTTCCAGCGGTATGGGGCGCAGCTAAAGCTACGCCCCTACGACCGGAATGAGGGCCCAGCGGCTTACCCCACCCTCTCGAACACCGTCGCAATGCCCTGGCCGCCGCCGATGCAGAGGCTGACGAGGCCGTAGCGGCCCTTCTGGCGCTCCAGCTCGTACATGAGCTTGACGGTGAGGATGGCGCCGGTTGCCCCAACGGGGTGCCCCAGGGCGACGGCGCCGCCGTTGGGGTTCGTGCGCTCGCTGTCCAGCCCCAGCTCCTGCGAGCAGGCCGCCGCCACCGAGGCGAAGGCCTCGTTCAGCTCCACCACGTCCATCTGGTCCAGCTCCAGGCCAGACTTCTTCATGACCTTGCGCACGGCCGGGATGGGGCCGCTGCCCATGATGGATGGCTCGACGCCGGCCTCGGCGCGGGCTACCAGGCGCAGGCGGGGCCGGAGGCCCAGCTCGTCGGCCCTGCGACGGCTGGCGACGACGGCGGCGGCGGAGCCGTCGTTGATGCCGCTGGCGTTGCCGGCCGTGACCATGCCGCCCTCCTTGAAGGCCGGCCGCAGCTTGGCGAGCCCCTCCGCCGTGGTGTCGGCGCGCGGGTGCTCGTCGGTATCGATGACCTTGGTCTCTCGCCCTACCCGTACCTCGATGGGCACGATCTGGTCCTTGAACCTGCCGGCCTGGATGGCGGCCACCGCCCGCTGCTGGCTGCGCAGGGCAAACTCGTCCTGCACCTCACGGCTGATGCCGAACTTCTCGGCCAGGTTCTCGGCGGTGATGCCCATGTGCACCTTGCTGAAGGGGTCGCCGAGCAGGTGCTGGATACCGTCTTCCAGTTGTCCGTGGCCCAGACGGTAGCCATAGCGAGCGTTGCGGACGTAGTACGGCATCATGGTCATGTTCTCGACCCCGCCGGCAACAATGATCTCGGCATCGCCACACTCGATCCAGCGGGCGGCGGTGTTGATGGCTTCCAGGCCGCTGCCGCAGATGCGGTTGACAGTGTAGGCCGGCACCTCGATGGGCAGGCCGGCCTTGATGGCAGCGTGGCGCGCGATGTAGCCGTCCTCCATGACCTGGCCGACGCAGCCCAGGATCACCTGGTCCACCTGCTCGGGCTTCACGCCCGCCCTCTCGACGGCGGCCTTGATGACGGCGGCCGCCAGGTCGGAGGCGGGCAGGTTCTGGAAGGCGCCGCCGAAACGGCCGATGGCGCTCCTGGCCCCACTGACGAGAACGACCTCTTCCATGAGCACATAACCCCTTTCTAGACACTTGAAATCACAGGGCAGACTGTCGAGCGTGGCGGCCGATTATAGGCATTGCCCTCGGAAGGGTCAAGGCGTTGTAGCTATGCTCCGAGCGGAGCAGACGGCGCCCGGAATCACCATCGCCCTAAGCGGGCTCAGGAGGTGGGCCGTCAAGGAAGATGCTTGGCAGCGTCGAACTCGGCGGGCAGCACCTGCAAGAGGATGGGCGCCCGCTCGAGGAAGAAGGGCGAGAGCGAGGAGTCACTGATGGCGTCGTCGAGATGCAGGGAAGGGTAGGTGGCGAACAGAATGAGCAACACTTGGATGATGACTATGCCCTTGACGAACCCGAACACGGCCCCGCCCAACTGGTCGAATGCGCCCAGCATGAGGAAGGAGGCTGTCTCCTTGAGGAGCCAGGCCGCAACCTGGCCGGCGAGGACGATGGCGCCGAAGATTACAAGGAACGCCGCGATCCTGGCGGCTCTGTCGCTGTCGACGAAAGCCCCGATGTCATCGGCCAGCCGCTCGTAGAAGAGGCCGGCCAGCACCACTCCTAGAACAGCCGAGACGATGGTGACGACCTCGCGGATTAAGCCGGCCGTGAAGGCAGAGAAGATGAACCAGATGAGCAGCACCAGGATGACACCGTCCAGCCAGTTCACGTCTCACCTCATGGCCCGGGCAGGCCGCCCTGCCGCCGTCCCCAGAATCGAATGAGAAAGCCGCGCCGGCGGGGGAGCAGCGGCACGAGAATGGATCGTCGTTCTTATTGTTGCGATGGCCTGACGAACCCTGATGTCGCTGTCAGCCCCCTCAGCGAGATTGTCGGCCCAGCGGCGCGAGTGCTTCAGTCTAGCACAGGCTGCCTAGGCTGACAAACGGCCTACCGAGGATGCCGAGTGAGCGGCGTAGCCGAGGCTTTCTAGCCTCGGAACGGCCGCTATCGGCGGGGCTAGAAAGCCCCGCCTACGGACCTGTTCAGCACCCCGCTACCGCGAGGGGGTAGTCTGCTCGCTGGCGCGGTGCCACCGTCGATAGCACCGTAGGGCCAGTGCCAGGTACAGGACACCCAGGAGGTAGCCACCGAGCACATCGCTGGGCCAGTGGGCGCCGGTATGCACGCTGGCCGGCCCCATCCCCAGCACGACGAACAGGCATAGACCCTGGAGAGCCAGCCGAGGCAACGGCTGGCGGATCACCACAGGCGCCAGCAGGAGAAGAAGCCCAAAGAGAGTCAGCGCGGTGACCACGTGACCGCTTGGGAAGCTGAAGCTCGCTGGGTGCTCCCTGACCCACACCAGGTCCTCGGCCGGCCGCGGCCTCGCGACCGCTTCCTTCAGCAGCCCCTGGGCCAGCCTGGGCAGGACCGAGGAGAAGACCAGGATGCCCTCCGGGTAGCGACGGGACAGGAGCAGGAAGGCCGTCACCAGGACCCAGATCAGGGTCGATGGCAGGTTCCCCAAGTCGCGCAGGAAGGTGGCCACACCGCTCCAGAGCGGGATGCTCCCCTCGCGCTGGAGCCAGTAGGCGATGCGAAGGTCGGCCGGGAAGTAGTCGTAGAGCGAGGCGAGGGCGGCCAGAAGGCCCAGGAGCGCCAGGCCGCCCAGCCAGGCCAGCCAGAAGAGAGCAGCAGACCGCGGTCGAGGCAGGGCCGCGCCCTTCTCTTCAGCGCCCATGCCGCCGTCCGATCAGCGCCACCGCGCGAGTATGGCACAGGTGTCCTCCGGTCTCAAGGGCGTGCGGACACCTGGACCTCGCGCCGCGCACCTCTGCCTGGCCGCCCCATCCGGGCGCTGCTATAATCCTATGCGCATCTGGAAGGAGGGCGGCAGATCGACACGCAGAGGCTACGCGAGCTCCTGGAGTCGGTGGCAGCCGGCACGACGCCCGTGGGCGAGGCGCTGGAGGAGCTCCGTCTCCTCCCCTACGAAGACCTGGGCTTCGCCAAGCTGGACCATCACCGCGCCCTGCGCGACTACCTGCCAGAGGTGGTGTTAGGCCAGGGCAAGACCCCCGAGCAGGTGGTGGCCATCGCCACCCGCCTGGCGGATCGTTCGGACCGTCTCCTGGTGACCCGGGTCGGCGCCGACGTCTTCGCCGTCATCAAGGAACACCTCCCCGATGCCGTCTACCATGAGACAGCCCGCGCCATCACCCTAGAGCGGCGACGAGAGACCTCCGTGCCCGGCGTCACCATCCTCTGCGCCGGCACCTCTGACCTCCCGGTGGCTGAGGAGGCAGCGGTCACCGCCGAGCTCATGGGCTGCGCCGTCGAGCGTGTCTATGACGTGGGCGTGGCCGGCATCCACCGCCTCCTGGACTACCTCCCCCAGCTCCGAGAGGCGCGGGCCCTGGTCGTAGTGGCCGGCATGGAGGGAGCGCTGCCCAGCGTGGTGGCCGGACTGGTGTCCGTGCCTGTCATCGCCGTACCCACCTCCGTCGGTTACGGGGCCAGCTTCCAGGGCATCGCGCCGCTGCTGACCATGCTCAACTCCTGCGCCGCCGGCGTGGCAGTGGTCAACATCGACAACGGCTTCGGGGCCGGCTACCTGGCGGCGGTCATCAACCGGCTTGCCCTGTCCAAGGGACAGGAGTGAGGGGGCCGTGGCCAGCCGCATTGCCTACCTGGACTGCTTCTCGGGCGTCAGCGGCGACATGCTGCTGGGCGCCCTCTTCGACGCCGGCCTCCAGCACGAGGCCTTGGAAGGCGAGCTGGCGCGGCTGAGGCTGCGCGGCTACCGGCTGGAGGTCTCAAGGGTGCAGCGCGCCGGGCTGGCCGCCACTCGCGTGGAGGTAGTGCCCGTGGGCGAACCACCGCCGCACCGCCGGCTTCCCGATATCCTCTCCGTCATCGAGGGGAGCGACCTCCCCGCCGGAGACCGCGAGAGGGGCTCGCTGGTGTTCCGCCGCCTGGCCGAGGCCGAGGGCCGGGTCCACGGCGGCCGCCCGGAAGAGGTGGAGTTCCACGAGGTAGGCGCCATCGATACCTTGGTGGACGTCATGGGGGCGGTGGCCGGCCTGCGCCTGCTGGGGGTCGAGGATCTGTACTGCTCGCCGCTGCCAGCCGGCGCCGGCGAGGCCCGCGGCGCCCACGGCGTGCTGCCGGTGCCGGCGCCAGCCACCCTGGAGCTGCTGGCCCGCGCCGAGGCGCCCCTGACCTCCGCGGTCGGCGAGCCGGCCTTCGAGCTGGTGACACCCACCGGCGCCGCCATCGTGACCACGCTCGCCCGGTTCGATAGGCCAGCGATGCGCGTGAGCGGCATCGGCTACGGCGCTGGCGCCCGTGACCTGCCCGGTCGCCCCAACGTCCTCCGCCTCTGGCTGGGAGAGAGGGCCCATGAGGGGCTCCGCAGCATGCTCTTGCTGGAGACGAACATCGACGACATGAGCCCGGAGCTCTTCGGCTACGTGCAGGAGCGCCTCTTCGAGGCCGGCGCCGCCGACGTCTGGTTCGCCCCCATCCAGATGAAGAAGAACCGGCCCGCCACCCTCATCTCCGTCCTCTGCCCCCACGACCGCGAGGAGGCAGTGGTGAGGCTGCTCCTGCGCGAGACCTCCACCCTGGGGGTGCGCCTCAGCGAGGTGAGCCGGCGTGAGGCACAGCGGGAGAACCTGGAGTTCGAGTCGAGCCTGGGGCCGGCCGCCGTCAAGGTGAAGCGGCTCGAGGGCGAGAAGCCACAGGTCTCACCGGAGTACGAGGCCTGCCGCCGCCTGGCCCTCCAGCACGGCCTCACCCTGGCCGACGTGTACCGCATCGTGTCGGAAGAGGCGCGGGCCGTGCTGGAGAGGCAATCGCCATAGGAGACATAAACCACGCCGGGGACCCATCGTGCCCCAGTTCCCGATTCCTCTCCTCCTACCGCGCAGCAGCCTCCCCTACTTCAGTGCCTTGTTGGGCGACCAGATGTACCTTGACGGGCGGCCCTGTCGTCTCTACTCTGTGAATGCGATGCATTCGCAGACGCCGCCAGGGGAAGACCCTGAACGCGGCAGCGGAGAGGAGAGGGCAATGATGACGCCACCTGCCAAGCCCTCACCCACCATCGAAGACTACCTGCACGCCGTCCACAACATGATACGAGAGGGGCGGACTGTCATCGCCGCCCGCCTTACCAAGAGGATGGGCGTCGCCGCGCCCACTGTCTGGGCGACGGTGCAGCGCATGCAGCGCGACGGCTTGGTGGAGCTCAACCCGAGGAAGGAGATCACCCTTTCCGAGGCCGGCCTCGCAGCCGCCGAGTCCATCATGCGGCGCCACCGACTGACCGAGTGCCTGCTGGTCGACATCCTTGGCCTCGAGTGGTACGAGGCCCACGAGGAGGCCCACCGCATCGAGCACGCCATCTCGCCTCGGGTCGAGGCCCGGATCCTGGAAGTCCTCGGCAATCCCAGTACCTGCCCCCACGGCAACCCCATCCCCGGCCATGCTCGCGAAGCGCCGCCGGCGACCGTCGCCCTCAACTCCCTCTCCGAGGGCGATGAGGCGACCATGGAGAGCATCCTGGAGGATGCCGAAGAGGACCGGGACCTGCTCCGATACCTGCAAAAGAACGGGCTGGTGCCGGGGGCCCGCTTGAGAATAGCCGAGGTGACGCCCTCCAACGCCACGATGACGGTGGAGGTGGACGACACCCGGGTCACCGTGGGTGACCCCGTATCCGCCGTGATCCGCGTCCGGCCGCCGGCCCCCAGGGCCTCCTAGACCTCCCCCAGCACGAAGCGCTCCAGGGCCCAGGCCACGCCGTCCTCGTCATTGCTGGGGGCTACTGTCTGCGCCTCCGCCTGCACCTCAGGGGGCGCATTGGCCACGGCCACGCTGTGGCCGGCGACCCGGAACATGCTGACGTCGGGCCCGGCATCGCCCATGGCCAGGGCCTGGTGCACGTCCAGGCCCAGGTGGTCACAGACCAGGCGCAGCGCGGAGCCCTTGCCGGCCCTGGCGTCCACCACGTTGGCGTAGTGAGGGTAGGCGGCGCTGTAGCCCCGGGCCACGTTCAAGACGCCGCGATACCTCTCGGCGAAGGCCGCCTCCAGGGCGTCGACGGCCTCCTTGCCGAAAAGGAGGAAGGCTGTTGGCGGCGCCGCCAGCACGTCCGACAGGCGAGGAACAAGGCGAACGCCGGGCGGCAGCCGCGAGCGGTCCATCGGCCGCGTCGTTCGCATGTAGCTCACCCCATCGACGGTCACCAGCGACATCTCAGAGCGGGTGTCCATGAAGGCGGCGACCTCGCGGGCGGCCTGGAGGTCCATCCGCAGGTGGAGGAGGTCGGAGTCGCCGTCCAGCGGTCTGACCTGCGCCCCGTTGTGGCAGATGAGGGGTGCCGTCAACCCCAGCTCCTCGGCGGTGCGCACCGCTAGTGAGAACCAGCGCGACGTACAGAGCACCACGGCCACGCCGCGCTCGCGGATGCGCCGGACGGCTTGTGCGTTGCGCTCGCTCAGGCGGTCCTCGCTGTCGAGGAGCGTTCCGTCCAGGTCCAGGGCAACGAGGCGGATAGTCACTCGAACCCCTGCCGCCGTTCCTTGAGGCTCACGAAGCGCTGCTGGCCGATGACCAGGTGGTCCAGCACGTCGATGTCCAGCAGGCGGCCCGCTTCCACCGCCTGCTTTGTCATCGCCACGTCGTCGGCGGAGGGGGTCGGGTCTCCCGAGGGGTGGTTGTGCACCACCACCAGCGCCGGGCAGTTCTGGCGCACCGCCTCCCGGAACAGCTCGCCCACCCGCACCAGGGAGGTGTTGACGCTGCCCCGGTAGACCGTGTGCACCCCCAGCACCTGGTTGCGCGTGTTCAGGAGCACCACCCGCAGCTCCTCCTGGTCCAGCAGGCCCATCTCAGGCAGGAGGAGGTTGGCAACGTCCTGCGGCGTACGAACGCTGGCCCGCTCCTCGGGCTGGGCGGAGGCCAGGCGGCGTCCCAGCTCGAACGCGGCCTTGAGTTGGGCGGCCTTGGCTTCGCCCAGGCCCCGCTCCTGGCACAGCTCTCCGAAGCCAGCGCGCGCCAGGCCAACCAGCCCGCCGTGGCGCGACAGCAGCCGCGACGCCAGGGCGAGGACGCTCTCTCTCGAGGCCCCCGTCCGCAGGACGATGGCCAGCAGCTCGGCGGTGGAGAGGGCACCGGGCCCGTAGTCACGCAGGCGCTCGCGGGGCCGTTCCGTGGCGGGCAGGTCGCGGATCAGAGTGTGGTATTCGGGGACAGCGCCGGTGGTCATGGGGGCACCTCCCAGGGTCCGGGCTTGCCAGAAGAGAGCCTCCTAACCCCCCTCCTTCAGCTCGACGGAGATGATGGTGTTGGTGTGGGGATAGTGGGTCACAGAGACCGCGTCGCCCTCCTTAAGCTCGCTGTGGATGAAGGGTGTAACCTTGAACACCGAGCGTTCGACGTAGATGTAGTGGCTGTGCAGGATGAACAGGTCGGCGCGGCTCCACTTGCGAGCGATGAGGCCGCTCGACACCTGGGGCGAGCTCCACAGGTCGCGCAGGCACTGGACGCTCTGATAGCCGGTCAGCAGGGCGGCGAGGGTGAGGAGAAGGAGCGTAATGATCAGTCCGCTGGGGCCCTCGCGTACGAGACTGAGAATGACGATGCTTATGCCAGCGACGCTGAGGAGGAACAGAGGCATGAACACGAGGGCGGTGCGGACAAGAGAGGACCGGGCAGCGCGGTACGCTTCTTCCAAGCCGGGAGGGACGGTCACGGTATGACAAGCGTCTGGCCAGGATGGAGGACAGCGGTATCTGGGTCGCCCAGGTCATTGAGCCGGGCGATCTCGGCGATGAAGTCCGTCAGCTCCACGTCGGGCGGCTTCATGCTCTCGGCGATGCTGTAGAGGCTGTCGCCCTCCTGCACCACGTACTCACGGGTCGACGGCGTGGGCGTGGATGTCGGGGTGGGCTTGGTCGGCCGGCTCGGGGTGGAGGTCGGAGCCTCGACGGTGGCAGTGGCCGTCGCCTCCTCCCTCTGAGGCAGGACCACTGCCGGCGAAGACTCGTCGGAGCCGCCGGGGGGCCTCACGAGCAGCCAGAGGGCAAAGGCCGTCCCCACGAGGAGGGCCAGCAGAGAGCCCCGATAGAGAGCAAAGGAAGGCAGCGCGCTGGCTGGCTTCAGGCACTCGGCACAGAGGGCGTCGCCGTGGGCGTCGCAGTAGAACCTGCCGCAGCGCTTACACTCGTTGGTGGCCTCGTTGGCGCAGGCGTAGCAGTTCATTCAGCGGGAATATAACAGGTCGCGCCGCCCTTGCCTAGGCTCCTCGACCCGTGGGCCGGCCGTCTCGGCGTGGACAGACTGACCCGGCGCATCGGCGATCGCTGGCTGATGGGCGGGGCTGCCCCGTCTGCTACTGGAGCTCGACAGTGGCGCCAGCCGCCGCAAGCTTGGCGCGGACGGCCTCCGCCTCGTCCTTGGCGATGCCCTCCTTGACGTTGGTCGGAGCGCTCTCGACCAGGTCCTTGGCCTCCTTCAGGCCCAGGGTGGTCACCTCTCGCACCGCCTTGATGACATTGATCTTGTTGGCACCCATGTCCTTGAGGACAACGGTCCACTCCGTCTTCTCCTCTTCGGCGGGCGGAGCGGCCGCCGGGGCGCCAGCCGGCGCCGCGGCGGCAGCCACCGCCACCGGCGCAGCGGCGGTGATGCCAAAGTCCTCCTCAATGCGCTTGTTGAGGTCCCGTAGCTCCAGGATGGTCATGCCCTTGATGAGTTCAAAGGCCTCGTCCACTCGGTTGGCCATGCTCCTCCGTTCCTCCTTAGCTTTGGTGGTCGATTTGGTGGCCTTCTCGCGGGGTTCTTCGGCGGCCTCCTCAGCCGTCGCCTGCGCGCCCTCCTCGAGGGTCTCTTCGGCGCTGGCTTTCTTCGTCTGTCGGGCTGGCATGGTCTAGGCTCCTTCCAGTTGGTCGGCGCGCGCCCCCAACAGGCCCTGGAGCTGTTGCAGGCTACTGTTGAGAAGCGTGGCCGCCTGGTTGACGAGACTGGCGGACAGCAGGTACGAGAGCTGGGCCAGCGGCGCCCGTATGGCCCCTGCCACCTGCCCGATGAGGACCTCGCGGGAAGGCAGGCGCGCCAGCTCCTCCAGGTCCAGGGCCGATAGGGACCGGCCTTCGGCGAAGGCACGTCGCAGGGCGAAGGCGTTCCTGGCCGTCCGAACGTAGGCGGTAAGGGCGCGGGCCGGGGCCAGGATGTCGCCGTAGGCGAAGACGATGGCGGTCGGGCCCTCGGCCAGCTCAGCGATCTCCGGCCGGCTGGCCTGGGCGGCCGCCAGCCGGAAGAGGCTGTTCTTGATGACGCGCACCTCCACGCCGGCCTCGCGGAGCTGTTGGCGCAGGGCGCCCATTTCGGCCACGGTCAGACCCAGATAGTCGGCCGCCACGGCCAGCGTGCTGCGGCCGATGCGCTCCGCCAGCTCCCCCACCGTCTCGATCTTGCGCTGGGTCGGCATCGTCCTCCTTCCCGGGGTCAACGAAAAGACCCCTGTCGCCGCAGACAGGGGCCGGCTCACTCGACGGGGCACGCGAGTTGCGTGCGTCTAGCGGCCTCGGCCTCGGCGGGCTCCGCCCGGCGGCGGACTTGGCCCTATGGGGACCCGCTGTCTGCGGCCACGCTATGTGTGGAACCCTGGAACCATTGAACCACAGGCCGTGCCCTGGTTCCACTGCTCCACTGTTCTACTGTTCCACTGTCCTACGAAGGTGTCAGGGCCAGGGTAGGGCCCAGCTCCAGCCTAATGCCGGGCCCCATGGTCGTCGCCAGGGTGACGCTGCGGATGAACTGGCCCTTAGCGCCCGAAGGCTTTGCTTTCACGATCTCCTGCACTATCGTGGCCAGATTCTCCAGCAGCTTCTCCTCCTCGAAGCTTGCCTTGCCAATGGGCACGTGGATGATGGCGGTGCGGTCCAAACGGAACTCCACCCGCCCCTGGCGGGCGTCGTTCACCGCCCTGAGCAGGTCCTGGCTCTCGACCACTGTGCCCGAGCGCGGGTTGGGCATGAGGCCCCGGGGGCCGAGGACGCGGCCCAGGCGGCCCACCTTGCCCATAAGCTCACGCTGTGCGAGGGCGACATCGAAGTCCGTCCAGCCGCCCTCGATCTTCTTGATCAGATCATCGCCGCCCACAAACTCGGCGCCCGCCCCCTCGGCCAGCGTTGCCGCTTCGCCCTCGGCGAAGACAAGCACCCGCACCGCCTTGCCCAGGCCAGCAGGGAGGAGGGCAGTGCCTCGCACCTGCTGCTCGGCGTGGCGGGGGTCCAGGCCGGTGCGCACATGCAGCTCCACCGTCTCATCGAACTTGGCGTAGGCGGTCTCCTTAGCCAGCTTCACCGCCTCGCGGGGAGGATAGTGCTGATTGCGGTTGACCTTGGCGAGGGCTTCTAGGTACTTCTTGCCCTGCTTGGTCATCAGGGCCAGGCCTGGAACGGGGACGAGCCTCTTTCGGACCGGGTCGGGGGCCAGGAGGAACTGCTCCAGGGTGACAGCGCCGAGCAGGACAGGGCTTCCTTGATCGGCAAACGTGCAGGTGGTGGTCCTGATGTCACCGTCGATCCGAACCGGCACTTCGGCCAGGTCTCGCTCAACGAGGCGGCCGTCTGCCAGTTCAAAAGGTCTCCGGGCAATGGGACGGTAGCCCAGTTCCTCCAGGAGCTCCCTGGGCAGTGAGCTGAAGGTAGCCCCGGTATCCACCATGGCTTCCACGGGCCGGAAGGTCCGACGGTCCGGTGAGCCGATCTCCAGGCCAACAGAAAAAGTGCCCATCTCCCCCTTTTCTTTCCCGGCGGCGATCCGACGAGAGCCTGCGCGTCGGGCCAAGACTAGCTCACCACCTCGATGCCCATGCTGCGGGCGGTGCCTTCGATCATCTTCATGGCTGCTTCGACGCTGGTGGTGTTCAGGTCACGCAGCTTGGCCTCGGCGATCTCTCGAATCTGGTCGCGCGTAACCTGGCCCACCTTCTCCCGCCTCTGGGCACTGCTGCCCTTCTCGACACCGGCGGCGCGCTTGAGCAGGTCGGAGGCGGGCGGCGTCTTCAGCACGAAGGCGAAGGAGCGGTCCTCATAGACAGTGATCTCCACCGGAACGATGGTGCCGGCCTGCGAGGCCGTACGCTCGTTGTAGTCCTTGCAGAAGGCCATGATGTTGACGCCGTGCTGCCCGAGGGCGGGGCCCACCGGCGGCGCCGGATTGGCCTTGCCGGCCTCTACCTGAAGCCTGACAATCGCGCGAACCTTCTTGGCCATCTACCGCCGGCAATCCCCTCGAACGCCAGCCTCCAGGCTGGCAGCGGGCCAGGCCGAGGCCTGGCCTTCCGAACAGAGGGCTAAAGCTTCTCCACCTGAAGGAAGTCCAGTTCCACGGGCGTCTCCCTCCCGAAGAAGGAGACCAGCACCTTGACCTTCCCCTTCTCCATGTTGAGCTCGTCCACCTGCCCCGCGAAATCGATGAAGGGGCCATCGATGATGCGGACGCTCTGGCCCGCAGTGAAACCCACCTTGACCCGGGGCTTCACCGCCCGCATCTGGCGGATGATGCGGCGCACCTCCGGCTCCTCCAGGGGGACGGGCCGGTTGCCGGAGCCGACAAAGCCGGTCACCCCCGGCGTGTTGCGGACTACGAACCAGGCGCGGCTGGACTCCGTGTCCTCCTCCTTGAGCTCCATCATCTGGACCAGCACGTAGCCGGGAAAGATCTTGCGGGCCACGGTGCGCCGCTGGCCATCCCGGATCTCTATCTCATCTTCCGTCGGTATGACTACCTGGAAAACGAGGTCCTGGGCGTCCATGGAGTCGATGCGGTGCTCCAGATTGGTCTTGACCTTGTTCTCGTAGCCGGAGTAGGTGTGGATGACATACCAAGCTCGGCCGGGAGGCGTAAGCTCCTCTTCTTCCTCCCCGGCCTTGATCTGAGCCTCCTCCGGGACAGCCGCCCGTTCTTTCAGGCTAGTCTTAGAGGCACTGGCCTTTTTCCTCGGCAATGGTCCTCCCGTCAGCGCAGCAGCGTGTTCTCGATGAGCCAGTTGAAGAGGAGGTCTATGCCTGCCAGAGCGAGACCCACCGTTACCGAGACCACGACCACTACGAAAGTGAGGTGGACGGTGTCCTGGCGGGTGGGCCAGGTAACCTTCCGCAGCTCGCCGATGATGTCTTCCAACCAGCGGGGCCGCAGGAAGGCCAGAAATCCCCGGCGCTGACGCGGGGCCTGCCGTGGCGCCTTCGGTGCCAGCGGCACGACTACAGGCCTGCGCCCCGGCTTGGCCTTGGCGGCGGGGGGATGACGTCTTATCGCCCGGCTCATCCTAGCCCTTACTCACACTATCGGACCTCGCGGTGCGGGCGATGAGCCCGGCAGCGCGAACAGTACTTCGACAGCTCCAGGCGGTCAGGATCGTTCCGCCGGTTCTTGGTGGTCGTATAGTTCCGCTCCCGGCACTCGGTGCAGGCCAGGTGAATGATGACGCGGTCTTCCTTCCTAGCCATGGAAGCAGAAGGGCCCCCTTCTCCTACTCAAGAACCTTCGTTACGACGCCGGCGCCCACGGTGTGGCCGCCCTCACGGATGGCGAAGTGCAGCCCTTCCTCGATGGCGATGGGCTGGATGAGCCGCACCTTCATCTTCACGTTGTCGCCGGGCATCACCATCTCCACGCCCTCAGGCAGCTCTATGCTGCCCGTGACATCGGTGGTGCGGATGTAGAACTGGGGCCGGTAGCCGGTGAAGAAGGGCGTGTGCCGGCCGCCCTCCTCCTTGGAGAGCACGTAGACCTCGTTCTCAAAGTAGGTGTGGGGTGTGATACTGCCTGGGGCGGCCAGTACCTGGCCCCGCTCTACGTCGTCCCGCTCGACACCTCGGAGCAGACAGCCCACGTTGTCGCCGGCTTCGCCGGTGTCCAGGATCTTGCGGAACATCTCGACACCAGTAACCACCGTCTTGCGGGTGTCGGTGATACCGACGATCTCTATCTCGTCGCCTACCTTCACGACGCCGCGCTCGATGCGGCCGGTGGCGACGGTGCCGCGGCCCTTGATGCCAAAGACGTCCTCCACCGGCATCAGGAAGGGCCGGTCCTTGGGCCGAGACGGGGTCGGGATGTATTCGTCGACCGCCTTGAGCAACTGGTGGATGCTCTCGAACTCGGGCGCATTGACGTCGGTGCTGTTGCTCTCCATGGCGCTGCGGGCGCTGCCCCGGATTATGGGGATATCGTCGCCCGGGAACTCGTACTTGCTGAGGAGATCGCGCAGCTCCAGCTCCACCAGGTCCAGCAGCTCTGGGTCGTCCATCATGTCTACCTTGTTCATGTAGACGACGATGCTAGGGACTTCCACCTGTCGCGCCAGCAGCACGTGCTCCCGCGTCTGCGGCATGGGGCCGTCTGGCGCCGCCACTACCAGAACGGCACCATCCATCTGGGCCGCTCCCGTGATCATGTTCTTGATGTAGTCGGCATGGCCCGGACAGTCGATGTGAGCGTAGTGGCGGGCGTCGGTCTCATACTCGACGTGGGCGACGGCGATGGTCAGACCGCGGGCCTTCTCCTCAGGCGCATTGTCGATGCTATAGAAGTCACGATAGGTTGCTTGACCTTTCAGGGCTAGCACCTTGGTGATGGCAGAGGTCAGGGTCGTCTTGCCGTGGTCCACGTGACCGATAGTACCGATGTTTACGTGAGGCTTGGTCCGCTGAAACTTCTCCTTGGCCATGTCGACTGTTCCTCCTTAGTTGGAGCTGGAGCCCACACCCGGAATCGAACCGGGGACCCCGTTCTTACCAAGAACGTGCTCTACCTGCTGAGCTATGTGGGCCCCCAATACTGTAAGCCCAAGGCCAGACGCCCGCCGTTCTGCGGGCCCTCACCGACCCTCGACCTCCAGCCCATTCGCCTTCAGGATGGTGCCGGGGGCAGGATTCGAACCTGCGTAGCCATCTAAGGCAGCGATTTTACAGACCGCCGGTTTTAACCACTCACCCACCCCGGCACGGCCGTGGCTACGGTGAACAATAGGCAGGAAACAGGGTCTCCGTTCCCTCCTCCTGATCCAAGTGCCTCCTGTCTGGAGCCCGAGAGGGGATTCGAACCCACTAACCTACCGATTACAAATCGGTTGCGCTACCATTGCGCCACTCGGGCCCGACTGCCCTTCTGCGCCGACGGGGGCACCGCTTACAGGGCATAACAAAATTAGGCCCCCGACACGTCGGGGCAATAGCGACTGTAGTATAGTAGTCGCTCCCATCAAAGTCAAGGAGCGCGCTAGGCCCGGCGTCTCCAGACGGTCCCCTGCGGCGTGTCCTCCAGCGCTATGCCCAGCTCACCCAGCCGGCTCCGGACGCTGTCGGCCAGGTCATAGCGTTTGGCCTGGCGCAAGTCCTCGCGCACGTCGATCAGGAGCTGGATGAAGGGGGCAACGGCCAGCGATTCCTCTTCCTCGGCGAGGGTAAGACCGAGGACGTTTGCCAGCTCGCTCAGGGTGCCTTGAGCCCCCGCAGTGTCCTGACGCTCTTCGCGGGCGCGGTTGATCTCGCGGGCCAGGTCAAAGAGAGCCGCGACGGCTTGGGGAGTGTTGAGGTCGCGGTCCATGCCCTCGATGAAGCGCTCCCGGAGGGGCGAGGCATCCAGGCCCGCCTGCCGGACGGGCAGGGCCGCCGGGGCCTCGCCCGCTGGGGCGGGGTCGCTCGGGCCGACAACAGGCGCCGCCCCTGGACCGCCTGCCAGGCTGGTGCGCAGGCGCTCGACGCCTCGCTTCGCCGCGTCCAGAGCCTCCTCGCTGTAGGTGAGGGGGCTGCGATAGTGAGAGGTGAGGACGAAGAGGCGAACTGCGTCGGCGCCCCAGCGCCGGACGGCTTCCCCCACGGGCACGAAGTTGCCGAGTGACTTGCTCATCTTCTCTTCGCCCACCCTCACCCAGGCGTTGTGCAGCCAGTAGCGAACGAAGGGCTCCTGGCCAGTGAAAGCCTCCGTCTGAGCGATCTCGTTCTCGTGGTGGGGGAAGATGAGGTCCTCGCCGCCGCCGTGTATGTCGATCTGCTCCCCCAGGTACTTGAGGGACATGGCGGAGCACTCGATGTGCCAGCCGGGCCGTCCCAATCCCCAGGGGCTTTCCCAGGCCGGCTCGCCGGGCTTGGCGCCCTTCCAGAGGGCGAAGTCCATCGGGTTCTCCTTGCCCTCTCCGGGTTCCACCCGAGCGCCAGCCACCATGTCGTCCAGGTTGCGGCGGGAGAGCTTGCCGTAGTCGCTCTTCCTCTCCACGCGATAGTAGACGTCGCCGTGCTCGCTACCCGCAGCCGGCGGCGCCACATAGGCGTAGCCCTTCTCGATGAGACCCTCGATCAGCCGGATCATCTCCGGGATCTCCTGGGTGGCGCGGGGGTACTCGTGAGCGGGCAAGATGTTCAGGGCCCGCATGTCCTCGAAATAGCGGTCGATGTACCGTTGGGCCAGCTCCGCCTCGTCGATGCCCAGACGGGCGGCCCGAGCGATGATGCGGTCGTCGATGTCCGTGAAGTTCTGGACGTGGCGGACGCGATAGCCGCGGTACTCCAGGTAGCGGCGCAGCACGTCGAAGACGACATAGCTCATGGCGTGACCGATGTGGTTCTCGTCGTACGGGGTCACGCCGCAGACGTACATGCGGACGGTATCGCCCAGGGGGACGAACTCCTCTTCCTGACGCGTGAGGGTGTTGACCAGCTTCATTGGCTTTTGTCCTGACCGGCCTTTGCAGGGGCGGCCTGCTGGGCCCCAGCCGGGCCCTTCTCCAGGGCGCGCAGACGCTCCTCCAGAACGCGGATTCGCTCCTCCAGGGCCTGTATGCGGTCCCACTCGGGGTCGGGCAAGCGCACCACCGTGTCATCGCCGGGGTCGTGGAAGGCGACGACGTGGCCGGGGACACCTATCACCGTGGCGTTGTCAGGCACGCTGGTGACGACCACAGAGCCTGCCCCGATACGGGCGTTTTCTCCCACCCGGATGGCGCCGACGAGGCTGGCCCCTGCCCCTACAACCACGTTGTCGCCCAGGGTAGGGTGACGCTTGGTGCGCTTGGTGCTGGTGCCGCCCAGGGTCACGCCCTGGAAAAGGCTACAGTTGTCCCCGATCTCCGCCGTCTCGCCAATGACGACGCCCATGCCGTGGTCGATGAACAGCCCCTCGCCAATCCTGGCCCCGGGGTGGATCTCAACGCCTGTCAGGAAGCGACTCAGGTGGGAAACGAGCCGGGGGATCAGGGGGACGCGAACCCTGTAAAGGGTGTGGGCCAGACGGTGAAACTGGCGGGCGTGAAAGCCGGGGTAGGTCAGTATGACTTCCAGGTTGCCGACCGCGGCCGGGTCCCGCTCACGGGCGGCCCGGATATCGCCTGCGATGCTCTTGATAAGCGACATGCTCCCCTCCTCTCGCCCTGTCCTCGCCGCCGTCGGGGCGCCCCGGATCACCGAGACACCCCGGAGGACAGTCGCAGCGAGGGGTTCCGCCGCGGAAGCCGGGGGAGCGTTCACACCAGGAGAAGCGCCTCAACGCCATGGTTCGTCAGGCGGGCCTGCCTGCCGGCAGGCAGGGTTCCACACCGCGGTACCGCACTACTTTATCAAGACCGCGGCCATAGCGGCAATACCCTCGCCGCGGCCCAGGGCCCCCAGCCCCTCAGACGTCGTGGCCTTGACGCTCACCGAGGTCTCGGGGATGCCGAGGGCGCTGGCGATGCGCTGCCGCATGCGGGGTACGTAGGGCTGCAGCTTGGGTCTCTCGGCGACGACCGTGGCGTCCACGTTCTCCACGGTGTAGCCCACCGTGTTCAGGAGCCCGACCACATGTCGTAGGAGGGCCAGGCTGTCGGCGCCCTGGAGCGAAGGCTCATCCGGAGGGAAGTGCTGGCCGATATCGCCCAGGCTAGCCGCCCCCAGAAGAGCATCGGTTATTGCATGGAGGAGGACATCGGCATCGGAGTGGCCACCCAGCCCCTGCTCATGCTCGACCTCCACACCGCCCAGCTTGAGGGGCCGCTTCTCCCCGAAGGGGTGCACGTCGTAGCCGATGCCGATCCTCACGGCAAGCCTCTCGAGCCGCCTGCGGATTGAAATCCGCAGCTTCCTACGAAGCTGAGGGTTTCAACCCTCAGAGATGAATCTAAATGGTTGATAACCACGAATCCGCAGCTTCCTCGAAGCCGTGGGTACTAACACTGAAAGGTGAATCCAAACACGCGATGACCACGAGGCCATCGGCAGTTCCATTCTCGGTCACTAGTCGGCCAGCCGCAATAGCGCCTCAGCCAGGGCCAGGTCCTCGGGCGTCGTCACCTTCAGGTTGCGAAGTGAGCCAGGGTAGACGCGAACCCGGTGGCCGAGGCGCTCCACCAGCGCGGCGTCGTCGGTGGCGGTGCGGCGGGAGCGCTGGTGGGCCTCCCGCAGTATGTCGTACCGGAAGACCTGAGGGGTCTGGATGAGCCAGAGACGGCGCCGCTCCACGGTGCGCAGGATCAGCCCATGCTCATCTACCCGTTTCATCGTGTCCTGGGCGGGCAGCGCGCAGGCGGCGGCCCCCGTCTCGCGGGCCGCTCTCAGCCCCTCTTCGATGAGTTGCGCCGTCACCAGCGGGCGGGCGCCGTCGTGGACCACCACCCATGCGCAGGGGCCCAGGGCCTCCAGCCCTTTCCACACCGAGTCCTGGCGCCGTCGCCCGCCCAGACAGACAGTGCGCACCTTGTCCAGGCCGTCCTCTTCAGCCATGGCCAGGCCCCGCGCCAGGTTCTCGGCCGCGAGGACGAGAACAACGCGGTTGATCGCGGGACACGCCTGGAAGGCGGCGAGGGTGCGGGCCAGCAGGGGCCGGCCGCCGAGGGGAGCGAAGAGCTTGTCGAGGCCGCCCATGCGGACGGAGCGTCCGGCGGCTACCACCACGGCGCCGACCTCATCGGCGGCGGGCCTATCGTCAAGAGAGAAGGTCACTGACCGGACTTGGGCTGGGCAAAGATCATCCGCCCAGCCACCGTCTGAAGCACCCGGGTCACCACGATGTCAAGGTCGTCGTTCAGGTGGCGGCGCCCCCCCTCGACCACCACCATGGTACCGTCGTCCAGGAAGCCAACGCCCTGTCCCAGTTCCTTGCCTTCCTGGATGATACGGATGGGCATCTCCTCCCCGGGGAGCACCACAGACTTCACGGCGTTGGCCAGCTGGTTGACGTTGAGGACGCGCACGCCCTCCAGCTCCGCCACCCGGTTCAGGTTGAAGTCATTTGTGAGGATGGGGCTGCCATAGGCGGCCGCCAGGCGGACCAGCTTGCCGTCAACGTCGCCGCTATCGCCGTAGTCCACCTCGAAGATCTCGATGGGGACGACGGCCTCTCTCTGGAGGCGAGTGAGAACCTCCAGGCCGCGACGGCCCCGGTTGCGACGCAGCGAGTCGGCGGAGTCAGCGATGTAGCGCAGCTCGTCGAGGACGAAACGGGGCACCACCAGCGTGCTCTGCATGAAGCCGGTCTGACAGATATCGGCGATGCGCCCGTCGATGATGGCGCTGGTGTCGAGGATTACGCTCTCGGCGGGGCCAGCGCGTTTGGGAACCACCACGGGCGGCAGACGTCGGGACAAAGCCTGACCGATGGCGTCACCGCGGCTCAGGCCCACCAGGGCTCCCAGACCACCGGCGAGGGCCGCTGCTACCAGGGGGGCAATGAAGCCCGCCTGGCTGGGCAGAGCGGTCAGGGCCGGGGTCAGGAGGGCCGACGCGATGAGCCCCAGCAGCAGGCCCACAACGCCCGCGGCCAGTTGGGCATTGCTCAGCGCGCGCCAGCGACCTAGCAGCCAGCGGTAGGGCTGCCAGGTCAAGTAGGGGGCAACTACAGCCCCCGCCGAACCGAAGACCACGGGGAAAACGGTGTGCAGCGCAGCAGAAGTGGCACCGCCCTGGTCGCGCGCCAGCCAGCCGCCCAGGAACAGACCCGCGATGCCGAAGACGACAGCACCGGCGCCCCGCAGAAGGGCATCGGCCAGCATGATAAGACCTCCCCCGCCACCACCCAAGAAGGGGAGCGCACACGCGGCACACTCCCCAACCCCTGACGCTATGACTAACTACGGCAGGCGGGCCCGCCGTGGTATCTACACAAGCATCATAGCAGGTGCTACATGGCCTGCCAAGATACAATCGCCCAGGCTCCAACCATCGAAGGCCCACCGCCTCTCAGCTACCGCCGGTCGCGGGACATGGGGTGCCAACATTCCATCCGCCCCTTTCCGCCACGCTACCACCCACTCGTACTCTTGCCGCGGGCCACCTGGCACCGGTCGAGCAAGGATCCAACCCGCCCGCGGTGGAGAGGCCCGAACAGGCGACCCCGTCGGGGTCTCAAGAGGGGGTGCGCGATGAGACCGGGGACGGTACCGGTGCGGCGCGTGCCGCTGCGGCGCTCCTTCTCGGTCAAGAAGGCGTAGAGGGCGCGCTCCCAGCCAGCGGCGTCTTGAAAAGGTGGGATGGTAATGGCCATGGTCGGTCTCCTCGCGCTAGAGTCGTCATGACCATATCGCGTTAGTGTGCGAGGAAGTCAAGCCAGCCTATGATCGCCCAATATTGGTCCGTGGCCGCATTGGATTGCTCTCTTCTTCATTCGGCGCGCTGCTGCTGCCGCTTGCGGCGCCAGCGGTAGGTCGCCTCCTTTCTGGCCTGCCGGAAGTCCGGGTCGGTTTGCCAGCGCTCCTTGTGGCGCTTGCGTTGCCGCTCTAGTTCGGCCGCATGGCGCTCGGGGTTGGCCCGTAGCGCCTGCCAAGCCCTTCGACTGCGCTCACGTTCCTCGGGAGTCCTGGGCCTAGACCGTGGCCCGACGCGCCCTCGGGTGCCGGTCGAAACGCGGCTCTGGAACCCCGGTTCCTTCGCCGCCAGGGATGTGTCGATGCCAAGGGCCTTGGCAACTTGGCGCACCCGTTCATAAGAGCAGGAGAGGAGCAACGCGGCTTCGCCGAGGGATCGCGTGCGCAGCGCATCGGGCTGGGCCTCGATCCAGCAGGCGAGAGCGCCTCTCACCTCACTGAATTGCTGCCCGCATGAAGGGCAGGTGTGGCTAGGACGAGAAGATGCGGTCGCCACGACCTCAGAATAGCAGGTTCCCGGCTTTGGGGCGAATCGCGGCTAGGGAGGCGGTGAACAGGGGGCCGTACACCACGGCCTGATCGCCCTGGTCCTGCTAAGCGGCGTTCAGGCCTGGGCCTGCCCTCCCCGATAGGGCGCATTCCTCTTTGTGGTCGCCTGGCGACGCCTTGCTCTCGCTTCGGCCAGTCTCTCAGGGTCTCGAGCGCACGGCGGCGGCTCTCGACCCGTCCGCAGTCCCTTGCGGGTCATCGGGGAACGGCTCATGAAGGGCCGCTGTCAACTCCTGAGTGGCCACCTCAATGTGCGTGACACTCTGGCCCCGGAGTGCCTCCCTCAGCCGTGCAATCTTGCCCTGGACATCAGCGAGCATGTCGGCAGCCGGCTCTTCTCCTCGCCGGCCGAGGGCCCGCTCAGCCAGGTGGATGACCGTGTCGGCCTGGTTGCGGGCACGGATCTCCTCGCGGCGCCCGGCGTCGAGGCGTGAGAACTGCTCGCCCTCCGCCTTCAGCCGCTCGATCTCTTCGGCAGACAGGGCACCGTCGGCGGCGACCGTTATGCTCTGCTGTTTGCCGGTAGCCGTGTCGCGGGCCCGCGCCTGGACGATGCCGTCGGCGTCGATGGAGAACGTCACCTCGACTTGGGGGACGCCGCGTGGAGCAGGCGGGATGTCCTCGAGGCAGAAGCGCCCCAGCGACCTGTTTTCGACGGCGATGGCGCGTTCACCCTGGACGACGTTGATCTCGACGTTCGACTGGTTGTCCTGGGCGGTCGTGAATATCCGGCTGGCGCTGGTAGGAATGGTGCTGTTCCGCCGTATGAGCGGCGTGGCGATGCCGCCCTGGGTCTCGACGCTGAGGGTAAGCGGGGTGACGTCCAGCAGCAGCATGTCCTCTATCTCTCCCGTGAGCACTCCCGCCTGCACGGCCGCCCCGAGCGCGACCACCTCCTCCGGGTTGAGGCCCGTGTGGGGCTCCCTGCCGAAGAAGCGGCGCACCCAGTCCCGTACAAGAGGCATGCGCGTCTGGCCCCCCACGAGGACAACCTCGTCCAGGGCGGTGAGACCCATGCCGGAGTCGTCCAGCGCCTGCCGGCAGCGCAACATGGCCTGCTCCACCACGTCGGCGGCCAGGGCCTCCAACTGGCGTCGGGTGAGAAGGGCAGTCAGGTGCTTGGGCAGACCCCCTTCAACGCTGATGAAGGGGAGGTTGATCTCGATCGCCTCGTCGGTCGTCAGCCGTATCTTGGCGGACTCGCAGGCATCCTTAAGCCGCTGAAGGGCCATGCGGTCCTTCCGCAGGTCTATCCCTTCCTCCTCCTGAAAGCGCTGACACAGCCACTCCATCAGTCGGGCGTCGATGTTGTCCCCGCCGAGGTGGGTGTCGCCGTTCACCGCCTTGACCTCGAAGGTGCCCTCGGAGAGCTCGAGTATGGAGATGTCGAAGGTGCCGCCGCCGAGGTCCAAAACGGCGATGAGTTGGTCGCCCTTGTGGTCGAGACCGTAGGCGAGGGCGGCAGCGGTGGGCTCGTTAATGACTCGTAGCACCTCCAGGCCGGCGATGGCGCTGGCGTCCTTGGTGGCCTGGCGCTGGCTGTCGTTGAAGTAGGCGGGAACCGTGATGACGGCCTGCGTGACCTCTTCGCCGAGATACGCCTCGGCATCGGCCTTGAGCTGCCGCAGGATCATGGCCGATATCTCGGGAGGGCTGTAGGGCCTGTCGCCGAGCCAGACACGGACATCGTAGTGGTCCCCCGAGTCCACCCTGTAGGGGACGTACCTGCTGTCCTCCTCCACCGACGGTTCGTAGATCTTGACGCCCATGAAGCGCTTGACGCTGGAGACGGTGCTCCCGACAGCGGGGCCTGTCTCCCGTCCCTTCGCCCCGTCGCGGAACTTCCGTCCCATGAAGCGTTTGATGCTGAGCACCGTATTCTCAGCGTCGATGATGGCGGAGCGCTTGGCCAGCGTGCCGACGAGTAGCTCGCCGGCGGGACTCAAGCTCACCACGGAAGAGGTGATCCGTTCGCCCAAGGCGTTGGGGATGATGACGGGCTCGCCACCTTCGAGGACCGCCACGCCGCTATTCGTGGTTCCCAGGTCGATGCCGATCACTCTTCTCATCGTGATCTGTCCTCGCCCGCGCGATGGCGCGCCGCTGTCGCTGCCACTCCTGCTTGGATTCCCTTATCTCGGTGAAGATCTCGTTGATGCGGGCCCGGCGGAGGTGGCGCGATTCCGCTATCCTGAGTCTGACATCGCGAATGTGGTCGCGGAAATCGGCGGCCCGAGCCGTCCGGATGCGGGCCAGGAGCTCGGCCAGGTCCGCCCTACCGAGGTCGGCGATGGCCCGGTCCAGAACGCGCATCTGCTTTGACGTGAACATTGTCAGCCCTAGACTCTGGCGGGGACCCGGTGCCGGGCGCGGCGCGCACCGAGGTCGCCGGCCGAGAGGTCAGCCCACGTACGCATAGCCGCTGCCCGTGTCGTAGGCAGGCCCGCCATGAACTCCGCCACCTCCTGTTTGCGGGCTCTCGCCTCCTCGACCCCTGCCCACTGGGCACCCATCAGTCTCCGGAGCACCGCCTTCCGCGCACGGTCGAGCCGGACGTAGCGGTCTATCAGGGCTTGAAGGTCATCGTCTCGCTCGATCACTGTGCCAGGCCCCCGACCGGCACCGGGCGCTTGCGCATCGGCGTGGCCATCAATGGGCGGGTACGGGGCGACCGTATCGTCAGGCGCACGAGAGCCGCAGAGCGCATACTCCCCTAACGACGACATCGCCACCATCCGCTGTCACGCGGGGTGGTAAGCCCCACGCTTCTCGCGCAGCCGCTGCCTGTGCACCATCTGCTTCAATGTCCTGTCGGCTGCCTCCTTCGACATGCCGAGCAGCGCCTGCAGGTCGGCGCTTTGCGCGCCCGGATACACACTGACGTAGGCGGATATCCTGTCCTCCACAGAAGCGGATACCGTGGCCTGACCCTCGCCCTCGGGGGGAAAACCGGCCAGGCGCGCTGCGGCCAGGACCCTCGCCGCCACCAAGCCGGACCCGGAGCAGTAGGCGCATGGAAGACGGGCTGGGCTGCCGGGCTGGATCCCCGTACCCCGGCAGGCTGCGCATCTGCCCGTCGGTCCTATCGCGGTCTTCACGCCCCTGCCAGAGCAGGAACTGCAGCTTAGGCGGCGGCCGATCTGGCGGCCAGTCCCGCGACAGGCGGCACAGGTCTCAAAGGGAGCCGTGACGCGAATTTTCCCCGTGCCGCTGCACACCTGACAGACCGAGCTGGGTCCTGGGCACCCGAAGGGATCGGTGCCGCGTCCGCCGCAGTAGCGACATTTCGTCTCCACCAGCTCTCCCTGCTCTCCACTGGCCGATTCGGAGCGCCCGGTCTGGAAGTAGTCGTTACCATGGGGGGCCGCCATGCCGCCCTCCTCTGAGCTGTGCCGCCTACAACTCACGTCTGCCTCCGGGAGGCCTCACCCCGATGTGTCGCTAGCCATTGTCGCTCTTCCACCGGTTCTTCTTGGCTAGCCCCAGGAACCAGCGCAGGATCCTCCTCGGCAGGGCCTCGCGATCCCTCACCTCGCGGCGTGTCACGTACTCAGTGACGTGGCGAGTCACCTCCAGCGGGATGAGGCCCACCGCTTCAGCGTAGTCGAGGTACTTCTGGGCCGAAACCGTCACTGCCTGCGCGTCCAGAACGAGCAACTCCAGGCCAAGGACCGACAGGAGTACGTCACGGTCAACGATAACGATGCCGCCGTCCAGAACTCGGTCCGCGAAGCCCACCCGGGTCTTTGAGACCCCGGCCCTCTCAACGGTCATCACTCCGCGACGGGCCCTCAAGCTCTCCTCTGATGGCGCCAACAGTGGCAGCGAAGGTGTAAGGAGGCCAGGGTCCGGTGAAGCGGACCTCCACCCCCTGTCCGTCGCCCACTTCGCCGAGGACAGCTCCGATCTCCTGGACTTTCTCCCTCCGCACGAGCAGCGACAGGTTGGCGATCATCGCCCGACCATCTTGCTTCCTAGCCTTGTTGACGTGACTGCCTTCCGAATACTGCTTGACGCGCTCGTAGCAGGTCGTGAAGTCCCTCTGGGCCTTTTGTTCCATCTGCTCTTTGACCATACTAGCGATCTTGTGCTCGATGAAGTAGGCCGTGCCTCGAGGCTTGGTCGCCGTCTCGGCGCGCAACGCTTTGATCTCCTCGCTGCTTTCGATGATCCGCTGAGCGATGACCGCCGGGTCCCACAGAACCTGGACCCCGAGCTCGACCTTGCCCCGGAACTCGTCGAGCTTCGCGTGGAGGTTGGAGTACTCTTGTTGTAGCCACTGGCGAACGTTCTCGTCGGCCGAGCGCTCACCGTCCGCCTTGACGATGGCGTCGAACCGCATCGGCAGGACGGAGCCGGCCTCTGCCCAGACCGCGTCGATGACATCGTTGTGAACCTTCACCCATCCTGCCACGGTCTCCGCCTCGCCCTGATAGGGCTCGGGCGGGCAGTCGTGGACGACGGCCGCGATGCATCGATGCGTCAGCGTGTAGACGCGGGCGTTGCCAATGCCGATGTTGCCGAAGTCCTGCCCCGCTATGCGAGGAATGACCGCGTAGACATATCTGGCGCTCGGCTCGTTGCTGAGCCGGTCCTGGTCCTCCATCATGCAGCCTCCTTGCCAAGCCTGACCTGCAGGATGCCGTTCCGGTAGGTGGTGCTGAGGTCGCTGGCGTCAGCCCCTGCCGGTAGGGGGATCTCGTGGTAGTATCTGGTCTCCGCGGTGTCGACGACGACCGAAAGCCGGTCGTCACCGGCTTCCACCCGTATGTCCTTCTCTTGGGCGCCCGCGAGTTCCACGATGACCAGAAACTGATCGCCCTCATCGAGCACGTCGACGAGTTCGCTGGCCTCGGCGACATCGCCTTCCGGTTCCTCGTTGAGCCACCAACTGTGGAGCACATGCTGCCCCGTCTCGTAGTCCATTCGCGACCGCTCGAATACCAGGATGGGCTTGCCGAGGACGCACACAGCCGCCGGGTTGATCACATCCCTGATGCGCACGAGGACGCCCATGTGTGAGGTCTCACCCAGCATCGCCTTGAGCTCCTCAAGCTTGTGGTGACGGTTCTTCCAGAAGTGCCAGAGCATGTTGGCGCTGCCGCGGTCGATGAGCCGGGCGACCTCCGCGATGTCTTCCACGTGAGGCCGTCCGACCCCGTCTCGGCCGTGGATCTCGGCCAAGGTCGACTGGGCGCGTCCCCTGCGCACCTGGGCAACTTCGCGTCGTCCCATCCGCATGGCCGGCCCGGCCGCTCTGGGGTCGTCCTTTGTGTGGAGCCTCTCGGAAGAGCTCTCTGGGACCTGGCCGGCCATGGCTTTGCCAGCCGCCAGTACGTCCTCCCGCACCTCCAGCCCCCGCTCGGCGAGGAGGTCTGCGATGGCGCTCCACCACCTGTCGATGTGACCGTTCACCATCCAGGCCTCTCGGGGCTTGCCGCCTCGGCCGTCCCTATAGGTGAGGACGACGCAGGGCTTGCTGGCCAGCATGAAAGCCTTCTTCTGCATGCGCACGTCTTCTATGCGCCCCAGGTCTATCTCCAGGAACTGCCTGTGCATGTGGCCGAAGAGCAGCCTCCTATCGGTCAGGCAGGACTCCCCGAGCTTCCATGAGCGGCCGGATGTGTACGCCCCCTGCTCGTGCAGGATCTGGCGCTCGTCGGGGGCCAGCGTGGGCTGAAACCTCTGCGCCACGTCAGCGTACCCCCACGCGGTCTGACCTCTCAGCCTCTTCCGCCCAGGATTCTGGGTTGAGAAACTTGTCGAGGACGTCTTCAACAAGCTCGTCGAGCCCGTCACGGACCTGCTGCACGGCCTCGGCGATGCCCTGATCGGCCTTCAGTTGCTCCAGAGCGACATCGAGGTCGGCGAGGGCCTGTCCCAGCCGGTCGATCTCCTCCTCGGCGAGGCTTCCCCCCTCCATGCGCTTGAAGGCCTGGAGCTTGAGGGCGTCCTTGATGACCTCGACCAGGCTGATCACCAGGGCGAGTAGACCTGCCTTCAGGTTCCCTTCGTCGATATCGACTACCAAGCCTCGACTCCTCTGCCGACCGGGCGTCGCTAGGCGGGCACTGCGGCCACCGGCTGGGCCTTGGCAAGCGGGCTTGTCCAATCGCAGCTTGGGCAGCCCTGCTCCAGCAGCCGCTCCCTGGGGGCGAGCCCGCCGCAGCCTGGACAGGCCTCCGTTCCCCCCACGAGAGCCTCGATGGCTTGTTTCCACTCCCAAGGGCCGTCGCCGGTGAAAAGGGCCGTCTCCACTCCGTGCGAGTTGCGGTACTGCAATGAGAGCACAGGTCTCTCGCCGATGAGGCCGCCAAGGTCCACCGTCTCCACGTCAGCCCCGGCGAGGCGCCCAACCGGCACTTCGAGCTGGATCTGCCGGTCGGTATCGGACCACCAGAAGAGCCGGTCGCCCGTGAGATACAGTCTCCCGGGCCTCCACGTGTCGCCCAGGATTCCCAGTCGAGAGACCTGGTGCCACATCTTGCTCTCGGCCTTGATCGTCTCCCCGGCCAAGAGGGCTGCCACCTCGCTATCGAATGCGGCGAAGGGGGCAGCAGCCTCCTCAACGGGCGGCACGCCCATGCCCTTCATCTCCGATGCCATCGCCGACAGCAGTTCCTCGTGCTTCTCTGCATAGACACAGACGGATTGGCTCGACCGAAGGGTCAGGTAGACCAGGTCTCGCTCGTGGCCCGTGAAGTGGGTCTCTCTCCGGACGGCATAGCCCTTAATGCTGTGGAGGGGTATGTCCAGGAGCGTCTCCGGGGGCTGCGTGCGGAAGAGGATGAGCCGCCTGTTGGTGACATAGATGTGGCCGGGCCTCCAGGCCCTGTAGATGCCGCTGGCGGCCCACAGCGCCCCGTACATCCGCAATACTGTGGCCTCGGTCGCCAGCAGGGGAGGCCCCCTCTGCTCGACGTGCTTGCCTTCCCAGTCCCGGATGCGCTCGTCCCAGTCGCGCATGAGACCGTAGCGGAGCATCGTCTCCATCCCGGCGACGGCGGCTCTCAGGTTGACCCCTACCAGCGGGATGCCGGCCACGGACACCACAAGGTCAGCCGATATTACGACCCCCTTGTCGAGGGCGCGGTCCAGCAGGTCCACAAGGGTTGCCTGCTTGAACTTCGTTGGCAGGTATACTGTCCCTGGCGGCAACACCAGCCTGGCTATCCTTTCGCGAGGCCTGCGGACATAGCGGTCGTCAGGCGCGAGCCCTTCGGGGCTCGGCTCCTTCCTTCCAGCCGCAGAGGTAGCAGCCTCTCGTCTCCAGCTCCTTCGGAAGCACCCAGCCCCGGCAACTCGGACACCTCACCCTGCCGTAGCCCGGGTGCTGCCTGAGCTCATCTTCCTTCCGGGCAGCGGCGCCGACTTTGTCCATAAGGAACCAGAACATGAGATGACCGATCATCGTGACGCCTATCCTGTAGAGCGGGGGGCTGGCCGGGCCTCGATCACCGGCGCCTCGGCCCGGGCGCTGAGCCACCCACACCACGGGCAGCCGACTTCGAGCAGCTCCTTGCTTTCCACCCTCTTCTCGCACTGTGGGCAGGTCTCCTTCGGCACCTGCGCCTCCTGCCAGGCGGGGAGCTCCAGGTTCGTCCCGGAGGGGAACTCCAGCCCGTACCTGGCCGCCGTCTCGAAGGAGGCGAGGGCGGCCCTAATCTTGATGCCGAGGAGCTCCACGCCCACCACCGACACCATGATGTCGGAGTTGATGACGAGCCCTTTGTCCAGTATCGCGTCGACGACGTCGACCAGGCCGCCGGCGCTATCCCGCTGAGGCATCAGTTCCCTAGGCAACGTCACGTTCCCCCTGCTGGCGTGCGGCCCTCCGTTGGGGCTGGCGCGCTGGCTTCTTGCGCCCGGGCGGCGCCATTGCCAGCTCCGGCGCCGGTGCGACGCCTTCTCGGATCGCCTCAACCCGCGCCTCAGCCTCGGCGTCCCGCTGCTTCTCCTCGTGCACCTCCTGCAGGATCTCCTTGACACGTGCTCGGCGAGCCGCGTTCGTCCGATCACCGCTCGTCGGGGCGTACATGGTCTCCAGCGCGTTGTACAGGCTGAGCATCCGGTAGGGCTGCTTCTCGGCCCCGAACAGGTAGGCAAGGTCCACCATCCGCTCCCGTGCCTCGCTCTCCTCTTCGGTGCCGGGGTATCCTTCGATGAGCTGGCGGTAGATGTCCAGCGCCTCGGAGTAGTGCTTTGCCTCCTGCTGCTGGATGGCGAACCTGAGCATGGCCGCGCGCCGGGCGGCCGCCACGTCCTCCTGCGTTCTCGCCCTGGGATCTTGCCGCTCTCCGGTCATGATGAGCCTCCTTGCTGGGACTTGTCTGCTCCCGTTATCCGGCGGTCGCAGCCGCCTGAGCTCGCATCGGGCTGCTCTCGTTCCGAAGCCCCTCGGTCGCGGCACCGGCCTGCCCCTCCGAGTAGACCGTCCTGCCGAAGCCCGCCAGGGCGTCGATGCCCCTGATCGGGCGCGGCTGACGCATGGCCCAGCCGACCCGGTACTTGGGGAAGCGTGCCTTGAAGCCTCGGAGGTACCTCTCAGACTGCTCCCTCCTGGCTGCGCACAACGGACAGTCAGTAGCCGGAACGATCATGTTGACCAGGACCTGCCGGCAGGAGATGTCGAGCGCCGCCAGTGATCTGAACAGACGCTCGGTCTCCTTGATGGCCATCGCCTCGGGGATGGTCACGGCGACGAACTCGGCGTTGGCGGGGTCGTTGAGCCAGGCGCGGACTTGGCGGATCTCCCTGGACAGCCGGGCCACGAGCGCCCCGAGCCTGTCGATCCTAAACACCTCGCGGTACTTGATGGTTATTCTGGCGAGGAACAGGTACCAGTCCCTCACCGGCTGGGGCATGCTCAGGAAGCGGAGGAGGTGTCCGGTGGGCGCCGTATCCATGATCACTACGTCGAACTCGTCTCCCTGAGCGGCCTTCGCAACCTCGATCAGGGCCAGCATCTCGTCGAGGCCAGGCGGAGCCAGAGCCAGGACCTGGTTCAGGATCTCGAAATCGAAACGGACCCTGACATTGCCCGACCGGCCCTGGGCCGCTTCGAGCAGCTCGTCGGCGGCAGCCCGCTGCTCCGCTTTGTAGACGTCGAGCAGGGCACTGGTGTCGAGCTCCCGGGCGTAGAGGTTCTGATAGCCCGATATGGGTGTGATCTCGTGGCCCATGGCCTGGTCGAGGCTATCGGCGAGGGAATGCGACGGGTCTGTGGAGACGATGAGAAAGCGTGACCCAGGCGCGCCCTGAGCCAAGTGAACGGCCGTCGCGGCCGATACCGTCGTCTTACCGACCCCTCCCTTGCCGCCGAACAGGACGAGCCGGGCGGCCGGTGGAGCGAGGCCGCTGGGGCCAGCCGGGACAGGCTCCCAGGGGCCCAGCTCGGGACGGATCAAGTGGGCCTCCCCTCCGACAAGGAACCGGCCGTATTCCTCCAGGCGCTGAAGCCCGCGGGCTTCATAGGGCAAGAGAGGCACCTCCCGGAGGGTGAGCCAACCCACGTTCTCGCGAAGGCGCTGAAGGGAGGCGGCTTGAGCCCGCTGCTCCGGCCCGCACTGCGGGCAGGCGTACCCCGCCGGCGCAACTCGATTGATGATCAAGTGCTCGATGGGGACGTGGCGCGCTTGCAGGCGCTCGACCAGCCGCTCCGTCTCCAGGACGCACATCTCCTCGGGGACAGTGACGGCGATGAACTCAGTGATCCGCCCGTCCCGGAAGAGCCGTTGCACCCGGTTGATGTCCCTACTCATGCGTGTCAGGAAGGCGTCGACGTCGTCCGGCCGGTAGCGTCCCACCAGGGCGGAGACGACGTAGCGGTGCTTCTGCTGCATGGATTCCAGAGTCTCGATCCAGCGCCTCATCTGTTCCGGGAGCTCCAGCAGGCGCAGGGTGTGCTCCGTGGGCGCCGTGTCCACTACGACGAGGCCGAAATCGTTGGCGTTCATGAGGTCGATTATCTCGATGATCGCCATGACCTCTTCCATACCGGGAAGGCCCAACCTGAGAAACCTCTGAATGTCATCCTCGTCGAGGAACGTCCCCCTGTAGGCGATCTCGCCCAGCACAGCGTCATGCTCCTCCTTGAAGCGGTCCAGGAGCGCCTGAGCGTCGAGCTCGAGGGCGAAGAGGTTGTCGACGCCGGCGATGGGCGTGACCTCGGCCCCGATCTCCTGGTCGAAGCTGTCTCCTAGGGAGTGCGCCGGGTCTGTGGAGACGATAAGGAACTTCTCGTCTGGCGACTGGCGGGCCTGGAAGAGGGCGCTGGCCGCCGCCGCCGTCGTCTTGCCGACGCCGCCCTTCCCTCCGAAGAAGACGAAGCGCAGTCCACGCCCGCCGAGGAAGCTGGGCAGCTCATCTCCGCCCCTGAGAGTCGCCGGCTGGGCCGCGGAAGGTCCCTTCTCAGAAGTCAACGAGATAACCTTCCTCTTCCAGTTCCCGTTTGTACTCTCGCACGGCGGCGAGATGCTCCATCAGCTCCTTCTCCCCCCGGTCGTACTCCTCCTGGTCGATCTCCGCCAGCTCGAGCCGGAGCTGGAGCTCCGTGAGCTGGGACATGATGCGCTCCTCGTCGAGCTGCGCCTTTTGCACCTCGCCGTGGATCTCCTCGAAGATGTGCTTGATGCCTTCATAGGGGCCCCGGACGGGAAAGGTGACGACGCCGTTCACCGTCTTGAGCACCTGATAGACGACGTAAGACTCTAGGAAACCTCCAAAGATCATGGCGGCTGCCCATCCCTCATGGCACCTTAGCCTTCTGCTTCGTCACCACGCCGGCGCCCCCGCATGCGGTGCAGTAGAGCTGCATGTCGCCGCGGCGGTCCCTGCCCTCGCCGCCGCAGACCGCGCAGGTCTCCACCGGCTCCTTGACCGGGATCACGCCCCTGCCCTTGCACGCGGTGCAGTTCAGGCGGCTGTGGGGGCGCACGCCGGTCCCTGAGCAAAACAGGCACGCACGGTACGGCGCTTCGACCTCCACGATGCCGCTTCCACCACAGACGCCGCAGCTTGAGAGCCTCGACGGAACGCCGAAGGGGTCCTTCCCTCGGCCCCGGCAATAGGCGCACCTGACGCGGGTCAGGCTGGCTTGTCGAACCCTGGTCGGCCGCTGTCTGGTAGCTGTCTTCTGTGCCATGTTCCCCTCCTGCGAACGGCCATCCGGAAGAGCCCCTATTCGTCCACCTCGTCCCAGCGGATCACGATCTCGATGAAGTTGAAGGGGGGCAGGCAGCCCACGTAGCTGAACTTCATCCGGTCGCCGTATGTGTCGTCGATCTCGGCTACGGCGGCGTCGAATTCCCCCAGCCGCTCCTTGTAGACCAGGAAGGCGCCGTTGAGCACCATCACGTCTGTCATGATTTTGTTCGTCTTGTAGTCGTAGGCGATGGGGCGCAGCGGCCGGGTCAGGAGCGGTGCCTCGCGGTTGCGCTTGTCCTCGATGGCGTTGTTAACGATGGCGCCGAGCTGTATCCTCTCGTCCCTCCAGGCCAAGCCCGAGGAAGGCCGGCTGGCGATGCGGTCCCGGAGCATCCTCACCTGGCGATACTCCGACACGATGTCAGCGAAGAGGCAGCCCTTCTTCCAGAAGACCTTCAGCCCAACCTCCACCTTGTCCTCCATGTCTGCAAGGAGGCCTTGAAACTCTCCAAACCTTCTCTTCAGTACCCCGCGAATACGCTCCTCGGTCGTGCTGACTCGGGTGGCTGTGGCAATGGTGCCGAACTTCACCGGGAGCGGGTTGAAGCCCCTGTCCATGACCTCCTCGATAACCTTTTGGTGACAGAGGACGTTCTCGCGAGTGGTGTCATACTTGACGTCGTCGCAGTCGCTGCCAACGAAGGCCAGGTCTTCGAAGTGGACAGTGCGGACTGGACTCGCGTTCTCGCCGATACCGTGGGTCTTCAGGGGCTTGGCAGAGAAGGGCTGGTTCTTCTCGCTCCGGATGAGGCAATAGAGGTAGATGAGCTGGTCGTCCTTGAGGCCGTCACGCCCGTCCCTCATAGCGCATCGCCCCCGGCCGGCCCGATGGTTATGAGCACGGTGTCATCGATCGTGTCAGGCTCGAAGGAGCACTGGTGCTCCTCAACGGGGAGGGAGCCGTCCTGTCGTCGCTTGAGCTGCGCCCGGCAGTAGCTCACTAGAAGGTCGGAGGCCTCCTTGACCTCGGCGAAGCGCTTGTCGTTGCCGCCATCGCGGCCGCCGGACTGCGCATCCGGGTGGAACCGGCGTGCGAGCAGGTGGTAGGCTTTCTTGATCTCCGAAACGCTGGCACTCTTGCCTATCCCCAGTAGCTTGCGGGCCCGTTCGATATCGGACCGGATGGCAGGGCGGATCTCAGCGGTGCTGAAGCTGTACGGGGGCAGCGGACCGACACGGCGAAGGGTCAAGCGGCCGCCTAGCTCCTGGTCCAGCGCATCCAGGGTGCGGTCGAACTCGGCCTGCCGGCCCTTCTCCAGGAGCACCGCCAGGTTCATCACCAGGCTGTCGTCGAACAGGGGGTTCCTGCGGAGCTCCGGCGAACACGGGGCCAAGCGCTGAAGCGCCGCCCACTCGTATTCGTCTCGTCGGCGGTCGAGAGACCGCTTGACCATCTCGCCCAGGCGTACCCTCTCACGGATGCTGGCCGGCGACGAGTCGTCGCCGATGCTGGCCTTCAGCTCGGCGATAGGTTCCTCGCGGGCCACGTCTTGCAGCACCGATGCCAGTTCCCAGGTGGCGACCAGCTCGACCTGGATCTTGCCCTTGAGGCCATTCAGGGCACCCCGGAAGTCGTCGTAGCCCAGGCGGAGGATCGATGCCACTCTGTCTTCGTCCTCGACCGTGGTGCCGAACTTCATGGGAAGGATGGGGAGGCGCTGCAACACGTGCTCCACCACCTGCTGGTGCCGGGCGAGCTCCTGGAGCAGGACATCCCGGCCCAGGGCGGCGTAGTCTGTCGGAACGCAGGCGCTCACCAGAGCGGCGATATCACGATGGGGGACGGTGTGAGGCCGGTCTCGGCGCCGGCCCACGGTGGCGCAGTCGAAGCTGATGGCTTCGCCAGTGGGGATGACGCCGTAGATATACGTACGGTCGCCGGCTGCTTGGGCCATCGTGCCCCTACCTCTTGGAGCGAGTCCTCTTCCCCTTGGCTTTCTCGAAGCGGAGCTCCAGCACGCCGTTCTTGAAGGTGCTCCTCTGGCTGGCCACGCTGACCGGCGCCGGCAGCAACACCTCCTTGGCGTAGCTCCTGGCGGACCCCTCGGCGGTCGAGATGGACAGGACATCCCCTTTCACGTCGATCAGGATGTCCTTCGTGCCGGCGCCCGGCATCTCCGCTACCACCAGAATGGAGTCGCCCTCGTCGAAGATGTCGACCATGGGTTCGCGCACCTCATCGACCACGGGCCCCGCCCTGGTGGCGCGCACGTTCCCGAATTGCTGCACCTCGGGCGTGCCGCCGAGGCCCATGCGGACGTTGACTCCGTAGACGCCACGCATTCCCTCGCGCAGCCCCTTTATCTCGCCGCTTCGCTGAGCGAGTGTCTCCCCCTTCTCGGCCATTTCGGCCACAAGATCGAGGAGACCCCCTAGGCCCTTGAACAGGCCGCCGAGCCCGACCCCGAAGGCGGCCTCTGGCCCCTCTTCCCTCTTCCTGCTCGTTCGCCTCTCCTTCGGCATGCTCAGCCACCTTCCCAATCGCAAGGCGACGCGCACCGCGGGCGCCGCCTTGGCACGACTGCCACCTGGACCCGGCCGCCCTAGTGGGCCATGGCCCGCCGCTCGGAGGGGACCGGCTCGAAAGGTCTGGGCCCTGGCCGGGCTTCCACCGCCTCTCTGCGGATCTGTGGCTCCAGCGCGGCCAGGATGCGGGCTTCTTCACGAGCGACGGCTGCGATCTGCGCTTCTGTCCGCTCCTTCTGACTCAGCCAGATGAGAAGGCGCCGTTCCAGCGTCCCCCTCTCTCGTGCGAGGCGCTGGAGCTGCTTGTAGGCGTCGCCCTCACCCGTGGAGTGACGCATCGCGGTCTGGAGCCTCACGTCGTGAACGGAGCGACAGTGTTCGACCGTCTTTGCGGGTATCGATCTCATTGATCTCGTCCCTTCTGGCCGGATGTCCGCCGGCATCACCTGCATCCCTGGGCGGGCTCGATGCGCTCTGGCTCCAGGCGTCCGGGGCCGCGCCTCAGTTCCAGCCGCTGTTCCGGATGAGCTCCAGCAGGATCCGCCTTCTCTCGGCGTCCGGCCTGCCGGCCGGGTTTATCTCCTTGGCCAGGACATCCAGGGCCACCTGTCCGAAGGTGAGGCCAGCACCGTCCCCGCTCTGCCTGGCCATGATCTCGCCGATCATGAAGCAGGCCCTGACCGTCGGGTCGCACTGGCCGCCGGTCGCCTCCCGCAGCCCCCTGACCAGGTCTACGATGGTCTCCGTCTGGCCCTGAGGCAGGCCCGTCCGGGAGCTGGTTATGGCCACCTCTGTCTCGCGGTCGAAGTGGCTCAGGTCCAGGGTGATCATCCTGTCCAGCAGGGCGTCCTGGCTGGCGTGCACGCCGGCGTACTCCCTGGGGTTGCTGGTGAAGATGGCCGTGAAGTCCGGGTGGACCCGCAGGTACCCCTTCTGGCTCCTGATGGTGGGCAGGATAAGGATCCGCTCCTCCAGAACCGGCAGGAAGATGTTGTTGGCTTCGGGCCGCGAGCGGTTGAACTCGTCGTAGATGAGGATGTAGCCCTCCTGGCAGGCTATGGTGAGCCGGCTATCGACCCAGCGGTAGTCGACGCGGTCCTCCGTTTTCACGACGGAGTGGATGAAGTTGTCGATGGTCCGCCTGCGTTCGTAGCCGTGCTCGCCGCCGACCAAGTCCGAGGTCAGGTACTCCTCGTCGCCGCTGACGATGATCATCGGCCGGCCCAGTTGCTCCGCCAGGTGGATGGCCAGCGTCGTCTTGCCGCAGCCCGTGGGGCCGCGGAAGTGAACGGGGAAACCCTCGCCGGCGTAGGCCAGGGCGCGGTCCACGATGCTCCTGATGAAGGGGGTCTCGACGAAAGCGGGACGGGCCGAGACCTCGAGCGCGGCCTTGCCCACCGGCGGCGCGTGCTCTCCGTTGCCCTCGTCGGCGAGAGTCTCTACTTGCAGGTCATCCGTGCGAATGGCCACTGGTGGTCCCTCCTACTTCTGGTGCGTCCCTGCCCTCAGACGGAGAAGTACTGCCTCGTCTCCTCGTCCCGCCGGATCCTGCCCTCGTCGAGCAAGGCGCGGACACCCTTGGCGGCGTCGATCCTGTTGAGGCCCAGGGCCTCCTCAATCTCCATGAGCCTGGCGCCGGGGTGTTCGGCGATGTAGGCCACCATGCCGTCGGCGGTCTTCGCGCCCGTCGCTTTCACAGGGGCGCCGGACCTGACCGCCACCCGGTGTCCTGGGCGGGTTCCTTGTCTGCGGGCGGAATCACTTGCCGCCCGCTGCCGCCGCCACTCCCGCCTTGCTTCCTGGGTGATGGAGGTCAGTCCGGCCACGAACTCCCGCGCCTGGCCCAGGAGCTGGGCGACTTCGTGCTTGCGCTCCTGTGTAACGCCGTGCAGATGGCGAACGAAGTCCGCGGTTTCCGCTGCCTGGCGCCGCACGTCCCGTCTCCGGCTCCTGGTGGCGCCGTGGAGTTGACCCATAAACCGCCCGGTCGCAGTGGCGTGGCGCCGCGTGTCACGTTTGCGGGCCCGGCTCATGTCGTGCAGCTCACCCACGAACCGCCCGGTCGCAGTGGCATGGCGCCGCGTGTCACGTTTGCGGGCCCGGGTCATGTCGTACAGCTCACCCACGAACCGCCCGGTCGCGGCGGCGTGCTCCTGCACCTCATCTCTGCGGCCCATGTCCTGGCCGTGCAGGTGGCGCATTGTGCTCCGGTTGTCGCCCTTGCGCTGGCGCGTCAGGTCATGGAGCTGACCCACGAGGTGCCCGGTCTCGGCGGCGTGCTCCTGCATCGCGTCTCTGCGGCCCATGTCCTGGTCGTGCAGGTGGCGCATGGTCGTCCGGTTGTTGGCCTTACGCCTTCGCGTCAGCCCGTGCAGGTGCCCGACGAACTGCTGCGTCTCGAATCTCAGGCCGGCCAACGCCGCGTTTCTCTGGCGGTGACCTGATATGAGAGTGCTTCCCAACTGGGCCATGTCACTTGCGGTCGGCATGGCTCCTCCTTCCTCGCTGGCCCCTGGCAAGGGGCCGGTGTATGATCGGTCCCGCGGTGCCGGTCAGGGGCCTCTCATGCATCTGTCACGCTGGGAGCCGCTAGCGCTGGGGGGTGTGGGAGCCCCTGACCGGTGCACCGCTCTTGTCCTCGGGGACGGACGCCCGCCGGTTAGGCCGGCGGCGCAGCCAGCGGCGTGAGGCCAATGGCCTCCGCGTACTTCAGAAAAGTGTCCACTCCAGCGGCGACTGCCCTCGCCTCGACGGCGAGGAGCTCGATACCCACCAGGGAGACTCTCACCCAGGCATCGATGACGATGCCCTTGTCCAGAATGCGGTCGACCACTTCGACCAGGCTGGACGACGCTATCGCCTTCTCCACTGACACGCTGTTCACCTCCTCTCCCTACGGAGTCCCTGCCAGGGGGCCAGTGCCAAAGGCCCGGCGGGAAACGGCTCCCCTATTCCCACGCCGGCACCTGTTGACGCCATAAGCCGTGAGCTGCCAGATAGGGTTTCATCCTGAGGTTGCCTCGTGCTGCTGTTAAGAGTCTAGGGTGGCGCCTGGGGCCGGCCAATCGGCACCGCCCCTATTCGGTCGACTTCTGCTCCTGATAGAGCTAGGGGCACCGCTCAGGCCGACCGCGGCCGCCTGGACTGGCAACCTGAGTCTAGTTTCGGCAAAGTACGCAGCCTGAGTATCCGCCGATGGGCTGACGAAAGGTCGTCTAATGGGTAGAGGCAGTTGCTTGGATTGCTGGGCTCTGCCGTTTGCCCCGGGCCGCGGGCGCTGCCGGGCCACGCGGGCTTGCACAGGCGGACTTGGGGCTCCGGCCTGCGGGCCTTTCGCGCTGTGCCTGAGCCCGGTGGAGACTGCGCAGGGAGCCTACCCCCGCGGGCTATAGGTCGTTAGGCGTAGCCCAGCGCAACCCTGTTACGTTCGGGGGCGCTCAGCGTTGTTGAAGGGGGAAAAGGCCTCGCCTGCCCGTCCAGACCAGCCTCAGGGGTCTTGAGACACCCCGTGTCGCTAGTGTAGTATCGCGACGGGACAAGACGGGGGGATCTGAGCAGGAAGGGAAGCAAAGAGCTGGCACTACGCAGTATCCCGCCCCACACCATCACGACCGCTCGCCCCAACAACGGGAGAAACGGGTCGGCAGGCCGGTTGCGGCATGCTGATCTCGGGCACCGGTCCCAGGCCTCCCAGTCAAGCCTTGTCTCCCGGTCCAGGGCTCGCCGAGGCGACATCCTTATTCCACCACGGGAGCCCAGCGTCCCGACTCACGAGATTGTGGAGACGGCGACCGAGTACCTGGTACGCGTCACCTTCCAATGGACGGTCTCGCTGGCCGATCTGCGTTGGGAGCTGACCGGCGACGTGCTCGAGGTGGAGTACGCGGCGGCCGGTCTGCACTACTACGAAAACTTCCTCGTCCCGGTAGCTTCTGCCCCGCGGGTCAGCATCCGTAGCCACGTCTTCGAGGCTCAGTTTCCCAAGGTGGCGTAGGTGTGTCCTGGCGGACACGTCAGCCACCGCCTAGAAAGACCGCTCCTGGGGCGTCTTCGACACATCCGCTATCGCCTGCCGGAAGTGGCGGCCTGTGATCCTGAAGCGGCTGTAGTCCTCGGCCGCCTCTCCTGCCTTCGGCTTAGCCTTGCGCTGGGAATCGACGAACTCTCGGATCGCCAGCATGGAGGCGCGGCGGCAGATGGCCTCGATGTCGGCGCCCACCAAGCCCTCGGTCTCGGCGGCCATGGCGTCCAGGTCTACGTCCTTCGCCAGCGGCTTGCCGGCGGCGTGAATTCCGAAGATGGCGCGGCGGGCTGCCTCGTCGGGCTTGGGCAGCTCTATGGACATGTCAAAGCGGCCCGGACGCAGCAGCGCAGAGTCGACGATGTCGAGCCGGTTGGTGGCGGCCAGGACGATGACCCCCTTGAGCTCCTCAATACCATCCATCTCCGTGAGGAACTGGCTCACCACCCTCTCGATGACGTGAGAGTCGCCCGTGCCAGCGCCTCGCACGGGCGCCAGCGCATCGATCTCGTCGAAGAAGACGATGCAGGGCGCGGTCTGCTTGGCTTTCTTGAAGACCTCCCGCACCCCTTTCTCGCTCTCCCCCATCCACTTGGAGATGAGCGCCGGGCCCTTCACCGAGATGAAGTTGACCTCGCTCTCGCTGGCCACGGCCTTGGCGAGCAAGGTCTTGCCTGTGCCCGGAGCCCCGTGGAGCATTAGGCCCTTGGTCGGCCTGGTCTTGGCATACTCGAACAGCTTGCCGTACTTCAGTGGCCATTCGACGCTCTCTCTCAGGATGGCCTTCGCTTCTTCCAAGCCGCCCACGTCGGCCCACTTGACGTCGGGTATCTCGGTGAAGACCTCGCGGATAGCGGATGGCTCCACGTCCCTAAGGGCCTCTAAGAAGTCCTCCTGCGTCACCTCAAGCTCAAGGAGCTTCTCCAGAGGGATATCCGCCTCTGCGAAGTCGATAGTGGGCATGATCCGGCGGAGGGCGATCATCGCCGCCTCGCGGCAGAGGGCTTCCAGGTCCGCCCCGACAAAGCCATGCGTTATCTGGGAGAGACGCTCTAGGTCCACGTCCTCCGCCAGGGGCATGCCGCGGGTGTGAATGTGGAGGATCTCCAGTCGACCGTACTTGTCCGGGATGCTGATGGCGATCTCGCGGTCGAAGCGGCCGGGCCGGCGGAGGGCAGGGTCAAGGGAGTTCGGGATATTGGTGGCACCGATGACGATGACCTCGCCGCGGGACTTCAGGCCGTCCATGAGAGCGAGGAGCTGGGCCACGACCCGCTTCTCGACCTCGCCGTGGATCTCCTCTCGTTTGGGCGCGATGGCATCGATCTCGTCCAGAAAGATGATGGCCGGGGCGTGCTCAGAAGCCTCTTGGAAGATGTTCCGCAGGTGCGCCTCGCTTTCGCCGTAGAACTTGTGTATGATCTCGGGCCCCGCAATGTGATAGAAGTTGGCAGCCGTCTCACAGGCCACGGCCCGAGCGATGAGCGTCTTGCCGCAGCCAGGTGGGCCATGCAGGAGCACGCCCTTCGGCGCATCGATGCCTAGACGGTCAAAGACCTCCGGGTACTTGAGGGGCAGCTCGATCATCTCGCGGATGCGATGCATCTCCTTGCTCAGGCCCCCGACATCCTCGTACGAGACGGCGGCCTCCTCTCGGACGCCGCCCTCCCCCTTGATGCGGATGGCGGTGGACGCCTGGACGACGACTGGCCCGGCGGGCATCGTTGACTCCACCGTGAAGTCAAGGGCTCGGGTGCCGAAGAGATTGACCCGCACGCGGTCGCCCTCGGTGAGGCCACGCCCCTCAAGCAGGCGGGCGATGTAGGTGGTCTGCTGGGCGCCCGGCCTCGAGCGCATGGGGTTCAACGGGACGAGCGATAACGTTCGGGCAGGCTGGTAGGGGATCTTGAAGACGGTCACGGTCTCGTCCAGGCCGGCCTGGACGTTCTCCCTTGCGATGCCGTCTATCTGGACAATGCGCCTGCCACGCTCCGAGAGGTAGGCCGGCATCGCCTTCGCCACGGTCTGGCGCTTGCCGGTGAGCGCCACTAGGTCTCCGATCTCGGCGCCAAGGGCGTCGAGGTCCTGAGGGTCGATGCGGGCGATGCCGCGGCCCACGTCCTTCATGTGGGCTTCCGCGATGCGCAGGGCTATCCTCGGTGCGTCCCCATCTTCAGCCAAGGGATGGCCTCCTAACTGTCCGGGGCCTCTCCGGCCGGAAGGCGCGGTCAAGTCCTATCGTAAAGGATTGCCTTTGCGTCGCGGCGGCGCAAGGGGAGGCGAGGCGCAATCCCGCACCAGCGTCAGGTGCCCCCACAGCAACTGCCCACGGTCTTGCGGCAGGTTTTCCGGTGTCTGAAGGTTCACGGAGCTCCTGTCGCCGCGCAACCAGTGTAGGGACGAGGCGGGCCGCCCTGGTATCCACGAATCCCCCTATCTTCAGTCGGTGGCACGCCCGACCCCGGCGGGGTGTCGCTCCGGATGCGATGCCATCGCACGTGTGCCTTCGGTTCGTCGGCACATCTGCGCAGGCCCATGATCCTCGAGGGGGTATCACTACCCCTCTTAGTCAGCGCTTCGGTCGAAGGCCGTCGTCCGTTGGAGGCAGGCCCAGAGTAGCCTTGCGGCCTACGACTGTAGCGTTCTTTCACGCGGCATTACATATCTCGGCGGGGGCATCCGCGAGTGAACCCCGATTGGAGCTTCACTCTCCGAAGGAGACAATCGTACGCGTGTTTACGCCGGGAAGTGCTTAGAGCCCCGGTAGGTTCGGATAGGCTAGAGTCTTTCCCTCGCGTGGGAGGTGTCGCGTGGCTAGGAGGGAACCTCCGACGAAGGCGGCGCTGGGCGTCTGAGGTACGTTCGACGCCGGTTGCGCCACCGCCGCGTGGCCGGATGGCTAATTCTCCTCTTCTCTGCCCTAACCCTCGTGGCGCTGGCGGGCCCGAGCGGCGCTGGAAGACGCAACACCGGAGGACTGCTCAGGTGGGCCGGTCTACCCAACCGAGGGCTGCTCCTCCCCATTCGCCGATTCGCGGTCCGGCGCTGGCGCCCACTCGCCGTCATCGCCCTGGTGGTCCTGGCGTCGGGATCCCTTGGTGCGAGCGGAGGAGGTCCAGGAAGTCGTGATCTAGCCAGGTCACCAGTGGTGGAGGCTTCAAGCCCTCGGCCTCAGGACGGGCGCGAAGCCGGTGTTCGTACGAAACGTGATCCGGAGCTCGTGGCCCTCCAGTGGAACCCGGCCTCACAGCCTTCTCCAGAGCCCCCGAACTCCCGTGCCCATCCCCCAGATCAGCCGCCCACTCCGTCTCCGCCCCCGTCGCCACCGGTGCCGCAGCCCGCGCCTCCAGCAGCACCTCCGCCCCGCGCTCTCCCTCCGCCAGCCACGCCCGACGGCGCAGTCGTGGGTCTCGCTACGTGGTACGGCGGCCCCGACGGCTTCGGCCCTGAGGACACGATGGCGGACGGGTCTCAGTTCAACCCCAACGACCCCACCATAGCCGCAGCCAACGGCTGGCCTCTGGGTAGCTGGCTGCGGGTCTGTCTGGGTGACCGCTGCATCGAGGTCCAGGTGCGTGACAGGGGCGCCTTCAGTCACGCCCTTGACCTCTCGTACGCAGCCTTCAGCCAGCTCGCGCCACCGAGCACCGGCGTCATCACGGTGACTGTTTGCCCAGTGGGCTAGGGCGTGGCCTTCGCGGGCTAGGTGTCGAGGCGCCTCACCGTGGTGTCGCGGGGCAGGTACTTCTCGACCTGGTGGGCGACGCCCACGAACAGCACGCCGCTCTGGCCGTCGCCCAGGCTGGCATCGATCCGCCGAGCAATGTAGCGGTCCCGCTCATCGAGAATCTCTGAGGCCCGCCCGGCGTAGGCGGCTCTCGCCTTTGCCTTGGCGGGCCCCGAGGCGTCGTCTATTGCCTTTAGGAGCGCGTGCTCTTCGACGAGAAGCTTGGGGTCCTCCGTACCAAGAACAGCGGCACCGCGCTCGATTAGCCATCGAAGCAGTTCGTAGTTCTGGCCGGGCGCATCGGAGACGATCTTGTCGACCAGCTCGGGCAGGGTGTCGGGCAGCCCGTCTTGGTAGACGTTCACACCGTTCCAGTCCTCGTCCAGGCTCTCGATGCGTTCCCTCATCGCCGACCAGAAGGCGGCGCCGCGGCGAGTGGCCTCGGCCAGCCCCCGCGCGCTCTCCGGGGCAAGGCTGCCCATGTCTTCGCGGCTGTGGACGATGGGGACAATTATGAGGGTGCGCATGGGTATCCCATCTCCATGATGCGGGCAAACGCCGCCTAGGCCTTTATGCCCAGAGGACGCCCCAAGCATAGTTTCGGCTCCGAGGAGGCGCAACCGTTGCCGACTGGCAACCAGGCGAGCCCATGGCCAGCGGGCATCCCCTAGTAGTCCAGCGAGTCCCAGGGGAGTTGGGGCTCTCGGAAGCTCCGGCATCAGTCAGGGCTACAACATTGACGGCTCGCGGCCATGGGATGGGGCGAGTCCGCGGTCGATTCCAGTTCGGCGCTATTGGCGTGCTGGGTGGCTGCTGTGGGGGGCGCGTGACGCCGACGGCGCAAGGGACCTCGTCTGCCTCCAACGAAGAGTCCAGGCCACTCTCGGCCTGCGACGCCCCCCGGAGCCTCCGGAGGACACGGGAAGACAGGCTGGGAGTGCGCCAGCCATCTGCTTCATTAGCCGTTGGAGGGGACGGGACTCGAACCCGCGACGGCCTGCTTGGAAGGCTGGAGAGCCGCACATCTCCAGGATCACGGGATTTCACATCCCGCGTGTAGGGCGGTCTGAAGCGTGGTGACGCCGTCGCGGCTTACAGGTTCGGGGCGATGCTGAAAGTGGTGGGCCCTCTGGGGCTCGAACCCAGGACACCCGGATTAAAAGTCCGGTGCTCTACCGGCTGAGCTAAGGGCCCGAAAGAAGAGAGGCACTCGAGCACGGCCTGCAGCACTCCGCGACAGCGTGCCGCCAATCCACTATAGCGCCTTCCCTGCCCGCCTTCAAACAGTAAGCTTCAAGCTTCTGGCCCTGCTGGCGGAACGATCGGTGGACACTGGTACTGGTCAACGTTCAATCGATCTGCCTCGGACAGTCATACGAGAAGGTGGACGGTCTTGGCTGTTTCCCTGCCACACACGTGCCGCCGCAGGTCCGCTCCCGGCTCGCAGCGCTGCCGTCATCGACAGAGCGCAGAGCCTTCACCTATAATCCGAGAGCGGCCGGCGCCCGGGGCGTCGGGTTGCGGCGAGAGGGAAGCAGGATTGGCAGCCAGCGGGCAGCGTGCACCCGGCGCCGTGCCGAACTGGGAGGCAGCCGTCCTAGACGAGACCCTCTCGCGGAGGGCGCAGGCGGCCGGCCCGGCCTACTGGGGTGCCGCCGCCGGCGCCGCGCCGCCACCTGTCCCGCCCATTACCCTCACCGGCGGCGTGCCGGACCCCGAATGGCTCCCCTTTAACGACCTGGCAGACGCGGCGCGGGCCGTCCTGGAGCAAGATGGTAGCCTGGCCCTCCAGTATGGCGGCCCCCAGGGGTTCCTGGGCCTGCGCGAGTGGCTGGCGGAGCGTATCAGCCGGTCCGAGGGCCTATCGCTGGGCCCGGAGAACATCACTATCACCAATGGCTCCGCCGGCGCCCTGGCCAACGTCTGCGAGACCCTTCTGGACCCCAACGACGTGGTCATCGCCGAGGCACCCAGCTATCCGGGGGCCATACGCACCGTCCGCGCTCAGGGCGCTCGCGTAGAGACGGTGCCGGTTGACGCCGAGGGCCTGCCGCCCAAGGCCCTGGCCGAGACCGTCGAAGCGCTATCGAAGCAAGGCGCCCGCCCGAAGCTCCTCTACACCATCCCGAACTTCCACAATCCCACTGGGGTGACCCTGAGCCTTGAACGGCGGCGGGCCATCCTGGAGATCGCCCAGCGCCATCGCCTCCTCATCGTCGAGGACGACCCCTACGGCGAGATCCGCTTCGAGGGCGAGAAGGTGCCATCGTTCTTCTCGCTTTCTGGCGGCGACGGCGTGCTCAGGGTTGGCACCTTCAGCAAGATACTGGCCACCGGCCTCCGTCTGGGCTGGGTGGCCGCTGCCCAGGAGGCCATCGACTCCCTGCTGCGGCTGCGGTTCGACATGGGCACCAGTCCCTGGATACAACGCCTGGTGGCTGAGTACGCATCCCGCGGCCTTCTCGACCCTCACCTGGCGCGGATGGTGGAGATCTACCGGCGCAAGCGCGACGCCCTCGTAGCGGCCCTGGAGGATCACTGTCGCCCGTACCTGAGCTGGCGACGGCCGGAGGGGGGCTTCTTCCTCTGGTCGGAGCTGGAGCCGTCCGTGCAGCCGGCAGCCCTCCGGGAGGAAGCGGCCCAGGAGGGCGTGGCCTACATCCCGGGCGATGTCTTCTTCGTGGACCGCAGCGGCAGTCAGTTCATACGCCTGGCCTACAGCTTCGTCGCCGAGCAAGAGATAGGAGAGGCCATTCGCCGCCTGGGCCGGGCCCTGGTACGGGCGTCTGGCTCCGGGCCGGCCAAGTAGGATCGATTGGCCCAGCCGCAGGTGTAGTTGCTCAGTGATTCTGTCCGCAAATCGGGGCCTAACTGCTCCGTGATTCTGTCCGTTTCCCGGCTAACTGGTCAGTGATTCTGTCCGCGCTGGCTGCTTCTTGAGGTAGCGTGGGTTCCA